>Ga0307479_10001693_pt1 | contig 20137 bp, 7 predicted proteins | sample atmos_gasesECM4C_FD_203743 | JGI IMG/M metagenome (GOLD analysis project Ga0307479, IMG submission 203743) | Hardwood forest soil microbial communities from Morgan-Monroe State Forest, Indiana, United States - atmos_gasesECM4C_515 | ecosystem: Environmental > Terrestrial > Soil > Temperate...
GCGTGGTCAGCTGCCACCTCGAGGTGCGCCCGAGCAACGCCAGCGCCCTCGCCGTCTACCGCGCCCTCGGCTTCCGGCACGCCGGCCGCCGCCACGCCTACTACCGCGACGGCACCGACGCCCTGGTGCTGCGGCGCGACCTCTAGCCCCTACCTGGGGCCCCTTGCGCCTTGCTCCGGCGGAAAACGCGGTGCTATCCTGGCCACGTTGCGCGCATGCTCGCCGCCCTGGTCCCACCGCCCCCCGACGCCCGCCCCCGCCACGGCGAGGTCCGGTTGGAGCGTATCCAGGAGGCAGCGGCGCGGTGACTCGCCCCCTGCCGCTCCCCAACGTCGTCCTGCTGTGTCATCCCCCATCGCCGGCCCTTCACGGACCGGAGCCACCTATCTCTTACCAAGGAGAGAGCGCATCATGTCGAACCGCGACGATCTGAAAGCCGAGCTGATCCAGACAGACGAGCAGTTCCGCCGCCTGTACGAGGAGCATCGCGAGTACGAGCGGCGGCTGTCCGAGCTCAACCAGAAGACGCTGCTGTCGCAGGACGACGAGATCGAGGAGAAGAAGATCAAGCTGCACAAGCTGGCGCTCAAGGACCGCATGGAGGAGATCTTGCGCGCCCATCGCGAGGCGCGCGTCTCCGCGTGATCCCGGCGGACCGGCCCACCCTCTCTCGCGACCGGAAGACCACCCGCCGCACCGCCCGCGCGTGATGCCGCGACCGTTCCAGGCCACCCCCACCCGCAACCACCGGCGCGGCCGCGGCCGCCCCGACCGCCTCGACCGCCTCGACCGCGACCACCGCCTCCGGCACCGTCATCACGACGGCCAGGACCGCTGCCGGCGCTTCGACCGGCCCGGGCGCCGCCGATGAGCTTCGCCAGGGAGAGCTGGCCGTTCGTGGCGCCGTTCGCGCTGCTGGCAGCCCTCGCCGCCGCCTCGGGACGGCCCGGCTGGGCAGCGGCGGCCGCGCTCGCCGGACTGGGCGTCCTCGCCTTCTTCCGCGACCCCGCGCGCCGCTTCGACGGCGAGCCGGGCATCGTGCTGGCGCCGGCCGCCGGGCGCGTCACCCGGGTCGACGCGATCGAGGACCCGGAGCTGGGGCCGGGGCGCTGGCAGCGCGTCGTCACCTTCCTCTCGGTCTTCGATGTCCACGTGCAGAAGGCGCCGGCCGGCGGCGAGGTGATCGCCTCGCGCCACGCCGCCGGACGCAAGGTGGCGGCCTTCCGCGCCGAGGCCGGGGAGGTCAACGAGCAGCACCTCACGGTCATCCGCCGCCCCTGCGGCGACCTCGTCGGCGTGCGCCAGATCGCCGGCCTACTGGCGCGGCGGGTGGTCTGCTACCTTCAGGCGGGCGACCGGGTCGAGCGCGGCGCGCCGCTGGGCCTGATCAAGTTCGGGTCGCGCGTCGACCTGCTGGTGCCTGCCGGCTACCGGCTGCTGGTCAAGCAGGGCGACCGCCTGCGCAACGGCGCCACGCCGGTCGCGGCGGCGCCGGCGGCAGCGGCGGGCGGCGCGGCGGCGAGCGCCGGCGTGGCGCCGGCGGCAGCGGCGGGCGGCGCGGCGGCAAGCGCCGGCGTGGCGCCGGCGGCGGGCGGCGAGCGCGCCGGGGCGGCGCTGGCGGCGGGCACCGAGCCGGGCGCGACACCGGGAGGACCGCCGTGAGCGTCGACGCCCAGGCACGCCGCCGGCCCCGGCTGTCGCGGCGGCTGCAGCGCGGCGCCTACCTGCTGCCGAGCCTGTTCACCATCGGCAACGTCCTGCTCGGCTTCTACGCCATCATCTGCGGCCTCAAGGACAACTTCCAGCGCGCGGCGCTGGTGGTGTTCATCGCCGCCATCACCGACAGCCTGGACGGCCGCATCGCGCGCCTGACCGGCACCGAGACCGAGTTCGGCAAGGAGTTCGATTCCCTTGCCGACGTCATCACCTTCGGCGTGGCGCCGGCGCTGCTCGCCTACCTGTGGGGGATCGGGGACCTGGCGCCGCGCGCCTGGCTGGTGGCGCTGTTCTACGTGGTGGCCACGGCCAGCCGGCTGGCGCGCTTCAACGTGCAGGTCAAGGCGGCCGACAGCCGGTGGTTCGTGGGCCTGCCGGCGCCGGCGGCGGCGGGAGCGATCTGCTCGCTGCTGTTCTTTGCCCCCGATCCGGCCTGGCGCGACTGGCTCGAGGGGCTGATGGCGGCGGCGCTGCTGCTGATCGGCTTGCTGATGGTCTCCACCTTCCGCTACTACAGCTTCAAAAAGCTGGACCTGCGGCGCCGCTGGAGCTACCGGGTGGCCCTGCCGCTGGCCGCCATCGTGCTGGTGGTGGTCTACATGCCGCAGGCCACCTTCCTCGCGATCGCCGTGCTCTACACGCTGTCGGGGCCGGCCGGCTACGTCTGGAACCGCGTCCGCCGGCGGCCGGGGACGCCGCCCACGCTGCCGCCACCGCCGGCGCTCCTGCCGGCGCCCGGGAGCGGACCGCCCGCGCCGCCGGGCGGCGGCGAGCCCGCCGCACCAAGCCACCCGCCGGCCGCGGCAGAGCAGCCGCCGGCAGCGGGCGACGGCGCCGGCGATGGCGGAAGGGGTGCGCCGCCGCCGCGCAAGAAGGCGCCGAGATCGTGAGCAACCTCGCCATCATCCACCCCGGCAACCTGCTGGGCAAGGAGCTGCGCGAGACCCTGGGCCGCGGCGTCACGGGGCCGTCGTGGCAGGAGGTCCGGCTGCTGTCGACCGCCGAGGAGGAGATCGGGACCCTGACCGAGGCGGGCGGCGCCGCGGCGATCGTGCAGCGCTACGAGCCGGGGAGCCTCGATGGCGTCTCGGTGGCCTTCTTCTGCGGCCCGATCGCGGCCAACCAGGCCGCCCTCGCCGAGCTGCCTCCGGACGTGACGGCGGTGGTGCTGTCGCCGGACGCCACTCTCGCCGACGGCCACCCGGTCGTGGCGGGCATCAACGCCCGGCCGAGCGGCGGTGGCGGCGCGGCCGAGGTGCTGGTGTCGCCCCACCCGGCGGTGGTGCTGCTCGCCCACCTGCTCCACCCGCTGGCCGAGTTCGCCCCGCGCGAGGCGGTGGCGACGGTGGTCCAGCCGGCCTCGCTCCACGACGATCCCGGGATCGACGAGCTCTTCGAGCAGACGCGGCAGATCATCGCCATGACGCCGCGCCGGCGGTCGCAGGTGTTTGGCGCGCAGCTCGCCTTCAACCTGCTGCCCGCCGCCGGCGCCGAGGACACGGCCGCGAACGTCGCCGCCGCGCTGGCCGCGGTGCTGCCGGCGCCGCCGCCGCTGTCCTTGCAACTCGTCCAGGGCGGGATCTTTCACTGCCTGGCGATCAGCCTGCATCTGCGTTGCGCCGCCTCGCCGACCGCGCAAGCGGTGCGCAAGGCGCTCGCCGCCAGCCCTTTCGTCGAGCTGGCCCACGACCCGCGCCACCTCGGCCCGATCGATGCGGCAGCGAGCGACAAGGTGCTGCTGGGCGCGGTGCGGAAGGACGAGCGCGGGGTCTGGATCTGGGCGGCGATGGACAACCTGACGCGGGGGGGCGCCGTGAACGCGCTCGAGATCGCCGCGTCGGTGCACTGACGGCCGAGGGGGCCGGGCAGGCGGACCGCGCAGCGCGGATCGGGCAGCGCGGCGCGCTCGCTGCCGTCCGGCTTATACTCGCGCTCTGGGGCCGCGCCGGCCCGCGATCGTATACGTGCCCTGCCGCCGGCATGCCGCCTGCGAGGCGACCGGGGGCGAGCGGCGGCGAGTGGCGGCGCGCGCACCACGTCTTGGAGAAAGGCAGGGAGCGGCAAGATGGACAAGGCAATCTTCGCGGCAGGGTGCTTCTGGGGCGTCGAGGCGGCGTTCCGGGCCGTTCCGGGCGTCCTCGGCACGACGGTCGGCTACACCGGCGGCAGCTTCCCCAACCCGACCTATCACGACGTCTGCACCGGCCGCACCGGTCATGCCGAGGCGGTCGAGGTGGAGTTCGACCCGGCGCGCGTCACCTACCCGGAGCTGCTGCGGGTCTTCTGGGAGAGCCACGACCCGACGACGCTGAACCGCCAGGGGCCCGACGTGGGCACGCAGTACCGCTCGGCGATCTTCTTCCGCGACCCCGAGCAGCAGGCCGCGGCGCTCGCCTCGAAGCAGCAGCTCGAGCGCTCCGGCGCTCACCGGCGCCCGATCGTGACCGAGATCGTTCCGGCCTCGGCGTTCTACCGCGCCGAGGAGTACCACCAGCAGTACCTCGAGAAGCGCGGCCAGGCGAGCTGTCGCATTCCTTGACCTGATGCGATCCCGCGTGCGCGGGCGCTGGCTCGCCCTGCTGCTGCCCCTGCTCGGCGGCGCCGCGGCCCTGATCGCCTCGTGGCAGCGCTGGATCAATCCCTTCGTCGATTCGGGCCGGGAGATGGACGTGCCCTGGCGGCTGCTCCAGGGCGAGCGGCTCTATCACGACGTCACCTACTACTACGGCCCCCTCGGACCCTGGCTCAACGCCCTGGCGCTGTGGCTCTTCGGCCACCACTGGATCGTGCTGCAGGCGCTCTGCCTGGCGATCTCCGTCGCCATCTTCGCGCTGCTCTATCGTCTGACCCGTGAGGCAGGAAGCCGGCTGGCGGCAATCGCCGCCACCACGTTGGCGGCGGCCGTCTGCATGGGGGCGCCGCACGGCGGGGCGTTCATCTTCCCCTACTCGTCCTCCTGCCTCCTCGGGCTTGCCGGCGGCCTGCTGGCGCTCTGGCTGGTCTGCCTGCCGCCACGGGCGCTCTACCTCGCGGCGGCGGCAGCCGGCCTGACCGTGGCGCTCGCCTCGCGGTTGGAGGTGGGGGCCGCCGCGGCCGCCGCGCTCGTGCTCGCCGCGGTACGGGCGCGCCCTCGCCGGGAGACGCTGGGCACTAGTACCAGACGCTGGCGCCTGCCGGCGACTCCACGCCATGAAACCGGGGCCACCAGCCCTTCGCTAAAGCATCTATCGGATCACCCCCCTCTGACCCCTCGTTCCCCTTCCCGGTCTTATCAGAGACCGCCGGGTCCCTGCCCGGCGGTGCCGGGGGGGCAGGGGACGCCCCCTCCCACCCCCTCAGGAAGGGAGCTTGGTCTTAGCTTGGGGGTCGTGGCGGCCGCGACGCTAGCGGCCGGCGCGATCTACGCCCTGGCGCTTCGCGGCATCACCTGGTCCGAGATGCGCCACGACGGCCCATTCACCCACCTCTTCGGCATGCCCCCGGAGTGGCACAAGCTCTACCTCGAGGTCGCGGGCCTCGACCGGCCCCTGCGCAACGGCATGCAGGTGGCGCTGGGGGCGACGATCGACGCCGGCCTGCTGGCGCTGCTCGGCTGGTTCGCGCTGCCGGCCGCCCGGGGCCGGCGGCTCCTCTTCCCGGTGACCATGCTGGCGCTGCTCGCGGCCTACCTGGCGAGCCCCTTTGCCGACCCGCTCAAGAACCTGCCGCCGATGACCCTGGCCCTGCCGCTGCTGACCGCGGCGGCCGCGGCGGCGGTCCTGCTGCGGCGGCCGCTCGCCGGGCAGGACCGGGCGCGCTTCCTGCTCTTCGGTTTCAGCGCCGCCCTGGCCCTGCGCGTCCTCTTCGACCTGCCCCTCGGGCCGAGGATGGGCCCCTACACGGCGCTCCCGATGCCAGGCGTCCTGGCCACCGCCGCGGTGCTCGCCTTTGATGGCCTGGCGCCGCGGCTGCCGGACCCTGCAGCCTTCAGGCGGCGACTGGCTGTCCTGCTGCTGGTGATCGGCGCCTTGTTCCTCTACCGCCTCGGCCGGCTCGACCGCGGCCCGGACAACCTCGTCGTCGAGACCTCGGCTGGCGCGCTGCGGCTGCCGGCGCGACAGGCGCGGCCGATCGGCGACACCCTGCGCTACCTCGAGCGGCGCGCGCGCCCCGGCGACCGGCTGACCGCCTTCCCGGAGAGCGGCTTCTTCAACTTCGTGACCCAGCTGCGCAGCCCCCTCCGCCAGGACCAGATCTTCCCCGGGGTGCTCCGCGGCGAGCGCGAGACCGAGACCGCGCGGCAGATCGAGCGCGCCGGCCCGCGCTTCATCCTGCTCTGCAACCGGCCCACCCCCGAGTACGGCCCCGCCGCCTTCGGCATCGACTACGACGTCTGGCTCTGGCAAGACATCGAGCGCCGCTACGCCCTCACCGCCGCCTACGGCTGGGTGCCCCCCGCCACGGAGCCGCCAACCCCCGGCCACTTCTTCATCCGCGTCTACGAGCGCGCCCCGCAGCCCGGTGAGCCACCGCTGCAGGTGGCCGAGCGGCGCGCCGCGCCGGCGCCCGCGGGCGCCCTCACCACCGGGAGGGAGGCGTCGCGCCGAGTGGGGAATTAGGCCGGCACATGTCCGTCCGCTGGCGCCGGCCCCTCGGGGCCGACGAGTCGGGCCCCTGGTGAGGCGTGCGCACCGAGATTACGACGGCAGCCAGGTCGACCGGACGTGCCAACGCCTGCGGCTCATGACGGCATTGGGGTATCAATGCCGCGTTCCACGTTCCGATGATGGCCCTCCCACAGCTCGGCCCAGATGCCTGGGTGTATTCGTTGAAACTCACGCTTGAGCGCCTCGAGCTTTACCGGCCACAGCTCCTCGGGTTTCAGGTAGATGACCTGTCCCAAGAGCTCCGAGGCGGGAATGCCCAAGGCATAGAACTGGTAGTGAAACGGGCTTAATCCCACGACGTTCCCCTCGGCGCCTCTGGCAGTCAGCGCCTCGAGGGAGAGTTTGGCTCCTAGGAACCTGGGCTCGAGGACTAGATTAGGGCGCGAATAGATGACGAAGAAGATCAGCTCGCTCCTAAACTGAGACCCGGATCGATGAAACCACCACGCCCGGGTGTACCGCCCTGGAAGCTTGAGATCCTGGCACGGCTTGTAACCGAATGGGCTTACCAGTTCTGTGAGATCGTGGCCGATCCTCTCGTCTCTATGTTGGAGCTTCTGGCTCTTGGCCAATCAACCCCTCCTCGCAACCATCAAGGCTTAATAGTCCACCACTGATTCTAGCATGGTGAATGGGGCGTGGCCTGGTCCTCTTAGCTCTTGCTCATCTCCTCGTGCCCCCTTTACTCATCGTCGATCTGGTGCCTCAGGTCAGCGTGCGGGTCGACCTTAGGTAGGATCTTGTTCTTCACGGCGTCCTCCAACATGTTCCCGGCGCCTTTTACCAGCGACTCAATCAGGTCTGGATCGACTCCGATCGCCATCCAGATGGCCTTGTCGGGATCTCCCGCGTCGAGGTAGGCCTTTACCTGCTCGGCAGTCAGGACTGCCATCGCGACACCAAGAACCCGCGAAGCTCCTTTGCCCATCCACCGGAGCTTCTTCAAGAGGCTGATGTCCCTAAGAATCAGTTGATATCTCGCCGCTATGTCTTCGAAAGGCCGCAGTTTCAGATTCTTGACGCCGAACCTGAGGAACGTCCGGATCTGCTGCATCGGCGCACCCGTCCGCCCGATCTTCAGATCGACCACGAACTCGGTCACGCTCTTCGCCTTGGTGTAGAACTCCCTGATATCTCTACCCGTCAGTCCCTTCCTGAGGATCACGATGTCCTTTATCAAGGAACCGCGCTGTCCAAACGCCTTCACTCCATAATGAACGATCGTTCCCGCGGCATCCACCTCGACCTCCGTGAGGATGCGGGGATGGTGGTACTTTCCGCCAGCGCCGAGCAACCGCTGCATCTCGGCGTGGATTTGCTGCCCGAGGTAACCTTTTTCGTCGACGTCCTTGGCGTTTGCTAGACCAAAGCTGCGGGCCGCCTCGTCGGCTGCCGCTTGAACTCGGCTGAAGATCTCCGGTAGCTCTGTGTCGTCCTCCAGTGCCAGCCCCAGCGGATCACTAAGATCGATGGGATCGCCTGCTTCGAGCGCATAGAGGCTCGGCCCGTCGGTGTAGCCGGTCGGGTCCGCGGTGATGAAGCGCCTGAGCTGCGGGTCATAGTACCGGTTGCGCATGTAGACCAACCCGGTTTCCGGGTCTTGGACATGCCCCTGGAAGCCGAAATGGTTGCCGACCGTGGACGCGGTGATGGCCTGCGGATTCGGGGCCGCCAAGACGATCTGACTTCCCTGCTGAGCGGCCGTGAACGACTGGCTCAAGGCGGCGGCCAGGGGAAGTCCGCCGAGGTCGGTCAAGGTGGCGGCAATGGCGAGGGTGTGGGTGCCCGCCGCGACCTGGGAGGCGGACGTTAGGGTGTAGTGGTCCGCAGCCAGGGTCCAGGCGAGCGCGGCGCCGTCGAGCTTGATGGCGGCCGTGGCCGCTGCGAGATTCGGTTCAGCGGAGAGCTCAACCTCCAGGGTTCCCTGCAGCAGGGTGACGCGTTGGATCGTCGGAGCGGCGACGTCTGCGAGCACGGCATCGGCGGCAGGCCAGGAAAAGGTCAGCGTGTACGGCTGCGCCGGCTGGTTCTGGAAGCTGTCTACAAGTGCTGCCGGTGGGATCGTCAAAGTGATCTGATCGTGCGCCGCGGGTGGCGGGCCGGTCGTGGTGATCACCAGGCGCCGCCTTGCCAGGTCGCCGGTCACGACCGGCTGCGTGATGGCCAGGCCTGCGAGCGGCAGGTGTGTGGTGTTGTCAAAGATCGTGATCGTGCCGGCAGACAGCGCCTGGGCGAGAGGGGCGGCCAGCACTGCTTCCGAGAGCTCGACCCAGATCGAATTGCCGACGACCCGCACTTGCTGCACGGCCGGCGGCGTGGAGTTCACCAGAATGGTCTGGGCGCCATAAGGATTGTAGGAGTAGCGCTCCAAGGCCTTGCCGCTGGAGTTGGTCAGCAGGGCGAGGTTGCCAATGGAGTCGTACTGCGGCCAGGCCTTGGCAGCCACGTGGCCGGTGCCGTCGAGGTCGGACTCGAGATAGACGATCTCGTTGAGGCCGGAGCCGTAGGTGCGGCGCTGGTTGAGGGTGGCGCCCGCGTACTCCTCGATCGGCCGCCAACCCTGCCAGACGATCTGCCGGCTGTCGCTGCCGACGGTCTTGGTGGTGCGGCGGTTGAAGGCGTCGTACTCGTAGTGGGCGATCTCGGCGTTGTTGTTCCCGGCGTCGGTCACCTGCACCAAGCGGTTGCGGAAGTCGTAGTGGAAGCTCAGGTTGCCCTTCTGGACCAGGTTGCCGTTCTGGTCCCACTGCAGCGGGACGCCGTTGACCGCGCCAGGCCGGTTGCGGCCAGAGGTGTCGAGAGGCAGCGTCGTGTTGACCGGCACTCCATTGGTTACGTCGCTTTCAGCGAGGAGATTCTGCGCGGCGTCGTAGGAATATGCGAATGCGTTCCGTTGGCCTGCGAGGTCGGAAGGCTTGAGCACGCCGTTGTTGCCGACGGTCGACAGCGGAGCTCCGGACCTCGCGGCCGCGGAAAGGCGCTTGGCCTGATCGTAAGCGAAGAGGAGTCCTTCGCCGCCGAGGTCGCCCCTCGCCTGGGCCACCTTGAGGCCACGCGGCGTCCAGGCGAGGCTCTCATGGAACACCGCCTGCGGACCGAGCTGGAGCGCATCGTCGACCAACCGGTCGGCGGCGTCGAACTGGCGAATGCCGGTGAGACCGTTGCCCAGCGTCCTGCTCGCCAGCAGGTCCGGGCCACGGAAGCCAAAACTGGCAATTGGGGTGCCCTGGCTCGGACCGTTCGCAAACTGGATCGCCTGCAGCCGATCCAGCGGATCGAAGCTCTGGGCCACGGCGTAGCCCGAGGGATAGGTGATGCCTGTCCTGTTGCCAGCGTCATCATAGGTGTAGGTGGTGGCCTTGCCGCCCACCACTTCCCGCACCGGGCGCGACAGCGAATCAAAGGCCAGGTCGGTCGACTGGTTGCCTGACTGCGCATGGACCAGGCGAGCAAGGCCGTCGTAGGCATAGGTCTCGCTCAGGGCGCCGGCGACGCCGCGGGCCGGCGTGGCCTGACGCGAGATCATGCGGTTGGCCGCGTCGAACTGCTGCGCGATGACGGTGCCGTTGGGGTCGGTGACCTGAATGGGGTTGTCGTTGGCGTCGTAAAGGGTGGCCTCGGTCATGCCGTCCGGATAGGTAATCGAGGTCCTCCGGTCGAGCGCGTCGTAATTATAGGTCGTCGCGTTGCCCAACGCGTCAGCATACGTGCGCAGCCGCGAGCTCGCGTCGTAGGTGTAGGCGATCGCGATGCCGTCGGGCTGCACCCTCGACACCAAGCGGTCGAGGCCGTCCCACTGTTGCGTAATCAAGTTGCTCTCGGGGTCTGACGAGAAGGCCAGCTTGCCCCTGGCGTCGAAGCCGTAGGTCCAGGTGTTGCCAAGTGCGTCCGACGTCGTCTGCAGCCGATCGAGCGAATCGTAGGTCGCCGACGTCGTGACCGTCGTCTGTCCGGCAGGGGACTGCTCGATCAGCCGCGTCGTGGTGGGGTTGCCATTGGGGTCGAGGTCGGATTCCGTGCGGTTGCCGGCCGGGTCCACCACCGCGGTCTGCCTTTCGGCGGCGTCGTACTCGAATCGACTGGCGCGCCCGAGCGGATCGATCACCGCCAGGAGGTTGGACATCGAATCGTACTGCATCGTGGTCGTGAGGTCGTGGGCGCCCGCGCCCAGGAGCTTGGCGGTGGATGCGGTCTGCCGCCCTAGCAGGTCGTAGGCGCTCGACTGCTGCGCCAGCACTTGACTGCCACTTTGCAGGGCTGCCGTGGCGACCGGGTTGCCGCCGTTGTCGTAGGTGACGGTCGCAGTGTTGCCGAGCGGGTCGGCGGTCTGCGACACACGGCGGTGGCCATCGTACTGCGTGGTCCACGTGCCCCCTAGGCCGTCGGTGTACTGTGTCAGTTGGCGCTCGGCGTCGTACTGGAAGCTGTCGGCGGCGCTCGCCCCCGAGCCACCCCGAGTCCGCGAAACCGGCAGGTTCCGGTTGTCATAAGCCAGACTCGTGGTCTGCCCGTCCGGCCCCAGGATCTGCGTCAGGTTCAGGTTTGCGTCGTAGGTATATCTGGTCGTCGACCATTGGCTCGAGCCACCGCCGACCTCGCGTTCCTCGCTCACCACTTCGTCGAGTGGGCCGTAAACGTGGCGCACGGCGGTCGGCTGGCCGCTGAGCCCGAGCGGCCGGTCCTCCTCGACCAGGTTGGCATTGGCGTCGTAGATGTACGACGTCTTGTAGTTCAACGACGACACGGCACGAGTGCTCGAGGTGACCCAATTGAGCGCGTTGTACGTGCGCTCGTGGCGGATGCCGCGCGGATCGATGATGGCGGTCACGTTGCCACGACTGTCGGTCTCATAGGTCGCGGTCAAATTGAGGCCACCGGTCTGGCGCTGCAGGTAGCCGTTGTCCGAGTACTGATAGGCAGTGGCGTGCCCGTTGGGGTTAGTCACCTGCACCGGCTGACCAAAGTCGTTGTAGGAGATCTGGGTGGTAGCAGCCTCCGGTGCGCCCACCGCCCTAGTGATCGTGGCCGCCAGGCCAGACTTGTCGCGCGTGATCTGGGTCTTGGCGCCGCGCGGGTCGACGATCTTCGTGGGCCGGTTGGTCTCGGAGTCGTAGTCGGTACAAGTGACCAGGCTCGCGTCCGATCCGTTGCCTCCCCCCGAGCCGGCGCTGACCGAGACCTGCGTCAGGTTGCCGCGGCTCCTGCGGGTGCCGGACGGCGCCGACGAGCAGGGGGTGTCATAGGTGTAGGCGGTGACGCGGCCGAGCGCTTCGCTGCGCTGGGTGACCAGCCCCTCGCCGTCGAAGGTGTACTGCACCGAAGCCGACGCGGCATCGGTGACGTTGGTGATCTGGCCGGCCTCGGCCATGGTGTACTGCGTGTCGTTGCCGTTCGCGTCGTTGACCGAGGCCGTGTGGCTGTCGAAGCTGTAGGAGAAGTCGAACGTGCCGCTGCCCAAGGTCTGGCTCCCGACCTCCTCCTGCCGTCCCAGGCCGTGCAGATCGTCGAAGGTGACCTGCAGCCAGTTCTGGTTCTTGCCGTCGGTGATCGAGTTGAGCTTGCCGCGGGCGCCCAGGGTCGTCGCCAGGTCGCCGGTGTTGCTCTCGTAGGCGTAGGTCGTCTTGATGCCACCGTCGGTGGGGCTGAAGTTCTCGCCCGCGGTCTGCACGCTCGACACCGACGGCGAGGTGACGGTCTTGAGGCGGCCCGCGTCGTCGTACTCGTACTTGACGGTGCGCTGATCGAAATCCTGGAGCTGGGTGATGCGCCCCTTGTCGTCGTAGGTGAAGCTGATGTTGCGGCCCACCGTGTCGGTGACGTGGTCGAGCCGCGAGTTGACGTCGTAGTGGAGGGTGAGCTGGTTCCCGGTCGAGTCGCTCTGCTTGACCGCGTCGGCGATCGAGACCAGGCGCCCGAAGGGGTCGAAGCGCGTCAGGTCGTGGTGCGGATCGAGCACCAGGAAGCCGTCGACGGTCTTTTGCAACGTCGAGAACACCCCGACCGGCGAGACGTACTGCTGGTTCTCCTGCCCCTTGGGCGGGCAGTTCTGCTCGTTGGGCTGGCACTTGTGGAAGACGTCGCGGCGCCCGCGCCCGTCGTAGGCCTCGACGTCGCCGTTCGGCAGCTCGCGCAGGCGCACGTCGAAGTTGTGGTCCCAGCCCGGACCGAAGGGACCGGCGCCCACCGTCTGGCTGCGATAGGTGCGCTGGAAGACGAAGTCGAGGCCGCGCTCGGCGACGCTCAGATCGACCGCCGAGGTGGTCAGCTCGCCGGAGTGCAGCAGCACGCCTTGGACCGGCGCCGCGTTCTGCGGCGGCTCCGGATATGGCGAGGGCGTCATCTCCCAGCGGACGCTGGCGACCGTAAGCTGACTGCCGTCCAGCTGGTCGGCGTCGTAGACCTTCGCCAGCTGGGTGCGCAGCGGCTGCGGGAAGCGCACGGCCACGCTGTCGCCAGAGAGCAGCTCGCGTGCCTTGTCGGGCACCTTCTCGGCGGTCAGGTCGCAGCGTGTGCAGCGGTCCTTCTCGACCTGGGCACGCGTGTAGGCGTGCGATGCCTTGAGATCGTCGAGCACCGCGATCGGTTCGGAGAGATAGACGTCGTAGCCGTCCTGGTAGGGCTTGTCCGCCAGGCGGGTGAACTTGACGCCGTTGGTGGGGCCGTCGAGCGAAACCCGGGGCAGGTCCTGGATGGCCGTCGAGTCGCCGGCCGGCGCGATCGGCTGGCCGGTGGGCCCGAGCGACACCACGTCGAGCATCACCTGCGGCCCCAGGCTGCCCGGCAGGTTGGCCTGGATGCGGATGAGACCGGGCCGGTTCTGCTTGTTGTCGCCCTCGACGACGGTCGGCACGCCGAAGGGCGCGATGTGGAGGATCTGGCGGCTGCCGCCGGGCGGCTTGCCTCCGGGCCCGGGCTGCAGGTCGTCGGCCAGCGCGACCACCAGCGGCCCGCCGACCGCGACGCTGGTGACGCCGCGGGCGAGGCCGCCGGCGTAGGCGAGGCCGAGCTCGGGCACCAGGAAGACCGGCGCATCGGTGTTGCCCTTCAGGGGGACGGTCGCCAGCACCCGGTCGTCGGTGCCGTCGTTGTTCGCGTCCAGGAGACCGATCGAGGGCGGGCGGTTGAAGTCGACGACGTAGAGGCCGCCGCCGTAGCCCGCGACATAGAGCACCCGGTTCAGCCGGTCGACGCCGACGTGCGCCGCCTCGCCGGGCAGCGGGATCTGGCCCACCAGGGTGGGCTTGGTGCGATCGGTGACGTCGTAGATCAACACGCCGCCCAGCCGGTGGGTCACCACGATGTAGTCGCGCTGCTCATCGGGCGTGAGCTTGCCGTCATGGTTCAGGTCGAAGGTGTAGGCCGGCACCACGGCCAGGCCGGTGACCGCGTTGCTGCCCTTGAAGTTGGCGCAGATGTCGGTCAGGAACGAGAGCTTCCCCGGCGTGGACTTCGGGCTCTCGAGCAGCACGACGCCGTTGTTGCCCACCAGGCCCGCCACCACGATGGGATGGGCGTTCTTGGGATCGTAGAGGACGCCGAGATCGATCAGCGCGGTGCTGAGATCGGTGACCGGGGCGCCGCAGAGCAGCAGCTTCGGATCGCCGGCGCCGCTGTAGATGCCGATGACATCGGAGAGGATCCCGGGCTGGGTCGGGTCGTCCGGCTTGTTGTAGGTCTGATCGACGGCGACCACCTCGACGCCGACGCCGAGCGTCGCGACGTACGCCAGGCTGTTGATGTTCTGGAGCAGCACCAGCTGGTCGCCCGGCCGCACCGAGAGCTGGATCGAGAAGGTGCCGTCGGCCGGCGCATCCATCCGTTGGAAGCGGCCGAGGGTGCGGTCGATGAGCGTCACCGGCCGGTTCTGCGTGACGCCACCGCCCGCCACCGTCAGGGTGTACTCGCCCGACGGCGGCAGCGGGTTGGGCGGCACGGCGGGCGTAAGGGTCAGGCCGGCGGGCGGCGCGCCACCCGCGTACCAGTCGATCTCCTTGTCGTTGGTGAGCGACGCCACCCGCCGCGGCGTGCCCGAAGGCAGCTGCGTCTGGGCGCCGGTGCCGAGGTTGTTCGACAGGATGGTGCTGCCACGCAGCGGCGCGGCCTTGAGCTTCGGGTCGGTCGGGTTGGCGGCGAGGCCTGCCGCGTCGATCTTCAACGGGTCGAAGATCTTGAGCTGGCCGTAGCTGGCGATGCCGCCGCCCACCACCAGCACGCGGCCGTGCGGATCGACGGTGACGCCGCGCACCGGATCGTTGAAGGGGAAGTTCCAGGCGAAGTTGGCGTTGCTCGCACCGGTAACGATGTTGGTCAGCTGGGCCGGGTTGCTGGCGTCGAGCACTACCAGGCCGAGCTTGTCCGCGGCCACCAACAGCATGCTGCCCATCCGCGCCACGTCGCGCGCCGCCGCCAGGTTGAAGGTGTTGAGCACCTGGTCCTGCTCGACCTGGAAGGGGATGTCGAGGGTCTTCTTCCATTCGTCGCCGAAACCGTCGTTGAGATGCGGGCCAAGATGCAGCGTATAGGTCTGCTTTGCCGCCCAGCCGACGAGCGGCGAGATGCGCACCGTCGCGCGCGTATCCACCGGGTCACGCTGCGGCGTCACCGAGTGCCCCTGGGCGTCGAGCACGTCGAGATCCGTCCATGCCTTGTCGAGCCCCTTCGTGAAGGTGACGAGCAGCGGCTCGCTGGCGGCCACGACCGCCCCGATCGCCAGGACGTAGCGCTTCGTGGGCGCGACGGTCTGGCTCAGCTGGAAGGCGCCGGAGCCGTCGGCTTGGGCCTGCGCGGTCACGTCATCGTCGACACCCACCAGGCGGAGGGCCACGTTGGCCTGGGCCGCGCCCGCCAGCCCGGTCACGGTCAGCTGGTTGCTGGCGCTGACCTGCATCGAGATGCCGGCGCCGAGGTTGACCTTGGACAGGTTCGCCAGGTCGATGAGGAAGAAGCGCACCGGGGAACCGCTGACCGGCAGCGGCGGCTTGCCGTCGCCCAGGATCTCCGGCGGCACCACCACCGGCGTCGGGCCTGCCGGCGGGTCGAAGGTGTGCTGGAACAGCACGTAGCCGGTATCGAGGTTGCGCACCACGATCGTCGCCGGCCGGTGGAGCCGCGTCGGGATCGGCACGTAGCCGACCAACCGCTCGATGGATGCGTTGATGACCGTGGCCATGCCCTCCATCGCCAGGTTCCACATCCCGATGATGCCGTCGAAGGCGATCGGGAAGGTGAACCAGCCGAGCGGGATCTGCGGCGCCTGCACCTGGTACTGTCCCGTCAAGATCATCCCGGGCACGTTGAGCTGGGCGTTGCGGTCGGAGAACGAGTTCAACGGGCCGGGCTCCGGTTCCGGCGTCTGAGGCGACGGCGTGGCGGTGGCCGTCGCCGCCGTCGTGGTCGCCTTCGCCCCCGGTGCCGGTACGCGGGTCGCGTTCCGGTCCCGCGCTGCGCCCGGCGCCGCCGACCTGGTCGACGCCCGCGCGCGCCGCGGGCCGGCCGCGCCGGCCGTGGTCAGCACGTTGTGGGCGGTGTCCAGGGTCAGCAGGTCGACCAGCATCCAGTCGTTCTCGCCGAGCGGCGTGACCTGGCGGTCGAGGAAGTAGACGCCGTCGGCGGCGGCGGCGACTCCGGCGGGGGCGGGGATGGTGATCTCGAGCGGCGCCGCGGCGGCGTCCACCGCCGAGCCGTCGGCGTAATTGGTGAAGGCGAGGGCGAACGAGTAGACGGCGGCGAAGTCCTGGGGCAGCGGCGCGGCCGGCGGGTCGGTCGCCGCGTGCGGCGTGACGCGCACCCGGGTCAGCGCCGGGAAGGCGCCCGCCGGCACCGACACCGTCACCCCGGTGCCGGTGATGAACACCGCGCCGCCGGCGTCGACCATGGCCGAGGCCAGGTCGGCCGACTCGAACGGACCGAGCTGCACCTGCACCTCGTTCTGGCCGGCCACCACCACGTGGAGCAGCAGCCGGTCGGTGATGGCGGCCTGGATCGACAGGTTGAAGGAGCCGTCCTGGCCGACCGTCGTCGAGGGTGTGGTGACCAGGGCGGTGGTGTTCTCGACGAAGACCAGGGCGCCGGCCGGCAGCGCGCCGGGCTTGCCGACCACCGCCGCCATGCCGCTCGCGTCGGGCTCGACCAGGAAGACCCGGGTCATGTCGAAGCTCGACGGCAGCACGACCGTCTGGGTGGTGAAGCTCGCGGTGACCGCCGCCGGCAGGCTGTTGCCGTAGCGGTCGCGCACCGCGGTCGTCACCTGCAGCTGGTAGACGGTGCCGGGCTGCAGGCTGGCGCGCGGTGCGAGCTGGACGGTCGCGCCCTGGACGGTCACGTCCGCGGCCACCAGCTGGGTGCCCTGCAGCAGCTGCACGCCGCCGGCGCTGTCCGCCGCCGGGATCACCGACGTCGGATCGACCGGCCGGTTGAAGGTGACGCTCGGCTGGATGCCGGGCAGCACCGCGGCGGCGCCGTCGGCCGGCACCGTCGCGGTCACCGCCAGCGGCACCGCCGCGAGCGCCAGGTCGAGCCGGACGCGCGCGCCGTCCGCCGGCACCGCGGCCGAGGCGGCGGCGCCGTTGCCGGTAGCCGGATCGAGCGCCGTCACTGCCGCCGTGCCGGAGGGGACCGGCAGCACGTAGCTGCCGTCGCCCGCCGTCGACTGCGTCCAGCCGAGGCCGGCGGCGCTCACCTGCGCGCCCGCCACCGCCTGCGGCGGCGTCGAGCCCGCGCCGGGGCCGCTGACGGTGCCGTGCAGGTAGCCGGTCGGGCCGCTCAGCCGCACGAAGAGGTAGACGCCGCCCTCGCTCACCCCGGGCCACGGCAGGTCGGAGGCGACGATCGGCGCCGTCGTCCAGGCGGCGCCCGCGGCCTGTAACGCCGCCACCGGCCGCAGCACCGGGCCGTCGCCGAAGTCCGTCGCCTCGAGCAGCAGCCCCTCGTCGCCCGCCGCCGGCGCCGCCGGCAGCGCCAGGGTCAGGGCGACCGGCGAGAGCAGCGGCTGGCCGCCGAGGTCCAGGCGCAGCGCCCCGGCGAGCACCGTGCCGGCAGGCGCCGCCAGCGGCAGGTCTCCCGCCGCCACCCGCGACAGCCCGACCGGCGTCGCCTGGGCCAGCGCGCCCGGCGGCACGTCCACGCGGTCACCGTCGCCGCTGGTGTAGCTGCCGCCCGAGGGCCCCAGGACGTTGCCCTGGGCCGTGCCGCCGGCGTAGAGGCGCAGGCCGACCGCTTCGGCGCCCAGGCTGAGCGGCAGCGCCTGCGCCTGCTGCGAGGGCGCCAGGCGGAAGCGCGAGCGCGCGCTGCCGTCGGCGGCGTGATAGAGCACCAGGTCCGCCGCGTAGGGCGGCTCCTTGCGCGTCGTGCCGTCGAGCAGGGTCAGCTGCTCGGCCACCGACAGGGTCAGCGGCATGCCGCTCGCCACGCCGCCCGCGGCCACGGTGTAGAGCGCGGTCGCCAGGCTGGTCTGCGCCGGCAGCACGGTGGACGGGTTGAAGGTGAGCGTCGCCGCGCTCGCCTCCGTGCCCGCCGGCGCCGGCGCGGCCGGCAGCGCCGCCCCGGCGACCGCCGCCGCCGGCACCGACGGCGCCTCCGCGGCGGTATCCGGATCGACCGCCGCGTAGCCGCCGTCGACGCCGCCGCCGGACAGCGGCACCGTCACCGCGCCGCCCGCGACCGCCGAGCCGGCGGCGACCACGCGCCACAGCAGCGTCGCCGGATCGAGCCGCACCACCGCCAGCGGCGCTCCCTCGGGCGCCTCGACCGGCAGGGTCAGGGTCGCCGTCCCCGAGAGCGCCGCGCCGCCCAGGTCGAGCCACGCCGCGCCGCGCGGCGACCAGCCGTAGGGCAGCATCGCCGGCAGCCCCTGCTCGTCGAGCCCGGTCAAGGCCACCGCCGTCGCCGCCGCCAGGGCCCCGCCGGGGATGACCAGCGAGGGCGGCTTGGTGAGCCAGGCGCTGCCGCCGCCGCCGCTAGTGCCGCCGCTGCCGCCGCTGCCGCTGCCGCCACCCGCCGCCGCCCCGCTGGCGGGGGTTCCGATCACCGTGCCGCCGGCCGGCCCGACGCTCTGCGTCCCCGCCGCCGGCGTCGGCCGCGGCGCAAAGACGCTCGCGCCCTGGGCGGCGCCGACCGTCACCACCCGGTAGACCGGCGTGTAGCCCTGGCGGCCGATGCGCAGCTGGTGCGTGCCAGCCGGCACCGCCAGGCGGAAGCTGCCGTCGCCGCCCGTCACCTGCTCCGGCGCCGGCGACGGCGGCGCCGCGCCGTTTTCGAGCGCCACCACGACCTGCGCGCCGGCCAGCGGCCGCCCCACGCCATTGTCGATCACCGTGCCGGCGAGGAAGCTCGTCCCCTGCGCCGTCCCGGTCCCGAACAGCTGCGTGTACGGGTAGGCCAGAGCGTTGCCCGCCAGGTCCTGGACCGCCGTCGAGACGTCCAGCCGCAGCACCCCGGAAGGCAGCGGCGTCCCGGCCGGCGTCGGCGTGAAGGTCGCCGTCCGCCCGTCGGCGGACAGCGTCACCGTTCCCGCCACCGCCCCACCCCCGGCGGTGACGGTGATCGCGCCAACCGTCCCGGCGACCGTCGCCGCCTGCACCGGCTTGTCGAACACCACCCGCACGCCGCCGCCGCTCACCTGCGCCGACAGTACGTACGGCGCCTGGCAGTCCTGCACCACCTGCACCGCCGCCGGCTGAGACACCGCGCCCGTCGCCGGCGAGGTCGCCGTCACCACCAGCCGGTTGAGGCTCCCCGGCGTCAGCAGCACCGCCACCGTGAACTGCCCCGTCGCGGCGTCGGCCCGCGTCTCGGCCGCCGCCGCCCCGCCAGCCACGTCGACGATGCTCCCCGCCGCCGCCGTGCCGGCGAGCGTCACCGACGACGCGCAGACGTAGGCCGGCGCCGACCCCACGACCGGCGCCGCCGGCGCCGAGGTGTCGACCGTCGTGTAGGCGAGCGTCTGCGGGTTGGCGAGGGCGTTGCCGGCGAGGTCGGTGAGCCCCGCCCCCAAGACCAGCTGTACCGCTTTGGCCGCCGGCAGCGCCGCCTGCGGCTGCACCGTCAGCGTGCTCCCCGAGAGCGTGGCCGTGGCGACGATCGCCTGCCCGGCCGCCGTCTGCAGCGACCAGCTGCCCGCTGCCGGCGTCGCCATCGCCTCCGAGAAGGTCAGCCGGAAGGCGGTCGCGAGCGGGATGCCCTGCGCCCCCGACGCCGGGTCGGCCCCGGCCAGCTGCGGCGCCACCGTGTCGCGGTACACCAGGATGCTGTGCACCCCCTGGTTGCCGGCCGGATCGGTGGCCCGCGCCACCAGCCGGTTCTGCCCTTCGACCAGCGCCACCCCGGCGAGCGAGAAGCTGGTGCCGTTGGCGGCGATCACCGCCGCCGCGCCGTTGACCGTCACCACCAGGCCGTCCTTCTGCTGCACCGTGCCGCTGACGTTGACCGCCGGCGTGTTGAGCCGCGCGCCATCCGCCGGCTGGTCGATGTGCACCGACGGCGCCGAGCTGTCGCGCACCACCGAGATCGAGGCCGCCGTGCTGTTGCCGACCTTGTCGACCGCCTGCACCGCGATGGCGTTGCTGCCCGGCTGCAGCGGCACCGACTGCGACCAGGTCACCGCCGCCCCCCCGCTCGCCGCCTGAAGCGTCGCCGGCGCCCCGCCCACGAGCACCCGGTCGAGGTGCGCGTCGCTCGCCACCCCGCTCACCGTGATCGTCGCCCCGGGCACCACCGTGCCGTCGGCCGGGCTGGTGATCGTGAGCGCCGGCGGCGTCGTGTCGCGCACCACCACCGCC
>Ga0307479_10001694_pt1 | contig 20135 bp, 19 predicted proteins | sample atmos_gasesECM4C_FD_203743 | JGI IMG/M metagenome (GOLD analysis project Ga0307479, IMG submission 203743) | Hardwood forest soil microbial communities from Morgan-Monroe State Forest, Indiana, United States - atmos_gasesECM4C_515 | ecosystem: Environmental > Terrestrial > Soil > Temperate...
CTGTCTGGTAAGAGCCCTAGGCCTGCTGCTTCCACCGATGGCTGCGGCCCTGCTCATTTCAACTGTGGCAAGCTTCTTCTTGTTTTGGGGACTGCAAGAGCTGCTGATCGGCGATGAGGAAGAAAGCCTGGTGTATCGCTGCGTTCTTTTCTGCGCCGTCTGGCCTGCGAGTTTTATTTTTTTTGCCGGCTATCCGGAATCGTTGCTGTTGGCTCTGATCGTCTGGTCTCTGTCCTTGGCGCGCCAAGAGCGGTGGCCGGCCGCGGTCGCGCTGGGCGTGTGTGCTTCGCTGACCAAAGCAGTGGGCATGGTAGTGGTTGTGCCCCTGCTCGTCATGGCCATGCGGCATAAGAAGAGAATGGCGATCCCATCTCTTTTGGCGCCCTTGGGGTCGGTCGCATTCCTCGCATACCTGCATTGGACGGGCCATCCGGCGCCCACCACAGCCTACGCGCAATATTGGCACACCTCCATGGCCGCGCCCTGGAGAACTTTATGGGACAGTGTTCACACGTTGGCGCACGCTCCCGACGGGATTCTCATGCTGAATCTGCTGTTCTTGATTTCCGTCGGCATTCTTGTCGTACTAAGCCGGCTGCGAGGCGAATATCTTCTCTACTCTGCCGTTGTCGTGATTGCCTTGCTCTGCAAAGAAACAACGCCGCCGTTACAGAGCATGGCGCGTTACCTTCTTATTATCTTCTCCGCATATGCCGGTCTGGCTCATTTGCTGCAAGGTCCGCGTTTATCGTCAAAATTTGCGCTCGCATGCGCCGCTCTGATGGGAATTAACCTTGGGTTGTTGTGGCTTTTCCTGGGCTGGTCGCTGGTGTTGTGAGAGGCGTCTTGTGAGAGCGCGCCACTATTCGGCCGTTTTTTGTAGATCAGTGAAATCTGGCGCAGCCTTCTGCACCGCAAAGAGCGGCGCCGCCAGAGCGAACATCACCAGTGCGATCCAGGAGAACCGATTCACGCGCAAAGCCAGGACCCACAATAGAGGCGTGCACAACAATACGGCAGCGGCTGCCAGAAAACAGATTCGCGGCCATCGAGGGAGTGCCGGACTCTCCCATTGCGAACCCAGCAAGAACATCCTGCCGTGGAGGAGCAAAGGCACCAACAGCAACGTTAGGTCATACGTCTTCGCATAATAGCTGGTGAGCAGGGTTACAACGATTGCGAAAGAAAAAGCTAACGACAATTCCCGGCGATCGTCGCCGCGCCACATCCTGCCCGAAATCGCGATTCCACCAATAACGATTGCTGCGAGAAACCAATGCACCACCGCGGGAGTGTGGCCATTTTCCAGCCAGATGCTGAGAACACCGCGGATGTTCGGCATGTTTTGCGGCCCCGTGGTCATGCCCAAATCCGGCACCTGGTTCAGAGCCCACAAGTATTTGGGATAGAGCAGAAGGCCGGACCAATGCACCATAAGCAAGCAGATCAGGAGCAGGATGGAACCTGCGGCAAGGAATCCGAGGGCAACCTTCCCTTTCCTCCATAGGATAAATATCGCAAGAAGCGGAATGATGAAATGAAATTTGAAAAGCCCAAGGGCAAGCACCGCGCCACACCGGTAGTCGGCTCCGCGCAACAGAAGTCTTAAAGCAATTATCAGGATCAGCAGCAATACGATCGCATCTTGCCCTTGAATGAAAGTAAGTCCAACAGGGAAAAAACTCAGGCACAGTACCACATTCGTGGTGCGAGTTGAAATTGCATTTGTCGTGGAGTCTAGCTGCGGCAGAACGATAGGAATCATCAGCACGAGCAGAATATTCAGTGCGAGCCACAGCAACGACGCGGCGGGATAGCTTAGCCACGCGAAGGGGACAAAGAGCAGCGCCTCGAATGGTGGGCGAACATAAGGCAGAGGTCCGACCCGGGTTTTAACCTGTGACGCAAACTCTTGCTGAAATTTCCACTGCAGCGAGGGGTCATAGAGTCTGGCACTCTGGCCGGAGCCGACGATCTTGCCAGCGGTGTAGAAGGACGCGAAGTCACCGTAGCCCTGCAACATGTGACCCCGCAACTCCCAAAGCAGGCCGAAGTTCAGCAGCGCGCAACCGAAAAGAACGAGAATGCCTGACTTGAGCGCAAAGCTGGAAACAGCACGCGGGTCACGGGACACGGCGGATAAGGGGTCGGTCATTTCGGCGCGACGAATCATTCTATACCGCGTATCGCAAGCTACCTGTCTGCGGCAGGCAGGCCTTCACGGTCGCCCTGCAGGTAAAAGAAAACCAACGCGAACACCCACACGGGAAGAGCGAATGTGGCAAAGAAAGGCCAGCGCCAGGCATCGAGTGCCCATTTCCGCGATACCAGCAAATAAGCCAACGACAGCCATAAACTCGCGACCCACTGCCACCCCACCAGCATGGCAGCCAACACGTAAGCCCAGCGGCGGATCCGCGACCGCGCGACGAATGCAGACCGCTCGCGGATCAGCAGCAAAATTGCAGGAATCAGAAGAACCTGATTGTAAGGTGCGTACATCGGAACCACCAGCACAGTTAATGCCAGCACCAAAGCAACCGCGCCGCCGAACCCTGAAGAAGCGGCAGGCTTGCGTCTAAACTTCCATAAAACAGGCACGCAGGCGAGGATGGCTGCCACTGCAATCGTTCGCGCGATGAAGCGTCCCATGGCGCCGCTGGCCGCTCCACCGATCAATTGATTCACGATGACATCGATCACCGACTCATTCTGCGTGTATTGATGATAGTTCGCGATGGCGTCGGCAAACAGACGCCACCAGCCCGGCAGGATGATCTCCCCGCACGTGAGCAGTACAGCCATTACCGATCCAAACCCAAAGATCAGTCTCCAGCGCTTGCGCCTATCGCTCAGTGCCCACAATAGAAGCCACGCGACAAAGAACCACGCCAGTTGCGGTTTAATCGTCGCCAAGGCGAGCAAGGCGCCGCCGCAAAACAAGTAGTCACCAGCCACACACGCCACCGATGCCGCGAGCAGTGCCGCCACCAGAAGGCTCAACTGCTGCAGCTTGATTCCCTGCACTGCCGCGAAGCTTCCCAGCGTCAGCGCCACAGCGGTCGCAACGGCCAGCAACGGCAGACGCCAGCGCAATACGCGCAGCCACCACCACACACTGGCAGCCGTCAGGGCTACCAAGAGCCAGTGAAAGAAAATCTGCACTTGCTGGAATGGAAGATCGATCAGCGGCGCCAGCAGCAATACGACGTAGACAGGATACGCAAACGCCTGCTGGTCTTTAGGATCGTTGGGCCGCGAGGGATCGAGCTGTCGCCCGAAATATCCCTCCTGGATTTCCTCCGTAATCTCGCGACCGTAGGGATTGCGGTGGTGCCGAAGAAGTTCGCGCGAACCCAGCCAGCGTGGGTAAAGGTCGGACAGATTGCCGCGCGGCCGATCATGCGCTGCCGCATCCGCAACCTGATAGGACACCAGTATCCGATCGACGTAAAACCACATGCTCGCCGCGACCAGCAAAGCGACTAGAAACGAAAGGCCGAGTTGCGAGCGCGAATGCACGTGGAGAAAATTGACCTCGGTATTGACCTCGTTATGACCTCGTTATTCAAACCGCAAGAACAAGACATCCCATGTTACAACTGACGGGGGAAACGGCTCGTCGATGCGAAAGCGAATCACAGTGGCGGTAGCGATCGGCCTGGCTACGGGCACGTTTTGCTGGTTCGTGCTCCAACACTTCCACCAGAAAGCCGGGGACTTCCATTGGGCGCTGCACCTAGCGGAGCGACTCGTGGCCCGGCAGAATCCCTACGACACGCCGCTCGAACAGTATCCCTTGCCCGCGGCCCTTCCTGCGTTGCCGTTGTTGCGCGTGCCGCCTGAGGTTGCGGGTGGAATGTTTTATGGAATCAGTTCCATGCTGCTGGCGTTCGGCCTTACGCGGGAGACTTATAGCAGGCTGCGGGTTTTTCTCGCCTACCCTTATTGGGCGGGAGTCCTCACCGCGCAATGGCCGGCGCTGATCGCCGCCAGCGCTTTCTTCCCCATGCTGCTGCCCGCAACCCTGATGAAGCCGCAAGTCGGACTGCCGGTATTCTTGACGCGATTGTCCCGCCGTGGATTGCTTGCCTGCATCTTCGTGGTGGCGGTAAGTTTCGCCGTTTTGCCGCAATGGCCGCTGTTGTGGCTCCGGCAGACGCATTATTACGAATATTTCATTCCGTTGCTGGTTCTTCCCGGACCTTTGCTCTTGCTTGCCCTGCTGCGCTACCGCGATCGCGACGCATGGTTGTTGTTGCTTGCCGCTCTCATGCCACAGCGCTGGTTCTTCGACAGCTTCACGCTCTGGCTGATTCCCAGGACACGCCGTGAAATTCTATTCACAGCAGCTTTCAGTTGGGGAGCGGGCATTTGGCGCTGGTATTATCAACCTGCGACTTTCAACCAGGTTGGGCGGTTGGCTGTGATCTTTCTCTATTTGCCCATGTTGGCAGTGGTCTTATTCCGCGAAGCTGCGGCGTCACCGGTCACGACGGACCCGCAATGAGCCAGTTCTTCACTTCGCGTGTCTTCCTGATTGTCCTGTTCCTCGGCCTGTTCGCCATGGCGGCGCGCAACGTCACCGATCCTGACGTCTGGTGGCATCTCAAAACCGGGCAGTACATTGCTGAACACAACAGCGTTCCGCGTACAGATCCTTTTTCCTACACTCGCGCAGGACAGCCCTGGGTTGCGCATGAATGGCTCACCGATTTTCTGCTGTATGAACTTCAGAGAATTGCAGGATGGGGCGGACTGATCGTCGCCTTTGCCGCGGTGCTGTGCGCAACATTCTATTGGTTGTATCGCCGCTGCGGTCCCGACCCCTACGTCGCGGGGGTGGCCATGCTCTATGGAGCCTGGGCGACCCTGCCTATCTGGGGAGTGCGTCCTCAGGTGCTTTCGTTTCTGCTGACCAGTTTGTGGCTGTGGATTCTGGAACGCTCTGAGCGTGATCGCAAAGTTCTTTGGTGGACTTTGCCGCTTACGCTTCTCTGGGTAAATTTGCATGCTGGGTTCGCGCTCGGTCTGGCGTTGTCGGCATTATTCATTCTCGGAGAATGGATCGAAGGCATCTTGGCGCGATCGGCCAAGCCGCACCTGCGGACCGCAGCTCTCATTTTCTTTCTAGATCTGTTGTTGGTTCCCCTAAATCCCAACGGCCTGCGAATGTTCACGTACCCGGTCGAAACTCTTCGGTCGGCCGCCATGCAGAACTACATCGCGGAATGGGCCTCCCCCAACTTCCACCGTGCTGAATACTGGCCATTCCTGTTGGTGGTGCTGAGTACGTTCGCGGCTCTTGGTTGGTCTCGCCTTCAAGTGAGAGCACGCGACCTGCTCCTGTTAGCGGTGGGGCTCTATGCCGGGCTGTCCTCGATCCGCATGATGCCGCTGCTTGTCTTGATCGCGATCCCGCTCATTGCGCGGAGCTGCCTCTGGGATTGGTCCCCGAGCTTTTCTCAACGCTTGCGACCTGCGCCAGCGCCCCGGGTTTTCGCCAACTCGCTGATCGTTGTGGCCATCGCTGCCTTTGCCGGCCTCCACACTCTTCAGGTAATCCAGCGGCAGCCTGAGGCTGAGAAGCAGCACTTCCCTGCCGGTGCGGTTGCATTCCTCGAAGCCCATCCCGCGCAACGGATTTTCAACCACTACGATTGGGGAGGCTACCTGATCTGGAGACTTTCGCCGGCGACCCCGGTCTTTATCGACGGCCGGGCCGATCTGTATGGAAAACAATTGCTCGATCAGTTTGCCGACACTTACCAATTCAAAGGCGACTGGCGGCAAACTTTGCAGAACTGGAGGATTGAGGAGGTGCTTGTCCCGCGGGATTCGGCGCTCGCTACCGGTCTGCAGAATTCTCCAGACTGGACAGTGATCTACCAAGACGCTCATTCGATGGTTCTGACTTCATCTCCGCCTGTCACCCGGTCCGAGGCGACCCAGCTATTACCGTCGGTACCCCAGAAAATACACCCGCCAGAGCAATTTGCGGGTTATTATGAGAGGTAACAAATCTCCCAGCAGCGTACTGCGAGCAGGGCACTCAGTCCTTGCAAGGCCGTGGGGCCTTTCATTGCTTTGGAGACCTGTTTCAGAAGAAGTTTTCAGGAGGCCGGGAACTATGAGTTATCTTTGGACGTTGTGGCGCGAGGACGAAGGACAGGATATTGCGGAGTATGCCGTGATGCTGGCGGTAATCCTGGTTATCGTTGTCGGCACGATTCGGCTGATCGGTTCCAATGCCAACAACGTTTTCTCCAACGTCGCCAGTTCGATTCAGTAATTTGCACCGGGCGGCAGGATAAAGAAATTAAGAGGATTCCCGCCGGTGGACGGTGGGAATAGTGGTGTCTGCCCGTTCCGACGGAGCCTCATGAACCGCACTCGTTTGTTGATGATTGGAGTTCTGGCCCTAGCTCTGGGTGCTTTTGTCGCCCTTTACGTTTACAAGAACCTGCAAGGAAAGGGCGGGTCGAACAACGAGCCTGGCACCGATGTGATTGTGGCCAACAACGATATCCAGGTTGGTGCCAGGGTCGAGGACCATGACGCGGTAATCGCCCGGTTCCCTGCGAAGGGCCTGCCAGCCGGAGTCTACACCAAGAAATCTCAGGTCCTTGGCCGCGGTGTGATCATTCCCATCGCCAGGGGTGAATTCATTTTGCCCAGCAAGCTGGCTCCGGAAAATGCCGGAGCCGGTTTGCCTTCTCTGATTCCGCCGGGGATGCGCGCCGTTTCCGTGCGGGTGAATGAGGTGGTTTCTGTCGCTGGCTTCGTAGGCCCCGGCACGCGCGTCGATGTGCTCCTGACCGGAACCCCGAACGGCAGCAGTGAGTCGCAGACCACTACGGTATTGCAGAATGTAGCGGTGATCGCATCCGGTCGCTCGCTGGAGCGAACTGCCTCAGGAGAGTCCCAGAACACTCCGGTGATTACGCTATTGGCTTCGCCCGAGGACGCGGAACGAATTACCCTTGCCCAGTCCGAAGGCAAGATTCAACTCTCGCTGCGCAATCCGCTCGATACTCATGCCGACCCCGTGGACGCAGCCAACGCCAAGGGTCTCTACAAGGGCGGTACAGTGTCCGCTGCTCCTCCCCGGGCGCCGCTTCATCCCGTAAAGCAGAAATCTGAGAAACCGCCTCCCACTCCTTCGGTCATGAGCATCGAGGTTTACCAAGGTGATAAGAAGCCAGACGTGGTTAAGTTTCCTGAACAAAGCAGTGAAGAACCCAAGTAGTTCAAGAGCAGTTTCGGCCTGCGCGTGCTATGCGCGACGGAGCAGATTTCCTCACGTGGAGAGGAATCACACGATGAAGGTTCGCACGACAATTTTCGTAGCGGTCGCACTGGCGTTTCTACTTCCGGTTTTGGTTCGGCCTGGATTTGTGCAGGCCACGGTTGAAACGCAACAGCCGGCGGCTCCTCAGACGCAGGAACAAGCTCCGTCCGGAACACCCCAGACCACACTGCCTTCGCAATCGGCTCAGCCGCAGGGTTCGGCTCCGCTGCGAGTCATGGTCGGCAAGTCCCTGCTCATCAACACGACCGAGCCTATCAAGCGCATCTCGGTGACTGATCCCAGCGTCGCCTACGCAACGCCTATTACCCTAACCCAGATCCTGGTGCACGGGCGGGCGCCGGGCGAAGTCTCGCTGCTCATCTGGGATGAACTGGAACGCTCGCGCAGCTTTGATCTGCGCGTGGATGTGGACGTAAGCGCCGCCGCGGAGGAGGAACATCGAGTGTTCCCCGACGAGCAGATTACGGTCACGCCCTCGCGATCCGCCATTGTCCTTTCCGGCCACGTTACCACGGAGGATGTGGCCAAGCGCGCTGGAGAGCTGGCGACAGCTTATTCGAAGAATGTGATCAATGTTCTTACCTTCGGTCCGGTGGGCGCTCAGGAAGTGTTGCTGGAGGTGAAGTTCGCAGAAGTCGACCGTGCCGGAGTCCTGCAACTGGGGTCGAACTTTTTCTCGACCGGAGCCGGCAATATGGTTGGAACCGTAACCACCGGCCAGTACGGCAGCTTCTCCTCTCAATCGATCAGCCAGACGCAGGGACAAAGCCCGCCATTTCAGGCGACACAGACGGTTGGCAATGTTCTGAACCTGTTTTTGTTCCGTCCCGATATTCACTTTGGCGCTGTCATTGAGGCACTGCAGAATAAGAACCTTCTGCAAATTCTGGCCGAGCCCAATTTGATCGCGGTGAACGGCAAAAAGGCGAGTTTCCTCGCCGGTGGCCAGTTTCCTTTCCCCATTGTGCAGCCAGGCGCGGGCTTCACCGCGGTTACCATCTCCTTCAAGGAGTTTGGCGTAAAGCTTGAGTTCACCCCGGTGATCATGCCGAACGGCAACATTCACCTCGTGGTTGCGCCAGAGGTGAGCACACTCGATTTTGCCAACGCGCTTACCATTTCCGGCTTCACTATTCCGGCCTTGAGTACGCGCAAGGCGGAGACCGAATTTGAATTGCGCGATGGGCAAAGCTTTGTGATTGCGGGTCTGCTCGACAATCGAGTCACCGATATTTGGAACAAAGTTCCGGGACTGGGAGATATTCCGATCCTGGGCAATTTCTTCAAGAGCAAGAGCGCGCAAAAGAGCAATTCGGAATTGATGGTCCTGTGCACTGTGCATCGCGTCTCGCCCAATGCTGAAGCTCCTCCGGGGCCAAAGAATCCTCAGCCCTTCCTGGACAACGGAAAGTTCGATGGAAAGAACCCGTCAAGCAGGAAGCCGTTCGAGCCGTGATGTGTGAAGTGATGGCCTTCGCCTGAGTGAAGCAAGCGATGCGCCGCCGGTTACCACGGATTCGCTTGAGACCGGCAACTGAACACTGGCAACTGTATTTTAGCGATAATAGGCTTAGCCTATGCCCGAGCTTTCCGTCGTTATCGTAGCCACTGACAATGAGCAGCGCACCGTGCTCCAGGTCCTGGTGGATGGAACCAGCGTAGCCCGTACCGTACACACCTGCGCCAGTTTTCCGTTGGCAGCGTCCGATCCGATCACGCGGCGCGTGCAAGCCGCCAATCCCGATGTTTTGCTGATCGATATTCCCAGCGACAGTCCTGCGCAAGCCATGCGCGCCATCGAGCTTTTGCACCAGGAACTGCCGGACTCGGCGGTGTTCGCCATCGGAAGTCTCAACCAGCCGCAAGTGATCGTTAGCGCCATGCGGGCAGGGGCGCGGGAATACATCGAGCGCCCCACCACCACCACCGACCTGCTGGAAGCTTTCGTCCGCCTGACCACGGCCCAGCGCCGGGTGCAGAAGGAGGGCCCTCGCGGCAAAGTATTTTCTGTGGTTAATGCCAAAGGCGGCAGCGGCGCCACCACGGTGGCCGTCAACCTTGCGCTGGCACTGCAGTCGGCGCACGGGCAAACGGCCCTCGTCGATCTCGCTCCGCTCGGGCACACGGCGTTGCATTTAAATTTGAAGCCGTTGTTCACCCTCAGCGACGCCACGCGCAATCTCCACCGCATGGATAGTTCGCTGCTCGAGAGCTTTATGACTCGTCACAACGGCGGCCTGCAGTTGCTGGCCGGAACCAATGCCCCTGCATCGATCGAACCCTCGACCGCGGAGTTTGTGCGGCTGTTCGACATGATGGTTACGCATTACCGCTACGTGGTCGTAGACAACTCCTCGCGCCTCGATGCCGCCAGCCGCCTGGTGGCCAATTTGTCGGAGTGCGTGCTGCTCGTCGCATGCACCGACGTAGCCTCGCTGTGGAGTGCGGCCCGCGTGCAACAGTACCTGGGGGAAACCGGCAACCGCGAGCGCCTGCGTTTGGTGCTCAATCGTTTTCGTAAAGTGCCCGGCTTCAGCGAGGCGGACGCGGAGAACGCCGCAGGTGTTAAATTGTTGTGGCGCGTTCCCAATCAATATTTTGCCGTTTCCTCGGCCATCGACCGGGGGACGCCAGTGATGGAGCAAAGTCACACCGAGATTGCCCGTTGCTTTTCCGGTCTGGCGAACGAACTGACCCGCAACGACGTCGAGGTGAAACGCGCTGCCTGGTCGTTGTTTAAGAGCGTATAAAGATATTAAGAAGTCATGGCCAATCTGCAGACCTTCGAGCACAGCGAGTACCAGCAAGTAAAGGCCGACCTACACCGCAAGATCCTCGATCGCCTGGATCTGGAAAAGCTGGGCCGCTCCAGCGGAGATTCGGCCCGCGAAGAAGTTCTCGCCCTCATCCGCAACGCAGTCAACAATGAAATTGTTCCGCTCAGCTTCGCCGAACGCGAGCGGTTGTCCCGCGAAATTCTCGATGAGATCTTCGGCCTCGGTCCGCTCGAACCCTTGCTCAAGGACCACACCATCTCCGACATCCTTGTCAACCGCTACGACAAGGTCTATATCGAGCGCTCCGGCAAGCTGGAACTAACCGGTTTGTCTTTCAAAGACAACCAGCACCTCATGCAGATTATCGAGCGCATTGTTTCGCGGGTAGGCCGCCGGGTCGATGAATCCTCGCCCATGGTGGACGCGCGCCTGGCCGATGGCTCCCGCGTGAACGCGATCATTCCGCCACTCGCATTGGACGGCGCGTGCCTCTCCATCCGCCGCTTCGGGCGCGACCCGATCACCGCCCGCAACATGATCGAGAACCACACCCTGACCGAAGCCATGCTTGAACTGCTGTCGATCATGGTCAAAGGGAAGTTGAATCTGCTGATCTCGGGCGGCACCGGCGCCGGCAAGACTACCTTGCTCAACGTGCTTTCCGGGTACATCCCCAACGTGGAGCGCATCGTCACCATCGAAGACGCCGCCGAATTGCAGCTCAAGCAAGAGCACGTAGTCCGCCTCGAAACTCGCGCGCCCAACATCGAAGGCAAGGGCGCGGTGCGCCAGCGCCAACTGGTGATCAATAGTTTGCGTATGCGGCCCGACCGCATCGTAGTGGGCGAGGTCCGCGGCGAGGAAGCCTTCGACATGTTGCAGGCCATGAACACAGGCCACGAGGGCTCGCTGACCACGGTCCACGCCAATTCCGTGCGCGACGCGCTGGCCCGCGTGGAAAACATGGTTTCAATGGCCAATCTCAATATTCCCGAGCGGGCGGTGCGCCACCAGATCGCCTCCGCCATTCATGCCGTCGTGCAAGTCGCCCGTATGTCGGACGGCACGCGTAAGGTCGTCTCGGTTTCCGAAGTCACCGGCATGGATGCCGAATCCATCGCCATGCAGGATATTTTCGTGTTTGAACGGCGCGGCGTGGATGAGAGCGGCAAAGTGCGCGGCGCTTTCCGCGCCACAGGCACCCGTCCCTTGTTCGCCGACCGGCTGGCGACCGCAGGCGCGCGCCTGCGCCCGGCGCTGTTTGAATCGAAGACGGAAATTTAGGAGAGACAAAAACATTGTTGATCGCTGATTGATGATTAAATCCTGTGCCGAGGGGTCTTAATCAACAATCAGCAATCGACAATCAGCAATTAGGGTTTAGAGTCACTGCACATGCCAGCATTAATAATTGCAGTTCTCGTGTTCGCGGTGGTTGCGCTGGCGACCTTTGCCATCGTATCTCTCTTCGACCAGCGCCGCGCGCAGGCCCGCCTCATCAAAGATCGCCTGGCCGTCGTGCAGAAGGCGGCGGAACGCGAGCCGGACGCCGAACTAGCCTTGCTGCGCGACGAGCAACTCAGCAAGATTCCGGCCTTTGACAATCTGCTGCGCCGTTCGGCGCGGGTTTCGGCCATCCAGGATTCATTGCTGCAGGCCGGCATGAAATTCCGCGCGGGAAATTTTCTGGCCCTCTGCCTGGGTTGCGGCATTGTGGCTGGAATCGTGACCTTCACCTGGAGCAAGAACCCCGCCATCGCCTGGGCCGCCCTGGTGATCGGCGCTTTCTTGCCCTACTCCTTCGTGTCGTACCGCCGCCAGAAGCGCTTCGAAAAAATCGAGGAACTTTTCCCCGAGGCCATCGACACGCTGGCCCGGGCCGTCCGCGCCGGACACGCTTTCACCACCGCGCTGGAGATGATTTCCAACGAAGTCGCGGAACCCCTCGCGGGCGAGTTCCGGCAACTATTCGAAGAACAAAAGTACGGTATGCCGGTGCGCGACGCCCTCATGAACCTTACCGAGCGCGTGCCGCTGGTGGACGTCAAATTCTTCGTCACTGCCGTCATGCTGCAGCGTGAAACCGGCGGCAACCTCGCCGAAATTCTGGATAATTTGTCTTATGTGATCCGCGAGCGCTTCAAGATCCAGCGCCAGGTGCGGGTCCACACCGCCCAGGGCCGGCTCACCATGGCGGTGTTGATGGGCATGCCTCCAGTCGTGGTTGTGGTGCTGCAGATTTTTAGTCCGGAGTTTGTCTATCCTCTTTTTCATGATCCGATTGGGCATGCTCTGCTGGTGGGCAGCATCGGATTGCAAACCGTTGGATACTTCATGATCCGGAGGATCATTAAGATCCAGGTTTAATAAAGTTAGGGTTTTAATAAAGTCAGGTTTAATAGAGTTAGGTAACAAAGGATGCCGGTAGCGATTCTCGCCATCGTGGTGTTTGTGACGGTCGTGCTGGTGGTGTTCGCCTTCGGTGCAGCCGTGGTCACACCCAGCTCCGTACTGGGAGCGCGCCTGCGCGCCTTGGGCGGCCAGGCCACCCAAGGTCCCGAAAAACCTGCGATGAAGGTGAAAGAGCGCATCGAGCAGGCGCTTGAGCCGATCAGCAAAGCGATTCCGCTCTCGCCTTCCGATGTCTCCCGCACCCGCACCTGGCTCATCCAGGCCGGACTGCGCGAGCCGCGCCATTCCAGCTACTATCTCGGAGCTCGCCTCCTTCTGGGGTTTCTGGGATTTGCCGGAGTGGTGGCCTTTTTCGGATTCAACAGTCTGGCACTGCTGGTCTGCGTGCCCGCCTTCGGTTTTTTCCTGCCGCGATTTTTTCTCAAGCGCATGATCAAAGACCGCCAGCGGCGCATCACCATCGCGCTGCCTGACGCGCTCGACCTTACCGTGATCTGCGTGGAAGCCGGATTGGCTCTCGACCAGGCGATGCTGCGCGTCGGCAAGGACCTGCATCACGCTCATCCCGACCTGAGCGACGAATTTCATCTCGTAAACCTCGAGATGCGCGCCGGCAAGCCCCGCGCCGAAGCCCTGCGCAACCTGGTCGACCGCACCGGCGTGGACGATATTCGCTCGCTGGTCGGCACTCTCATTCAGACCGACCGCTTCGGAACCAGCGTGGCTCAGGCCTTGCGCGTTCACTCGGATTCTTTACGCACCGCCCGCCGCCAGCGCGCCGAAGAGCAAGCCGCCAAGACTACGATCAAGATGGTCCCTCCGCTCGTTTTGTTCATCCTGGTGCCGTTCCTCGCGGTGACGGTGGGTCCGGCGCTGATTCAGGCCTACCGCTCCCTCGGTACCAAGTAAGATAAACGCGCAGTTCGAGTGAGAACTGAAGTCGCGTCCAATACAAACATCGGAGTCGTCATGCCGGGATCAATCCCGCGACACCAGGCCTTTAACCAAACGCGCCAGCTCTATCTCGCCACCGAACTCGCCGTGGCGGAAACACACTGGTCCCGCCTGCGAGGGTTGCTTGGAACGACCGAGGGTGACTTCCGTAACGGAACAGGACTCTGGATTCGTCCCTGCCGGGGAGTCCATACTCTTGCCATGCGGTTCCCCATTGACGTAGTCTATTTAGACTGCGCGGGGAAGGTGGTGCACGTCGAGCACAACCTCCAACCCTGGCGCTTCTCCCCCATCCGCATGCAGGCAGCCTCAGTCCTGGAGTTACCCAGCCACACGGTGGCCAGAACCGGAACTGCATTGGGAGATAGCATCGAAATCCAGATGAAGGAGTCGGTTTAGAAGTTTGCTTTCATCTCCCTCAAGCAACCTCAGGACACTCACGCCTTGACCGTGACTCTCCAACTCGACGAAGTAGTGGTCATTCAGCTCGACGATGCGCCCAAGCTGCTGGTCGAATGGTCGCCGCGCTGGCAGGATTTCGTCACCTCCATCCGGCCTGCATTCGGGCGCTCGGGCAAACGCCTGGCTGGCGAAGCCCCTTACGGAATTTTCCCGTACGTGGGCATCCTCGCTTCGTGGTTGCTGCAGGCGTTCTTGTTGTTTGTGGTGATCGTTCTTCCGCAGCAGATCAACCAACTTCGACCCTACGCGCCGCCGAAGTTGAAACCCTATGAAGTGATTTACTATTCCGGCGACGAACTGCCGCGCACCGAAGACTTGGGTGGAGCGCAGTCCGGGGCTACGGGCCGCGCCGGAGGCCAGGAAGCACGTCACCGCACCCAGACGATTCGCGTGGCTCGCGGCCGATCGCTGGCGCCGCAAGTGGTCGATGCTCCTGACCTCAAGCTTCCGTCCTCCAATGAAGCCGTTGCCAACTTGCTCGCTTTCAAGCCCAATCCCGGACCGCCGCCAGCAGAGGGCATGCACTCTACCCTCAAAGTTCCCAGCCTTGCGGCCAACGTGATTGCTCCCGCGCCGGCTGACGTAACACGTGATCAATCGCGCACAGCGGTTACGCTCAATTCCGTCGTGCCGCCAGCTCCCAGCATTTCTTCCAACACATCTCGTAGCGCGCCCGCCCTGAATGCAGCGGTCGTTCCGCCCGCGCCCAGCGTCCGTTCTGAGCACACGCTGTATACTCCGCGTCTGGACCCCAGCATAGTTGCCCCAGCTCCAAGCGTTTCGCGGGACCGCGCTCGGACCGCGCCGGCGTTAAATCCAAACGTGATTGCTCCGGCATCCACGCGTATCTCCCGCGATCAGGCGCGATCGGCTCCCGCGCTCAGCGCCAGTGTGATTCCACCCGCGCCCACTGCCGCTGGCCGCGAAGTCTCCCCCTCGCGCGTACAGATGAACAACATGGCAGTCGTGCCTCCACCGGTTTCCGCACCCGAGCGCGAGAGTTCCCGCACTGCAAAACTCAACCTGCCCGCGCCGTCGGTGATCGCACCGCCGCCCTCGGCGGATTCCACGCGTGACTTACGCCGGCTGGAAAGCGGCAGCGTCGCCGATCCATCGCGAACCGTGATTCCTCCGCCGCCCGCGCCAGCGGCCAATACGTCATTGATGAGCAGCATCATCGGCAAGCTTTTCGGCACGCAGGATGTGGTTCCGCCTCCGCCGGCGGTCTCTGCAGGGACGTCGTCTGGAATTGGCCGCAATCCCGCGGGCGGATCAGGACCATCGGCCAACGTCGTTCCCCCTCCGCCAACTGTCAGGGGAGGAACTGGCTCCGGTACTTTGCGGAACGGCGCTGGCACACCGGGAAGCTCGCTCGCAACCAGCGTTGTTCCGCCTCCGCCTTCGATCGGAAACTCCGGCGCGGGGGGAAGTGCAGGCTCTGGAATATCTCAAACTCCAACGCTCAGCGCGTCGAACGTCATCCCTCCGCCGCCATCGGTCGCAGGCGCAGCTGGGCATGGTTCATCAGGAGCCGGCAACTCCGGCGGCTCGGGCGGCGGCACGCTTCTTGCTAACAACGTCGTTCCGCCTCCGCCTTCAATTGGCTCGGGTAGTGGAGCGTCTGGCTACGGCAGAAAAGGCTTCGGCCTCGGCGGGCCCGGCGATGTTGGATCCCTTGTCGCTCCTCCCAAGACTGAAGGTGGAAGCGCCGCGGGCGCAGGAGTTGTGGTCTCTTCGCAACCCGGCTCGAAAATAGGACTTCCCGGCGTCGGCGGCAAAGGCGCGCTAGCAATGTCGCCCGCGGGCGGCGACAAGCCCGGCCTCGGCGGCTCTGGCTTAGGCGCAAGCATCGGTCACGGCGAAGGTCCCGGCAGTGGCTTAACAGGCGCAGGCCCAGGCGCTGGCAAGACTGGAACTGGCGTGGGTTCCGAGCCCGACGCCCACGGAGGCATTTCTCCCACGCCCGGTCCCGGCGGCGCTGGCAGCGCGCCCACCGGCTCTCCGACAGTCCCCGGCGTGGACGTGCGCGGCGGCAGCACCAACGCCGTCTATCTTCCCAGCTTCGGCTCCGACGGCAGCAACGACCCCACTCTGCCCGCCCGCTCTTCAGTGAAGAAGCAGGAGGGCCCATCGATCACCGTTTCTGCCACCTCGAGGTCTGGCGGGGGGTTTGATTTCTACGGCAAGCTCCCCGGCGACAACTACACCGTCTACGTAGACTCCGAGATCGGCACGGCGGTAATGCAGTTCGCCGAAGCCAATTCCGCCGCGCACCATCAAGCTGGATCAATCGTTGGCCCGCAAGGCCTGCGCACCCATCTTCCCGCCGACCTCCCACACGCCCGCGTCGTCATCAAATGCACGCTGGACACTTCCGGCAACCTGACCAATCTGCAGGTCCTCGAACCCGGCCCCGCCGCCATGACCGCCAAAATCATGGCCGCGTTACCAAGCTGGAAGTTCCGCCCCGCCATGCGTGGCCAGCAACCCGTCGAAGTAAACGCCATCCTCGGATTTAACATCGATACCAACGACCGCCACTGATGTGGAAGAGCGGTGCTTCAGCGCCGCGTAGGCCTCCAAATACCCTACAGCCGCGAACGCGCCAGCAGCCCATACGCCTTGCGGAACCACACTCGCTCGCGCCGGCGCTGGTAGCCCGGCATGGTCCGCCGCTGATCCAGAATTTTCTGCGCCCACTGCCGGGCTTCTTCCACGCGTCCCCGCGACTGCAGGAAAACTGCGTAGTTGTAGTAAGTCTCAGAACTCGAGGAAATCCTTACCGCCTGCTGAAACATTGCCTCAGCTTTTTCCGCCTGACCGGTTTGCGCGTAGGCATGAGCCAGCAGGCCTTTGGCGCGATGAAAGTCGTAGTTCGCATCGGCGGCAACGGCGCGCTCAAGATCAGGCACAGCCGCGGCAAAGTCTCCCAAGTCTACTTCTGCCACTCCGCGCCGGTAGAACGCATCCACCGAATCGGTGCGCGACGCAATCGCCTTGTCATAGCTGGCGCGGGCGCGCGCATAGTCGCCGTTGTCGAGATAGAGCAGTCCAAGTTCTTCGTAGTTCCCCGCCGAAGGGTTGTCGAGAATTGCGCTCTCAAGCTCGCGAATGCGGCGCCGGCGCGGAAACATTTGAAACGACGTGCGCAGCAACCCGGCGTCAGGAATCACTTCCGCCACAATGTATATAAGCGCCCCAACCCATCCCAGAAACAGGATGACAAAAATCCAGTAAGTATCCGGACGCCGGCGAATGAAGTGCACAATCGCCACCGCCTGCAGTGCGAATCCCCACCCGCCCAGAAAGAAAAGAAGTGATCCCATTGGAATGCGAAAATATAACACGTCAACAATGTCGGGTAGGTTTTACCCTGTGAACCTCCGTGTCCTCCGTGGTAAAGGTTCTTCCCCGAGCGCAACAGGCCGCATTTCATCGCTCATATGTGACAATACAGAGTGCAGCATTCCACTCTAGTCAGTCAGAAAAATATGCGCCCGAAGCCCGGCCAAATCCAGCTTCTGGCGCTCGATATCGACGGCACGCTGCTGAATCCACAGTTCCAGATCTCGGAAGACGATCTCTTAGCTCTCAGACGCGCTCACGCCGTAGGCATCGAAATCGTGCTAGTTACGGGTCGCCGACACACGTTCGCCTTGCCTATCGCCAAGCAGCTGGGTTTCGATCTCTGGCTGATCAGCTCCAACGGTGCCGTAACGCGTTCGCTCGGCGGAGAGACTTTCCATCGCGACCTGATGCCGCGCGAGATCTGCCGCGAACTGGTCGGAGCGATGCAAGACTTCCGCGGCAACACCGTTCTTACCTTCGACAAAGAGACCAAGGGCGCAATCGTGCTGGAGCATCTCGACGAGTTGAATTCAAGCATACGTCGATGGCTGGAAAAGAATATGCCCTTCATCGAGTTCGTCGTTCCGATCGAGAACGCCCTGACGAACGATCCGGTGCAAGCCATGTTCTGCGGCTCGATGGAGCGGATGACCGAAGCCTTGCAAGCGCTGGAAGGCTGCGGGATGGACAACCGCGTCACCATCCTCCGCACCGAATATCCCGTGCGCGATCTTTCCATGATTGACGTGCTGAACGCGGGCTGCTCCAAGGGCCACGCTCTGGAGCGCTGGGCCGCGCATCGCGGCTTCCGGCGCGAACAGGTCATGGCCATCGGTGACAACCACAATGACGTGGAAATGCTTGAGTTTGCCGGCCATCCGGTTATCATGGGTAATGCCTGCGAGGAACTGCGCGGGCGCGGCTGGAACGTGACTCTCGGCAATGATCAATGCGGAGTGGCCGCAGCACTGGCGGAAGTGGTCGGGGGTTAGAACGTCTGAGATGAAAAGACGAATCCAGATCGCGGGATGTTCAGCAGTCGTCACACTACTGGCGCTGATCACACTTCCCTGCCTCGCAGCCGACTCGGCCGTGCTGCGCAACGGGTTCTCCATCCGCCACGAGCGCCGCCAAGTGATCGGGACGATCACTCGCCTCTACATAAGTGCCGATAACTCCAGCTTCGTAGACATCCCAACAGAAGAAATTGATCATTTCGAGGCCGCGCCGGTTGAAACCGCCACAGTTACTCCAGTGAACGACAATCCCGCCTCGCACCTTCATCTCCAACCTCCAGCACGGAATCTCGAGCGAACGTTGGATCTGAACGAAGTAATAAATACGGCGAGCGGAACCTACCGCCTGGATCCGGACTTGGTGAACAGTGTCATCCGCGCCGAAAGCGGTTTCAACGTGCGCGCAGTCTCGCCGAAAGGCGCGCAGGGACTGATGCAGTTAATGCCCCGCACCGCATCCGAACTGGGGGTGCAAAATGTTTTCGATCCCCAGGCGAATGTAGAAGGCGGCACGCGCTATTTGCGCGAACTGCTCGAGCGCTACAACTTTGATTTGGTAAAAGCCCTCGCGGCTTATAACGCCGGGCCACAGCGCGTGGAGCAGTACGGCGGCGTGCCTCCCTATTACGAGACCAAGGCCTACGTAGCCCGCATCGTCCGCGACTACAATAAGAAACTGGCCGCGAAGAATCTTGCGCAGCCGGCTGAGAAGAAGAGTTCGGCGACAAAATCGAAGAGCACGCCTCCCGCGACCAAGACGTACAAGTCCGCTACGCCAGCTCAGGCGACAGCGGGCACCACGCAAACCCAGCGATAGCCGCTAACTCCCTTCTTCAGTTTGACCCTCCACTCCGGCTCATTTACCTTTGGAACTGCCGTTTCCACTTCGCGTTGCGAGGGCGCGGCGCGAGGCTTCTCCCCTTCATGGACAAAAAGCGCATCGTGGCCAGCGCGGTGGTTTTCTTCATCCTGGCCGTTCTGCTTTACCTGCAATACCGCCACTGGCAAACCTTTGATTGGGGAACTTTCTGGGCGCAAACCCATCGCATCAAGAAGCTTCACGTGCTGCATGCCATCGCGCTCATCTACATCGGATATTTCCTGCGCGCAGTGCGCTGGAAAATTTTCCTGAAGCCGGTGCGTCCGAGGGCGACTGTTATGGATATGCTGTCGCCCACCTTGATCGGATTCGCCGGACTGGCATTGCTGGGGCGCGCGGGCGAATTCATCCGCCCCTATTTAATCGCGCGCCGTACGAATCTTCCGTTCTCTTCCCAATTGGCGGCGTGGGCGGTGGAGCGCATCTTTGATGTCGGTGCCTTCACCGTGCTGATGGTCCTGGCGATTTTTCTGCCCAGCGCCCTGCCTTCGATTCCGCATCCGGAGTATTACCTGCGCTTTCGCGAAGGCGGCTTTCTCCTGATCGGGGTAGTGCTGATTACGGCGGTGGCGGCAATCATAATCCGGCGCAACGGCGAGGCCGTGGCGCAGTGGATTGAAGACCGCTTCGGACATCTTTCCGCGAACTTTGGACACAGGCTGGCCCAGAAGGTGCGCGAGTTCGGCGCCGGACTGGACACCATTCACGGCCCCCTCTCCATGCTTTGGCTGACGCTGGTGTCGGTGGGCATGTGGTACATCATTGCGCTGGCCTATCACGAGGTCACGCATTCCTACGGAGTGGTCTCGCTGGAGATTCCGGTTTCGCAGATTCTGATTCTGATGGGCGCCAGCATGGTGGGCTCGATGCTGCAATTGCCCGCGGTGGGCGGGGGATCGCAGATGGCCACGATCGCGGCACTCTCCAGCGTATTCGATGTGCCTCCGGAAGTCGCTGCGAGTTGCGGAATCCTG
>Ga0307479_10001695_pt1 | contig 20130 bp, 17 predicted proteins | sample atmos_gasesECM4C_FD_203743 | JGI IMG/M metagenome (GOLD analysis project Ga0307479, IMG submission 203743) | Hardwood forest soil microbial communities from Morgan-Monroe State Forest, Indiana, United States - atmos_gasesECM4C_515 | ecosystem: Environmental > Terrestrial > Soil > Temperate...
CATGCGCTCCCGCCTTCCTCTAGAGGAACGGAGTGGCGCCATGCCAAGAAAGCGAAGCTCTCGCAAAAACCTCTTGACTGACGAAGCCTCATATAAGTGCCCATCTTCATCGGCCGTGGCGCGCCACTGTGCAATTTCGCGCGATCTCGTAGCCTGTCATCCTCGAATACCGCAACACGCCGCTGCAGCTTGCCGCTGGTTAGCCGGCACCCTCCACCATAGACCGCTAGTTACTTGCGTCGTTTGTGCGCTCTGTGAGGAGCCCTGGAGAAATTCCAGTCCAGAGCCTGTGAAATCGAGCGTCTGTTCTTGACCGGCGCCATGCATCCATAGGCAACCGTCTTCTGGCTCGATCTGGTCCGCCAGCTTCGCCTCGCGGCAGCCGCCCGGCCGCGCGTAGCGCGGCGGCTTGACAGCCCCCGGCACGGAAAATGCTTTGCGAGCGGCAATTCGGGTCGCAGCCACACTGTCGCGCAAATATCGGGTAACCAGAGGGAGGACCTTCCATGCATGGCCACAGGATGATCGAAACTGCTCTGTCGACGAGCAGATGCTTGCTAGCCGGCGCAAGCATGCTCGTTGCTGCACTCTTCGCCGGTCCCTCGTTCGCCGACGATGACGGACGACCCGTGAAGGTCATGATCATCAACATGTTCGGCGGCACCGCCTTCCCGTTCTCCGAGGCATCGGCTTTCACCGGCAATCTCGGATTGAATGAATCGATACCTGTTCGAGGCCTGTCGCCCGACTATCCCAACGTTTTGTGCAACTCCGACGATGTGTGCCAGATGATTGCCGGCGAGGGTCACGCGAACGTGGCCGCATCGACCATGGCCTTGATTCTCAGCGACAAGTTCGACCTGCGCCACACATACTTCCTGATCGCAGGCATTGCGGGGATCGATCCTCACGAGGGGACAACCGGCTCGGCGGCTTGGGCGCGCTACCTCATCGACTACGGCATTTCATGGGAGATCGACGCGCGCGAGATTCCGGGAACCGCGGCCGATCCGACCACCCCGGTATGGCCCTATGGATACCTCGCGATCTTTCCCACCGATACGAGCACGCAGCCCTGGAACTCGTTGCCCACCATCCCCACCCCCTATCACAGCGAGATGTATCAGTTGAACGAAGCATTGCTGCAGAAGGTACTCTCGTTGACCAGCAAGGTGGATCTCACGGTCAACGACAATCCGACTGCCCAGGCCTATCGAGGCCGCTATGCCGAGGCGAAGGCCAAGGCCCCGCCAAGCGTCATTCAGTGCGACACGATGGCGGGCGACACCTGGTTTCACGGCATCAAGCTGGGCGAGCGGGCCACGGCATGGGCCGCGCTGTGGACGGGCGGCAAAGGGACCTATTGCACCACGCAACAGGAGGATAACGCCACCTACATGGCCCTCAGCCGCGGGGCCATCTCCGGGCTGGTGGATCTCAACCGCGTTGCGGTGCTGCGGACCGCGTCGAACTTTGACCGTCCTTATCCGGGCGAATCGGCCTGGCACTCGCTCTGCGGTTGTGGTCCTGAGGGTGGCTCGGGCGGTTTCGTGCCCGCCATCAGCAATCTCTGGGTGGCGGCCGCGCCGTTCATCAAGGATGTCGTCGTCCACTGGGACAAGTGGAAGCACGGCGTCCCGAAGTAGCGGTTGCAGACTGAAATCGGGCATTGCAGCGGTCGATCTCGCCGAATGGTCGATCGCGCGAGAGTGACCACGGCGGCGTGCTGCAGGCTCCAACATCATAGCGTCACGGCGAAGCAATGGTGCCCATCTTCACCGGCCGTGGCGCGCCACCGAAGATTTTGCGCGAGGTTGTGCGACATGGGCACGCAACGGCTGCACCTAGCCGCGGATAACCGCGCATGGACGGTGCTGCGACGAGCGGACCTTCGCGTCTCCTCTTCCGCCTTCCGTCAGTTGATCCGCTGACCGGCGATCTGCCAAGGCCCCGGGTTGAGCACCAGGCTCGTCGCCTTGCCAGCGCCATCCTGCAGAAAAGCGAGGCGGGTATGGTCGCCACCGTCCACGAGGAACTCGCTGCTCGACAGGGGGACGACCGTGGTGGGGGCGCCCTTCTCAAAATCAAGGACCGGCAGTGCTCCGCTTGCCTCGATCTCGAGCTTGCCATCCTTGACGGCGACTTGAAGATCGGCCCCGGCGTTTGCCGCTCGGATCAGAGCGCGGACGATTGTCAGCTCGATGGGCGTGTCCTGCCCCTTGCGCGCGATCCTCAGCCGTATCTCGGTGTTGACCGGCCCGCGCATCTTCTCCAGCGCTTTGTTGACGGTCATGCCTTGCGTCGCCTCACCGTCGAGATGCGTGATGATGTCATTGGCCATGACGCCAGCCCTGGCAGCGGGCGCGTCCCGAACCGGAGACACGACCTTAAGGAGACCATTCTGCATCGCGACCTCGATGCCCAAGCCGCCGAACGGTCCTAGCTTGTCGCGCGAGCTGGACGATGGGAACGTGTAGGTTCCTTCGAAAGCCGCAAGCGCCGCTTGATCGATCGCCGCGGGCGCGTTCGCTGGTACCGGCCCGTCCCGGTCAGGAACCAGGAGGGCGCCGTAGGTCAGATTGCGAAACGTGGGGTTGAACAGGTTTGACTTGCTGGGCGCAACCTGGATGAGCTGTATGGCGATCAGCTGCTCTGCCGGGTCAACCCAGAAATAAGTGCCCCAGACCCCGCTCCAGGTGAAGCTGCCGACCGATCCGGGCACCACGCTCCAGACGGCATCGCTGCGGAGCCCGAAGCCGAGCCCAAAGGTCGATCCGTCGGCAAAGCGCATGTCGTGCGGCAGCGAGTTCGTGGTCATCCGGCGGACGGTTGCGGGCGAGAGGATGCGCACCCCGTCGAGCTCACCACCGTTGAGCAGCATCTGGCAAAACCGCAGATAGTCCGCGGCCGTCGACACCAGCCCACCGCCGCCCGAGAACAGCGTTGTCGGTTTGGTGACGTCTCGATCAGGACGAATCCGTGCGCCAACCGGCGGGTCGATCAGTCGAGCGAGCTTCTCCGGCGGCACCCAGAAGCTGGTGTCGACCATGCCGAGCGGTTGGAACAGGTGGCTGTCGAGAAACTGATCGAGCGGCTGGCCTGAGGCGACCTCGATCACCCGTCCCAGAACGTCGGCGCTGTGACCGTATTCCCAGACCTCGCCTGGCTGATGGGCGAGCGGGAGCCGCGCCAAGCGGGACAGGAAGTCCTTCAACGTGCCGTCGCGTGCCAAGCCTGTGTCGTACAGCCCACTCTCGCGGTAGAGCTTGTGCACGGCCGTATTGCCGTCTTCGTAGACGAAGCCGGATGTGTGGCGGAGCAGGTCCTCGACGGTCGTCGGGTGTCTCTGCGGCTCAAGCGCAAGCTTGCTCTGTCCGCTCGTCGGATCGATCTTCTCGACACCGACCATCATGTCCTTGAGCTCGGGAAGATACTGGTGGACGGGGGTGGCGAGATCGAGCTTTCCCTCCTCGACCAGGATCATGGCGGCAACGCTCGTGACCGGCTTGGTCATCGAAGCGATCCAGAAGATCGCATCGGGCTGCAGCGGGATGGTCTTTGCGCGGTCGCGAAAGCCGACGGCTCGCAGATAGGCGACCGTGCCGTTGCGGGCGATTGCCGAAACGGCGCCCGAGAAGGCTCCGGCATCGACCTGTGCCTGCTGCCACGCGGCGATCCGTGCCAGCCGGGACGACGAGAAGCCGAGCGCTTCCGGATCGCTAACCGGCGCGATGTCGTATGCGAACGCCCGCCACATGGCGAGCATGGCGGCGAAGACGATGAACAGCGGAGCGGTATGTCCCCAAAATGACTTGGGGATGTTGCGCGAGATGAGACTGAGCATGAGGTCTTCTCCGATGAGCAGCCAAAGCTTTGCCTTCGACGATGACGCGTTTTCAAGGTCCTCGAAGTTCTGGAGCATTTCCGCACGATGCCGTGCCAGGAACTTCGGCGCATATAGTCCCAAGAAGAACCCGTACACCGCCAGAGATCGAGACTGGGTCTTCTGCCTGATAGGCGCCATCACGTCACGCGGTCCCCAGCTGGCGACGCGCGACAACGGCAAGATGCGACAGGCGCTCTGTTTCCGCCCTGAGCGTCGCCAGCCCGAGCACTGTGAGTTTGTAATAGATTCTGCGCGAGTCCCGCGTGTTGCCCTTCGCCACGAGACCGGCTTCGATCATGCGGTCCAGCGAGCCGTACAGCGTTCCCGGCCCCATTTTGACGGCACCCTGGGAGTCCGACTTGACCTGTTGCATGATGTCGTAGCCGTGCCGCTCTTGGCCGACGAGCGCCAGCAGGATGTGGAACACGGCCGGTGTCAGCGGCACCTGGGGTCCGGATTTGCTCATACGAACTTATATATATCCGTTACGGATATAGTCAAGGGTCGCTTCGTAGCGAGGGATCGTAGACCGTCGCAGGTTGGCCGATTGGCGGGTACCTCGGGCGGCCTTCTACGGAATCGGCCCTGGACCGAGCCGTTTCAACAACGGCCGGCCCACTCTGCGGCGACAGTCACGACTCGGCTGCCAAATGTCCCGGCGGGCCCGCCTCCGTTCACGAAGCTACTTGCTCAGCTCTTGCCGCTGCCCAACGCTCGACCCTGCGCTCGATCACGAAATAGAAAGTCGGCAGGATGAACAGGGTCAGCAGCGTCGCCAGGATCAGGCCTCCGATGACAACGGTCGCCACGCCACGCTGCACGTCGCTGCCCACGCCGGTCGCCATCGCTGCCGGCAACATGCCGATGGTTGCCACCGTCGCGGTCGTCAGCACCGGACGGAAGCGCTCGCTCGCACCCGCAATTGTCGCCTGGTACAGTGAGGTGCCGGTCTCGCGCATCCGGTTGAGGTTTGCCACCATGATGATGCCGTTTTGCACCGCGACGCCAAACAGTGCGATGAATCCCACCGCGGTGGCGACATTCAACGTCTCGCCTCTGATGTAGAGTGCAAGCAATCCGCCGAAGGCGGCGAGCGGCACAATGCCGAGGATCAGCAATGCCTGACGCAGCTTTCCGAACTCGGTGAACAGCAACAGGGCCATCAGCGCGAGCACGAGGCCGAGAATGAGGGTCAGCCGCGCCTGCGCGCGCTGCTCATTCTCGAACTGTCCGCCATATTCGAGGTGATACTTGCTTTGATCGAATTGCACCGATTGCGCGATCCTGGCTTTCACCTCGTCCAGGTAGGACACCATATCCCGTCCAGCCAGATCGACGCGAATAGTCAGATTGCGGTGATTGTTCTCACGCGTGATCGCGCTCTCGCCGTTCTGCTGCTTGACGGTCGCGACCTGGGACAATGGGACTTGCGCTCCGCCGGAACTGGTCAGCGGCAGGCTGCCGAGCGCTTCCGGGTCGCTGCGCGAGTTCAACGGAAAACGCAAAGTCAAATTGTAGACGCGATCACCGACAAAGACCCGCGTGATGGCTCCGCCACCAATGCCGTTCTGGATCAGATTGGTGATGTCGGAGACATTGATGCCGTAGCGGGCGGCGGCGGCGCGGTCAGTCTCGATCGCAATCTGCGGAAGCGGAGGTTCCTGAAAAATCGATGCCTGCGCGGTGCCCCTGATTTTTCGTAAAACACCAACGGTCTCGCTGGCGATCCGGCGATCTTCCGGAAGATCGTCGCCGATGACCCGGATGACCAGCGAGCTGTGCGCGCCGCCGACCAGGTCATACACCATGTCGCTGATCGGCTGGTTGATCCCGCTGTCGATCCCCGGTAGTTGGCGCAGGCGCGCATTCAGCTTTCGCACGAAGTCCGCCTTGGTCTCTCCTTGCGGCCAGGTGTCGTAGGGCGTCAGCCCCACCGGGACCTCGATGTGCGACGGCGTCCACGCGTCGACCGCCTGGTCTTCGCGACCAAGCTGGGTAACGACATAGGAGACCTCCGGAAATTCCCGGACGGCACGCCGGACTTCGCTCGACATCTCGCTTGCGGCATCGAGCGAAAGACCGCTCGGCAATTGCACCTGAAGCCAGAGCGCGCCTTCGTCCAAATCCGGCAGGTAATCGCGGCCGACTGCCGTGCCGAGAACCGCCACGCCAACCAGGCTCACTCCAGCAGCCACAAACGAAAGCACGGGCTCACCGAGCAATCTTGCCAGCGTCGTACGATAGGCGCGCCCCAACCATTCCAGGGGCTTGTTATGGCGAATGGAACGCGGCTTTCGGAACGCCAGATAGGCCAGGCCCGGGACCAGCGCGAGCGCGCATAGAAGCGCGCCGAACAGCGCGTAGACGACCGTGAATGCCATCGGGGTGAACAACTGGGCTTCGCCCCGCTGCAGGGTGAACAGAGGAAGATATGCGGCGATGATGATCAGGGTCGCGAAGAAGATCGGCCTTGCCACCTGGCTGGTTGCCGACCTGACGTCCTCCTCCGTCAATTCCTCGGTGGGCTTCGCCTCCCGCCGCCTCAGAATGTTCTCGGTCACCACGATCGCACCGTCGACGATGATGCCAAAATCGAGGGCGCCGAGCGAAAGCATGCTGGCCGACATCTTCGTTGCGTTCATCAGCACGAAGATGGACACCATGGCCAACGGGATCGTCACGGCGACGACCAGGGCGCTGCGTGCGCTACCGAAGAACAGCATCAGGACGATGCAAACCAGGGCGATGCCTTCGATCATGGTACGGCCGACCTTGCTGACGGTTGCCGCGACGAGATCGCCACGATCGATATAGGGGACGATGTGAACGTCCTGCGGCTCGAGCAGCTGGCGTAGCTCGTCGACCTTGGCGTGGATTCCGGCAAGGACGCGCGATGCGTTTTCGTATTTGAGGAGATCGACGATCCCCTCGATGGTATCCGGATTCTCATTCTTGCCCAGGATGCCTTCGGGTTCCTGGTGGCTGTAGCTCAGGCTGCCGAGATCTCGGACCAGGATCGGCAAGCTGTTGCGCTGGGTCACCACGATATTGCCGAGGTCATCGAGGGCGCGCACGAGCCCGACGCCACGGACGACAAAGCTCTGATCGCCACGGGAAACCCGGCCGCCGCCGGCATTGGCGTTGTTATTGTTGATCGCGTTGATGACGTCGTTGATTCCAACGCCGAAGCGCAGCAGCTCGGTCGGGTCGAGATCGAGCCGGAACTCCCGTGTGTAGCCGCCGAAATTGTCGACCGTGGCAACTCCCGGCACCTGTTGCAGCGCCGGGATGACGATCCAGCGCTGAATCTCCGACAACTCCATCAGGTTCTTGGTGTCGGATTCGAGCGTGTAACGGTAGATCTCGCCCTCCGGCGAGGTTACCGCGTCGAGACCCGGCTGAGCCCCCGGCGGCAGAGTGACGCCACCAATGATGTCGGTGACGCGCTGGCGCTCCCAGTAATCCTCGGCGCCGTCACGAAACAGCAAGTTGATTTGCGACAATGCAAATGTGCTGATCGAGCGCATGCTGGTCAGGCCGGGCGTCAGATTGAGCGCTCGCTCCAGTGGTATCGTGATCTGCTGTTCGATCTCCTCGGCTGCGAGACCCGGGACCTGGGTCGTGACCTGCGCGGCCACCGGGCTGAGCAGCGGATAGGCATCGATCGCGAGCTGCGACCAGGCATAAACACCGTAGATGCACGCAAAAACCGCGACCAGCATCGCGACAGAACGCTTCGTCAAGCAGAGCGCGACAATCCGGTCAATCATTGAGCCGAACCCCTCCCCTGACGACGACGCGTTCGCCGGCATTGACGCCGCGCTTGATAACGGCATCCTCTCCCTCCTGATGGCTGATCTCGACCTTGCGGCGTTCAAAGGCCCAGGGCGCGACCTCGATGAAAACACTCGTGCTGTCATTGTTCATGACAAGTGCCGACGTCGGCACCATGATCTCCGAGACCATTGGCGCTGCGAAGCTCGCATTGGCAAACATGTTGGGCTTGAACTTCATGTTCGGATTGTCGAATGCGATGCGGACCTTGGTGCGCCTGGTGTCGGGTTCGAGCACGTCGCTGACGAACAGCACCGTTCCGCCAAAAGTCTCGCCGGGATAGGCCGGGAATGCGACGTCGACCGACTGCCCCGCAAACACGAACGAGGTGTCCTTCTCCGGAACGTTCGCGGTGACCCAGATCGTGTCGAGGTTCGCGATCGTCATGATCGTCGCGGTTGCATCGTTCAGAAAATCTCCGGCGGCGACCTGGAGATCGGTCACGCTGCCGGCGATAGGCGCCTTCAAGGAGAGCAGGCTGGTTCTTTCCAGTTGATCGGCCGATACGCCGAGCGACCGCAGCCGGGTTTCGGCTCTATCGAATTCAAACTGAGCCTGGGCGTAGTCGCTCTGTGCCTGCTCGCGGTCCTTTACGGCGGCGCCACCGCCTTTTTCGAGAGCGAATTGCCGGTCGAAAATCTGCTTGGTGAGCCCAAGCAAAGTGCGCGCCTTCTGGTCATCGGAATAGGCCTGAGCGAGATCGCCGGACTCGATCACCGCAAGCTCCTGTCCCTGCGTGACACGCTCACCCAGCTGAACCTTCAGACTGACGACACGGCCAGCCAGCGGCGGCAGAACTTTTACGGTGTGCCCCGGATCAGCCTCTACGACGGCGGGTAGCACCAGCCGATGGGAGATTTCCTTCGACACCGCGTCTGCCAGGACAAGGTGTGAGCGCAACGGCGAGGCGGAGGGCACAACGAGGCGGTTACCGATACGCGAGAACGCAGCCGACGGCGCAGGTTTGCCGGACTGAGGAATGTCGGAATCGCGGCGCGGCGGTGACAGGAGGCGGTCGCCGGTGACACCCAGACACAGTCCGATCGCGATCAAAAGCAAGCTTATGCCGGCGCGACCAGGCTTGCTGTTGCGGGTCTCGGTCTCATTCGGCTGGAATTGCATGTTGAGTGTGGTAACGGACCAAAGACATCGCATCAAGCCGCTGCGGTTCGTGTCGTTTATACGGACGCGATCGCAACTCAACACTTAGAATTTCTTTAGATTGCGACGATTCTAGGTGCGCTGATCTTGATTTTCCACACCGTGGGCGAGCATCGGCTGATTAATTCGCGATCGCTCGGATCACATTTTTGCGCCATCGCCTTAAGAAGCCGCCGCGGCTCGTCGATCACGCCGTCTTGCGCGGCGCCGCTGTCTTGGCATCGCCGGTGTTGGGCGTCCCGGTTGGCTCAATCAGCAGCAAATGCACTTCTTCCTTGGCGACGGGGCGATGCTCAACGCCTTTCGGTACGATGTACATTTGCCCCGGCCCGAGGGTGACCGTTCGATCGCGAAGCTGAATGTCGAGCGCGCCCTTCAGGACCAGAAAGAAGTCATCCGTGTCGTCATGCTTGTGCCAGACAAATTCGCCTTTCACTTTCACGACCATCACGTCGCAACTGTTGAACTGGGCGACGACGCGAGGCGACCAGTGCTCGGAAAAGCTTGCCAACTTCTCCGACAAATCGATGCTATTGCTCATGAGGTCCTCCGACATTGCCGCTGATCAGACTATCCGACAGCTCAGGCCAATGCAGCCAGCGCGAGCCGCAGGTCGGCTGCGGAAGCGGGCTCGGCGCCAAAACTGCGCACGATCTGCACCGCCTCTTCGACCAGCGCAGGGTTGCCGGCCGGCGTACCCAGCGGGGCATCCTCAAGGCCGATCCGGATGTGGCCGCCGCGCGCGACCGCTTCTCCGATCAAGGGGCGGATAACAGCGCATATGCCTGCGACCATCCAGGGCACAGCGCCCGTCTCCTCCTCCAGCAATGCCAGATGGGCCGAGAGCGCATACGGTTTTGGCGGAAAACCGAGGGCAAATTTTTCCGAGAACATGAACCGATAGATCGGTGTTTTGACGCCGGCCGCGCGTGCCAGCGCGGCGCCGGCGCGTGTGAACCCCGGCTCGTAAATGGCGAAGGCGGGGTGAAAGCCGTGACGCGCGGCAAAGTCGAGCGCATGCCGAATGTGGGATTCGGGGTTCAGATAGGTGCCGGCCGGCTTCGCCGCGGATGTCGTTGCCAGCGGCGTGAAATTGACGCTGCCCGGGTCGACCACCGCGAATTCGAGCAGGCCGCGCACGGCGAGCGCTTCGATATGGGCAAAGCGAGCGGCGGCATCGGCGAGAGAACGGCCGGCATCGGTGCTGGTCGTCAGCAGCGACGGGTAGGACGGATAAACCGGCACGTCCACTTGCGCACGAATGCCCTCGATGATGCGCGCGTAAACCTGCCAGTCGAAAGTTTGCGACCCGCCATTGTCATAGGCATGGGTGTGAATGATGGCGGCGCCGGCGCGCGCGCACGCGACGCCTTCGGCAACGATGGTCTCGATCGTATCGGGAATTCCCGGTTGCAGCGCGCGGCTCCAGGCGCCGTTCAACGCCGCTTCAATCCAGACCTTGCGCATGGCGCTGTCTCCTTTGCGGGGTTAATTTAGATGGACAAAAACGCGAGATTGAAACAAATTTGCTCATGGGGAGGACAAGTCAATGCCGACAACGATCGAGCAGGCGTCGCCCTGGCTGCAGGGACGAACATTCGCGTCGTGGCGGGACGAGTTCGACCGTCGCGGCTACCTGATCTTCGAACGCGTTCTTTCGCCGGATCGTGTGGCTGCCATCCGTACCGCGCTGGCGCCGCACCTCGAGCGTGACCTCACCGGCCGCAACGACTTCGAAGGCCTCAAGACCAACCGGGTATACGCCTTATTGGCGAAGTCGCCGCTGTTCGCGGACCTGGCGATCCACCCGCTGGCGCTGGCGTTCGCCGAAGCGGAGCTCGGACAGAGCTGCCTGCTGTCGGCGCTGCTTGCCATCAACCTGCATCCCGGCGAAACCGTGCAGCCCTGGCATTTTGACGACGGTGGCGTCAGGCTGCCCCGGCCGCGTCCGGCATTTGGTCTCAGTGCGTTCTGGGCGATCGACGATACGACCGAATTGAACGGCAGCACCGAAGTCATTCCGGGAAGCCATCTGTGGAACGAACAGGTCATCGACGGATCGGCGAAGCCGACCGACTTCATCAACAAGTCCGCGCCGAATGCCGATCGCGATATCGGCGACCGGCCGGACGCCGTCAGGCTCGCGATGCCATCCGGATCGCTGGCGCTGGCGAAGGGAACGCTCTGGCACCGCGGCGGCGCCAATCGGTCGGATCGACCGCGTCTGATCGTCACGCCGCAATACTGCGCCGGTTGGGTGCGGCAACTCGAGAACATGGCGCTTGCCGTTCCGGCCGAGACGGTGGAAAAATTGCCCGAGCGCGCCCGCGAACTGATCGGCTATTCGATCCATCCACCGTTCATGGGGCATGTCGACGGCGTTCACCCCAAGCGATTGCTGCGCGTCGGCTGCCCATGAGGGCGACGCACTGGGATGCATCAAGCCAGATCTAGTTCGAGGCAAGAAGCCGGAAGTTAAGTCTGGAGAGGCTGTCGCCAACATCTTGCGTTGCGCGAGGCTTAAAGCGGAGCCGTTCGGACATCATCGCCAAGCATCGACGCAGCTCCCCGTCGCTCTCCTTGAGATGATTTCGAACTTCGCGGCGTTCAAACGCAGTGAGCATCGGGTCGGCAATTCGCCGCCAGGCCACTCTTTGCCATTGCTGCAGCTCGTGGATCTTGCGGCTCAGGATATCAGGCTCAGTCATGCCGTCGGCCCGCTCTTTGAGAAGTGGCAGGTCAAGTTCTAGCGCTGATTCCTAAACAATCCTTAACGGCGCCGGGCTTCAGCGTTTACCCGCCGGCGAGCTCTGATCGTGCAATCAGCGGACTTCACGGCGCTGCGCGAGGATAGCTCGGCGACCCCAAAAGCGGCCATCGCTCGCGGGGCGACGGCCAAGAAATGGATCTCTCCTGCAAGATCGAGAAACCCCGTTCACTCGCCGGAAATGCGATCTCTGGGAACGGAGAGACGGATCGTCAGACCTTCGGGCTTCCAATCGCGTGAAATCTCGCCCCGCAATTGATCCCTTACCGTGGCGCGGGCGAGCACGGTGCCAAATCCCTCGCTATCGTTACGGCATTCGATGCGCGGCCCGCCATGCTCCTGCCACGTCAAGGCAAACTGGCCGTCGCCCTCGGAACAGGCAATATCGATATGGCCCGTGGGCGTCGAGAGCGCGCCATACTTGGTGGCATTGGTCGCAAATTCATGCAGAAGCAGCGCGAAAGTCGTCACCAAGCCCCCCGCAAGCCGGATATCAGGTCCACTGATCGTGACTCGCGCGCTTTGACCGTCCATTCGGCCTTCGTAGGGTGAGAGCATCGTCTGGATCAAAACATGCAGCGTCGTCGACTGCTCTATTCGCCGGCCACCCTCCGAGGTTACCGGCAGCGTGAGTGCGTGTGCCTGGGCCAGCGCCATCAATCGGTCCCGCACCGCCGACGCGAGCTCTCCTGGCGAGGTTGCCGAGCGTGCGCTGAGGGCTACTACACCGCCGGCCAAAGCAAACAGGTTCTTGATGCGGTGGTCCATCTCCCTGAGAAGCAGACGCTGCTGTTGCTCTGCCCGCCTGCGTTCGGTGATGTCGCGGGCGACCTTTGACGCTCCGATAATTCTGCCTTCCGGATCTTTTACTGGCGACACCGTCAGCGAAATCTCGACGGTGCTTCCATCCTTGCGTTGTCGAATGGTCTCGTAATGGTCGATGCGCTCGCCACGGCGAATCCGATCCAGGATAGTCGGCTCTTCGTTACGCCGTTCTTCCGGCATGAGGGTCGTGACCGGCTTGCCGATCACTTCATCGGCCGTGTAGCCGAACAGCCGCGTCGCGCCGTGATTCCAACTGGTGATAATGCCTTCGAGGTTCTTTGTCAGGACGGCGTCCTCGGAGGACTCGACGATGGCAGCGATGCCTCGATAACGAGCTTCGCTTTCGCGAATTTTCCGCTCGGCTTCATGGCGCTCGGTGATATCCACGAGCGTGTTCGCCGCACCGATCAGCGCACCCGAGGCGTCGAAAAGCGGCGTCGGATAGGCAATGAAGGGAATGCGAGTCCCATCCGGCCGCTCGGCGATGGCCTCCATGCCTCTGATGGGGCGCTTCTCCTTCAGCGCCATCGCCATCGGACATTCGTCATGCGGCAGGGGCGTGCCGTCTGGCCAATACAGTTTCCACGAGCCGCAAAACTCGCTTTTGCCGAGTTGCGGACGTACTCCCCAAAGCTCCGCCGCGGCGTCGTTGTAGAACGTAATGCGCCCGGCGGCGTCCGTGGTATAGACCGCCAAGGGCAAGGCTTGAAGAAGCGCTTCGGAGTTTCGGCCGTCTGCGTCCAGGAGAGGCTTGCCGGAATGTCGCTCAGGTTTCTCGCGGAAGACGTTTACCGCACCGACGACGCGGCCGGCGCCGTCTTTGATTGCTTCGATATTGACGAGCACCACGATGCGCGCACCGTCGGGCTGCTCGATGACGATCTCCTGATCGCGCAGTCCCAAGCCGGTCGCGAGAACGTCGCCCATGGGACATTTCGCATGAGGTATCAAATCGCCATTCAGGCCGTAAAGACGATAGGAGCCGCAAAAACGAACGGTTGGATCGCCGATCTTCGGCGAGCAGCCCCATAATTCCGCGGCGGCGCGGTTGTAGCGGACAATGAGGCCCGCCCGATCGCAGACATAGACGCCGACGGGCAAGATATCCAACAGGTGATCGGGAACATCCAGGACGCGCTCGTCCAGCAAGGCCCGCAATGGACGCATGGCCTCCTGCATGTCAGAAGATTCGGCTGAACTTTCCATCCGCGTACTCTGATTTTACTCGGCGATTTTACCCGGCGTCCGCGTGCCAAAGCCGCCGAGAGGTAGGGAACCAAGCCAGCCTATCCACTACTTGAACCCACCCTAACGATCAGCCGCAGCTTGGCAATCAACGTTTCTCGAAGGGCCGGGTTTCCCGCAATGGCGATGGGTCGCAGCAAATTCGGGAACTCATCGGGAACTCACCAGGCTACGTCTTTAGTTTGAGCCGTACCAACATCGATGTTCAGGCCGGCTGGCGAAATATGGCTGAGTAGGTCGCACGCTCCTGTGCCGCGACTGTCATTTCCGTTTTTGTGAAGGCTTTCGGATGCGGCCCCATGGTGCCGCGCACGCGGCGGCCGGCGCACGCAAACGCCCAACGGAGGAAACCGCGGGATGACAAGCTCGACACTATCGGTGGATGAACGCCGTGTGCTCGATGATATCGGAACGCCCAAGCGCGACCCGGAAGAACAACCGCAACGCGGCCACGGTGTGATTTGGAATGGGATTGGCGTTGGGATGCCGCCTTAACAGCGACGGCTCCGCATGGCCCCGCCTTGCTGTTGGGACAACCGAGCGCTAGCCCGCGCAATGGCTTCCTTCCGGATTTGGTAAACCAACGCTTAAGCCGGAATCCGCCGCACGACCCCATGGGACACGGAAAACTCCGGTTTTCCACGGGGTCTTGGCGCCGCGGGTGCGTCCGATTCGCCCCTCAAGGTAAAATCGTATCGGGAATGCGGAGGATTTGACGAACCCGCACTTCCGCCGGCTTAACCGTTTGTGCAAGGACGGCCGCGATAGTGAGGGCAGTTCATGACATGCCAGGTTCAATCATCGTGACATCCCTCGGACGTGTGATTTCGGTGCGTGGCTCGCTTGCCCGGGTCGGACTTCTGCCGACAAGCCAGATGACGCTCTCGGAAGTGCGGGCGACCGTCGGCAGGTTCGTCAGCATCCAGTGCACCACTTCCACCATCGTCGCCATGATCACCGACGTCACCTGCGAGAATTTGCCGACCTCCGATCATTACATCGCCACCGCCGGTGTCGACCTGTTGGGCGAGATTCTTGGGCTCGAGCGCCGAAAATTCCAGCGCGGCGTCACCAACTATCCGACCATCGGCGACGCCGTCGACCTGATCAGCAACCAGGACCTGCGCACGGTCTATGCGCCGAGCGGATCGGATCAGATCGACGTCGGCACCCTGCAGCAGGATCCGTCCGTCATCGCCTATGTCGATGTCGAGGAGATGCTCTCGAAGCACTTCGCGGTGCTGGGATCGACCGGCGTCGGCAAATCGACCGGCGTGTCGCTGCTTCTGAACGAAATCCTCAAGGCGCGGCCGAATTTGCGGGTCTTCCTGCTCGACGTTCACAACGAGTACGGCCGCTGCTTCGGCAGCCGAGCGATGGTCATCAACCCACGCAATCTGAAGCTGCCGTTCTGGCTGTTCAACTTCGAGGAAATCGTCGACGTGCTGTTCGCCGGCCGGCCCGGCGTGCCCGAAGAGCTCGACATCCTCGCCGAAGTCATCCCGCTGGCTAAGGGGATCTATACCCAGTACCAGAACGCCGACCGGATCGGGCTGAAGCGCCTCGACACCAAGCAGATCGGCTACACCGTCGACACGCCGGTGCCCTATCGCCTGGTCGACCTGATCTCGCTGATCGACGAGCGCATGGGCAAACTGGAAAACCGCTCCTCGCGCATCATCTATCACAAGCTGATTTCGCGCATCGAGACCGTGCGCAACGATCCGCGCTACACCTTCATGTTCGACAACGCCAATGTCGGCGGCGACACCATGGCCGAAGTCATCAGCCACCTGTTCCGCCTGCCCGCCAACGGCAGGCCAATGACCGTGATGCAGCTGGCCGGCTTTCCGGCCGAAGTGATCGATTCCGTGGTGTCGGTGTTGTGCCGCATGGCGTTCGATTTCGGGCTGTGGAGCGACGGCGTCTCGCCCTTGCTGTTCGTCTGCGAGGAAGCGCACCGTTACGCCTCGGCCGACCGCAACATCGGCTTCGGACCGACCCGCAAGGCGGTGTCCCGGATCGCCAAGGAAGGGCGCAAATACGGCGTCTATCTCGGGCTCGTCACCCAGCGCCCGGCCGAACTCGACGCCACCATCATCTCCCAGTGCAACACGCTGTTCACGATGCGGCTTGCCAACGACCGCGACCAGGCGCTGTTGCGCTCGGCGGTGTCGGACGCCGCCGCCAACCTGCTGTCGTTCGTCCCCTCGCTCGGCACCCGCGAGGTGCTGGCGTTCGGCGAAGGCGTAGCGCTGCCAACGCGGCTGCGCTTCAAGGAAGTGCCGGCGCATCAATTGCCGCGCAGCGAGGCCACCATCGCCACCGTGACCTCGGTCACCGCCGGCCACGACATGCATTTCGTCGGCGCGGTGCTGGAGCGCTGGCGCGGCGCAACCTCGAGCCGCGACGCCAGTGCCAACGATCCCGCCGTCGGCGAGCGGCCCGGCGTACGCGGCCTCTCCTCGCTCGAGGCGCCGATGCTGCAGCCCTCGCAGGGCCTCGATCCCGACCGCTTCTCGCTGTTGAAGAAGCCGCTGCGCTGACGAGCTTGGAGCATGATCCGGAAAAGTGGGTACCGGTTTTCCGAAAAGATCATGCTCAACGTAAATGGCGCCAAGGCGCAGCTCGCGCCTTGCGCGGAGCGCATCATCGACTATGGTTCGGCACGTTCGCTTTCCGCGACTTAAAGCCGGAACCTACCATGACGACGCAGCCAACGACCCAACGCTTCCCCGCGCCCGCCATCGACACGCTGCCGGAAGATATCCGCACCCGCCTGCTTGCGGTGCAGGAGAAATCGGGCTTCGTGCCGAACGTGTTTCTAACGCTCGCCTACAGGCCGGACGAATTCCGCGCCTTCTTTGCCTATCACGACGCGCTGATGGACAAGGAGGGCGGCCTCTCCAAGGCCGAGCGCGAGATGATCGTGGTCGCGACCTCGAGCGCCAACCAGTGCCAGTATTGCGTGATCGCGCACGGCGCGATCCTGCGCATCCGGGCCAAGAACCCGCTTGTCGCGGACCAGGTCGCCGTCAACTACCGCAAAGCCGATATCACGCCGCGCCAGAAGGCGATGCTCGACTTCGCGATGAAGGTCGCGCTCGAGGCGCACAAGATTTCGGAATCCGATTTCGCCGCGGTCGCGGCGCACGGATTTTCCGACGACGACATCTGGGACATCGCGGCGATCGCGGCGTTCTTTGCGCTGTCGAACCGGATCGCCAACGTCACCGGCATGCGGCCGAACGACGAGTTTTATTTGATGGGGCGACTGCCGAAGTAGGCGAGACGCGTGGCCTCATGGTTCGAGACGCGCGAAGACGCGCTCCTCACCATGAGGGTTTGAGACTGAGACCTCATCCTGAGGAGCATCGCAAAGCGATGCGTCTCGAAGGATGAAGCCATTGAAAGTGGAACCTGCGCTAATCGTCCGACGCCGGTCCGCACCAGCCGGGCAGATAGATTGCGTTCTCGCTCTTGGCGAGTTCGAGCGCCTTTTCTATCGCCTTGGTGAAATTGTCCTCCACGGTCTTGCGTGGCAACTGGCGGCGCAGGAAATCAGCCCACAGAAATTCGCTGAATGGCGTGGTGTCCTTGGCGAAGCCGCCGGCGCGCCGCAATTCGCCGGCGAGGCTGCGGAACGGGTCGTCCTTCAGCTCGGTGATCGTTTTCGGCAGGTCCTTGAAATGCCGCCGCTCGCCCTTGGTGTCGTAGGGATAGACCCACCGCTTGTTGTCCATCACCCCCCAGAACGCGTCGCGTTCGACCATCCTGAGATCGCCGATCACCGTCACCAGAATGTCCTCGATGCCCTCCTCGTGCAGCGCGCGGGCCAGATGATGGTGATCGACCACATAGAAGCGCTTGTCGGGGCCCACCACGACCGGGACCATGTGCTTGCCGAGCAGCTCTTCCTGCTTCTTTCCTTTCTGCTCCCGAAAGCGCTTGCGCTTTTCCTTTACCTCGCGCATCCCGACCGTCATCTGTGTTGGGCGCAGCTCAAGAATAGGGACCGGATGAACCTTCGGTTCGCGAACATTCGCCATGACTTGAAACTCCCTTTGCCTACCGCCAAATATGTGTCTGAAATCGCACAATTATGGCACGAAGGCCCGGGCGATCAAATGCCCCGCCTCAATCCCCTGGAGTGCGATGACTTTCTTCCAATCGTCATCCCGCTCTATACCTTTGGTTGAGCATGATCTTTTTCGCAAAAGCTGAATCCACCGCGCTATCCAAGTGCGGGACAGGCTCGCTCCGGATCGTGCTCTGGAGATCGGCAGGAATCGGTAGATGCTGAAACGCCGCAGTGAATGGACGCCGAAACCACGGGTCGTCCGGCTTGGCGGACGCGAAATCATCGCCGAAGGCCTCGATCTGAATTTCTGGGCGGACATCAGCCATCGCTGCATGACCGCGTCCTGGCCGTCCTTCATCGCCGGCGCCGCGCTGGTGTTTCTCGTCTTCAACGCCGTGTTCGCCGTATTCTACTGGATCGGCGACCAGCCGATCTCGAACGTGCCCGGCGGCGCCTATATCGACTATCTCTATTTCTCGATCGAAACGCTTTCGACCGCCGGCTACGGCGACATGCACCCGCAGACCCATTACGGCCATTTCATTGCGACCGTCGAGCTGTTCACCGGCATCTTCTCGATGTCGCTGATGACCGGGCTGATCTTTGCCCGCTTCTCGCGGCCCAACGCCCGGCTGCTGTTCGCCAACAACCCGGTGATTTCGACCCACGAGGGCAGTCCGACCCTGATGGTGCGCCTCGCCAATGAGCGCCAGGACATCATCGCCAACGCGACCGCGAGGCTTTGGATGTTCAAGAACATCGTGACCGCGGAAGGTCACTCCTTTCGCAGGTTCTATGAGCTGCCCCTGCTGCGCAACGAGAGCCCTGCGCTCGCCTTGAGCTGGACGCTGCATCATGTGGTCGACGAGAACAGCCCGCTTTTCGGGCTTAGTCCCGAGGACCTTGAAGCCGCCCAAATTTCCTTTGTCGTGGTGGTGTCCGGATATGATGTTGTTGCGGCACAAACCGTGCACGCCCGGAAAAGTTACGAACATCCCGACATCCGCTTCGGGCACCGTTATGTGGATGTCCTTGCGGTCTCGGAGGACGGACAGGTCAGGATCGACTACGGCAGGTTCCATGACACTTTCGAGGAATAGCAGGCGTGATTTTTCCGCCGTAAATTTTCTGCAGGATTCCCGTTTGTGCATGCTAGATAGCAACAGGATATCCCGGAGCTGGCAGCAGTGAAGACCCAGCGGCCCATCGCAACGGAAGAGGAGCACCGCGTGCTCCAGTTCAGGCCGCGCCATTCGGCCCACCCGCCCAACTTCCGCGGGAACATGGCCGCGCCGCCGCAGCAGCAGGACAACAGGCTGGACAACAACCTGGAGCCGCTCGACCTGTCGCGGTATGAACGGCCGCGGGAAGAGCCGGACGATTTCCGCCATCGCATGCTTGCCAACATCGCAGCCTTCGCGTTCACGGTTGCGTTGACCGCGATTGGGATTTGGCTTGCGTTGAGCATCTCCGACCTGCGCCGGACGCAGGATTGCGTCCTGATGGGACGGCGCGACTGTGTGCGGATTTCCACCCCTTAAGAATCAGACCCGAAAAGCCAAACCTGAAAACAAGCTCAAGCCGGGGGCCGAATCACCCGAAATCCGCCCCATCCGACCCCGTCCACCCTCCATTGAACTAAAGGCGGCGCTCCGATATACGGGCACTCTACTCCCGGTCGGCGGGAATGGGGGCAATTGGGTCGCGATGCCGGCCCGCTGCATCATTCCGGAATTTATCTCCAGTATATCAAAGGCTTAGTGATGTCCTCCACATTCGATCAGGTCGCCACGATCATCGCTGAAACCTGCGACATTCCGCGCGACACGATCACGCCGGAAAGCCATGCCATCGACGATCTGGGTATCGACAGCCTCGATTTTCTCGACATCGCCTTTGCCATCGACAAGGCGTTCGGGATCAAGCTGCCGCTGGAAAAATGGACCCAGGAAGTCAACGACGGCAAGGCCACCACCGAGCAGTATTTTGTCCTGAAGAACCTCTGCGCGCGCATTGACGAATTGGTCGCCGCCAAGAACGCGAGCGCCTGACCGCGCGTCATGCAACTCGAACATTTCCAATTGATCGATCGCATTCTCGACCTCAACATGGAAGAGAAGACCATCACGGTCGAGGCCCAGGTGCCTAAGGAAAACTCGATTTTCGAGGGGCATTTCCCGGGCTATCCGATCATGCCCGGCGTGCTGCTGATCGAATCGATGGCCCAGACGTCCGGTTGGTTATTGCTCGCGCTGATGAAGTTCGAGCGGATGCCGTTTCTGGCCGCGGTCAAGGAAGCCAAGATGCGCGGCTTCGTCGCGCCGGGAGAAT
>Ga0307479_10001696_pt1 | contig 20128 bp, 17 predicted proteins | sample atmos_gasesECM4C_FD_203743 | JGI IMG/M metagenome (GOLD analysis project Ga0307479, IMG submission 203743) | Hardwood forest soil microbial communities from Morgan-Monroe State Forest, Indiana, United States - atmos_gasesECM4C_515 | ecosystem: Environmental > Terrestrial > Soil > Temperate...
TCGCGGGAGACGGAATGCTGCGACCCGGCCATTCGTGTCCATCGAGAACGAAGCCAGGTGTGTAAACGCTTTCGTTCTTCCAATTCGCCGAATATTGATATTGCCGCGCGGTCCACTCTTTGGAGGCGAATGGATCGCGCCAGCCCAGCCGGTCCCAATAGTCGACATGAAACGCGAGCGGCACGAAATCCTTCCATAATCGCGGCTCGTTCTTGAGATCGGAAAGCCACGCTTCGGCCGGTGGACAACTGCTGCAGCCTTGCGACGTAAAGAGCTCGATCAAATGTGTTTTCTGCGGACCACTTTCGAAGACGCGATCCGCGGCGTTTGCCGACAGGGTCGCGCCAAGCAGCAAAATAGCGATTGGAAGCCGCATCGTAATCAACTTTTCCTTGTGAATATGCCGCCGTTTCAGCGAGATTGAAACTCAATGATCGGCACCGGGATTTTGAAAGGGATGGCGGTCACGCTCCGGAACTTTGCCGGAAGTTATTTCGAGAAGGAGCGCCTAATCACCGTGCAGTATCCGGAAGAGCGCAATCCGCTTCCGGAAAATTATCGCAACTTTCCGTTTTTGATCTACGACGGCAGCGATCCGCATGCGGGGCTGCGCTGTGTGGCCTGCAAGATTTGCGAGAAGGAATGTCCGCCGCAGTGCATCTATATTATTAAGAGCGACGACAAAAAGCCCGATTACATGGGCAAACCGCAGTTATATCCGAAGGTGTTCGACATCGACATCTCGGTTTGCATGAGCTGCCAGATCTGCGTCGAAGTTTGTCCATTCGAAGCGATCAAGATGGACAAGGATTTCGAACTGAGCAGGCGCGAGCGATTCGATCAACTGTTGTTCCGCAAAGAGCAACTTTCGAGATCGAACGAGTATTATCACAAGATCCATCCGGTCGAAGCGGCAGCAGTAGATAAAAATCTCTCGGACGCGGCGGCAGCTGCCGAAGCGAAGAAAAAAGCAGCAGCCGAAGCCGCAGCGAAAGCGGCGGCTAGCTCTCCTCCAACCACGGCGCCGACCGCGGGATCAACATCGGCGCCCGGCGAACCACCGCCACCCACGACCAAATCGTAAACAGAAGGCGGCACACTCGCTGCTTTAAATCATGGCCTTACTGCCATGATCTCTCTCCTTAAGAAAGCTTTTTGGGTCTTGTTTGTTGTCTGCGGATCGACATCCGCGGGGTTCGCGCAATCGACATTCTTCGAAGTCGTTTCGACTCCGTACGACCATCAGATGGAACGGATTCAGCCAACTCTGACCGCGCCGTCAGCTTACCTGGTCGACGGATTATCCCTCACGATTGTAAATGAATGGATGATCGAATTGCGGGCGATGCCTTATCATTATTCGCGCGAATGGCGAACTCCGACGGAAGTTAAAGCGGCCCAGGCCGCGGATTGCAAAGGCAAAGCCCTGGCTCTTTACGATCGGATGCAGCTAAACGGGGCGACAAACCTGCGTTTCGTGATCGGCAAACGTCGCGCAGCCGATTCGGTTACGCACGCGTGGCTGGAATGGGACACCGCGATTGGCACGCTCCTACTTGATCCGACCTTCAATTGGAACGCTGCGTTTAAAATACGCGACCGACGAAGCTACATCGGATTTTACGGCTACGAAGGCAGGCATAAATTCCGAGCCACAGATACACTATTGGTGGGACGCAACTTTGGAGCTCGCGCCCCGGCCGCGCCGGCGCATGGCATGATCACCCGACCCGTTCGATTGGCGTCGAGATTTCATTCGAATCCGTGGGTTTTCGACGAAGGTCCAATCGATCCAAGATTTTTCTCGAATCGGCCGCCGTTTTGATCGTTCACTCTTGCCGCAGTGTGAGATGAACAATTTCCGCCGGGGCATTCACGCGTAGCGGAAACCAATTGCCGACTCCGTTTGAGACAATCAGCTTGCTCGCACCGCGCTGGTAAAGTCCGGACCAATAACGAAAGAGCGCCGGACCGAACCCGAGTTGTTCGTTCAACATTAACTGGCCACCGTGCGTATGACCGGACAACGTGAGCGGCATTTTTTCGTCGGCCGCGGCATCGAACGCGTGCGGATGGTGCGCGAGTAAAATTGGAAACGCATCGGGTGTTCGTTCCTCCAGCAATTTTCTGACCTCGGCTCCGATCGCCGCGTCGCGACCTTCGCCATACACCCGTGTCCAACGCAAGCCGAGCAGTTGCACCGGCACTCCGCGAACATCGACAATCATCGACTCGTCGAGTAGAAACGGAATGCCCGAAGCGCGAACGCGCGTTTCGAACTCGCGCGGGTTTTCGATTAAATCGTGATTGCCTTCAATGATCGCGATGCCGAACCGCGATTCCATCCGTCGAGCTAATTCCAGTCCAGTATCGAGATCGGCGAGGGCATCGTTGATCAAGTCCCCGGTTAAAAGCACGAGATCCGCGCGCATTTCGTTCACCACACGGACGACTTCTTCCAAGACTTCGCCTTTGGTGAACCGGCCAACATGCATGTCGCTGACCTGGGCAATCGTCATTCCGTCGAGTTCTTTTGGAAGGTCGATAATCGGCAAAACAAAACGGCGAACCCGAAAACTGGTGAGCTGAGACATCGCAATCCCGGTCAGGCCGAGAGTGAAAACAGGAGGCAACATCACGCCACTGAAACGGAGAAAATCGCGCCGGCTCCAATGACTCGCTTCTGCCGACTCTTCGACCTCTAGCGGCGCCTTGTGTAAGACGATTTTCTGCCCGACCAAAATCGGAACGAGCAAAATGCCGATTAACGAAAGCAGACCGAGGCCGATGAAATGCCAGATGAAAATCGCCGAGACCGCGAACTTCGGAATTAAGCGATCCCAATCGCCGCGCGACATTCTCGCCGCAATAATCGCGATTAATCCGAGCATCATCGCGAGCATGAAGAATGAAATCACGAGCCGCGCAACCCCGTGACTGCTCAGCCGCGCTAGCACGATCCACCAGATGATGTCCAGCGAGGCCATCACCCCAATGATGGTGAAGATGAAGCCCACGCGGAAATGTACGCGGGTTTACCGCGTTAGCGATTGACGATCTTACGCGCCGTCGTTACCGATGGCTTCCACGGGACAACCTTCCATCGCTTCCTTGCAGAGGCCTTCTTCCTCGGGCGATTCAGGTTGCTTATAGACGTAGGAATGGCCGCCATCGTCGTTGCGCTTGAAATTGGCGGGCGCAGTCTCGCGGCACAAATCGCAGTCGATGCATTGCTCATCGACATAGAATTTGCCGGCTGCGTTTTCGGGATATTTGTTGGCTACGTCGGCCATAATTTTCTCCGTTAAAGGAGTCGGAAGTTAGGTGGAAACGGGGAGGATGCAACTCAAAGCCCGAGCTGTTGGCGCGGGTCGCGGGCGAACTTGAACCCACTGAGCGGCGCGGCAAGATCGACATCCCGCGTCAGGGCGAGGACTTGAAAGCTGCGGCCGAGCATTTCGGGATGAAGCAACGTCTGCAGGGCGCGGGTGCATCTCTCGTCAGCAATGATCTCTGGGCACGCGGAAATGATTCCCGTAAGAAAATGATGTTGGTCGGTGAAGCCCATCAAACGCAGTCCATTTTTCTTGGCAACTTGAGCGATGTCCGTCCAGTTGATGTGCGCGGTAATGTCCGCCTCGGCAATTTGTTCGAACGGCGAATCGAGAGATCGATGTTTTGCGCGAACCTGGAGGACTTCTCGGAATTCGCTTCGAGCGAATCCGTAATCGATCGCCAGAACGACTCCAAGCTGCAAACGATTCGCGACTTTCGCGATCCAATCAAGCTGGGATTGATTTGTTCGCTGTTCATTCGGCGAATCGACAAAAACAAACCGATCTCCGTTAAGGCCAACAAGTTTGTCGCGCAGATTAATCGGCATCGAGTCGAGCAGCTCGTTGGAAAAATGGATACCTACAAACGATTCGAGATCGTCGAGCGACGCGCACCATTGGACCCGATTGCCAAATTCCTTTAGCGTTTGCGCTTGTCGATCTTGCAATCTGGGAAACGGTTCGACGATTCGATAACGAACAGCTGAGAACATTTTGGCAGATCGTCGCTTGAGAGAGTCGAGAACGTCGCGCGCGAACTCGCCGTGATGCGCGCCTTGTTCGACGATGACGAAGTTGTCGATCTTTCCAAGCCGGTCCCAAATTTCAGCGAACTCGACGGCAACGAGTTCGCCAAAAAGAGGACCCACGCTGACGTTGGTGAAATAATCGCCGCGTCTTCCAATTTCCGCGCGATCGCTGGAATAGTAACCGTGTTCCGGATGATAGAGCGCTTGGTCCATGAACCAGGCGAACGGTTGTGGGCCGCGCGCCAGGATGTGTTCTCGAATCACTGCGACGAGAGCGGGATTGCCGGTGCTCACTCGTTAAATCCTTCCGCCTACGTTAAAAACTACCCTGCGCCAGGTAAATCGTTGAATCGTTAAGCGAGTGACCTAAGTTTGCGACTCCCCGTGAGGATCCGGAGCACCAACACGTATCTCAGCCCTCCGCCGGGATACCGGTTTCGCCCGCCCTGGTACACCCGGCCCGAATTTTACGTCCCGATAACCGTCGCGGCCCTCATTCTTGGTGGTCTGGCCATTTTCATTTCATTGAACCTATCCGATCTGAAAAATCAGGCCGCGGCGTTTGATTTGAACAAACTCGAGCAGATGGAATCGGCCAGCGTGATTCTCGACCGAAACGGGAAAGTTTTCGGTCAAATCTACGTTGAGAACCGCGAGACGATTCCGTACGATCAGATTCCGCGCAACTTAGTCAACGCGGTCGTTGCGGTGGAGGATTCCAGATTCTATCAGCATCACGGCTACGCCGTCGTCGGAATTCTGCGGGCCACTTTAAAGAACCTGACTGCCGGCCACGTGCGCCAGGGCGCGAGCACGATCACCCAGCAACTCGGGCGGAACAGTTTCGCGCTTAAAGGCAAGACGTTTCGCCGCAAAATGATCGAAATTTTTCTGGCCCGCCGAATCGAGGACAATTTCAACAAGCAAAAGATCATGGAGCTTTATCTGAACCGGATCTACTTCGGTGGGGGGCTTTATGGAGCAGAAGCCGCGGCGCGCGGTTACTTTGGCAAACCAGCCCGCGAAATGACGCTAGAGGAATGCGCCACCCTCGCGGGATTAATCAAGAGCCCGAATCGGCTCTCTCCCTGGACTGACAAGGCGGCGTCGCGTGATGCGCGAAATTACGCGCTCACTCGCATGCGCGATCTCGGTTTCATCGGCAACTCGCAATGCGTTGAGGCGCAATCGCGCGACGTGATTGCTGGCAATCGGCAAAACGCGCAGGGGCAGAATTACGCTGTCGACTATATCCGCCAGCAAGTGATCAACGCCGTCGGCTGGGACCGCGCGATGAATGAAGGCTTCCGAATTCACACGACGATCGACGGCGATTTGCAAAAGATCGCCGAGGAATCGTTGCGCAAAAGTTTGGACAAAGCCGAGCAGCATCCGGGCTATGACCATCAGACCTACGCGGAATACGCCGCGAGTTTTCGTAAGGCCAAATCGAGTGGGACCGCGTCTGCCCAGCCGGCTCCCGATTATTTGCAAGGCGCAGTCATCGGGATCGACAATGAGACGGGCGGAATTCTGGTGTTGGTCGGCGGACGGGATTTCGAGCACAACCAATATGACCGCGCGTTACAGGCTAAACGCCCGGCCGGCACTGCGATGTTGCCGTTCGTTTATGCAGCTGCGTTCGAGCAGGGAATGTATCCGGGATCGCTGGTTGAAGATTCGCCGCTCGATAATCGCGCTGTCATGATCGGTGGAACGACCGGAATTCTTGGCGAATGGGGGCCCGAGAGCGCCGACAATCGCTACGAAGGCGCGATGACCGCGCGACAAGCTCTCGTGAAATCAAAGAACGGCGCTTCGGTACGAATTGGGATGGACGCTGGACTCGACAACGTGTTGCAACTTTGCCGGACGGCCGGAATTCGTTCCACGCTTCGTCCCTATCCGGCAACTTTACTCGGCAGCAGTGAAGTTACGCTGGCGGAACTCGCTTTGGCCTACACGATTTTTCCGAACGGCGGCTGGCGAACAGGCGCGCCGCACATCCTGGAACGAATCGAAGAAAAAGACGGCACCGTTTGGGTCGCGCGGCGGGAATTCAAAAAGGAAAACGTGATCAAGCCGGAGAGTGCCTACGAAGTTCACTCTTGTCTTGCGGATGCGCTTGAATCCGGAACCGGCAAAACCGCGCGAACCGAATATGGACTGAAGAAATCTCCAGCCGCCGGAAAAACCGGCACCGCCTATGAGTTTACGGATGCGCTTTTCGCCGGTTACGATAGCAAGACTACCTGTGCGGTTTGGGCCGGCTTCGATAAACCGCAGAAAATTTATCGCGGCGCGTTCGGCCGGGAATTGGCGTTGCCGGTTTGGGTGGACCTCATGAACGCTGCGGCGGCGCATTATTCGCCCCAAGAAATCAAACGGCCGGGAAGTTTGAAGGAAATCGAGATTTGTTCGCGGTCCGGATTGCTGGCAACGGACAAATGCTACGACACGGTGAAAGGACCAGCCGGCGATGCCGTGCAAAAGCGCACGACGTACATGGAAATTGCGACCGCCGCGCAAATGCCGACCGAACTTTGCAATGTTCACGGTGAGCCGCGGGCAAGAGTGATTGCGGAAACTACACCAAACACGGAAGCTCCACGCGCTGAACCGGCGACTGATCTGAGTGAAGTGAAGCCGATCGTCCTCAAGGAGCCAACTCTTCTCGCCCGAAACGACCCCTACAACTCGATCAAAGCCACCGCGAAAGCCGAGGCAATCGAAACGGATCAGGCCGTCGATAGCGGACAAAAGATCGATAATGACGAAACCGAAACCGCAGGTGCCGACATTCGACATCAAAAAGTCGAAAACGCCAAGTCAGACGCCGGAAAACCAGTATTGCGAGCAATACCGGTTGAGCCAAAGCCGGAAGAAACGCCCGTTGAGATCAGGCGCGCGTTACCGGTGGGGCCGATGGACGAGGTGGACCAGGGAGCACTCCTGAAAGCGGTCACGCCATCGCCAGGAAAATCGGACGACCAATAGAATGGCGTCGAGCGACGGAAGCGATTTTCGGCTGAGCGTTCTCAGTCCGGGCGGACGCGATCTCGAACAATATTTCGACGAACCGGTCGGCCCCGAGACGACAACGCATCCGCCGATCAATTTTCATGCGTTCGCCGGTTGCACCCAGGGCTCGGTTCATCGAACGGCCAAAAATGCGATTGAAGAAAAACACCCGGTTCTTCTCTTGCTTCGCGGCAACTTTCGAGCGTCCGAACGCGCGCTAGCTGAATGTCAGCAAGCGAGACGAACGGTCGCGGTCGCGTTAAAAGAAACCGGGCTGCACCAAATCGCCCAACAATTGCGCGATCCGGCAAGGTTTGCTCGATTTTTACGGGTAGTCGCAGATGCCGATGGATGCGTCGCCACCACTCCGGAAGCAGCGGAAATTCTCCGGCGGATCCGACTTAAGCGCGACGCCGAGAGCGTTGCTTTTATTCCGACGCCGTATCCGCTGGAGGATAAAGCGTGGGATTTCGCGGCCCCGCCGAATCAGCAGTCCGGGATCTTCGTCGGCACGCGTGAATGGGATGTGCCGTCTCGAAATCATCTCGGCGCGCTCCTGCTCGCTCGGGAAATCTGCGCCGCGACAGGTGAGCCGGTGACTGTTTTCAATCTTGACGGCCGAAGAGGTAGCAAGCTCCTGGGGGCCTTGGAATTTCCTCCGGGCAAATTGCGGATTCACGACGCGCGCGAACCCTACGCTGATTACCTCCGCGAGGTCGCGAGACACAAAATCGTTCTCCAACTCGATCGAAGTCGAGTCCCGGGACAAGTCGCTGGCGACGCGTTACTGGCTCGAACGATTTGCGTTGGCGGCGATGGCGCAATCGAACGCATAGCTTTCGCGAAATTTTGTGGCGAAGGCCGCACCACCGCGCAATTGAAGACAATCGCGCTCGAGCTGCTTAAAAACACGAGCGTGCGCGCGACCGCGATTGTCGAGTCCCAATGGCGCGCTGCCGAGCGCCTGTCGTTTCACGCAATCCGAAAGCAGCTAGCGATCTTTTTTGAGCGGATCTCCAATCATCGCTAGATAAATTTCTTCGAGACGGCGAATCTGATTTCGCTGATCGAACTTTTCGGCGACGACTCTCGCGCCGTTTCCCGCGAGCCGCACCAAAAGATCTCGATCCTGCGCGGCGTCGAGGAGAGCGCGCGAAAGCGCTTCGTAATCGCGCTCCGGAACTAAAATTCCGCTCACACCATTTTCAATTGCTTCGGGAATTCCGCCGTGCTCAGTGGCAAACACGGGAAGCCCAGTCGCCATTGCTTCCAGCATCGAATTTGGAATTCCCTCCTGGTTTCCGTCGCTGCCGGTTTCGCTCGGATGCAGAAAAATGTGCGACGCGTAGTAAATCTCCCGAAGTTTTTCCTGCGAAACGAAACCGGGAAGAGCCACCCGATCATGGATCTTGAGTTTGCGCGTGAGTTCCTGAAGCTCCCCCAGCATCGGACCTTCCCCGGCGATTGTCAGCGTCGCTTGCGGATAATGAATCAGAAATGCAGTAAACGCATGCAGCGTTGTGGCGATTCCTTTTTTTTGCACGAGACGGCTTGCTTGAAGAAAACGCCATCTGCCGTCAGTTGGAAAATCCCGCTCGCGAAATGCAAATTGTTCCGGCGGAATTCCAGTTCGCACGATGTCGATCTTGCTCTCGTCGCAGCCTAGCTCATTGACCGCGCGCTTTAATGATTCGGAGCGAACAAAAACCCGCGTAACAAGATTGAGCATTTCCTTGGTCGCTCTTCGATACGCCGGCTTCTCCATGTCGACCAAAACGTCCGCGCCGTGAAACGAAACAACCTTTGGCTTCCGCCAGAATCGGATCAACGGAAGAAGATGGACCGCAATGTGACCGAAGAAAATATGGAGCAACTGAGCGTTCTCGCGATCCAAAACGCCGGTGATCGCTTTGACTTCACGCAGTGAAAGCTGCCAGGGCTTGTTGCAAATCTGCCGAAACCAAAAGCGCCGTAGAGGGTGCAGCGCCGGTCTTTCGACGATGTCGATCTTTTCGAATGGAAATTTATCCGGATTCTCTCGCTTCTGCGCGATGACAACCGGTTGAACACGCCGAAGTCCGGTGATCTGCCGATAAATGTGCAACATCTCCGGCTTGAGAAATGTCGCGCAGTAAAAGCCGACGACCGGTCGTGATTCAGGCGAAGCGTTCAATCTTTGAAATCAAACTCGCCAAAGGACGAGTCCGTCCGCGAGGTGGGACATCGAACGCAAACGTCAGAAGTTAATCGTCAGGAGCTTGATCCCTTTCCACTTTCCAGTTTCGGGATCGAGAAAGACATTGTCTTCGGCCCTGCCGTAAACTGCCGGGGCTTTTGGATTCAACATTTGCAGCGGATTACCGCCGCGAGCAGCGCGCGCCAGGACACCTTCGGTATTTTCGCGGCGCAACGGCGGTGCCGACGGCGCCGGACGGGCCTTGCGGCTCGTCTTCGCAGTGAACGTTTTCTTTTGAGGTTGCGGCGACTGTGCGAAAACCGGGCTCGCGACCATAATTAGAATCCAAAGCAGCACGAGCTTCTTCATAAATTTTCTCCGGTTAAGGCCCCGCAATTCCTTGCCGGTTAGACCCGCCCGGCGCACAATTGTCAAGATAAATGGATTATTTAGAGAAAGCCAGGCGTGTTCTTGAGCTTGAGATTGCCGAGTTACAGCGACTTCGTCAGCGACTGGGCGACGATTTCTCTCGGGCGGTCGCGCTCATCAAGGACGCGGTCGATGCTCGGGGCAAAGTCGTTGTCGTGGGCGTTGGAAAGTCCGGGCATATCGGCGGCAAAATTGCCTCGACCTTGACCAGCACCGGATCGCCGGCAGTGGTTCTGGATTCGCTGAACGCGATGCACGGCGATCTCGGCATGGTCGCCGATGGTGATGTCGTCCTGGCGCTGAGCTCGAGCGGCGAAACCGAAGAACTGGTGCGCATTTTGCCGGCGATCGCGCGGTTCCAGGTAAAAATCATTGCGATGTGCGGCGACGCAGATTCTACGCTCGCCAAAAACGCGCATGTCGTTCTCGATGTTAACGTCGAGCAGGAAGCGTGTCCGTTGAATCTCGCGCCGACATCAAGCACGACGGCGATGCTCGTGCTCGGGGACGCGCTGGCAATGGTCTTGCTCGAAGCGCGCGGCTTTAAAAAAGAAGACTTCGCGAAGTTTCATCCCGGCGGAAAAATCGGCCGCAGCTTGCTCATTCCAGTCCGTCAAGTCATGCGGCCTCGAGCAGTCATGGCGATAGTTGCCCCTGATGCGCTCATCCGCGATGCGCTCAAAACGATGACGAGCGTTCGAGCAGGAGCCGCGGTAGTGACGAATAACGACGGCAAGTTAGCCGGGATTTTTACGCATGGCGATTTCGTCAGGCATTTTCAATCTGATCCAAGAGTTGGCGAGCGCCTCGTATCAGATTTGATGACTCTCAACCCAGTCACCATTCAGCAGCACAAACTCGCAGTGGAAGTCCTCAATTTACTCGAACGCCATCGAATCGACGACCTGATCGTAGTAGACGATGAGAACAAGCCGGTCGGCATTATCGATGCGCAAGACCTGACGCGCTTGAAGTTGCTCTAAGCGCGTGTAGAGTCCGCGCTCCGTTTCCCTGAACTCAACTTCTCATTTATGCCAGCAGCCAACGATCTTCGCCGGGGAATGGCGATCAAATACAATGGTAACACCGCGATTGTGTTGGAAGTGCACCACCGCACTCCGGGAAACCTGCGCGCCTTCGTCCAGGCAATTATTCGCTACATCAATACCGGCAAAAGCGCGGATGTCCGTTTTGGTTCCACCGACAAAGTCGACCTGGTCGACATCGAGAGAAAACAACTCGAGTTCAGTTACAAAGACCACAATGGCTACCATTTCATGGACCCGGAGACTTACGACACGATCACTTTGCAGGACAATTTGATCGGCGACGCTAAAGATTATCTCGTCGAAAACACTCAGGTTCAGGTTCTATACGCCGAAGGCAAGCCGGTGCAGGTGGAAATGCCCGCGTCAGTGAACTTGAAGGTGATTGAATCCGCCGAAGGCTTGCGAGGCGATACAGCCAGCAACGTGACCAAGCCGGCGAAACTCGAGACCGGAAAAACAATCAACGTCCCGCTTTTCATCAAAGAAGGCGAGATTATCAAGATCGACACACGAACCGGCGCCTACATGGGCCGCGCCTAAGAGTTCTTCCTCTTCCGCCTGGTCTTTATATCACTCTTTGGAGTCAGAGATTCCCGGCGGATGACAACCAAAGACCATTTGCGATAGGATCGCACCAATGAATCGAAGACAGGGAATGGTCCGCGGGAGAAAACTGGTGCGGGGAGTGAAAGTCGCGCCTTACGTGGTGCCGACAACCCGCCGCGCGCCGACGCCAAGTACGTATCTCGTGCCGACGCGCTGGGTGAAATTTGTTTTTGCCATTTTTCTTCTGCCGGTGTGCGCGATCCTGACGCAGACATTTTTCACCGTGTTCGCGCGCGCGACAGTCGCCCAACATCTGTGGGCCGCCGCTCCGTTCTGGTTTTTTTCGCTAGGCGCGCTTCTTTGGCTGATCGCGTTCATCGGTTTGCCACGGCCGATTCTCCTTTATGTATTTGGCCACGAACTAACTCACGCAGTCTGGGTCTGGCTAATGGGCGGCCGCGTCAGCCGTTTCAGTGTCGGGCGAGACGGTGGTCATATCCTAACTAACCGAACGAATTTCTGGATCGCGCTCACGCCTTATTTTTTTCCGTTCTACAGCATTCTCGCGATCGCGATTTACGGTGTGCTCAGCATTTTTTACAACATGCAGCCTTACGGCCGTCTGCTCTACGCCGTGATCGGCGCCACCTGGGCATTCCATCTGACGTTTACTTGCTGGATGATTCCAAAGAACCAGACCGACCTGCGCGATCACGGAATATTTTTCTCACTGGTCGTGATTTACTTGATGAATCTCGTTCTGCTCTGCGTGTTGCTAATCGTCGCCTCGCCCCACATCACCTTTATTAGCTTCGGAGCCGACCTCGGCAAGAATCTCGGTAACTTCTCTCAGTGGGTTGGCGATTTAGCCGAACGATTCGCTCAGGGTGCGCAGCATTAACGAGCGACGACCGCGAACGGCAAGATCGACATCGCATCGGCGAGACGAATCTGCCGATCGCGAATCTCCAAGTCGCGGCCGGTAAAGACTTCGTGCGCGCCCTCGACCCTAAGATTTTTGGGCAGTTCAATCGCAGTGTCTTTCCACCGATCGGCAATTGGCGGAAAACCGACGCGCGACGAAAGCCTCGGGGCGATCACTGCAATCCATTTTCCGTCGAGCTCGCGCGCAAATGCGAGGCAGCAATCCGCAAGTGCCCCAACGGCTTGCAACGGCAAGTAAGTCCCGCGCTGGAACAGGCCCGCGTGTTCAGTTCGAAGACGCAGTGTCCGTTGAGTGAGAAACATTTTGATGCGGGCGTCCGGCCAGTCGCGCAAAAGTTCTTCCGGGCTCCTGCTTGATAAACAGGAAAGCATCTCGGCGCGCAGTTTGTAATCGACCGGGCGGCGATTGTCCGGATCGACCAGCGAGAAATCCCAAATCTCATTCCCCTGATAAATATCCGGGACGCCAGGAGACGTCAGTTTGAGTAACGTCTGCGCAAGAGAATTGATCGCCCCGAGCCGGGCAATCTCCTCCGCAACTGGAAGAAAGATGGGCAAAAACTTGTTCTTCGCCGTCGGATCCAGAATCCTGGCGACGAACTCGCGTGTAGCGGCGAGCCATTCTTCGTTGGGCTGGATCCAACTGGTGTTGAGCTTGGCCTCGTTCAAGGCCTTGGTCATGTAATTTTGGATTCGCTCAATGTAGTTGCCGCCGACATCTCGTTGCGGCGCGCCATCGTTCCCGACTGGCCAGGTGCCGAGCAAAGTTTGATACAGCAAGTATTCCTCGTCTGCGTCCGGCGCTTCTGATTCATTGACCATTTTCTTCCACCGCCGATTTGCCGCTCGCCATTTTGGCAGCGAACGGCGCCACCTGTCCGCGACTTCGGAAATCGCGAGCATTCGCGCGCGAACGTCTTCACTTCGTTTCGTGTCGTGGGTTGAAGTCGCAAGCAAGGTCGACGGCCAGTTTCGATGTCGATCCAAATTGCGTTGGTGAAACGCATCGACGCTCAGCCCGAATTGTTGCGGTTCGCCACCGACTTCGTTGAGCGCGACCAGACGATTGTAGATGTAGAAAACCGTGTCCTCGACTCCCTTCGCCATGATCGGCCCGGTAAACTGTTGAAACTTGAGCACGAAGTGAGTGTGCTCCTCGCGCGTCTGCGCATCGAGGTTTTCCGGAAACCGAAACAGCAAAATGTCGCGTAGAAAATTGAAGATCGATTCCTCAATCGCCGGATTACGGCGTTTGGCCGCGGCGATTGCGCGCTCGATCACTTGGCGATCTTCGTCGCTGACCGGGTGCCCAGGCGCGAGATAAGTTCGATAAACCGGAAAACACGCAATCGTTTCTCGCACCGCGCGAGCGAGCGCCTCAAAAGTAAAATCGCGATACCACCGGTTCCTTTCCGACAAGCGATCGAGCATGTTACCAAGCACCTCGGCTTCGTTCGCCAGAGCGATCCGCGTCACCAGTCGCTTCTTCGCGTAAACCAAGTGGCCAAAATGCATCGTGTGCCCAATGAACCGATGAAACGTTTTGGTGATCGCGGCTTCGGCCGAAGCGTCTACTAAAACACCGGCCAATTGATTGGCGAAATCGTAGCCGGTTGTTCCGTGCACCGGCCAGTCCGCGCGCAGCTTTTCAGCGCCGGTGAGAATTTTTTCAACGATCATGTAAACAGCGCGGTCGTCTTTGGGAAGTGTGATGCCCAGCGCCGTGGCGCAGCGGCGCTGAAGCTTTTCCAAATACTCCTTCGGCAAATACAAGCCGTCGGGATGATCGATCCGCAATCCGGTCACGGCTCCGCTGCGAACAAGATCGAGAACCAATTGGTGCGCGGCCTCGAACACCTCGGGCAATTCCATCCGGATCGCCGCCAGATCGTTCACATCGAAGAAACGGCGATAATTAATTTCTTCCGCGGCGACGCGCCAAAACGCGAGCCGATACGACTGCGCATTAAGTAGTTCGTCCAGACGATCGAAGCTGCGCGCATCGCCGGGTCGCCCGTTGATCTGGGCCAGCGCTTTTTCAATCGCACGTTGCACTTGCGGCGCTTCCTGACAACGGCGCTCCAAGCGGCGTTTCACTATTTCTTTTTCGCGGGAGCGCTCGGTAATTTTTTCGGGATCGGTCTCGGTCCGCCGCGGCAAATATTCAAGCGCGGTCAGGATGCTTTGAAACTCGGCGTAAAAGCCTTCTTCTTTGTACTCTGCGAGATTTTCCAGCGCCAGCTCGAGAACGTACCGATAGGTCCCCGGCGCGATCGGCAACTTCTGATTTCGATACTCGAGATAGAACGCGCCTTCCTCGAAACGCACTTTGAATTCGCCGCGTTCCAGAACGCGTCCGTACTGGTCGGTCAGAATTGGAAGGAGAACTTTGTCCCGGAGGTCAGATTTCAACGGATGCCACTCGATGTCGAAAAAAGGCGCATACATCGAGCTCGGTCCGTTTTCGAGCACGTCCATCCACCATTTGTTCCCCGGTTGCATGACGCCCATATGGTTCGGCACGAAATCAAGAACCTGACCCATGCGGTGCACTCGCAGCTCCGCCACCCACGCGTCGTATTCTTCCCGCGAACCGATCGCGCCGTTCAACTGATTATGATCGGTAATGTCATAACCGTGCATGCTTTCGGGGCTCGCCTGAAAATATGGCGAGGCGTAAACATCGCTGATGCCGAGTGCGTGGAGATACGGAACAATCTCTCGTGCCTGCGCGAACGTAAACCATCGGTTGAACTGCAATCGATAGGTGCAAACTGGAATTCGTGGATGCCCGGCGTTCACAGGAGAGAAAACGTCGGACGCTCAGCGGCCAACGTCCAATGGAAGAAATTCGATGATTAAATCGTGTGGGCGACTTCTCGCGGATGTTACATCTTCTCAGGAACCCCGATGCCTAACAAGTCGAGGCCACGTTGCAGGACGCGGCCGGTCAGATCGCACAACGCGAGACGCGAGCTGCGCGTCGACTCATCAGATTTCAAGACCGGACAGGCTTCGTAGAACGCGTGGAAACTGTTCGCCAACTCGAACAAATAATTCGCGAGAATGTTCGGACGAAAATCATTCAAAACTTGCGGAACGATTTCGGCAAATTGACACAACTTTTTCGCTAAATTGATTTCGGCGGCGTCGTTCAAAACAAAGTTAACTGCTTTTGGCGGAGGCTCGCCCGCTTTTCGGAAGATCGAACGAATGCGGACGTAAGCGTTTTGCAGATATGGCGCGGTGTTTCCCTGTAGCGCCAGCATTTTGTCCCACGAAAAAACGTAATCGGTCATCCGATATTGTGAGAGGTCGGCGTATTTGACCGCCCCGATTCCGATTGCGCGCGCGATGTCGCTCTTTTCCGCGTCGCCCAAGCTCGGGTTCTTGTCATCGACAATTTTACGGGCCCGGGCGCAGGCTTCTTCGAGCAACTGGCGCAGCGGCACATTCTCACCGGAACGCGTCTTCATTAACTTCCGGTCTTCGCCGAGGACGTTGCCGAACGGAATGTGGCGGAAATCAGCTGTGTACCCTTCGCGCCGGGCGATTTCGAAAATCTGTTTGAAATGCAAAGTCTGCGGCGCGCCGACGACGTACCAAAGTGTGTCGCGTTTCAGTTCGTTGATTCGATACTCGACTGTCGCGATGTCGCTCGTAGCGTAATTAAATCCACTGTCGCTCTTGCGTATGATGCACGGCTTGTCCGCCAACTCAGGATTGTCTCGAAAGAACACGACAACTGCGCCTTCGCTTATTTCCGCGATTTTCGATTTGAGCAACCGATCGACCACGCCCGGCAGCTTGTTGTCATAGAAACTTTCGCCGCACTGGATGTCGTAATGAACGTCGAGCAATTTGTAAACGTGCTCGAAATCCTGCATCGAAAATGCGACGCACTCGTTCCAGATATCGGTGTTCTCCTTGTCCCCGGACTGGAGCTTGACCAACTCCTGCCGACAAGCCTCGCGCACTGCCGGATCGGATGTTGATCTTGCGTTCGTCTCTTTGTAAATACGAACGATTTCGGCGAGCGGATCGCGCTGAAGCGCATCGTGATCCAGCAGATTTTTCCAGCCCCAGATCACCATTCCAAACTGCGTGCCCCAATCGCCAATATGATTGTCGCGAATTACATCGTGGCCGAGAAACGTCGCGATCCGAGCGAGCGCGTCACCGAGCGCGGTGCTGCGAATGTGACCGACGTGCATCGGCTTGGCCACGTTCGGCGACCCGAAATCGACAACGATTTTTTTTGAAGATCGCGATTTTGAAACGCCGAGGCGGTCGTCCTCGAAGAGTTCCGTGGTTTTCTTTCCCACAGCATCGCGAAGTAATTTAAAATTAACAAAGCCGGCGCCAGCGACAGTCGGTGGTTCGGACAAATCGGTGACGCCGATGTGTTTCAGGAATTTTGCCGCAACATTTCTGGGATTCTCACCGCGTTGTTTCCCGAGGACGAGGGCCGCGTTCGTTTGATAATCGCCAAAGCGCGGATCGGTCGCCTGGGTGAGCTCACCGGCGTTGGGAAACCCGGCTTTCGCCAATGCGTCCGCGAGTCTTTGGGCGAGAATTTCCTGAAATGTTTCCATCGATCGAACTGTAGCGGCGCTCTATGAGCGCCGAAACTAATTAGATCGGCGGTCGAAAGAGGCCAGTCCGGCCCGGACCGCCGCAACCATCATTTTGGCCCGGAGCTCTGAAAGATCGACAAGATCTCGTCGGTCGATTTGGCGTTGGCAAGTTTGTCGCGCGTGGTGCGATCGTTCAAAAACTTCGCAATGGAGGCGAGCGTGCGCAGGTGAGTTTGAAATTGGTTTTTCGGAACGATGAACAGGACCACGAATTTCACCGGCGCATTGTCGAGCGCGTCGAATTCGATGCCGGCGCTCGATCTACCGAATGCCGCCACCACGTCGTCGATTCGGTCGGAGGAACAATGCGGGATTGCGATGCCGAAACCGATCCCGGTGCTCATGGTTTCCTCGCGCTGCTTGAGCGAGGCGAGAATGCTGTCGCGGTCCTCGGGTTTGATCTTGCCCAGACGCACCAGCAAATCGATGAGCTCGACGATGGCCGGCCAGCGTTCGCTGGCCTTCATCTCGGGGATGATTTGCTCGGCGGAAAGTAAATTACCCAACGACATGCGGATGCACGATTTCGGGAGCGCAAGCTTACCGGGGACGCTTGCATTGACAAGCGCATTTCGGCTTCAGGAATCGCGGATTTTGTAATTCAAACGCCGCGACAGCAGCCAACGCACGCCGAACATGTCGATCGTGGCCCGCAACGCGCGGCTGCCAAAGCCATATTTGGTCTGACCAAACCGCCGCGGACGATGGTTTACCGGAATCTCAACCAACTGATAACCGCCGCCGCGGATGAGCGCTGGAATAAATCGATGCATTCCTTTGAACGGAACAAGCGAGTCCGCGCATTCACGGCGCATCGCTTTGAGTGTGCAGCCGGTGTCGCGGACATAATCTTTGGTAAACCGGCTGCGAACGAAGTTCGCTATTCGGCTGCTCAGTCGTTTCGCGAACGTGTCCTTCCGTTTCGCGCGATAACCGCACACCAAATCCGCGCCTCGCGAAATTTCCTCGAGCAAGCGCGGAATATCAGCCGGGTCATTCTGGAGATCGCTGTCGATCATGACAATCGTTTGGCCGCGCACAGCCTTGATTCCAGCATATAGCGCCGCGCTTTGGCCGGTGTTTTTTTCAAAGCGCAGAATCCGAACATTCGGAGCCCGCTCAATTTTTTCTGCGCTGCGGTCGGTCGAGCCGTCGTCGACAAAAATAATTTCGTGATCCAAGCCGGTGAGTGCGCTGCGAAGCTCCGATTGCAAGATCGACAAGTTCTCTTCTTCATTAAACATGGGGACAACAACTGACACTGCCGGCGACGCGTTCATAGCGGAAGTGTTCGGTAGTGCCGGCAGAGAAAAACCTGCCAGTAGCGCACATGCTCGCCAAAACGCCGCAGCTCAATCGTGCCAACTGGCTCGACCGATTCGAAGGCCGCGCGAATGTTGTGCGAAGGACCCTTGGCGTAGTTGCGAACCAGTAGAGCGCTCCGGCCGACGAAAAGATTCACGCCTTTTTGTTCGGTGAACGTCTCGTCGGGCGATTGATTCGGCCTCGCCGGCGCGTCGACGAATTGATCGTAGCGTGGCCAGAAGGAGAACTGATTTACGAGGTCCTGCGATTCGACGAGGTAAACCGGCGGATGTTCCGGACCCTCGACGCGCTTGTCTTTCAGATAAAACGAAATCTCGGACGCGCGGTGACGTTCGTCCGCAATCAGGAATAATTTCTCGCCCAACTTCGCTTCGAGATCGTTGCGAATTTTTTCCACTTCGGCCGTCATGGTTTTCCAACCGCGCAGCCGATCGCTCGGGTCGCTTCGCCAAAACCGAAAACCGGCGCTGCGAAGCAAATCGGAGTCCAGGGAAAACAAACTGATGACGAACCCAAGGAGAATCGCCGCCGTCGCGAAAATTCTTACGCCGTGGTTTTGGATTCGTTCGTGCCAATAATGAGCCGCCAGCAACCCGAGGCTGATGAAAGAAACAGCATCCCAGTTGGGCGTTGCGACGTGATTGATGGAAAGGGTGAAATAGAAAACGAAAACGGGCAGGCCAAACCAGAAAAGGAACAACACTTTGAATTGCTGATTCACCCGACGCCAACTCCCGACGACGGCCCAAACCAGCGCGGCGAAAAGTAGCGGCGAATAAAAAATGAAATGCTCGCCGAAAAATTTAAGCGGCTCGAGCGGCCGGAAGCCAACATCCTCATTCAAACTGCCACGAGTGCGCAGGTGAGTGAGCGTGATCCAGGCGTGTTGCGCGTTCCAGAGGATCGGCGGGATCGTGCAAAGCACGAAGATTCCAATAAGCCAATACAATCCTGGCCTTTTATATTCCTGACGCAATCGCGGCGCGAACGCGAGGACCAGCAGCACACACACCACTTCGAACGCGTTGGTGAACCGGCTGAGAAATCCAAGCCCGATCAGCAATCCAGTCAGCGGCCAGTAAAATGAAAAGCGCGGACTCTTTTCCACCGCGAGCCAGAAGGTGAACATCGCCGCCGTCCAGAAAAAGATCGACAACGCGTCCGTCGTCATCACGAACGCGCCGACGTTGAAGATCGGCATCACATTGAAAGCGATCACCGCCCAAAGGCCAACGTTCTCGTTGAATAAACGCCGTCCGAAATAAAAAAGGAGCAAACTCGTGCCCACGGCTAGGATTGGACTCCAAAAACGGACGCCAAATTCCGTTGGCCCGAAAATTGCCGTACTGGCGCGGATCGCGAAAGCGATTCCGGGACCTTTGCTGAAATAACCTGCGGCGAGACGCTCCGACCACATCCAGTAATGCGCTTCGTCGAATTCGAGATCGGTCGAGCCCAGCATTGAGAATCGCACCAGCGTGAGCGCGGCGATAAACAACCAGACTGCGCGCGTTTTGTTCATTCGACCGGATTAACGACCAAAGTCGGATGTCGCGCAAAAATTTGCGGCGCCCATTTCGGAGCCAGCCGTCGCCAAAGTAATTCCAGCACCGCCAAGATGAGAAATGTTTCAGCGGCAGCCAAAAATACAGTGCCGACAACATCGCTCGGCCAGTGTGCTCCCAGATAAACTCGCGAATAACCGACGAGCGCAGTGAAAATCCAATAGAGCCAGCCGCGCCGATAAAACAGGGTCAAACAAATCGCCGCGATCGTGTTGTTGACCATGTGCCCGGATGGGAACGAAGGATCGCCGCGTTTCCGATCGGATTCGTCCGAGCGACGCACCATTGGTTTCTTGAAGATCGACATAAACTCCGGCCGGCCTTTTTCCAACCGCACCATCCGGACGGAA
>Ga0307479_10001697_pt1 | contig 20110 bp, 14 predicted proteins | sample atmos_gasesECM4C_FD_203743 | JGI IMG/M metagenome (GOLD analysis project Ga0307479, IMG submission 203743) | Hardwood forest soil microbial communities from Morgan-Monroe State Forest, Indiana, United States - atmos_gasesECM4C_515 | ecosystem: Environmental > Terrestrial > Soil > Temperate...
CATAGAGTGCCCGCAGGCTGGGCGCAACCGTGGGCTTTGGAAACGGGCTTCCTACCAGGATTGGTTCTGTAAATTGGACGCGCGGGAGACGGAAAGCGTTGCCTTTCGACTATACTTTTACAGAACGACTTAGGCGCGCGAAAAATGAGAATCGAGAGAATGCTGCAGCGATGTGCGGCAGTGACAGCGGCCAGCGCGGTGTGGGCTTTAGGGCTGGGCGCGCCACGCTTGGGCGCGCAAACGAAGGCAAAGACTGAGCCGGCGTGCTGCGCCGCAAAGAAGCGGAGCGCGGCTTCGAAGAAGGCCACTGCGAGATTCGCCGCGCGCGCGGACGCCTTGCTTGGAACAATGCCCGCCAACAAGGGCGAGTGGGGACTGCTCATCGTTGATGCCGAGAGCGGCGAGACGCTTTACGAGCAGAACGCGGACAAGTATTTCGTGCCCGCTTCGAATATGAAGCTGTTCACCACGGCGCTGGCGCTGGCGAAACTGGGGCCGGAATACCGCTTCCGTACCACGCTGGAGACGCGGGGCACGATTTCGAGCGAGGGAGAGCTGAGCGGTGACGTGGTGCTCATGGGGCGCGGCGATCCGAATCTTTCGAACCGAAAATTTCCGTACGAGCTGAAGGAAGAATTTGATGGGCCGCAAGAAAGAGCGCTTGTGGAGCTTGCGGACGCGCTGGTGGCCAAGGGAGTAAAGGAAATTTCCGGGGATGTGATCGGCGACGACAGCTACTTTCCGCGAGAGCGCTATCCGAATGGCTGGGAGATCGACGACATGGTGTGGGAGTACGGCGCGGCGATCTCCGCGATCGTCGTGGACGACAATACGGTAGCACTCTCGCTTACGCCTGGTGAACAGGCTGGCAATGCCGTGCAGGCCGCGGTGACCCCCGCAACGCCGGATTTCACGGTTGAAAATGATGTGGTCACTTCAGCGGCGGACGTGAAGCCGGATTTGACGCTCACGCGGGAGCCGGGCTCCCATCTGGTGGTGGTGAAGGGCAGTCTGCCGGCGAAGAGCGCGCCACGGAAACTGGTTCTATCGATTGAAGAGCCGGCGCAGCATGCGGCGGCGTTACTGAAACGGCTGCTGGAGGAGCGCGGAGTAAAGATAGCAGGCGTCGCCAGAGCCCGGCACGATCATGCGGAACCCGGTGGTGATCCAGTTGTCCTGGCGGAGCACGCTTCAGTGCCGCTGGGCGACGCGGTGAAACTGATCAATAAAATCAGCCAGAACCTGCACACGGAAATGCTGTTGCGGACGGTGGCGCGGCAGAATGGAGTGTGGGCCAAGCCGGAGGATCTGGCTAAAGTCGCGTCGGATTTTTATTCGGTAGCGGGGATTGCGCCCGACGACGTGATTCAATCGGACGCCTCGGGATTGTCGCGGCACGATTTGGTGACTCCGCGGGCCATTGTGACCTTGCTGAGCTTTGCGCAGAAGCAATCCTGGTTCGCGACCTACTATGCGTCCCTGCCGGTGGCGGGAGTGGACGGCACATTGGAAGATCGCATGAAGAACACTCCGGCGGCGGGCAGGATTCACGCGAAGACGGGCTCGGTCGAACACGTCAGGACGCTTTCCGGCTTTGCGGAGACGGTGAGCGGGCGGCGGGTGATCTTCTCTTTCTTGAGCAACAATCAGGGCGGCAAGAGCCACGAAGCGGCGGATGCGTTGACCGGACTGTGCGTGGCGATGCTCGAGGAGTTCAACGTGTCGCCGCCGAAGCACGGGTCGAAACGCAAGCATCCGCAGTGAAATTGGGGATGGTACATGGGGAAAGAGCTCATCGTGACGGTGTTCGGGAGTTCGCGGCCTCGCGAGGGAGACGCGGAGTACGAAGACGCCAGGATCCTGGGGCGAGCCTTAGTGAAGCACGGGTTCTCGGTTTGCAGCGGCGGTTACGCCGGAGTGATGGAAGCGGTGTCGCGCGGCGCGAAAGAAGCTGGCGGGAAAACCGTCGGGGTAACCGCGGATTTTTTCAAGACGGCAAAGCTCAATTCCTGGATTGACGAAGAAGTGCGCATGAAAACCTGGGAAGAGCGCTTATTTGAGCTGATCCGGCGCGCGGATGGTTTTGTAGCGTGCAAAGGCGGGACGGGAACGCTCGTCGAGCTTGCGGTTGTGTGGGAGATGATGAACAAGTCGGTGATGGCCTGGAAACCGTTCGCGGTGCTCGGTAATTTCTGGCGGCCCGTGCTGGATCGCGTGCGGGAAGTGGAATTGGGGCATCCGGCGCCGTGGGGCGAGGCCAACGGGCGGCTCGTCTACATCGCGGAGACCCCGGGCGACGTTGCAAGTCATCTATCCACAAAGTTGAAGCAAGACTAACGATGTCAAGAACGGCGCAAGACGTATTGGAATTCGACAAGCTCCGGGAATTGCTGCGGCTGAGGACGACGTGCGCACCGGGGCGGCGAGCGGTGAATGCGCTGGAGCCGGGGATGGAGCGCGCGGCGCTGGAATCGGCGTTCGAGCTGATTCGCGAAGCTGGCGAGTGGCTGCGAGCGGGGCGCGAACTGGGATTTGGCGCCCTGGCCGATCCGCAAGGCTGGCTCGAACGCATCGAGGGGCCGGGCATGGCGTTGGAGCCGGGCGAATTCCTGGATGCGGCATCGTTGCTGGAGACAGCCGGATGGCTGCGGCAGCAGTTCCGCGAAGAAGCGGCGAAGTTTCCCTTATTGGCGGCGCGGGCCGCTTCGCTTGGCGATTTTCGAGATGTTCATGCGGCGATCCGGCGGTGCGTGCTGCCGAACGGAGAGATCAGCGACGATGCGTCGTCCGTGCTGCGGCGAATCCGGGCAAGCATCACGGAGACGCGCGATACCATCCAGAAAAATTTGAAGCAGATTTTGCGCGCGCGAAATGCGGAAGCGGGAGAAGACTATGTAACGCTGCGGAACGACCGCTTCGTGATTCCCGTGCGGGCGGAACACCGGCGGAGCCTTCCGGGTGTGGTGCATGGGGCGAGCGCGACGGGCCAAACCGTTTTCATGGAGCCGTTTGAAACCGTCGAATCGAATAATCAGTTGGTGCAGCTTGCCGAGGACGAAGCCGCGGAAATCCTGCGGATTTTGCGCGAGCTCACTGAGAAACTGCAAATGATTCGAGGGCCGCTCGTGGCCGCGGCCGCAACCATTGCGGAACTCGATGGCGTCTTTGCGAGAGCGCGATTCGCGCGGGACTTTGACGCCGCAATGCCGGAATTCTCCGCAACCAATGAATTGCGGCTGGAGGGCGCGCGCCATCCGGTCTTGGAGGACAAGCTCCGCAAAGAAAATCGCGCCGTCATTCCGATGACCTTGACTCTCGGCGGAGAAGAGCGCGTGCTGGTGATCAGCGGACCAAACACCGGCGGCAAGACCGTGGCGCTGAAAACGACGGGAATGGCGGCGCTCTCGGCGCAGTCCGGGATTCCAGTGGCCGCGCAGCGCGCCATCCTGCCGCTGTTTGACCGCGTGCTCGTGGACATCGGCGACGAACAATCCATCGCCGCGGATTTGTCCACCTTCTCGGCGCACATGTTGAACTTGAACACCATGCTGGAAGAGGCGACGCCGAATTCGCTCGTGATGGTGGATGAAATGGGCACGGGAACCGCGCCGGAAGAAGGCGCCGCGCTGGCGGTAGCGCTGCTGGACGAATTTCGCGCCAAGAACTGCATCGTGCTGGCAACCACGCATCACGACCGGCTGAAGACGTACGCATCGACGACGCCGGGCGTGGTAAACGCCGCTGTGGAATTCGACGACGTGAATCTGCGGCCCACGTATCGATTGATGGTGGGCGTGCCCGGCGGCTCGAGCGGGATCGCCATCGCGAAGCGGCTGGGGATCGCCACAGAAATCATCGAACGCGCGAGATCGCTGCTGACGCCGGAATCTCGCGAGGCCGCGGACCTGATCGCCTATCTGCATCGCAGCCGCGACGAACTGGATCGCATGCAACGGCAGATGGCCGCCGAGCGGCATGCGCTGGAAGAAGAACGCAAAAAGCTGCGCACGGAGTGGATCGATCGGCAGCAGAAGCGCATCAAGGAACTGGAAACGCAGTTCGCGGAGATGCAGAAGCGCTTTGATGAAAACGTCGCGCGCGTTCTGGAAGCAGTGAAAGAGCGGGAGCTGCGCGCGCAGTTGGAAAAAACGTCGCGGCGGAAAATGCAGGACGCCCGCGGCGAAGCCCGCGAAGAGCTGAATGCCGCGGTGGTGCAGACCATCTCGGAATCGCAATCCGATCTTGGCGTGCACTCGGCTTCATTGGAGGCGGTCAGCGCGGACCGGCTGCAGCCTGGCGTGAAGATTCACGTCCGTGGGTTCAGCAAGGCGGTGGTGTTGCGGCGGATGGACGGATCATCCGCGGAAATCGAAGCCGGGCCGCTGCGCATGAAAGTGGCGCTGGATGAAATCACCGGAATCGAAACCACACCGCAGCCACCCGCTCGCGGCGCCGTAGGGGCGGGGCTTGCCCCGCCCGCTTCCAATGTCACCGTGAGGTCCCAATCCAGCGGAACCGGCGCCTCCGACGAAATCAACGTAATCGGCATGACCGTGGAAGAAGCCACGGACCGCCTGGACAAATTCCTGGATGATGCAGCCCTGGCGAACAAGGCGCGAATCAGGATCATCCACGGGCACGGGACGGGCGCTCTCCGCAAAGGGATTGGCGCGTTTCTCGCTTCACATCCTTTGGTGGAAAAACATTCGTTTGAAACCGAGGAGCATGGAGGGAAAGCAATCACCATCGTGGAGTTGCAGAGATAGGAAATAGAAATCAGAAAATAGGGCGGTGTCCAAAACTTGTACCTCCAGAGATTCAGCCGCACTGCTTTGCTATACTCGCCGCGTCCCGTAAGCCAATTCAAAACGAGGTGCCTGGATGAAAGGTTTGAGGAATTCATTGTCGCGCGCAAGGACGGCCCGGGGAATCGGCCGGTTTGGAGTGGCCATCGCGTTGATTTTGTCTGCGCTGGCTGGGACGGCGATCACGGCCAGCGCACAGTCGTCCGCGCCAAAGCGGACCGTGATTCGCGCGGGGCGCGTGCTCAACGTGCGCACGGGAGAGTTGCGTGCCAACCAGGCCATCGTGATTGAAGGCGACAAAATTGCAGAGATTGCGCCATCCGGAGAAGTCACTGCGGCTGCCGGAGACACGACGATCGATCTGCCGGATGCCACGTTGCTGCCCGGTTTGATCGACATGCATACCCATTTGACGTTTGATTTGAACTCGCTGGGATACCAGGGGCTCTCGATTTCGACGGCGCGGGAAGCGCTGCACGGCGCGAGGAACGCGCGACGGACGCTGGAAGCAGGTTTTACGACGGTGCGAAACCTTGGCGCGAAAGACTATGCGGACATCGCGCTGCGCGATGCGATTAATGATGGCGACGTCATCGGGCCGCGCATGGTCGCCTCGGGGCCGGCACTGGGAATCACCGGCGGGCACTGCGACGAAAACTTGCTGCCGCCCGCGTTCCATTTTCAGGGGGATGGAGTTGCGGACGGCGTCGAGGGAGTGCAGCACAAAGTTCGCGAAGTGATCAAGTACGGCGCGGACGTGATCAAGATTTGCGCCACTGGCGGCGTGCTCTCGAAGGGCGATGACCCGAACGCTTCGCAGTACACGCTCGAGGAAATGAAAGCGATTGTGGCGGACGCGCACCGGCTCGGACGCAAAGTCGCGGCACATGCGCACGGCGCCGAAGGCATACGCTGGGCTTCGGAGGCCGGTGTCGATTCGGTCGAGCACGGCCACTTGATGGACGATGCGGCGATCGCCACGCTGAAGAAAAACGGGACGTATCTTGTGCCAACGCTTTTTCTCACGGAATACATGCAGCAAAATATGGAGCACAGCGACGTGCCGGAGTTTTCAAGGCAAAAAATGCGCTGGATTGCAGCCGCAGCCCAGCAAAATGTAAAGAAGGCTTTCGACGCCGGCGTGAAGGTGGCGTTTGGCACCGACGCGGCGGTTTATCCGCACGGGTTGAACGCCGGTGAGTTTCACGTGTATGTGAAACTCGGAATGACGCCGCTCGCTGCGATCCAAACAGCAACCATCAATGCTTCCGACTTGCTAGGGTCGAAGTACCTAGTCGGCACGCTAGAGCCTGGCAAGTGGGCGGACGTCGTCGCCGTGGACGGTGATCCTACGAAAGACGTTACGATACTCGAGCATGTAAAATTTGTAATGAAGGGCGGCAGCGTCTACAAGAACGATTATGCGAAGCGGTGACCTTCACTAAGAATGGGATGGCGGAAGCGGGATCATTCGCGGACAAGGTGAAGCAGCAGGCGGACATTGTTCGCGTTGTTGGCGAATACGTCCGCCTCAAGAAAACCGGGAAAGACTTCAGCGGGTTGTGCCCCTTCCACCAGGAGAAGACGCCGTCATTCACGGTTTCTCCCATCAAGCAGATTTTCTATTGTTTCGGGTGCGGCAAGGGCGGCGACGTGTACAACTTCGTCATGGACATGGAGAAGTGCGAATTTCCCGAGGCCGTGAAGGTGGTCGCGGAGAAATGCGGGATCGCCATTCCGCGGCAGAAGGAGCGTTCGCCGGAGGAGCGGAAAGAAAACCAGCAGCGTTCGGTGCTCGTGGAAATGCACCGCGAGGCGCAAACATTTTTCGTGAAGCAGCTCGAAGGCACGCCGGAAGGGAAAGCGGCGCGGGCGTATCTCGAGGATCGCGGGCTCGATAAGGAAGCGATCGCGCGTTTCGGAATTGGATACGCGCCGAGCGGCGGCGATTCGTTGCTGCGTCATCTGAAACCAAAATACAGCGAAAAATTGCTGGTCGATTCCGGGCTGGTGTCTCGCGACCAGAGCGCCGGGCGTCTGTTCGACCGGTTCCGGCGGCGCATTACCTTTCCTATTTCAAACGAATCGGGAAAGATCGTGGCGTTCGGAGCGCGCGCGCTGGGCGACGACATGCCGAAATATATGAATTCGCCCGAGACGCCGATCTATTCCAAGAGCAACGTGCTCTATCACATGGACCGCGCGAAGGACGCGCTGCGGCGGCAAGACTTTGCCATCCTGGTCGAAGGATACATGGATGCGATCGCGGTGGCGCGCGCGGGGATCAGTAACGTGGTGGCGACTTGCGGAACGAGCCTCGCCGAGCCGCAGATCAAATTGCTCGGGCGCTTCACGCGGCGCGTCATCGTGAATTACGACCCAGACACCGCGGGACAGGCGGCCACGGAGCGTTCTCTTTCGCTGCTGCTGGAACACGATTTTGAGGTGCGCGTGCTGGCGTTGCCGCCGGTCGGCGACAAGAAGGCCGATCCGGATTTGTTCATCCGCGAAAAGGGCGTCGAGGAATATACGAAGCTGCTAAAGAAAGCGCCTCCCTACGTCGCCTATTTGATCGAGCGAGCCAAAAAATTGGGGGTGGAGACGGCCGAGAGCAAGGTCAAGGCTGTTAACTTTTTGTTGCCTTATGTGCAGAAAATTCCCAATGGCATCATGCGTTCGGAATGGGCGACGCGGATCGCGCAACAGCTTCGCATCGATGAGCCGCTCCTGCGTTCGGCATTGAGCAAGGCGGCGAAAGAGCGGCGTGGCGAAATCACGACCCGTCCGGAATTGATCGGGCGCGCGGCCAAGCCGGTGGAGCGGCGGCTGATTCGCATGCTGGCGGAGGCGCAAGGCTTCCGCCAGGAACTTGCCAAACATTTGCAGGATGCCCATCTGTATCACGGACTGGAGACGGAGAAAATTTTTGCGGCGTTGGTGATCGCCAGCCTGTCCGGGCAGCCGCTGCAGGCCACCGAGGTAGGGGCGGTCCTGGAAGAGCGCGACCGGCGGCTGTTCTTCGAGATTCTTTTTGAGGAGGCCAACGAGCCGACCTGGGAAGAAGCCATGAGCTGCATCGAAGCACTGCAGCACCGCCAGGCGGAGAAGGAACTGGCCGACGTGCAGCGCAGCATCGAGGCGAACCCAGCGGCGCCGGAACTCCGTGGACTGCTGGAGAAGAAGCAGGAATTGATGCGGCGGCTCGCCGCGGCGCGTTGACCGTCGAAACGCTGTCCGATCCGAATTGGAGCGGCTAACCGTAACACGCCTCCCCCTGGGTTTTTTGTAAGTGTTGCATCTAAAGGACTTAGATTCCATGTAAGTGGTTTGTAAGTGGTTTAGAATCAACACTTGCGGGCATCTCTACAAGTGTTGATTCTAAAGAAGTTGCCGGGGGCGAAACGGACAACTCGCGGACCGCGAATTTCGACGGAGTACGGGCCGCCGGGATCGCCCGGTCCCAAACCAAATAAATTGCACAGGGGGAGTAGCGCAGGTTTACCTAACAACTAGTATACGCTCATCGCAACAGAAGTCAAGGGAAAATAGGGGCGCGGTGACACGTTCCGTGCTTCCGCGCATCGAAACGGGGGTGACATTCCGGGCTACGTGGAAGGCGCAGCTCGCCGGCGCACGAGCCAGACCGAAAGTGCCAGCAGCGCCGCAGGCAGCCAAATCCAGAGAAGCTCACTCTGGAGGACGGCAAGACCGCGACCGGTGAAAAACCGGCCGATACCGATCGGTGACACGTGAATCGGCCTTAAAGGAAGAAAATAACGGTGATTGTCGAACGGGGCGAAGAAGGCGACTCCCAGACCGCCGTCCGTCATGGCGTCCAAGAAGCCGTGGCTGGCGGTCGCCAGAAAGAAAAATGTCCATATAGCGAGTGTGCCAAGGCCGGACGCTCCTTGCCGAAATCCTATAAGCAGGGCAGCGCTTGCCAGGAGAGCCGCGAAGAAAAGCGAGTGCGTAAATCCGCGGTGGCCCCAGAAGTCGCCATAATGGATGCCAAATCGGAAGCCAAGCACGTCAATATCGGGAATCACCGAGCAGAGCGCCCCGATAACGCAAACTCGTTTTGGCGTGCCGGGGCGGTAGAAGCAGGCTCCTATGCCGAGGGCCGCGACCGCATGTGAGAACGCTGATGCCACGTCAAACTTGCTCCTTCCAATGGGGGAGTGAGCTTAAACCTTAGCGGGGAAGTCTTCCACAGAAATCCACGAATTAAAACATTGACGGGATGGGACTTAAACGTGTAGCGTATTAGGGTTTCGGGAGTAACGCTTTTGCCCTAAAACGCATCTATATTAAATGTGTTTATGGGGCAGGTGCCGGGCTCCAAACGTGCGGGAAGCGGGCCACGCACGGGGCCAGCGGCGGGCAAGCGGCGCGGTGCAAAGGTTTTCAAACAAAAAAGCGAGCTATCTTGTGGGGAAAATTCCCCGTGGTTTGCGCCTGCGCGCCAGTCTGCCTGTATCTCTGCGGGTGAAGATGTTGTATCTTAGGGTTCTTGATATTGCGGTAAAATAACGGGAGGAATTCGTGGCAGCAGTAGGCCTTGAAGAGAAATATGATGCGGTACGCCAGCTCATCGCGGTGGGCAAGGAACGCGGCTATCTGCTCTATGACGAAGTAAACGATTCGCTTCCAGCAGAGGTCCATTCCTCGGAAGAAATCGACGATCTGCTCACTACCTTCGAGCGGAACGGCATCGAGATTTATGAGGACCAGGCATCGGCAAAGGCCGCGCGCGCGGTGGAAGTTTCCACGGAGGCCGGCGACCGCGACGTGGTCGTCAAGGACGATGCGCACTCGGACGAAGGCAGCAGCGACCTGGACCTGACGCCTGGTTCGCTGGAAAAAACCAACGACCCCGTTCGCATGTACCTGCGCGAGATGGGCACGGTGCCACTGCTGACGCGGGAAGGCGAAGTCACCATCGCCAAGCGCATCGAGCGCGGGCAACTCGTGGTGATGAAGTCCATCACGCGCTCGCCGATCGTGATCAAAGAGCTGATCGCGGTGGGCGACGATTTGCGCAAGGGCGTGCGGTCCATCAAGGAGATCGTGCAGTTTGACGACGAAGAGCTGACCGAAGAGAAGATCGCCAATAAGACCAAACAGACGCTGAAGTACATCGACAAGATTGCGAAATTGTACGAGACGGCGCTGAAGCAGGCCGCGAAGCTCGATAAAACACCAAAGGCGAAGAAACGATCGTACATCCGCGCGAAGTGGGACGTGGCGCGGACGCGCGTGGAGATTTCCGTCGCCATTCGCGCCATCGATTTCAATCCATTTGAAAAAAAGCGGCTGATCGACAAGATGCGCGGCACGGTCGAACGGCTGCAGTCGCTGGAACGCGAAGCCGGGCGCCTGGAGCGCCGCGCGGACATGGCCAAAGGCGAAGTCGCGGCGGAAGCGCGCAAGGAATTGCGCACGCGCCGTACCGAGCTGAAGGACATCGAGGAAGCCAGCGAAGTCGGGCTAACGGAACTGAAGCGCACGCTGACGTTCATTCACCGTGGCGAAGCGGAAGCCGAACAAGCCAAAAAAGAATTGATCGAGGCCAACCTTCGGCTGGTCGTTTCGATCGCCAAGAAATACACCAACCGCGGATTGCAGTTCCTCGACCTGATTCAGGAAGGCAACATCGGCCTGATGAAGGCGGTGGACAAGTTCGAGTGGCGCCGGGGGTACAAGTTTTCGACGTACGCGACGTGGTGGATCCGGCAGGCCATCACTCGCGCGATCGCCGATCAGGCGCGCACCATCCGCATCCCGGTGCACATGATCGAAACGATCAACAAGCTGGTGCGCACCAGCCGCCAGCTGGTGCAGGAACTCGGGCGCGAGCCGACCAGCGAAGAAATCGCCAAGCGCATGGACATCCCGGTGTCCAAGGTGCGCAAGATTCTGAAGATCGCGCAAGAGCCGATTTCCCTGGAAACGCCGATCGGCGAAGAGGAAGATTCGCACCTGGGCGACTTCATCGAAGACAAGGCTGTAGTTTCGCCTTCCGATGCGGTCATCAATTTGAATTTGAAAGAACAAACGTCCTCGGTGCTGAAGACGCTGACGCCGCGCGAGGAGAAAGTCATCAAGATGCGCTTCGGCCTGGACGATGGCAGCGAGCACACGCTCGAGGAAGTCGGCCAGTCGTTCGCGGTCACCCGCGAGCGCATCCGCCAGATCGAAGCGAAGGCGCTGCGCAAGCTGCGGCACCCTTCGCGCTCGCGCAAACTGCGCGCCTTCCTCGAAGGCCCATCGCGTGACTACCTTTAGAGGAATCGTAATTCGATAACCGAAAACTCGAAACGCCTCTGGTCACGCCGGAGGCGTTTCTTATTTTTTGGGGAATTCGGCAATCACTTCAGTCAAACCGGCAAATGATGACAGCTACGCCGGCAGCTCGACGTAAGCGGAATATGTCTGCGGTTCGGGGACTGCCTGACCTTCCTCGCGCAGGCCATCGAGGTGAAACGCGATCGCCTCCCGCATGTTCTGTTCGACTTCTTCGCGTGTCTGGCCCGTCGACACACATCCAGGAAGATCTGGAGAGTAGGCAGAAAAGCCGGTCTGCGTTGGCTCAATTACGATTAAATATTTTTTCATGGCTTCAGTCCTGCTTGTTTCAAGATACTGTTCAATGTTCCGGGAGCCAGGTCATCGCCCGGCTTGCCCGGGATAGTCACTAGGCTTAGTTTAACAGGATGTTTGTATTGGCGGTGGCTGCCCCGGGTTCTGACGAGCACCCAGCCATCTTGGTCCCGCATGCGAATGACGTCTCGGACTTTCACCAGCCCAAATTATGCTCTCCGTTGATTCGCGTCAACTTCTGGCATTTTGTTGTGGAACGCGGGCAACGGTTCAAGGGGTTGCTAAAGCGCAAAATCGGAACAAGGATTGTCCGCCTGCATATAGAATGGGTGCGGATATGCACGAACAATGAAGACGACGCAAAAAATTGCCGCGATTGTGCTGGTCGCGCTGCTGGGCGCGGTTGCGTATGGATTGTTCCGCACGGGACAGCCGGCGAGCGCGCCAGCGACAAGTACCCAACCCGCGCCGGGAACGGCGGCGCAGGCTCCCTTGGTCGATCAAACGCCGCTGTTGACAGCGCAGCGTCTGGTGCAGATGCCGACCAGCGCGGAGGAAAAGCCTTTCGCCGAGGAGGCCTTGAGGCTCGGAGACCACGAAATGGATCTTGCCTTTGCCGCCGCGGTGCGCGACGCCGAGGAGAACCCGCCCGTCTTGAGCGCCCAAGCCAAAGAGATTGAAAAGCGTTTGCAAGAGGCGGAGAAAGCGCTGGAAGCGGACAAGGCGCGGGTGGCGCAAGTTACTGCTGCGTACGAAAAGGCCGGAGGAGACAGGAAGGATTCGCTGGAAGACCAGTTGGATGTTGCCAAGGCGCAACAGGAGCTGGACCAGGACGAAGTCGATGACGCGAAGCAGGACCTAATCCGTTCCGGCGGCGATCCCAAGGGCCGGATCCAGGCGATGGTTGAGGAGCATGAAGCCGCTTCACACGCCGCGGATAGCTTGCATGTCACGGTCAGTAACGCCGTCGAAGAGCGCGGACTGATTCACCGGTTCCAACAATGGTCGGCGCTCCATCAGAAACAGTCGTTATTGTGGCAGGCCAGGCAGCAAGCGGAGTCCGCCGCCGCATTCTTTTCTTCCAGGCATAAAGTACGCGAGGCCGAAATCGCCGGGGATAAAACGAGCGCCCGGCCCGCTGAACCGCAGATAAACCCGGGGCAAGCGGCGGCAAGCGGCGTGCCGCATGCAAGGCTCAGCCGTGAAGAGTCAGCGGCGCTGGTTAAAGCAACAAAGCAACGTTCTGCGGCTGCGAAGGCCCTGGCATCCTTGGATAAGCGCTTCGACGATCAGAAGCAGCTTGCGGAGAATTATGGCAAATGGATCGAAGCGGTCGCCGCGAAACAGAGAGCGGTCGTTCATGGCGCGCTGACCGGACTTACATTCATACTCGCGATTCTGCTGGTGGGAATCTTTTTCGATAGCTGGCTCGAACGGCTATTGGGCAAAACGTCGTTGGATCGCCGGCAGGTTGAAACGATGCGCACGGTGACGCGCGTGGCGGTGCAGATCTGCGCGGTGCTCTTCATTCTCCTGGTCATTTTCGGACCCCCGAGCCAGCTGGGAACGATTCTGGGCCTCGCTGGCGCGGGCCTGACGGTGGCGCTGAAAGATTTCATCGTGGGCTTCCTCGGCTGGTTCGTGCTGATGGGGAAAAACGGCATCCGCCTCGGCGATTGGGTGGAAATCAACGGGGTGACCGGCGAGGTTGTCGAGCTCGGGATGTTCCACACCGTTTTGCTGGAAACCGGCAACTGGACAGATTCGAGCCACCCGACAGGGCGGCGCGTAACGTTCACGAACAGCTATGCGATCGAAGGCCACTACTTCAATTTCTCGACCTCCGGGCAATGGATGTGGGACGAATTGCAAGTGGTGCTTCCCACGGGGCAAGACCCCTATCCCATCATCGACGCGATTCAGAAAAAGGTTGCGGAAGCGACGTCAGAAACGGCAAAACAGGCGGAGCAAGAGTGGCAACGCGCGGCGCGCACAAAGGACATGAGCTCGCTCACGGCCGCGCCGGCCATCAACGTAAAGCCCGTGATTGGCGGCGTCGAAATTGCCGTGCGCTACATCACGCGGGCCAACGAACGCTACCAACTGCGCGCCAAGCTCAATCAAGTGGCCGTCGATCTGCTCGGCCAGAAGGCCGTTCTGCCAGCAGCGGTCCCTGCATCCACGTCCCCTTCCACCTAACCAACCCACGGGCAACCGGACGTCAGTCTTCACTGGCTCGCGCTGGAAAATATTCCTTCACCGCCAGCTTATCGCAAGAGCTGCCGCGCGCGGATGGCGGAGACCGTGGCTCCAGTGTAGAGCACGGCCAGCAGCGCGTACGCGACGATCAAGCCCGCTCCTTGCGCTACCCATCCCAGCGAAAAACTCATGAAGAGCTGCACCACGGTCGTCAGAATCGCCATCGCGGATTGCGTTCGCCCCATGAAATGCCGCGGCACGATGGTCATCAACGAAGACTGCGCCACCACTCCGCCAAGCGCGCGGCAGAATCCAAACAGTACTTGCATCATCACGGCGCCAACGAGAAACGCGACGAACGGAGTCGCCATGTGGCCCACTGCGAGCCCAGCGCACGCGGCAACATAGAGCGGCATGCGCAACGCCGGTGGAAGCTGGCTGGCGATGAGTCCTCCGACAATTGCGCCGGTAGCCCAGCCTGCTTCCAAAAAGCCTAGCCCGCGCGGACCGGCATGCAGGATGTCATTGGCGAGCGCCACCAGAACAACGTTTGCGCTCACAACCCCCGCCATCATGATGGCATGCGTGATGCCCAGCGCCAGCACCAGCGGCTGCTGTTTCAGATAGGCGAAGCCCTCCTTCATGTCGGCGTAGACCGCGAGCGAGAGGCCCGCTTCCGCAACCTCCGGATTGCCCCCCGTTTCGAGCGCCTCGGCGGTCGCTTCGGTCGCTTCGCTATATTCCCGCGGATATTTCTGACTCTCCCGCGGCGAAACGTACCCGCGGCGCACTCGATAGAGGCAGTAAGCCGACACAAAATAAGTTACGCCGTCGATTGCCAGAATTCCTGCGATGCCGGCGGTGTTGTAAAGGAAGCCGACGAAGGCGCCTGCAATGAGCATGCCGCTTTGCACACCCACGAGCACGGCAGCGTTCGCGCCGGTGAATTGGCTCGGGGGAATCACTTCCTGCACGAGGGCGTTCACTGTCGCCCAGTACATCGCGGAGCCGATACCGGTAATCAGCGTCATGGCATAGAGATGCCAGAGCTGCAGATGGCCGCGCCACGCGATGTACGCCGTGGCGAGCACAAAAAAGCCGCGTACGATATCCAGCAAGACGCCCAGGTAACGGCGATCCAGACGATCGATCAGCACGCCGCCGAGAAACGGCACGAAAAGCCCCGGCAGGGTAACGACGATGACCTGCAAACTGACTTTTACCGTAGAGTGCGTCGCCGAGAGGATGTACCAGCTCACGCCCGCGAAGTTCATCCCGCTGCCGAAGAGCGAGACGAACATCGCGAGAAAAAAATAGCGGAAGCCGCGCTGCGCCCAGATCAGCTTCCAGTCCACTGTATTCGCTGTTGCGGTTGCCATTGCCATGGAACGTATTAGTTTACTATCGTGGCCGCCAGCAACAGATGGCATCCGCCGCCGAGGGGTTGCGCTTGCGGAAACAAATTGGCAGGAAGAAAGGCGAACCACCGTGGGAAACGAAGTGAAATGCACGGCCTGGTGTGGCAAGCAGCAGTCAGAAGGAAAGGCTTTGCTCGAAACGAGCGAGATCCTCTTCCGCGGCGGCTTCCGCCTGAAGATTCCCTTTTCCACCATCAAATCGGCGAAAGCGGTGGACGGCGAACTCCGTTTGCAAACTGCGGAAGGGCTCGCGGTTTTCCATCTCGGCGCGGCTGCCGAGAAATGGCGTGACAAGATCCTCTATCCGAAGTCACGAATCGAAAAGCTCGGCGTGAAACCCGAAGCCAGAGTTTCATTGCTCGGCGACTTCGACCCGGAATTTCTCGATGAACTGGGCAAACTCACCAAGTGCGTGGGCAAAGGCAAAAACACAGCCGATTCGGAATGGATCTTTTTCAGCGCTGGTTCGAAGGAAGACCTCGACGCCTTGCCGAAAATCTCCAAATCCATGAAAGGCGCGGCCGCGCTTTGGATCGTCTATCCCAAGGGTCAAAAACACATCACCGAAAACGATGTTCTCGCCGCCGGCCGCAGGGCTGGCTTGAAAGACGTGAAAGTGGTCGGCTTTTCCGCGACCCACACAGCGCTGAAATTCGTCATCCCGCTCTCTCGACGCTAGTCTGCCTATCCTTACTCCGGCTGGAAATCTGTACGAGTTTCGTCCCGCCAGCCAAAGAACGATTACACCCGCGAATTGCTCTCCGCCGTCCCGGAGCTGCCGCGCGCCTGAGCGGCTCTTTCTCGTACCTTCTCCTTTCTTCCTTCGGGCCTTTTAACTTTCAACTGTCAACTTCTTTTCCCCCGCGCTAGAATCCCCCCACCGAAATATCCCCCGGTGCTCCTGCGTAGTCCTTCTCAGAAGCTCGAACTACGCAACCTTGTGGTGGAGGAGTCCTCGATGGCTACAATTCCGATTCCTGCTGCGCCGGAAGCGCCACCTTCCATAAATCCGTTTAGCCGCGTTATTGGCGTTCTCTTCAACCCTAAGGCCACCTTTGAAGACATTGTTCGGAAGCCCAGCTGGCTGCTTCCGTTCGTGATCTACGTGCTACTGGTTGTCTTGGTGTGCGTTTGTCTCAATATGAGGATGAACTGGCGCGAATACGTCAGCCAGCAAATCGAAAAGAGCAGCCAGGCTTCGCAGCTCTCGGCGGAGCAAAAAGAACAGCGAATCGAAAGCGGCGCTAAGCTCGCCCCGATTTTTACTTACGTGTTCGGGCTGGGGTTTCAGCTCATCATCGTCTTTGGCATAACCTTAATCATGTGGGGCGCCTATAGCTTACTGGGCGGCGCCAGCACAAACTTCGGCACGGCATTCGGCATCACCACTCATGCCTTCATGACGAGCCTGGTCAGCAGCCCTCTTTTTATTCTCATACTATTTTTGAAGCCATACGGCACGGTGGATTTGGAGAATCCATTGGCGACAAATCTGGCGGCACTGTTGCCGGAAGAATCCGCCAAATGGCTGGTGGCGCTGGGCAAGTCCTTCGACATCTTTGTTTTCTGGATGCTAATCCTGTTGGCGATCGGGTTTTCCGCGGTGAATCCAAAGAAGTTGAAAAGAGCAAAGCCGTTCACAATCGCTTTTAGCGTGTGGGCTGTGTTTCTTGTTCTCCGTGTGGGCTATGCATTTGTCACGTCCTGATAGACTTAGTAGGTGAATTTTTCGTTTGAAATCGCGAAGACCGATCCGCTCGGCGCGCGCCGCGGGCGCTTGACCACGCCCCATGGCACGGTCGAAACCCCCTTCTTCATGCCCGTGGGAACGCAAGCTTCCGTCAAAGGCCTGACGCAGGAAGCGCTCGAAGAGCTCGGCGCGGAAATCATCCTCGCGAACACCTATCATCTCTACCTGCGTCCCGGCCACAAATTAATCCGCAAGCTTGGCGGGCTGCACCAATTCATGTCCTGGCCCCGCGCCATCCTCACGGATTCCGGCGGCTATCAGGTCTTCAGCCTTTCCGAGCTGCGAAAAATGACCGACGAAGGCGTGCGCTTCCGCTCCCATCTCGACGGCTCGGAGCATCTTCTCACGCCTGAAAAAGCCGCGGAGATTCAGCTCGCCCTTGGTTCGGACATTGCCATGGTCCTCGATGAATGCATCGAAACTCCCGCGCCCCGCGAGAAAGCGGAAGCCGCGCTCAAGCGCACGACGGAATGGGCCCGGCGCGCACGCCTCTATTTTCTGGAATGCGCGCGGCGTAACGGGAATCTCAGCCAATGGCAATTCGGCATCGTGCAGGGTGCGACGTTTGCCGATTTGCGCCGCGAGAGCGTGCGCCAGCTTCTCGATCTCGATTTCCCTGGTTATGCGGTCGGCGGCCTCGCGGTCGGCGAACCGCACGAAACCACTTGCGAAATGACCGCCGAAGTAACCGCGCTCCTTCCCAAGAACCGCCCGCGTTATCTCATGGGCGTCGGCCGCCCCGAACAAATCGCCGATTACGTCGCCCTCGGCATCGACATGATGGATTGCGTCCTCCCCACCCGCGCGGCGCGCCACGCCTGCCTCTACACCAGCGAAGGCCGCGTGCTCATCAAGAACGCGCGTTACGCCCAGGATCAGCGGCCCATTGATCCCAAGTGCGCCTGTTCCGTCTGCCGCCGCTACTCTCGTGCGTATCTTCGTCATCTCTTCGCTGCGGGAGAACTCACCGCCGCCATCCTCGCCACCCACCACAATGTCCACTTTTACCTTGACATAATGCGTCAAATCCGCGAGGCTATCGAGTTTGGGAACCTAGCGAATTTCTCATCAGAGATGCACGCGCGCTATGCTGCGGGTCCAGCCTGAAGGCTGAATTCCGGGGGGTGTGCGAGCCATCCGCGGGGCACCAAGACGAATCGAATGGAAGTCGGTTGAGCAGGAGCGCGGGGTTCTGCCGCGGCGCGGTCTTTCTGTCGTTCTTTCTTGCGGAGAATGCTTACCGCCTCGGCTCGAGTCGGGAGTGAAATAAACGAGTTAATCTCTGGGTTTCACGAGCTGAAACCAAGGGAACGCAGCAAAAAGCAGACCCGGTAATTGCACTTAGAAGTGAAAACTGACGACTGAAGACACAGAACCAAAGAAGAGGGACAGGATCACAACGAAATGATGGCGGCAATCCTATTACAAGCTTCAGGTGGCGGGGGCTTTGGCGGCTTCTTGATCCCCCTCGGTCTGATGTTCGCCATCATGTATTTCATGGTGATCATGCCGCAGCAGCGCCAGCGCAAAAAAATGCAGGCTATGCTCGCGGAGCTCAAGGCTGGCGATAAAGTGATCACCAACGGGGGCATCTACGGCACCATCAACGGTATCGATGGCGATTCGGTCATTCTGAAAATCTCCAGCGAGCCGCAGGTTAAAATTCGCATCTCGCGCGCGGCGATTGCTCAGGTGGAGGCATCGGAAGATGCAAAATAAGCCCACCCTTCGTCCGGCTACGCGTCTTACTTTCTGACCATGAACCCCAATCTGAAGTGGAAAGCGCTGTTCATCCTCGCCGTCATTCTGTTCTGTATCTATTTCCTTTTCGGCTACCCGGTGTTCCCCACCTCGGTAGCGCAGATGAAGGACAATTTCTCCAAACAGATCAAGCTCGGCCTCGACCTCCAGGGTGGCACTCACCTCGTCCTCCAGGTCCAGGTCCAGGAAGCCATCGCCCAGGAGACGGACACCACTGTGGACCGTCTGACCACTCAGTTGCGCTCGAAAAATATTCACTACGATGAAGTGCGCCGGGTCGACGACACCCACATCCTCGTCCGCAACGTCGATTCATCGCAGCTCGCGGAATTTCGCGACATTTTCACCGCCCAATACAGCAACGTTTGGGACCTGGCGCCTGCTGCCGGTGATCCTTCCGGCTACACACTTACGCTGCGCTCCAGCGCCATCACCGCCATCCAGGAACAGACCATGACGCAGTCGCTTGAAACCATCGAGCGGCGCATCAACGCCCTGGGCCTGACGGAACCCACCATCCAGCCCCGTGGCGGCCACAACGCCAACGAAATCCTCGTACAGCTCCCCGGCGAAGGCGATCCCACCCGCGCCAGGGCCGTCATTCAGGCCGGCGGTCAATTGGAATTGAAACTGGTCGAAGATCCCGTTCCTTATACTTCGCAAGCGGAAGCTCTCAGCCGCCATGGCGGCGTCCTGCCGCCTGGCACGGAGCTAGTCCCCGGCCGCTCGGAAACGCGCAACGCCACCGGTGGCGTCGACACCGGCGAAAGCTGGTATGTCCTCAGCCGTGCGCCCGTGGTTACTGGCCGCGACCTGCGCAGCGCCGTCGAAACTCGCAACACCACTAACCCTGGCATGTGGCAGGTGAACTTCACGCTCTCACCGGAAGCCGCCCGTCGCTTCGGCCCTTTCACCGAGCAAAACAAAGGCCGCAATATGGCCATTGTTCTGGAACACCGCGTCTATTCGGCTCCAGTGATCAACGGCCGCATTGATGATTCCGGTTTGATTGAAGGCAACTTCAGCCAGGAAAGTGCCCATGATCTCGCGCTAGTCCTCCGCGCCGGCGCGCTTCCTGCCTCCATTAAATATCTCGAAGAGCGCACCGTCGGGCCATCGCTCGGCGCTGATTCCATCCGCCATGGTGTGCAGGCTTCCGTGCTTAGCCTCGTCGTGGTGATGCTCTTCATGCTCGTCTATTACCGCCTCTCCGGCGGCAACGCCGTGCTGGCCTTGATCCTGAACCTCCTCATTCTGCTGGCCGTACTGGGCCTCTTCGGCGCCGTCCTCACGCTGCCCGGCATTGCCGGTGTCATCCTGACCATCGGCATGGGCGTGGATTCCAATGTCCTGGTCTTCGAGCGCATCCGCGAAGAACTGCGCAATGGCAAGTCGGCCGCTGCCGCCGTCGATGCTGGCTTTGACAAGGCTTTCCTGACCATCATCGACACGCACGTCACCACCGTCGTCTCCGCCTTTTTCCTCTTCCTTTTTGGAACGGGTCCGATTCGCGGCTTCGCGATCTCCTTGACCATCGGTCTGATCGCCAACGTCTTCACCGCGATCTACGTCTCGAA
>Ga0307479_10001698_pt1 | contig 20093 bp, 22 predicted proteins | sample atmos_gasesECM4C_FD_203743 | JGI IMG/M metagenome (GOLD analysis project Ga0307479, IMG submission 203743) | Hardwood forest soil microbial communities from Morgan-Monroe State Forest, Indiana, United States - atmos_gasesECM4C_515 | ecosystem: Environmental > Terrestrial > Soil > Temperate...
CTGGTGATCGGGTGCGCGGTCGGGTAGTACGCCTTGTGATCGTCCGGGGTGCTCTGCGTCGTGGCCGGCGAGAACCCGGCGGCGGCCGCCTCGTGCTCGCGCAGTCCCGTCCGCGCGGCCACGACGTCGAAGACCTTCACCACCTGCGTGCCCAGGCTGCCCGCGAACCGCGCGCTGCCACCCACGGCGTTCTCGCCGGCGACGCGTCCCTGCTTGTGCGCCGTCGTGCCCAGGGGGACGTAGGTCAGCCCGAGCAGCCGGTGATGCGTGGCGCAGCAGTCGCCGGCGGCGAAGACGTCAGGCAGACCGGTGCGCATGCCGTCGTCGACCACGATGGCGCCGCGCGGACCGGTGGTCGCGCCCGCCGCGACGAGCAGGTCGGTGTCGGGCCGCACGCCGACGGAGACGAGGACGACGTCGACGAAGCGCGTGTACGTCGCGCCGTCGCCGCCGGTGCCGTCGACGCGCAGGCGGCCCCCAGAACCCGCAGGCGCGCGGCTGATGCGGTGCACCGTCACCCCCGTCGTGACCTCGACGCCGTGGGCGCCGAGCTCGTCGCGCACCAGGCTGCCCAGCTGGGGATCCACGGTCGGCAGCACCTCGGGCAGCATCTCCACCTGCATGACGTCGAGGCCGCGCACCGTCAGGCCGTCCGCCATCTCCAGGCCGACGTAGCCCGCGCCGGCGATGAGGACGCTGCGGCGGTCCCGATCGGCGAGGGTGCGGGTGAGCGCGAAGGTGTCGCCCATGGTGTGCAGGAGGTGCACGCCGTCGGACTCACCGAGCGCCTCAGGACCGCTGAGGCCCTCGATCGGGGGACGCACGGGAAGCGCGCCGGTGCCCACGACGAGGCGGTCGTAGGCCAGCGATTCCTCCGCGCCCTCGCCGGTGCGCAGCCACACCCGATGCGCATCGACGTCGATCCGCGTTGCCGTCGTGTCGAGGCGCAGCTGCATCCCCGTCGCGCGCAGGTCGGCGACGGTGCGATGCGCGAGGTTGCGCCACGAGGTGACCTCACCGGAGATGTAGTACGGGATGCCGCAGATGGAGAAGTTGGGATAGGCGTCGGCGACGACGACGGTCACCTCCGCACTGGGATCCAGCTCTCGGGCGCGCAGCGCGGCGGAGATGCCGGCGTCGGAGCCACCGATGGCAACCACGTGCATGCGCAGTCCTCGCCTACCTGGCCAGTGGAACCACCACGTCCGCTGCGTCCGCGGCGCTGACGTGGGGATAGAGGACGCGGATGAGTCCGAAGGCGACCACGCCGCCGGCGAGCTGCGCGGCGATGTACGCGGGCGCGGAAGCGGGCTCGATGCCCGCGAAAGTGTTGGAGAACATGCGCCCGACGGTGATCGCCGGGTTGGCGAAGCTGGTGGAGCTGGTGAAGAAGTACGCCGCGCCGATGTAGGCGCCGACCGCGGCCGGTGCGGTGCGGCCACGTCCGGAGCGTGCCAGCGAGAAGATGACGAGCAGAAGGCCAACGGTCGCGACGACCTCGGCGAAGCCGTGCGCCGCCGTGGCGCGGTGGGTCGTGGCGACGCTGATCGCCGCGCTGTCGAACATCAGGTTCGCCGCCACCGCGCCGGCGACGCATCCGGCGATCTGCGCCAGCGCGTACTGCCAGGCGTCGCGCCACGGCAAGCCGCCGAAGGCGGCGTCGACGAAGGAGACGACGGGGTTGAAGTGCCCGCCCGAGACGGGGCCGAAGATCAGGATGATCGCGTACAGCCCGGCCGCTGTGGCCGCCGCGTTCTCCAGGAGCTCGAGTCCCGTCTGACCCGGCGACAGCCGTTGCGCGGCGATCCCCGAGCCGATCACCACCGCGGCGAGGAGGGCGCCGCCGAGGAACTCGGCGAGCAGGCGGCGCGGCAGCGGGGCCATCAGCGCCGCGTGCCGGTGGTGAGCACGGCGGCGATCGCGTTCAGGGCGTCGCGACGCACCCGGTAGTGGACCCAGGTGCCCCGCCGTTCCGAGTCGACAAGTCCCGCTTCGCGAAGCACGCGGAGGTGGTGCGAGATGGTCGGCTGCGACAGGTCGAAGGGAGCGGTCAGGTCGCAGACGCACGCCTCGTCGGTGGCCGCGATGAGCGACATGAGCCGGAGCCGCACCGGGTCGGCAAGGGCCTTGAGCAGCTCGGCCACCGACTCCGCCTGGGCGGCGTCCATGGGCTCCAGGCCGAGCGGGGTGCACTGGGCGAGGCGTTGATCGGGCGGCTTCACCGCCTGATTCGACATCCCTCTATGTTGACAGGCATCTATGCGGAGCGGCTGGGCTGTCAGTTTGGCGAGGTCGCGTGACTCTGTGGCGTGCAGTGTGTACCGTTTTCCTCCCACGGGCTTTGGGGGCGAGGACGAGATGCGCGTTCTGGACGGCACATCGGCGCGGCGCGGCGACGCGTCTCCGGAGTGGGTCGCCGACTGGTGGATCCCGGAACCGGAAAAGCGCCAGGCCAACCCTGACGTCGACCTCGTCGCCCTGCAGGCCCCGGAGCCGGTGATCACCATCGAGGTCAGCGGCCGGCCGACCCTTCCCGCCGCCGCCTCGCAGTAGCCTCCGGCCGCGCCCGGGCGGCATGCTTTTGGCACACTGCGCTCCCATGCGCCCGCCCGTGCTCTGGCAGCCCCCCGCCGACGCCCGCGAGCGCACCCGGATCGGCCGCTACATGGCCTGGCTGGAGCGCGAGCGCGGCCTCCACTTCGACGGCTACGACGCCCTGTGGCGCTGGTCGGTCGACGACCTCGAGGGCTTCTGGGCGTCGCTGTGGGAGCACTTCGAGGTGCTCAGCCACGCGCCGTACAGCCGGGTGCTGTCCACCCACGAGATGCCCGGCGCCCGCTGGTTCGAGGGCGCGCTGCTCAACTACGCGGAACACGAGCTGCGCCATCAGGGGGACGGCCCGGCGCTGATCTCGCACAGCCAGTCGCGGCCACCGCTGACGCTGACCTGGGCGGAGCTGCGCGAGGAGGTGGCCCGGGTGCGGGCGGGACTGCAGCGGCTCGGCGTCGCGCGCGGCGACCGCGTCGCCGCCTACCTGCCCAACATCGCCGAGACGCTGGTCGCCTTCCTGGCCACCGCCAGCCTGGGGGCGATCTGGTCGTCGTGCGCCCCCGAGTTCGGCACCCGCAGCGTGGTCGACCGTTTCCGCCAGATCGAACCGAAACTCCTGCTCGCCGTGGACGGCTACGGCTACGGCAGCAAGCGCATCGACAGGCGGGCCGACGTCGCCGCCATCCGCGCCGAGCTGCCCACATTGCAGGCCACCGTGCTCCTGCCCTATCTCGACTCGCACGCCACCCTCGACGGCGCGACGACGTGGGCCGAGCTGCGCAGCCGGTCCGGCCCGCTGGAGTTCGAGGCGGTGGCCTTCGACCACCCGCTGTACATCCTGTACTCGTCGGGGACGACGGGCCTGCCCAAGCCGATCGTCCACGGCCACGGCGGCATCCTGGTGGAACACCTCAAGACGCTGGCGCTGCACAGCGACATGGGCCCGGGCGACCGCTTCTTCTGGTTCTCCACGACCGGGTGGATGATGTGGAACTACCTGGTCTCAGGGCTGCTGGTCGGGGCCACGGTGGTGTGCTTCGACGGCGACCCGGGGCACCCCGACCTGGGCGCCCTGTGGCGGCTCGCCGAGGACGCGGGCATCACCTGGTTCGGCACCAGCGCGCCGTTCCTCATGTCGTGCCGCAAGCAGGGGATCACCCCGGGGACGAGCAACGACCTGCGCGCCCTGCGCGGTGTCGGCTCCACCGGCGCGCCGCTCCCCGCCGAGGGCTTCCACTGGGTGTACGACGCCGTGAAGCGCGACGTGCTTCTCTCCTCGGTGAGCGGCGGCACCGACGTCTGCACCGCGTTCGTCGGCGGCTGCCCGCTGGTTCCTGTCAGGGCCGGCGAGATCTCCTGCCGCTACCTGGGAGCGCGCGTCGAGGCGTTCGACGAGACCGGCCGCCCGGTGATCGGCGAGCAGGGGGAGCTGGTGATCACGGCGCCGATGCCCTCGATGCCGGTGGGCTTCTGGGGCGACGCCGACGGCTCGCGCTACCGCGCCGCCTACTTCGACGTCTATCCCGGCGTCTGGCGGCACGGCGATTGGATCACGATCAACGAGGACGGCTCCTGCGTCATCAGCGGGCGCAGCGACGCCACCCTGAACCGCGGCGGCGTCCGCATCGGCACCGCCGAGTTCTACTCGGTGGTCGAGGGCATGGACCAGGTGGTCGACAGCCTCGTCGTCCACCTCGAAGGTGACGACGCCAACCCCGCCGGCGAGCTGCTGCTGTTCGTCGTCCCCGCCCCCGGCGCGCCGGCGGACGACGACGCGCTGCGCAAGGAGATCGTCGCCGAGATCCGCCGCGCGCTCTCGCCGCGCCACGTCCCCGACCGCATCGACTTCGTCGCCTCGGTGCCGCGCACCCTGAGCGGCAAGAAGCTGGAGGTGCCGGTCAAGCGCGTCCTCATGGGCGCACCCGCCGAGAAGGCGGCGAGCCGCGACGCGCTGGTGCAGCCCGACGCCCTGGACGCCTTCGTCGAGCTGGCCCGCCGGCGCGCAGCCCAACGCGGCTAGCCTCTCAGAGGCTGCGCAGGAACTCGTGCTGGCGCCGCCGCGCCGCAACGCTCACCCCGATGTCGAACGCCGTGAAGCCGTGCGCCGCCTCCTCGTACACCTCGATCCGGGTGTCCCCACCCGCCGTTCGCCAGCGCGCCTCCATGAACAGCGAGTCGTCGAGGAGCGGGTCGGCCGTGCCCACCTGGAACAGCGCCGGGGGCAGGTCGCGCAGGTCGGCGTAGAGCGGTGAGATGTCGGGATCGCGGCGCGCCTCGGGATCGCGGTCGCCGAGGAAGTTGTCGGCGAACCAGTGCATCAGCGGGGTGGAGAGGATGAGGTTGCGGTCGCCCCAGCGCCGCTGGCTCGGGGTCATGGTGACGTCGTAGACGCCGAAGACGAGGTTGGCGCCGCTGAAGGCGCCGCGCACCCCGTGGCGGTCGCGCAGCCGCAGCAGGGTGACGGCGCTGAGGTGGGCTCCGGCCGACTCGCCGCCGATGGCGAAGCGCGCCGGGACGCCGAGCTCGGCGGCGCCGCGGTCGAGCAGCCACAGCGCGGCGTCCTCGCAGTCGTCGGGCGCGGCGGGGTAGGGGTGCTCCGGCGCCAGCCGGTAGCCGACGCTCAGCGCCGCCATCCCCGTCTCGTCGGCCACGCCGCGAAGCAGGGGGTCCTGCAGGTCGTGCTCACCGATGGTCCAGCCGCCGCCGTGGAGGTGCAGGTAGACGCCCGTCGGCGGCGCGTCGGGAAGGATCAGGCGCGCCTTGATGCTCCCCGCCCGCGTCGGAATGTCGAGGTCGCGCGCCTCAGGGAGGAAGGTGATCGGCGGGAAGGTGGCGCGGCCCTCGCGCTGCGCCCGCCGGACCAGGTCGAGCGGCACGTCGGCGGCGGAGGGATGGCCGGCGGCCTGGCGCTCCAGCGCCGCGTTGAAGGCGAGCGTCTCCTCGAGCTGCGTCGTGGTGGCCACGGCCCGCGATGGTACGGAGCCGGGGCCGCCCCTGTGGGACCTTGGGCTCAGCGGCCCTCGACCAGCTTCGGCGTCCAGCCCGGGTAGGGCTCGCCGCGCAGCTCCAGCTCGGGTCCGTGCGCCGGCTGCCCCGACTGCCAGCGGGCGAGCGCGATGCGCAGGTTGTGCAGCTTGGAGTGGAGCATGTGCACCTCCGACTCGAGGCGGTCGCGCTCGGCGCGGCGGCGGTCGACCTCGCGCTCGGCGGCGATCCGGGCGTCACGCTCCTGGCGGTAGAGCTCCTGGAAGTTGTCGCGCAGCACGGTGAAGGTGCGCAGCTCGGCTTCCAGGCGGTCGACCTCGGTTCTCAGGTCGTCAGCATCCCGCACGTCTCTCATGACACAGCAAACGCCGGCTTGGTTCGGCAACTTGCGGTCGCCGGTGCGTCCCGCCTCCGGGCGCGGGCTACTCGGCGGCGCTGGTGCTGCCCAGGAAGTGGCTGCTCGACGGCGGCGCCACCACCCCCTGGACCGGCGACGGCATGGCCATCGGCCGCATCGGCGTCGCCGCCGGGGTCACCGAGTCGTCCCACTCGCGAAGGGGGGCCAGGGCGCGGGCGGCGCCCTCCAGGGACTCGGCACGGCGGCGCAGCGCGGCGCGCTCGTCCTCCAGGGCCTCGAGACGGTCGAGAACGACTCGGCGCTCGAACTCGATCTCGCGCAGGGCGTCGACGATGACCTCGGTCCGCATTTCGTCCGAAAGCCTAGCATCGCGCGAATCGCGTTGGGGCCAATGTGGATAACTTCGCGAAGGTGTGGACAACCTCTGCAAAACTCGTGGACAGAATGATATTGCCAGAGTTGGCAGCAACGTGCAAACCAGGACATCCTGTTGCCGCCCAACGGTTTCGCCGGGGGACGCAGCCTAGCTGATGCCGATCGGAGCGTCGACCAGGTCGGTCTGCGGCACCGTCGCCAGCTGTCCCTTCTGCTCCAGCTCACGCACCGCGGGCACGGGATTGGGATCGAGGAACGTCTGCTGGTTGCCGGGTGGCAGCCGGGTGGCGTCCGCCTCCCAGTACGACGCCTCCAGGGCGATGCCGCTGGGGTCGGTGAAGTAGATCGACTTGATCATGCCGTGGTCGACGACCTCGGTCACCTCGGTGCCCGCCTCGCGCAGGCGCTCCTGCAGGTCGAGCAGGGCGGGGCGGTCGGGGAGGTCGAAGGAGAGGTGGTCGAACTGCAGGGGCTGGTGGGTCGGCCAGCCGGCCGGCTTGCGGAAGGCGTCCATGCCCTGCCACTCGAAGAAGGCGACGGTGTTGCCCTCGTCGATCTTGAAGAAGTAGTGGCGCATCGGACCCGCCATCAGCGTCGCCACCAAGGGCATGCCCAGCACGCCGTGGTAGAAGCGGACGGTGGCGTCCATGTCGGGCGTCACCAGGGCGAGGTGGTTGACGCCGTGCCAGCGCGGCAGGGGGCGGGTGGCGAGCTGCGCCGCGGCGGTGCCTGCGTCGACCCTGCTGACTGTCGCCATCACTTCGACCTCCGGTTTGCGGACTGCGCGAACGACGCCTTGGCCGCGGCGATGCAGCCGGGACGTCGTGCGACCGGTATACACCGCCGTGCCCGCGAGCGCCACGTATGCTCGCCGCCAGCCATGTCCGCCGTCGACGCCGCGCCCGCCCTGGTCACGCTGACGGCGGAGCACCCGGTCGACCCGGTGGCAACCCTCTCGCTGCTCCGCCACGGCGACCCCTGCTCGCGCCACGACGGGGCCACGCTGTGGTGGGCGACGCGCACGCCGCATGGCCCCGCGACCCTGCACATTGCACGTGAGCCGCTGTGCACGGTGCACGCGCGGGCGTGGGGTGAGGGCGCGGAGTGGCTGCTCGGCCGCCTGCCGGTGCTCATCGGCGCCGACCGCCCGCCCCTCGACCCGCTCGGCAATCCGGTGCTTCGTGCCGCGGTCGGACGCCAGCCGGGCCTGCGCCTGCCCAGCACCGGAGTGCTCGTCGAGTCGCTGCTGCCCGCCATCGTCGAGCAGCGCGTCGCCGGCCTCGCCGCGCGGCGGAGCTGGGCGGCGCTGATCCGCCTGCTCGGTGACCCCGCGCCGGGTCCTGCAGGCCTCCTGCTGCCGCCCGACCCCGCCCGCGTCGCCGCGCTCGAGGACTGGGACCTCCATCGCCTCAACCTGGAGCGGCAGCGCGGCGCCACCCTGCGTCGCGTCGCCCGCCGCGCCGCCGCCATCGAGCGGCTTGCCGGGTCGGACCTGCCGCCTGAGGAGGTGCGGGCACGGCTGGTCGCGGAGCTGCCGGGAGTCGGCGTCTGGACCGCCGCCGAGGCGACCTCCCGCGCCCTCGGCGACGAGGACGCGGTATCGGTGGGCGACTACAACCTGTTCAAGCACGTCGGCTTCGCCCTGATCGGCCGCCCGGCCCGCGACGACGCCGAGATGCTGCGCCTGCTCGAACCCTGGTCGGGGCGGCGCGGGCTCGCCGCACTGGTGCTCGTGTCTGCGGTCCGGATGCCGCGCCGCGGGCCGCGGCTTCCGTTACGAGACTTTCGCCACGAGTGAGACGGACGCGCAAACAGCCAGGCCGTAGGATGCCAGCACCGCCATGCCCGGCCTGCCCCGTCTCCGCCGCATCCTGACCCGCCGTCAGCTGGACGTGGTTGCCGTGGTGGGGGCGCTCGCCCTGGTGGGCGGAGCCACCGGTGTGGTCATGGTGCTGCGCAGCCACAGCGTGGCCGGGCCGGCCGCCGCGGCTCCCGTCGCGTTGCCCACCCCCGCTCTGCAGGCGCCCCACGCCGGTGCCAACGGCCCGCTCGACACCCCGTCCCCGTCCGCCACCGCGTCGCCGACGACCTGGGTGGCCGGCGCGCTGCTGCCGCGCACGCTCCAGCAGCTCGACCTGCACGCCCCCTACGCGGCGATCCCGCTGCACGTCTCAGCGCCGAGCATCGGCATCGACGCCACCGTGCTCGGCGTGGGCCTGACCGCGAAGAACGCTGTCGACGCGCCCGAGGGCCCGGCGAGCTCGCCGCTGTGGGACGAGGCCTTCTGGTACCGCGGCGGCGCCGAGCCCGGCCAGCCGGGGGTGTTCGCCCTGGCGGGACACGTCGACCGCGTCGGTGGCGCGCCCGCCGCCTTCGCCCACCTGCCCCGCACCCAGCCCGGCGACGTGGTCGACATCGCCGACCAGCGGACGCACCTCACCTATCACTACAAGATCACCGACGCCCGTGCCTACAGCCTCAAGGAGGTGGCCTCGCTGCCGGTGCTCGACCGCATCTACGGTCCCGACGTCGACCTCGGCCAGCCACCGCACGTCCCCGCCGACGGCGTGGCCCGCATCTCGATCATCACCTGCACGGGAACCTGGCAGGGCAGCCAGTACGACCATCGCTTCCTTGCCTTCGGCGTCCTGGTCGACGCCACGCCCTCCTGAGTCCCGCCGACCCAGGAGGCGCCTGCCGCTTTCAGCGGCGGCTGTTGCGTGGCTGCCAGTCGCGTCCGTCCCGGGAGTCGGCTCCGAGGAGCACCGGGAGCACGACAAGCAGCAGCGCAGCCAGCAGGACGATCAGCGTGTCAGTCACGCGGGCTTCTCGTCGCAGGGGCGGGGCGCGGGCCGCGCGGTCCGGGCCGGACGGGCGTTGCGGACGGACCGGCGCAGCTCTTCGATTCTCGGCGCCACCAGCGCCTCGGTGAGGATGGGATTCATGGCCGGGTCCTCCGGGAGCCTCTTCGTGTAACCTGTGTGCATTGTACGACGGTTACGCGTAACCTGTCAACCGTCCATAGTGGTTATGATCTGGGATACTCGAGATGGTTACCGAGACACCCGCTCCCGATCCCGTCGCCCCTGGCGACCTCGGGCTGCTCCAGGCACTGGTCAACACGCTCGACGTGGAAGAGAACACGGAGAAGCTCGGCGACGTTGCGTCTCTGCGTTCGTGGCTGCGTGAGCAGGAGTTGATCGCTGCGGGGGAGGCGCGGCAGCTCGACGACGCCGACCGCACCCGGCTGCTCGCCTTCCGCGAAGCCATGCGCGCCCTGCTCCGGGCCAACCACGGCGACCCGCTCGACCCGGGCGCGGCAGAGCTGGTCAACCGGGAGTCGGCGCGGGCGGTGACCCGGGTCGAGATCGACGTCAACGGCGGCGCGCGGCTGGTGGCGGCGGGCGGCGGCATCGACAAGGTGATCGCCCGCCTGCTCGCCGCGGTGGCGCAGGGTGACGCCGAGGGCACCTGGCGGCGTCTCAAGGTGTGCGCCGACGGCACCTGCGCCTGGGCGTTCTACGACGTCTCGCGCAACGCCTCGCGGGCCTGGTGCAGCATGGCCACCTGCGGCAACCGCAACAAGGCGCGCCGCCTTCGCGGCCGCCGGGGTGCCGGCGCAGCCGACAGCGGCTAGGCCTGGTCGATTCCCAGCTCGCCGAGCAGGAAGGCCAGCTCGAAGGCCTCCTTGCGCCAGGAGTGGTAGCGGCCCGAGGGGCCCCCGTGGCCGGCGCCCATCTCCGTCTGCAGCAGGATGGGGCGCCGGCTGCGCGTCCGCTCCCGCAGCCGCGCCACCCACTTGGCCGGCTCCCAGAAGCCGACGCGCGGGTCGTTGAGGCCGCCCGTGGCCAGAACTGCCGGATGCTCGGCGATGTCGACGTTGTCGTACGGCGAGTAGGAGAGCATGTAGCGGTACGCCGGCTCCTGGTTGGGGTCGCCCCACTCCTCGTACTCGATGACGGTGAGCGGCAGGGTGCTGTCGAGCATGGTGTTGATCACGTCGACGAAGGGCACGTGGGCCAGGGCGCAGCGGGCCACGTCGGGACGCAGGTTGACCACAGCGCCGATGAGCAGCCCGCCCGCGCTGCCGCCACGGATGCCCAGCCGCGCGTGCGAGGTGTAGCCATTGCTGACCAGGTGGTCGGCACAGGCGATGAAGTCGGTGAAGGTGTTGCGCTTGTGCAGCAGCTTGCCGTCCTCGTACCAGCGCCGGCCCATCTCGCCGCCGCCCCGGACGTGGGCGATGGCGTAGACCACGCCGCGGTCGAGCAGGGAGAGCCGCGGCACGCTGAAGCTCGGCTCGGTGGAGACCTCGTAGGAGCCGTAGCCGTAGAGCAGCGCGGGCGCGCTGCCGTCGCGCGGGGTGTCGCGGCGGTAGACGAGGCTGATCGGCACCCGGGTGCCGTCGGCCGCGGTGGCCCACTGCCGCTCGGTGGCGTAGCGGCTGCGGTCGTAGCCGCCCAGCACCGGGTCCTCCTTGACCACGGTGCGGGCGTGTGACCGCATGTCCCAGTCGATCGCCGAGCGCGGCGTGATCAGCGAGGAGTACTCGAAGCGCAGCGTGTCGGTGTCCCACTCGCGGTTGCTGCCCGGCGCCGCGACGTACACCTCTTCGGGCTGCGGGATCACCGTCGTGTCCGCGGCGCCGACGGCACCGTGGCTGATGCGGCGCATCCCGCCGGCGCGCTCGTACAGCACCATGTGCCGGGCGAACAGGTCGACGCCGTCGAGCTTGACGTCGTCGCGATGGGGGATCACGTCGCGCCAGTTGTCGCGCTGCGGCGCCGCCACCGGTGCGGCGACCAGCTTGAAGTTGATGGCGTCGTCGTTGCTGACGATGTAGAGCGTGTCGCCGTGGTGGTCGACCTGGTACTCGTGGCCCTGCCGGCGCGCGGAGACGACGCGCGGCCGCGCCTGGGGGTCGGCGGCGTCGAGGGTCCAGACCTCGCTGGTCACCTGGCTGCCCAGGCTGATCAGGATGAGCCCACCGCTGCGGGTGCGCGAGACCTCGGCGAAGAAGCGCTCGTCGTCCTCCTGCAGCACCAGGGTGTCGGCGTCCTGCGCACTGCCGACGCGGTGCCGCCAGACCTGGTACGGCCGCATCGCCGCGTCAGGACGCGTGTAGAACACAGTGCTGCCGTCCGCCGACCAGGCCAGCGAGTAGTAGACGCGGTCCACCTGCTCGTCGAGGTCGGCACCGCCGTCGAGGTCGCGGATGCGCAGGGTGAACTGCTCGCTGCCGTCGCTGTCGACGGTGTAGGCGAGCAGCCGCTGGTCGGGACTGACAGCGACGTCGCCGACGCGCATGTACTCGTGTCCCTCGGCCAGCACGTTCTGGTCGAGGATGACCTGAACGTCCGCGCCCTCGCCGGCGCTTCGCGGGCGGCGGCAGAGGATGGGGTAGGCCAGCCCCTCCACGGTGCGCGCGTTGTAGAGCCACGGACCGTGGGGGATGGGCGCGGTCTCGTCGCTCTGCTGGACGCGCCCGGCGATCTCGTCGTAGATGCGCTGGCGCAGGCCGGCGAGCGGAGCGGTCACGGTGTCGGTGTAGGCGTTCTCGGCGTCGAGGTGGGCGATCACCGCGGGGTCGTTCCTGTCGCGCAGCCAGGCGTACTCGTCGAAGCGGCGGTCGCCGTGGACCTCGTGGACCACCGGCCGCCTGGCCGCGACCGGCGGCGTGGGGGAGGGCTGGGTGCTGGTCACGCGCGGCAGTCTGGCACGCGGCGGCGGGCTCGGTCAGCGTCGAGGCGCACGCGGGGTCGGGCCCGCTACTCTGCAGGGGATGTCGCGAGCGGTCTTCATCCTCGACGCGGTGCGCACCCCGATCGGGCGCTACGGGGGCGCGCTCGCCGGTGTCCGTCCCGACGACCTCGCCGCCCAGGTGGTGCGCGGCCTCGTGGATCGCGTCCCCGAGGTGGAGCCGGAGCTGATCGACGACGTGTGGTTCGGCGACGCCAACGGGGCGGGGGAGGACAACCGCAACGTCGCCCGCATGGCCGTGCTGCTCGCCGGGCTGCCCATCTCCATCCCGGGCGCGACGGTCAACCGGCTCTGCGGCTCGGGGATGGAGGCGGTGATGGACGCGTCGCGCGCCGTCGCCGTCGGCGACGCCTCGCTGGCCATCGCCGGTGGCGTCGAGTCGATGTCGCGCGCGCCGTGGGTGATGCTCAAGCCCGACGCCGCCTTCCCGCGCGGCCACGAGACGCTGTTCTCGACGACGCTGGGCTGGCGCATGGTCAACGAGCGCCTGCCCAAGCAGTGGACGGTGTCGCTCGGCGAGGGCGCCGAGATCCTCGCCAACATGTTCGAGATCTCCCGCGAGGAGCAGGACGAGTTCGCCCTGCGCAGCCACCAGAACGCCGCCCGCGCGTGGGACGAGGGCGTCTTCGCCAACGAGGTGCTGGCGGTCCCGGGCGACAACGGCGGCGGTCCGCTGCTGTCGCGTGACGAATGTGTCCGGGCCGACAGCAGCATGGAGAAGCTGGCCAGGCTGAGGCCCGCGTTTCGGACCGACGGGTCGGTCACCGCGGGCAACTCCTCGCCGCTCAACGACGGCGCCGCCGCGCTGCTGCTCTGCGACGAGGAGACGCTTCGCCGCACCGGACGCGAGCCGCTGGCGCGCATCGTGTCGCGCGCCACCAGCGCGGTGGAGCCGCACCTGTTCGGCATCGGTCCTGTGGAGGCAGCGCAGCGCGCGCTCGACCGCGCCGGCACCACGTGGGGTTCTCTCGACAGCGTCGAGCTCAACGAGGCCTTCGCCGCCCAGAGCCTCGCCTGCCTGCGCAACTGGCCGGAGCTCGACCCGGCGATCGTCAACCCGCACGGCGGCGCCATCGCGTTGGGCCACCCGCTCGGTTGCTCCGGTGCACGCATCCTCACCACCCTGGCGTGGGACCTGCGCCGCCGCGGCAGCGGGCGCGGCCTGGCGACGATGTGCATCGGGGTCGGGCAGGGCATCGCCACCGTCATCGAGCGCTGAGCTCGTCGGGTTCAGGACAGCCCTGTCAGCAACCCGACGAGCCCACCGGCCCGCCAAACCCCCGCACCCCCACCCCGCCGAACACCGCGACCAACTCGCCCAGCCCGCGGCGCGTCTCTCGCACATCCACGCCGGGGAATTCTGCGCGGCGCACCCGCGCGGCGAGGACTTTTCCCCGCTCATCGCTCTTTAACCAGTAGCAGCGGGCGCCGGGCGGGCGCGGAGGTGCGACGGAGCTCAGGCGGCCCGTCGCACCCCCATACCGCGCCCGGTCCCACCCGCCGGTGGGACGGCGCCGGGACGGTCTGGCGGGGACCGCCTCCGGCGCCACCTCCTATCTCTGGAAACCAACCCCCAATCGTCGGGGAGGGCCGGTCCCGGTCGGCCCTCCCTACGTCCGGGGACACCAAGATCGCGGTGGCGGGCTCGTAAACGCACCGACATGTCCGTGCGTATACGTGTCGTGATCCACATCGCGCCCGACGGCACGCTGCCCCCCACCGAGGTCGAGGTCGAGCTGGTGGCCACCCCGGCGGCGGCGGTCGACGTCCTCTACCTCCGCTACGGCGAGGACGCCGTGCGGCGCTGCACGCTGCGCACCGGCGACCGCGCATTGGCCGAGGACGCCGTGCACGACGGTTTCATCCAGGTGCTGCAGCGCCTCCGCGGCGGCGACGAGGACCTGCTCGCCGACCACCCCGCCTCGGTGGTGCAGCGCAACGCCCGCTGGGCCGCCAGCCGGCTCATGGCCCGCGACCGCTCGGTCGACGACAAGGCGCGCCTGCTCGACGACCCCTCCCTGGCGGCCGAGAACGACCCCTGGGCACGCGTGGAGATGCGCCTGCAGCTGCAGGAGATCCTCAGCGCCCTGCCCCCGGCCCAGCGCCAGGTGCTGGGCATGCGCTACGTGCAGCGCCTTCCGGACGCGGTCAGCGCGGACCGCCTGGGCATGTCGGTCAAGGCCTTCCGTTGCCGGCTCGACCGGGCCCTGCTGGCCGCCCGGCAGGTGGCCAGGGCGCAGGCGGCGGCCTAACCGCGCTTCTTGGGGGCCTCGGGGTCGGCCGCGGACGCACCGGTGAGGGCGATGTCCGCAGGTGCGCTCTGGACCATGAGGGTGTCGAGCGGCGCGTCCTGAAGGCTCAGCGCCAGCACGCCGTCGCGGAAGCGGCGCAGCACGTCCTCGCTGCGGGTGCCGTCGGACTCGATGAGGTCGGCCTCGTCCTCGAGGCAGGCGGCGAGCAGGCGGAGGTAGGCGGCCAGGGCGAGGCGGGCGTTCTGCCCGTGCGGGCGCGCGGCTTTCATGCGGGGTGCTCCTCCCTCATCAGTTGACGACGACGATCGTCGCGGCAAGCGAGATCGACGCGACGGGGCCCGCGAGGCAGACGCCGATGTTGGTCGAGATTCCGAGGCCGACGGCGAGCAGGCTCGTGCCGAGGCCGTCCGAAAAGGCCCAGGTCTGCACAGGTGCCATGCCGCTGACGACCCAGTCGACGGTCGTGGCGGGACTCATCCCCATGGTCACCATGCCAGATCCGAGCGCTGCGATGGGGCCGACGCACGATGCTCCCACCGGATCCGCGCCGGCAACACTGATCGCCATCGTGGTGCTGCCGGTGCAGGTGAGCGCCGTCGGCGTACTCAGCGACACAGTGACGCCCGTGAGCGCCGGCACAACTCCGACCGCCGGGGCAAAGGTCGCGACGACGGTCCCGGTGCACAGGACAGGGTTGCCCTTGATCGCAGCGGCAGCCGTGGTCGGTTGCGACCACGCCAGCACCACCGCGCAGGCGACTGCCGCCCTCGCGACGCTGTGCACCCTCAGACCCACGCGCCTTCTCCATACATATCCCGAGGATGTGGAGTCGCGTCATGACACTGGCCTCCTCGATGCCTCGGGCTGACCCGGCCACAACCGCATCTGCCGGGTCTTGCATAAGGTGTACGCGCGAAGGCCTCGGATCGTTTACGCCCCTCATCAAGAGTATTCAGGTGTCAGCCGTGGTCCGGGCTGCACGCGGTCCAGGCTGCACCGTCGGTCGAGCAGACGAAGTAGAACCAGCCATAGTCGTCGCGTCGGGCCATGGAGGCGATCAGCCGTCCCGGGCGAATTTCGGTGATCGCCTGCGCCTTTTCCAACGCGGGGTTCGGCACGGAGGCCAAGTGCCACGTCGACCCGTCGTCGTCGCTGTAGCTCAGCTTTCCCGTGTTCATGTCCGAGGCCAGCAGCCGGCGACCACTGGGGCCTGCCACGGCGACCATCTTGCCGGTCTGCGGCGCTGCGAAAACGGTGAACGTGTAGCCGTCGTCGTGCGATACCGCGACCTGCGAGCCGCCGAGAGCGTAGACGGTGTGGTCAGCGGCCACATTCGGCGACGTGAAGAGCAACGTGAATGTCGTCGACATCGGAAGGGGCGTCAGCACTCCGCACGTCGGGGTGCAGTGGGCGATGGAGATCTTGGTTCCCACGGCAGCGAGAGCGGGGGAGATCGGCACTAGCGCCGTGTATCCGGTCGCCGTCGGCACCAGTGTCGGCGTGCCGGCCAAGTCCTTTCCGGCGGGGTAGACGGAGAGGGGCTCGGAACTTCCGTCGTGGTGGACGCCGAAGAGCCCGGTCTGCCCGGCGAAGAGCACATCCAGGTTGGACGAGGCTGGAGGAACCATCGCGGAGCCGTCCAAGCTGGGCAGCACGGTGGCGAACGTAAGCCCGTTGTTCGTGGTCATCTGCACCCCAGCCGAGCCGGACGCATAGAACTGTCCGGCGCCGAACGATTGCGCCGGCAGGACGAGATCGAGGGCTGTGGCAGCCTTACTACTGACCAGCGTCCAATTCGCACCGCCGTCGCTGCTCCGGTAGATCTGGGTGCAGGGGGCCAGCACGGTGCACTGCATGCTGCCGCCGACCATCAGCAGCGTGTGATCGGAGCTGTAATTCGGGGACAGCTCGATGTCGGTGGGCGACACCTGGTGGTAGTCGTCCTGCTGCGTCGGCGGGGTCCACCATAGCCCGCCTGCTGGCGGCGGCAGAGCCATGGATGGCGCGCCGAGCGCGCTCGGGGTCGGCCCCAGCGAGGGCGCGGCAAACGTACGGAGCGCAGGCCCGGAGGCCCCCGAACCTGACGCACCGTCGTGTCGCGCCTGCCCGACGTCGGACGGGCCCAACGCGATGGCGGGCCGCCCGTCCCCGGCGGTACCTCCGACCCCGGGCGCACCGACGCCGGGCCCGATGGCCACGGTGATCGCCAGCACCACCGGCAGCACCACCGCCACCTGCCCCGACCCGAACAACGTCCGCCCGAAGGCGCTGCTGCGCAGGCGATGCGCCGCCTCGCTGCCGTACACCGCGATGGTGCCGAACGCCGCCTGCGACTCCTCCAGGTACACCTTCAACTTGGCGCGCGCCCGCGCCAGAAGGACGCGCGCGGTGCTGGTGGGCGCCGCGTCCCCGGTGCCGTTGGCCATGCGTCCCACCAGGGCGCGCTGCTCCCCGGGGGTGAGGCGGCCGAGCAGCTCCAGGGCGGCGATGCGTCCCACCACGACGCTCTCCGGGCTGCCGGCGGGGGAGCCTTCGGGGTCGGCGTCGGCGACGTTCAGCCCGGCGAGACGCTGGCGGCGGCGGAGCTCGTCGTTGCAGACGTTCTTGGCCACGGCGATCAGCCAGGGCAGCACGTCCTCGCTGAGCGATGTGGCGTGCTGGACGGCGCGGCGGAACACCTCCTGGGTTGCGTCCTCGGCGTCAGCATGGTCGTGGAGACGGCTGAGGCAAAGGCGCATCACCGGCAGGTAGTGCACCGCCAGCAGCCGATCGTCCCTGATGCTCATCTCTTCCCTTCGCGTTCAACGGAAAAGACGGAGCCGGTCTTGCAGTTGTGTCAGACCGGGGGAGAGGCGGGCCATCGGTCCCACCGGGTTGCCGACGTTCGGCACTGGCAGGCGCCCTCCACGGCGCGCAGGCTTGAGCCCTTGAACGCGTCGATTCGCCGCCCGACCACGGCGCAGTCGCCGCTCGCCCTCGCCTCGCGGGCGGTGTACGACGTCGGTGCCAAGCATCTCCGCCGGCGCGACCTGTCTGGCCCGCGGCGCTCGGTGCGTGCCCTGGACCTCCTCATCGGCGAGCTGGAGCGGTTCAACCTCGAGGGTGGCGCCAGCACCTCGACGCCCGAGGTGCTCGGCTGGCTGGCCGGGGTGGAGGCGGCGCTGGACATGTGCATCCCAGGCTGGGTGCTCAGCATGCCCGACACCGTCCGGCTCCACGCTGCCGTGCTGCGCTGGCAGGGCCTGCTGCTCGGTGCCTGCCGCCCCGACGGCGACGAGATCCCCGATCTCCACGAGGACCCCATCGACCTGCTCCTGCTCCCCGCTGCCGCAGGGCGGCTGGAGCCGGTGCGGCCGCGGCCGCGGCGCCAGGTCGCCTGAGAGCCGGCGCCCTCTCGGTCTGACCGCGCGGTCAGCCGGCTGTCGCTACTCGGCGTCCCTAGCGGCGGGCCTCCTCCTCGCTCCGAGTCGTCGCCGCGTCGCCGAGCGGCTGCGGGGTGCCCATCAGGTCCGCGCCACGGCGACCGCGCAGGGCGGCGATGGCCTGGTCGGCGTGCACGTTCATGTTCAGCTCGCTGCTGATCACGGTGAGGATGCGGCGGTCGGTGTCGATGACGAAGGTGGCGCGCTTGTTGAAGATCGGCCCTGGCCGCTTGACGCCGAACATCCTGGCCAGGTGGCGGTCGGGGTCGGAGAGCAGCGGGAAGCCCAGCGAGTGCTTCTCGTCGAAGGCGGCCTGGCGGTCCACCGCGTCGGCGCTGACGCCCACCGCCTGCGCGCCGACGGCGCGGAGCTCCGCGTTCATGTCGCGGAAGTGGCAGGCCTCACGGGTGCATCCCGGGGTGAACGCCTTGGGATAGAAGTACAGCACCACCGGCCCGGCGCTGAGCAGCTCCGAGAGCCGGCGGGTGGCGCCGTGCTGGTCCGTTGCCTCGAAGTCGTCGACGAGATCACCGGTCTTCATCTGCAAGTCCTCCTTGGAACCGCAACGTCCCGGACGCCTCCGGCCCTGCGGTGCGACGCATGCTAACGACCCGACGGGCTACGGCGGCGGGCTACGCAGTCCCCGTGCGCCGGGTGGGGCGGAGCAGCTCTGCGAGGTCGCCGGCGAGGCGCTCGGCCTCGTCGGGGAGGAGGTCGGCGGTGGTGACGCGGATCGCCGGAGGGGTGCGGAAGCGATAGCGCTCCCCGCCGCGGACGCCCCAACCGCGCGAGAGCAGCTGCTGCACGGTCGCCCCCTCCTCGGCGACCGGGATCCACACGTTGAGCCCCGAGCGCCCCTGGGCGCGCAACCCGCGGCGGGCGAGGGCGGCGACCAGCCCGGTGCGGCGCTCCGTATAGGTGTCGGCGGCGCGGGCGACCAGCTTCGCCGTTGCCGGGTCGCTGAGCAGGGTGAGCACCAGCTCCTGGAGGACGTGGGACACCCAGCCCGTGCCCAGCCGCTGCCTGCCCTCGACCCTGGCCACGCTGGTCGGGTCGCCGGCGAGGACGGCCAGGCGGAGGTCGGGGCCGAGCGTCTTGGCCGCCGAGCGGACCACCACCCAGGGCCCACGGTGCCCGCCGGAGAGGGAGAGCGCCTCGACACCGGCGATCGCCCCGGCGTGGTCGTCTTCGAGGAGCAGCGTCCCCGGGTGGCGGTCGAGGACGGCGCGCAGCTCGGCGGTGCGTGCCTCGTCGAGCGCGGCGCCTGAGGGGTTCTGGGCACGCGGGGTGAGCATCAGCGCCGCGGCACCATGCGACAGGGCGCGCTCCAGGTCGTCGGGCCGCGGCCCGTAGTCGTCGAGGACGACGGGATCGGCGGTCATCCCCATGGCCGCGACGAGGTCGCGGACCGCCGGGTAGCAGGGGTCCTCGACGGCGACCCGGTCGCCGGGGCGGAGGTGGGCGAGCAGGGTGCGCTCGATGCCGTCCATGGCGCCGCCGACCACGGTCACCGCGAGGGGGTCGATGCCGTCGCGGCGGAGCTCGGCTCTCGCCAGGTCGAGCAGCTCCGGCAGCGTCGGCTCGTCGCCGTAGAGCCGGCGGGGGAGGCGCAGTCGCGCCGTCGCCGCGCGGAGGTCGGGGAGCAGCGCCGGGTCGGGGTTGCCGTCCGCGAGGTTGCGCACCCCGCTGGGAAGCCTCGGCGACTCGACGCGACTGGGCAGCAGCGGCCCCGAGCAGACGGTGGTGCCGCGGCGGCCCGCGGCGCTGAGCAGCCCCCGCTCGCTGAGGCGGCGGTAGGCGGCGGCCACGGTGACCGGGCTGACCCCCAGCGCGGCGGCGAGACCGCGCACCGTGGCCAGGCGATCGCCAGGTTGCAACCCGCCCGCCCGAATCGCGGTTTCGATGGACGTGGCGATCTCGCCGGCCGACGTCCCGGCGATGTGGTACCTTTGTATCAGTTCAGTCATCGCTTTGTACTGTAACATAGTTCAGGGAGACGTGGTGACGGCGACGCGAACCCGGCTGCGGCGGCTCCCCGAACGGGGCAGCCACGACTGGCCGGTGATCGCCGCCATCCTCGACGAGGCGCTGGTCTGCCACGTCGGCATCCCGGGCGGTGCGGCGACGGGTGGCGCGCCGGTGGTCATCCCCACCGCGCACGTTCGCGCCGGTTCCGTGCTCTACCTGCACGGCGCACCGGCCTCGCGGATGCTGCTCGCCGCCGGCTCGGGCGTGGACGTGTGCGTGACGGTGACGCTGCTCGACGGCCTGGTGCTGGCCCGTTCGGCGTTTCATCATTCGATGAACTACCGCTCGGCGGTGGTGTTCGGAAAGGCTGAAGAGGTCACCGATCGCGAGCAGAAGCTGCGCGTGCTCGCGGCGCTCGTCGAG
>Ga0307479_10001699_pt1 | contig 20079 bp, 17 predicted proteins | sample atmos_gasesECM4C_FD_203743 | JGI IMG/M metagenome (GOLD analysis project Ga0307479, IMG submission 203743) | Hardwood forest soil microbial communities from Morgan-Monroe State Forest, Indiana, United States - atmos_gasesECM4C_515 | ecosystem: Environmental > Terrestrial > Soil > Temperate...
GGTGAGGAAGAAAAACGCGGCGAGAAACGGATAAACTAATGGGCAACGAGGAACAGACCATTTTGCTCGTGAGCGACGACGCCGATTTGTGTGCGGCGGCGTGCCGGCAACTGAAGGCCAGGCTGGGTCGGCGGCGAGTTACGGTGGTGAGCAACATCGATGCGGCGCGGCGAATTCTCCTGAATAGCGCCCCGGCGGTTATTTTGCTCGAACAGAGTTCGGTGGAGCCGGAAGCCGAAGGGCCGCGCGAAAGGATGCCGCGCCTGGATGCGGTGGTATCGTCGCTGGCGATTCACGCGCCGGTGGTGGTAATCGGGCCTCCGGAACGACAGGGAGAGATGACCGCGCTGGTGGCGGCGGGGGCCGCGGATTATGTCACGCGCAATGCCAGTTGTCTGGAGGCCGCCGTCGGGCTGGTGGAGAAGCGGCTGCGGCAGGCACGGCTCGTGTCGCGCAGTGGCGCGCGCTTCGCACAATCGAAAAGAGAGGACAGTAACAGCTCTGGCAGTGGTGATTTCGGAGAAGTTCTGCGCCACGAGCTCAATAATCCACTCACCGGAATCCTGGGCAATGCCGAACTGCTGCTTGCCGAAGTGCGCCGGAAGAGCGACGGCCTCATGCCACGGGGGGGACAACAGCGGCTCGAAACCATTGCCGCGCTGGCGGTGCGCTTGCGAGAGACGGTGCGGCGTCTGAGCAAGCAATGGGAAGCGCAGCGCGACCCCGTGCAGCGGTCGTAGCCAGAAGCAGGAATGCGAGAATCTATCCAAAGAGTTTTCGAGACGCGAGGATAAGAGAAAAGCGAGTACAGGAAATCAAAGCGTATTTCACGCGAGAGGCAGAAAGGCCGCGGGCCGCGGCTTTTTCATTGGCGCGGGCGCTCCGGCAGCGAGCTCGTGGAGTATTCCGCGAAGAAAGACAATACCCGCCTGCGGAACTCGTCGGGCTGAAATCCGAGCGCGGCCGTGTGGAAAGCGCCCGGCACAACCCAAAGTCGTTTGGGGCCGCGGGCGGCAGCGTAAATCATTTCCGAATGGCGGCAGGGCAATGCGTCATCCTTTTCATCACAGATGAGGAAAACCGGAAAAGCGCGTGCGGCGACGGCTTTGACCGGTGAGACATCCGAGACGGGAAAACCCGCGAGTTTTTCATCGCGATACAACAGAGTCCAGGTTCCGGGAGCGAAGAGAGTTTTGCCGAGCCACGGGTATTTTCTCAGCCCGGCGTAGTCGTAGGCCGCTTCACGGAGATTCGCGAAGGACGCTTCGGCGACGACGGCTTCGATGCGGGGATCGGCGCCTGCGGATTGCAGGGCGATCCCGGCGCCCATGGACTCGCCCAAAGCGAAGAGATGCAGTGGAGGGGGAATAAACGGGGCGATCCCCGGCAAATGGGGTGGCTCTCTGAATTGCACGCGGATGCGCCAGTTATCACTCTCGGAAGCTAGAAGGGCGTCGATGATGGCACGGGTGTCGTTACGTTCGAGCCAGCCGTAAGTGGCGAGGGGGCCATCGCTCGCGCCGTGGGCCCGGGCGTCCATCATGACGACGCTGTAGCCGGCGAGGAGCAGGACGCGGGCGTGTTCGAGAACGCCCATGCGGTTATCCGCAACGCCGTGAAAAAGCAGGATCCAATTGCCGTTGGGGTGCGCGGGACGGACTTTCCATCCTCGAAGCAGTACACCGTCGGGTGCCCGGACATCGAAATCTTCGCGATGTGCGCGGATCTGGATGAGTGTGGCGTCCGCCTCTTGGATGAGGTCCGGTGTCAGCTCCCTGCGGATGGGATGGAGAAACGCAGGTCCGAAAAACCATCCGCCCACGGCCGCCAGTGCCGGAGGGAAGAGGAGCAGGATCAGCAGGATGCGAATGAGCCGTCGGCGCATGGGTCCCATTTAGAAATACGCGAGAGCAACCAGCATTGTTCGGGCGTGAGTTGAGGTTTGGAGTGTGGGGGACCCCCCCCTGTTTTTCATAAGTGTTGATTCTAAAGGTGGTTCAAGTCATTTGTATTGATACACTTTTGCAAGTGTTGATTTTAAAGGGTTTATATTGCACTAAAATTGTGCAGAATGGCCTCTTTCGGATAACTGTCGATTCAAAGGGGATTCGCTTCCAAGGGTGCAGGTGTAAGCTCGAAAAAAGAAAAGCGGCAGATAGGCACCGACAGAAGTCGGGGTAAACTGCCGCACTCCAAAATCCGCACTAGTTCCCAGTCAGTATAGTAGCAGGATTATACTCGCTAGTCAAGTGTTTTCTGAGGTGTGTGCGCCATTCTCGTGCTTCGGGTTTTACCTAGGAGAGGTGACGAGCTTGGCGGCGGGGGCAGCGGCGCGCTCCGCTCGCCTTTCTCGTTCTACGTGCTGAGTGCACTCGGCAATTTCGTCATCGATCGCTTTGATTTCTCGAGCAAGGTGAAAATTTTGAGGCTCCTTTTCGTATGTCTCGAATAGCGAGTTCCTCTTGGCTTTCAAATCGTTGCATTTCTTCTTCCAAACACCTGCAGCAGCAACCATGGGTTTAACCTCGGAACCAGTGTGCGCCTTTTTGTGGTCTGCGGATAGAGGTATGAAGCGGAGTGTTTAGATTTGGGCACGGGCGATGATTGACGTTGTGATGCGTGTTCAGAGGCAGATGAACTGGTCTTCCGATGCAAAGGACTGAAGCTTGCCCGACTCATCAAAGGTGAAAACGATCAGCACATTCGTCTTGCAAACTAAGGATTGAGCTGCCCCTCGATAGCGAACAACGAGTTTTGGGCTGTCATCCTCGTAAGCCTCCCAACCACGCGAGTGAACGTAGCTTAAGACTTGTAGCCGCTTCGTTCCAGGTGGGAGCTTCGCACGCAGTTCGGAGTCTACGCGATGATGCGCGGAACGGGGCGAGAAGCCATACCGACCTAAGGCAGCCAACAATGCTGCAAGGACTATGCCTGCCGCGATAATGGCAAGCAGGGGAGAGCGACCTGAAGAAGTCATGAGCGGAAGAGGACGGATTCGCGCTGGAACATTTTGACGGCGAGGAAGAGGGCGGCGGCGGCGTAGGCGCAAGTCGAGCCGAAGATGATGGCGATGAGGTTCCAGTGATAAGTACCGGCGATAAGATCTTTGCAGAGCAGGCTGACATTGAGAATGGGGATGAGAGCTAATTTTGGCGTGAGCTCGACGCCAGGCAACATGGCGGCGATTGCCGGGATGATGACGATGAACATGAGCGGCGTGATATAACTTTGCGCTTCTTTATGACTCCTGGCAAACAGTGCGATCGTGAGGAGCGCGGCGGAGAACATTACTGCGAGCGGCAGCGCCATCAGGAAGACGGAAAGGATTGCGCCCACGCCGATGTGGAGTTGAGACGAACCAGCATCGGAAGCGCCGCCGGCATCGAAGGCATGAAACTTCTGCGAGCCCCAGAAGGAAACACCCATGGAGGTGACGGAGAGGGCGGCGGTTAGCAGGGCGGCAGTCAGGACGAGAAGGAACTTTCCGAACACGAGATGCACGCGCGAGATCGGGCTGGAAAGAATGGTCTCCATTGTGCCGCGCTCCTTTTCTCCGGCAGTGAGGTCGATGGCCGGATACATCGCGCCCTGGAGACAAAGGACAATGACGAAATACCCTAGGAATCCGCCAATGGCGGCCCCGCCAACTTTTTCAGGCGGCGCCACGTTTTCCTGCTTGATTTCGAAGGGATTGAGGACAGAAACGGCAAGATTCCTGGCTTCAAGCCGTTCTTTGACAATGTCATCGCTGTACTTCTTCAATGCTTTTTCCACGTGGTTCGCCGCGAACTCAGACTTAATCTCGTTCTTATAATCGTAAATTTTTACGGTGTCCGATTTCTGACGCGCAAGGTCGCTTTCGAAACCCTCCGGAATTTCGACCGCAGCCCCAACCTCTTTGTTGACGATGCGATCCTTCCAGTCGGGAGTGGAGTCCACGATCTTAAGGCCCTCCAGTTTTTTCAGATCCGCCAGGACACCGGGTGAGTCTGCGCCACCCAGGACCATTACCTGGGGAGTTTCTTTCTCAGCTTTATTCAAGAGGGAGAACATGGCGGCACCGAAACCAACGGTTAGGACGGGAAACATCAAAAGAGGAACGACAATGGTGGAGATGAGGGTGCGGCGGTCGCGGATGGCCTCGGTGAGCTCTTTTTTATAGACGATACCTACATTGCGTATGGACATGTCAGTTAGCCTCCGCGACCAAGTGTGGCGTGACGATCTTGACGAAGATTTCCTCGAGGTCACGCTCGGCGTATTTTTCGCGAAGCTGAGGGACAGTGCCTTCGGCGAGGAGCGTGCCATTGTGGATGATGCCGATGACGTCGCAGAGCTTTTCGACTTCGCTCATGACGTGGGTGGAGAAGATGACGGTTTTGCCGAGGTCGCGGCATTCGCGGATGAACGAGATGATGGTGCGCGCGGTCATGATGTCGAGGCCGAGGGTGGGTTCGTCGAAAATCATGACGGGCGGATCGTGGACCAGGGTGCGGGCGATGGAGGTTTTCTGCTTCATGCCGGTGGAAAGTTTGTCGCAGCGGCGGTCGCGGAAGCCGTTCATGTCCAGGCGATTGAAAATGGCGTCGGCGCGCTTTTCCAGGGTGGCTTCATCAAGACCGTTGAGGCGGCCGAAGTATTCGACCAACTCTTGCGCGGTGAGGCGAGGATAAAGCGCCGTAGCGGTGGACAGAAAGCCCACGGTGGCGCGGACTTTTTCGGGTTGCTCGACGATATCGTAGCCGCAGACCAGAGCCGTGCCGCCGGTGGGCTCGAGAATAGTGGCGAGCAGGCGCAGCGCGGTGGTTTTTCCGGCGCCGTTGGCGCCCAGCAAACCGTAAATTTTTCCGGGTTCGCAGCGAAAACTGACGTCATCGACGGCGCGGATCTCGCCGCGTTTTTTGTCGTGGAAGCGTTTGGACAGAGCGCGAGCTTCAATCATGGACAGACCACTCACCTGACGATCGCGAGACACAGCACCGCATTGCCATGGTGAAGTACACGCGACGCGGGTCAAATGTTACCGAAGAAAGTCAGGGAAGAGAATGGGGAGATGCGATGCCGATTTATGTGACGATGGGAGCGATGGGGGGCATCCAACGATTGTTGAGGAACGCGGAAGGAGCTACATCCCGGGAGAGGCAGGGCGGCATCTATTGACGCGGGAAATACTGCCGAAGAGGACTTTACTAGAGAAAGCCGAAGCCCTCTTGCTAGAATGAAGTGCTTCGCCGCCTCCAGACGGAGGGCCAGCAAGTCCCGGACAAGCTGTGGAATTGCCCTGGAGCGCGAAAGCGCGTGGGCAGCGCACCGCGCAGGAAGTGCGCGAGGGCTCGAGAACAGGAAAAAGTGGACCGCAGGCTACGCAACCGGATTGTGATGTTTCTGGTGCTGGCGTTTTTGCTAGTGTGCGGGCTGGTGTGGCTGAGCGGGCGGAAACCGGCGGCAAAGATTTCCGCAGTGACACCGCGCAGGGAGAATCTGATCTCTTCGATCAACAGCAACGGAAAAGTGGAGCCGATTTCGCCTTACGTGATGCTGGCGCAACTGGACACGTTTGTCGGGAAGATTCGCGTGGTCGAAGGCCAGGCGGTCAAGAAGGGCCAACTGTTGCTCGAATTGAACGTGAAGGGAGCCATGGCACAGCTCGCTGAGGCGCGGGGCAAGCTTTTGAAAGCGAAAAACGATTTACAGGCAGCGCTGGCGGGCGGCAAGGCCGACGAGGCGGCCCGAGTGGCAGGCGATCTGGCCAAAGCGGAAGCGGAGCGCGACCGATTGCAGAAAAACCACGACGGGCTGGCGCGCCTCGTGGCAGAACAAGCGGCGACCAAGGAAGACCTCGCGGCCAACGACCTGGCGCTGGCGAAGGCGCAAGCGGAAGTGACGCGAGCGGCGGCGGCGAAGCAGGAATTCGACCGGCAGGTGAAGCTGGATACCGACCGCATCGCGCTGCAGGAACAGCAGGCGCTGAGCGAAATGGCGGCGCTCGAGGACAAGGTCGCAAACGGGCGAATAACGGCGCCGTTCGATGGGACACTTTACTCGCTCCCGGCGAAGGCCGGGGGTTACGTGAAAGTAGGGGATTTGCTCGCGGAGATGGCGGACCTGCATAAGGTTCGCGTGCGCGTATTCATTGATGAGCCGGAGCTTGGGGCGCTCGAGCAGGACCAGCCGGTAAAAATAACGTGGGATGCGCTGCCGAACCGGAGCTGGGTGGGAAAGACAGAAGTGATCCCCAAGCAAGTGGTGGCGCGCGGGACGCGAAGCGTGGGCGAGCTTCTTTGCGCGGTGAACAATGACAAACTGGAGCTGCTCCCGAACATCAACGTGAACGTGCGGATTAATTCGAAGGTGCGATTGGGTGTGCTGTCCGTGCCGCGCGGTGCCGTGGTAGCCGAAGCCGTGCGCAGGTTTGTATTTGTGGTGAAGGACAGCCAACTGGGCGTCGGGAAGTCGAAGCTGGAGAGGCGGGAAGTGCACGTAGGCATCGCCGATGCGACCAACTACGAGATCGTGAGCGGATTGCAGGAAGGCGAAATGGTGGCGCTGCCCGGCGACGTCGATCTGCGCGACGGCATGAGGGTGCAAGTCGTCAATACCGACGAAGATGAGCTGCGGGGAAGGCAGGATGAGAATTAGGGGTGTTCCAACTGTATCTGCCCACTGGGATAGATGGTCAAGAGAAGTCTCCAAGCCCAGTTTACAGCAAGTGCTAAGCGCTGTTTTGGCCAAACGTGCGAGGAACCGGAAGACCGCTTTGATAAGTGGTTAACTAGCCATTATGGACATTCGGGAAACGCTTTCGGTGGCGATCGACGCGTTGCGGTCGAACAAGCTGCGCGCGATGCTGACGTCGCTGGGCGTGATCATTGGGAGCGCGTCGATCGTACTGGTGGTTACGGTAGCCTTAACAAGCAAGAAGTTCGTGATTTCACAAATTGAAAGCATCGGTTCGAACCTGGTGTGGGTGGAAATGGTCAAGAGGCAGGATCGGCCGCAACCGTTGAGCTACGAGTTGACAGTGGATGACATGCACGCGGTGAAAGCCGCAGTACCCGGCGTTATTCAAGTCGCCGGGACGCAGGAACTGCCGCTGGCGGTGGTGGCGGGGGGCGTAGAGCGTCCGGTGAATTTAGTCGGAGTCACAGAAGGATATCAGGAGATTCGCCGCCTGCTGGTGCTGCGCGGGCGCTATTTCGATGGCGCGGACATGGAAATGCGCAGCAAGGTCTGCTTAATAACGCCGCAATTGTCAGGCCGCATTTACGGCCTGGAGAATCCGGTGGGAAGAACGATCCGGATGGGCGAGCTGACGTTTACTGTGATCGGAGTTTTTCGCGAGCGCGTCGAGACTTTCGGCCTGTCAGACGTCCAGGAGAATACAGTCGTCATCCCGTTTACGCTGATGAAGTATTACACCGGCATGGATGTGCTTGGGTTGCTGGATGCGCAGGCGGCTGGGCCGGAAGAAGTTCCCCTGGTGGTGCGGCAAGTGGGCGAGTTGCTGAGGAGCCGGCATCCCGCCGAGGCGGAATACAAGGTGCAAACGCTGTCGGCGATTCTGAGCATGGCGAGAAAGATTTCGCTGGCGCTGACGATTGTGCTGATCGTGATTGCGTTTATTGCGCTGCTGATCAGCGGGGTCGGGATCATGAACATCATGCTGGTCACGGTGACGGAGCGCACGCGGGAGATCGGTATCCGCAAGGCGATTGGAGCGGCACATCGTGAGATTCTCTACCAATTCCTGATCGAGGCGTTTTTGATCAGCGGAGGCGGAGCGGTGCTGGGGATATTGATCGGACTGGCGATCCCCGTGGCAATCCAGCCATTTTTGCCCGGCAATTTACGCGTTCCGGTGTCGAGTTTGAGCGTGATTATCGCGTTTTTGGTTTCCTGTTCGACGGGACTTTTCTTTGGCTATCTGCCGGCGAATCAGGCCGCAAGTTTGCAGCCGATCGAATCGCTGCGGTATGAGTAGGGCTCGGCCTCAAAAAAGGAACAAAGTCAGGAACTGGAGAAGGAGCACGGTGATGCGAAGACTCCGCCGTATGGCATGGATTGCAGTTTTGGCGTCGGCATGCTGCGTGGCCGCTCAGGCGCAGGAGGCGCCGCCAGGGGCGAGCCAGGCTGCCGCGGGGCCGCTGACGCTGAAGCGGGCCATCGAGCTGGCGCTGCAGAACAGCAAGGATATCCAGGTGGCGAAGATTCAGGCCAGCATCGCGGATCACGCGGCGCTGATCAGCAAGGCAGAATTCATGCCTAACCTCTATGCGGGTTCCGGAGCGGGCTATTCCTACGGCATACCGGAAACACCGGGCGGGCGGGCGCCATCAATATTCAGCGTGACGTACACGGAAAATGTTTTCAATGAGCCGCTGCGAGGGAAGGGGAAAGAGTTGCAAGAACAAGCCCGGTCGCAAAAGATAGTGCTGGAAGACATGAAGAATTCCGTCATTGCGCGGACCGCGGCGGCTTATCTGGAGCTGGGCAAGGTGCGGCATGCGCTCGAGCTGCTGCGCAAGGAGCAGGAGAGCGCGGAAAAGATTCTTCAGGTAACACAGGAACGCCAAGGCGAAGGATATGAGCTGCCGGTGGAGGTGACGAAGGCACAGCTTACCAGGGCGCAGGTGGTGCAGCGAATTCTGCAGCTTGAAGGGCGCGAAGACGAACTGGAAGTTTTCTTGCGGAATCAGCTGGGGCTGGGGCAGGACCAGGCGGTGGAGGTCACTCCCGAGGATCTTCCTGGGGAAGCGGAGCAGGAAGGGGCGAACCTGATCGCCATGGCCATGCAAAATAATGTGGGCCTGCGGATAGCGGAGTCGGACGTCCGCGCGAAGGAATTCCGCTTCACCGGCGAAAAGCGCGGGTATCTGCCGACGCTGGAGCTGGTGAGTGTGTACAGCGTGCTGGCCAAGTTCAACAATTACGACCAATTCTTCAATCACTTCCAGAGAAATAACTATAACGCCGGCGTACAGGTGCAGGTGCCGCTTTTCAGCGCGCACACCAGAGCAGCGATCGGCTACGCGAAGGTGAACCTGGAGGTGGCCAAGGCCAATCTGGCCAACAAGAAATCGGAAGTGAGTGCGGACGTGCGGCTGAGGACGCGGCGATTACGCGAGAGGGATGCGGCCAAGGAAGTGGCGAGACTGGAATTGCAACTGGCCCAGCAAAGCGTAGCGGTGCTGCAATCGCAGTTTGGCGAGGGGAAAGCGAATTTGCGCGAGGTCGAGAAGGCGCGGCTTGAGGAAAATGAGAAGTGGATGGCGTACCTGGACGCCAATTTCCAGCGCCAACAGGCCCAGATCGAGCTGTTGAGGACGGCGGGGCAATTGGACAAGGTGTGGCAGTAACGTCGTGACAGGTGATGGGTGACTCGTGCAGCTGGAGCAAAAGAGTCTGAGTACGTTGCTCGAGGCTCTGAAAAACCTGGGCCAGAGTTTCTCCAACCTGCCTGAATTTGACTCGAAAGACGCGGGAATGGAGCGGCTCGCGGAAGTGCTGACAGCCACGGCCGGGCGGCTGCAAGACAACTATCCCTATTTTCACCCGTTGTATGCGGGCCAGATGCTGAAGCCGCCGCATCCTGTGGCACGGCTGGCTTACGCACTGGCAATGTGGATCAATCCCAACAATCACGCGCTCGATGGCGGACGCGCGACTTCAGCGATGGAGAAAGAAGCGGTTGCCGAAATTGCCGGCATGTTCGGCTGGAAGATTTTTCTCGGTCATCTTTGCGGCGGCGGCACGATGGCGAACCTCGAAGCCCTGTGGGTGGCCGGGCAGATGCGTCCGGGAAAGAAAATACTGGCGAGCGAGCAGGCCCATTACACGCACAAACGAATCAGCGGAGTCTTGCGTCTGGAGTTTGAAGCGGTGGCGTGCGATGCGCACGGACGAATGGACGTGAACGCACTCGCGAAGCGTGTGGCGAAGGGAGATGTGGGCGCGGTCGTCGCGACGATGGGGACGACGGCGACCGGTTCGGTCGATCCGCTGCCGGACATTCTGATGCTTAGAGAGAAACACGGGTTTCTGGTGCATGCCGACGCGGCGTACGGAGGCTACTTCGCGCTGACGGACAATCTTGGAGAACACGCAAGGCGCGCGTTTGCAAAAACCGGGGAAGCCGATTCGATCGTGATCGATCCGCACAAACATGGATTGCAACCGTATGGGTGCGGCTGCATTCTTTTTCGCGAGCCTGCAGTTGGGCGTTTCTACAAGCACGACTCGCCCTACACGTATTTTAGTTCCGCCGAGCTGCATCTTGGAGAGATCAGCCTGGAATGTTCGCGCCCGGGAGCAGCGGCGGCGGCGCTTTGGGCGACGCAGAAACTGCTGCCGCTGGTTCGAAAAGGAGAGTTCTCGCGAGGCCTCGAGCGAGGGAGGGAGGCTGCGCTGGCGTTTTACGGAAAATTGCACGCCGACGAACGATTCCTGACCGCATTTGCGCCGGAGCTAGACATCCTCATTTTTGCTCCGCGCGCGGCAAGTGTGGGCGACGCATCGCTACTCTCGAGGCGAGTCTTTGAGGCCGCGGCGAAGCGTGGTCTGCACCTGGCGGTGGCGGAGCTGCCGGCGATTTTCTGGGGAGATCTCGCGGTCCGCATGCAGCATGACCGCGAAACCATGACCTGCTTGCGTTCCGTGCTCATGAAGCCGGAACACCTCGACTGGGTTGGCGGCATCTGGGAGTTACTGGCGACCGCGGCGGAGGATTCGCAGGGCGAAAGATCCCGGTCAGCTTGAAGCCGCCGACCTCGCTCCTGGTCTTCGCCGGGGGCGCGAGATTGTGGGGCGAGCGACTGCCCGAACGTGAGCGCATGCCCCGCTTAATGCAGTATTTAGCATTTCGCTGCATTATTATGCCTAATTACTGAATCATCTGGGACGGAACAACCATCTCGGGTAAACTGGTACCTGGGTTAAGGGGCTCCAAACGTGTCTATTCGCGCGACCCCCCAGGGGCAGCAGAACGACGCGAAGTGGATAGAACCCAAGCAAGTGATTTTGCATCAAGAAGGCTGAGGGTGAAGAATGCCGGAAGTGATGAAGACGTTGCTGTTGAATCCGCCGAGTTTTGAGAACTTCGATGGCGGAGCTAGCTCGCGGTGGCCCGCGACACGCGAAATTGAGTCTTACTGGTACCCAGTATGGCTGACCTACCCGGCGGGAATGATCCCGGGGAGCCGGCTGCTGGATGCTTCGCCGCATAAGGTCGACTGGCGGCAGACCATCGAGATTTGCAAGAACTACGAATTCCTGATTCTGTTTACGTCCACGGTCGGCTTCACCAGCGACGTGAAGCTCATCCGAAAGATCAAGGAATCCAATCCCGGGCTGAAGATCGCATTTGTGGGTCCCCTCAGCCACATCAAACCGGATGAGACGTTGGCGGCCAGCGAGGACATCGATTTTGTAACCCGCGGCGAGTTTGATCACTCCGTCGTGGAGTACGCCCACGGGAAACCGCTCGACGAGATTCTGGGCATTAGTTACCGCAAGGACGGCCGCATCGTTCACAATGCGCCTCGGCCGCAACTGCACACCGAAGAACTGGACGCGCTGCCGTTCGCGACGGACATTTACAAGCGCGACCTGGAGATCGAGCGCTACAACGTGCCGTTCCTGCTGCACCCTTTTGTTTCTTTCTACACGACGCGCGGCTGTCCGGCGCTGTGCACCTTCTGCATGTGGCCGCAGACGATTTCCGGCCACGCCTGGCGCACGCGCTCGACGGAAAATGTTGCGCGAGAAGTGAAGCAGTGCATCGAATACTTCCCGCAGATGAAAGAGATTTTCTTCGACGATGACACATTCAATATCCGCAAGGACCGCGTGCTGGATCTTTGCGGGAAGTTCAAGCCGCTGAAATTCCGCTGGTCCTCGACTGCGCGCGTGCACAGCGATTACGAAACACTGAAGGGGATGGCGGATGCCGGTGCACGGCTGTTCATCGTGGGCTTCGAGTCCGGCGACGCGCAGATATTGAAGAACATCAAGAAGGGCGCAACCATAGAGATGGCGCGCTCGTTCATGAAGAACTGCCGCAAGGTGGGAATACGCGTGCACGGCGACTTCATCATCGGGCTGCCCGGCGAAACGAAAGAGACCATCAACAAGACGATCGAGTTCGCCAAGGAGCTGGATTGCGAAACGATCCAGGTGTCCCTGGCGCACGCCATGCCCGGCACGGAACTCCACGACTCCATGGCCAAGGAAGGCTTCCTGAAAGTGGAAGCGCTGGCCGATAACAGCGGCCACCAGTTGCCGCACATCGAGTATCCACATCTGTCGCGGGAAGAAATGATGGGGGGCGTGAACCGCTTCTACGACGAATACTATTTCCGGCCGCGGGTCGTCTGGCGCATCGTGCGCGAAGCACTATGGGACGGCCATGAACGAAAGCGCCTCTACGATGAAGCGAGTTCTTTCCTCAAACTGCGCGCGGAGCGCTGGAAGTGGGCGAGAGAAGGCGGCGGCGAACTGAAGAAGCCGATGATTTCCGTGCCGGAGACCCCCTCCGCTTCCGGAAACGACTAAACCCCAATACATGTCTAGTGAGCATAGACTGCGGATCAAGACGCTGGTCATGGTCCTGACCATGGTGGTGTGCGCCAATGTCGGCGACCTGATGCTGAAGCGCGGCATGACGCGAATCGGGGCAGTGGAGCTTACGCTCGGCGGGATCCAGCACGCGTTTGTGCTGACCGTGACGAACGACACGATTTGGATCGGCATTTTTTTTCTAACTGGCTTCATGCTGAGCTACATGACAGTGCTCAGCTGGGCTGACTACAGCTACGTCATGCCCGCGGGCGCGTTCGGCTACGCTTTGCTTACATTCCTGGCGGTTGTTTTCCTGCATGAGTCTGTATCGCCGCGCCGCTGGATTGGCGTCGTGCTGATTTGCGTCGGCGTTCTGCTGGTGGGGCAGACCAAGCCACGTACCACGGCGGAAGTGGCGCGGGGGGTCGCGGCATGATCCGCGATGTGCTCATGCTGGCCGTGCTCGTTTTTGGAAGTACTGCCGGTGAGATCGCCATCACGCGTGGGATGAAAGCTGTCGGCGAACCATCGAGACTGAGGCCGATGGCGGTGCTAATGTTTCTCCGGCGCGCTTTGGGCAATGGATGGTTCTGGGCAGGCGTCCCGCTGATGGCGCTCTCTTTTTATTCGTTGCTCGTATTGCTCTCGTGGGCGCCCATCAGCTTGGTGATTCCGGCATCGGCGCTGAGCTACGTCGTCGGCACATTCGGCGCAAAATATATTCTGGGAGAAGAGATAAGCGTGGCGCGCTGGGCAGGCGTCATTCTGGTTTGCGCGGGCGTCGCCCTGGTAGCAGCGGGATAAGCCGCCGGAGTGACCGGGCGGTTGGTAAATACAAATTTTCCTCCGGCTTGGGCGAGTTGATAGACCGGGGAAATTTTCTCCAGATAGACGCGGCGTTCGTTTGATCCCGTCACAAAGAAAACGCGGTTGGGCCCTGCCCACACACGCGCGAACTGGGTATCATCCAGAAAAATCGGCGGAGCGTCGGGAAAGAGCGAGCCGTACCACAGGCCGTTGATGCACCCGTCGAAGATGAGCATCTGTTGGCGCGTATAGAAGTTGATTGACGAGGTGTTGGCATATTCGCCGTCGGAGACGATCAGATCGCCGGGGTGGAATTCGCGCTGAATGGCCGCCGCCAAAGGTTTTGAACCCAGGACGGGCGCAAAGACGCCAAGCGCCACGTGCGCGCAGTAGATGAACACGCACATCATCAGCGCGAGCGCCCAATTCGCTCTCATCGGCGCGCCGCGGCGCCGCCAATGCCAGTTCAGGGACGTGCCGAATAAGTAGGCTAGCCCCGTGCCCACCAGCGGCCACCGGAAAAGGCCCATGGCGTCCCCCGTCAAATCCAGAAAATGCCCGAGCGAGAGAACGTACACCTCGGGATTTTTGTTGAGCAGCTCGGCCAGGTCAACGCCGGGCGAAGGAGCGCGCGAAAGGATGGCCAGAGAAAGTGTGACCGCTGCGATGAGCAGCCCCAATACGAATAGCACCAGCGAGGAGATGACGCCGGAGCGAACTGGTGCACCACCAGCAGCAGCTTGCGATTCGCGCGCGAGCCAGATGCCGATCAGCAGGGCGAGTGCAGGTAGGGCCGGCGCGACGTAATACTCCTGGCGGGTCGAAAAGCTGAAGAAGACAAGAATGACAGCGGTCCACACGAAAAAGAGCAGCGCGGCGGCCTGGGAAACATCGCGGCGATCGCCGGTCGCGCGCAATCGAAAACGCACCTGGCCCAGGGCTTGCGGCAGAAATACGGACCAAGGAAGTAGCCAAATCAGCAGGAGGCCCCAGAAGAGAAGAAGCGGGACTTTGCCATAGTCCATGGGATAGCGCTTTCCGAGATAGCGGAGAAATTGTTCGTTGACGAAGTAAAACCAGAGAAATCCTTTGGACTGGCCGGCGGCCGGATTCCGGAGCGCCGCAAGAATGTGCCAGGGCGCGGCGATGGCCAGGAAAATTGCGGTGCTGGAGAGGAGCCGCATCTTCCGCAAGTGCCGCAGATCTCCCACGAGGAACAAGAAAACGAAAATGATGGCGCAGGGGAAGACGAGGCCGATGAGGCTTTTAGTGAGCACATTCAGGGCGGCCGTCGCGGCGAGCCCCCAGCAGGCTAGTCGCGATGGCTGCTGCTCCTGCCAGCCAAGAAGAAAAAAATAAAGACCAAGCGCCAGCCAGAGGCCGACCATGAGATCCGGAATCAAGATACGCGTGAAGAGATAGGGGCCGAAGGAGGTCACGCTGACAACGGCGGCCCAAAAGCCGGCTTCGGGGGAGAGGAATTTTCGGCCAGTCTGGAAAAGAGCGGCCAGCAGAGCGAGCACGCTGAGCGCTTGAGCCAGCCGTGCGGCCCACTCGGTGATGCCAAAGAGGCGGAAGCTTGCGGCCATGGCCCAATAGGGAAGAGGAGCTTTTTCGAGATAGCGAATTCCATTTTCGTGCAGCGTGACCCAGTCATGCAGGGTCAGCATCTCTCGCGCGGCTTCCGCATGCGCGGAATCCGCATCGTCGAAGAGGGAAGGTTGAACGAGCCCCGGAACATAGACGACAATCCAGAGGACGAAGAGAACGGTGAAAGACGGCCAGAAACGATGGCCAGGAGAAACAGTCATCAGGAGCCGAAGCCTCCCACGGACGGAGGAAACGCAAAGCGATTGAGATTTCGGTGCATGCGAAAAGAAAGTGTATCATGCAGTTCGGAGCGGCCGCGAGACACCCGGCGTCGGCTCACGCGAAAAAGCAGGCGGAATTTCGGGGAATGGATTGAATTCTTTGGATTGGACATGAGTTCGTGCCGATAATTCGATGGATCATTCTCATCCTAGCAGCCGCGCCTTTGGCGTACTACTTATTGGGTCTCTACTGCGTGACAGGTTTTTACCTTGAGCAGCGGAGAAAATCTATCAATAGAGGGTTCACGCCGCCATATAGCGTTCTCAAGCCTGTTCGCGGATTGGACCGCGAAGCGTATGAAAACTTTGCGAGTTATTGCCGGCAGGACTATCCGGAGTATGAGCTAGTTTTCGCGGTGGCCGAGCCTGATGATCCTGTGATTTCGGTCATCGAGAAGTTGCAGCGCGATTTTCCAGAGCGAACGATTCGGCTAGTTACTCAAATCGCCCGAAAGGGCGCCAACAACAAGGTGAACAACCTGTGCGCGCTGGCCGAGGCTGCAAGTTACGACCATCTGGTCATGGCCGACAGTGACATTCGCGTGGATCCGGATTATTTGCGTGAGGTCGCAGCGCCTTTTGCCGACCCCGCTGTTGGAGCAGTCACCACATTTCCCCGCTGCATTCCGGGCGGGAACCTTGTGGCCGACCTGGATGCGATAGGTTTGAGCGCGGACTCCATCCCTGGCGCGCTTGTGGCGAGGAAACTCGAAGGGAAAGTGCAATTCGCGTTTGGCTGGACCATGGCGACGACAAAAAAACATCTGGCCGAAATCGGCGGGTGGGAAGCGATGGCCAATCACCACTCCGACGATTTCGAGTTGGGGAACCGCATCGCGAAACACGGTTACCGGGTCGAATTGATGCGCAAGCCCGTATGGATGGTATTCGCACGCCAAACGCTGGGAGAATATCTACGGCATGAATTGCGCTGGTCTATCGGGTTGCACAACGTGCGTCCCGTGGGTTACGTGGGGCTGATTTTCACGCTCGGCCTGCCGTGGGCTGTACTGGCTGCGATTGCCGCTCCGTCAGGTGCAGTAGCCGTTGTTTATGTGTGTGGCTATTTGGTTTTGCGGTTGGGCCTTACGTGGACAGCGGGAGCTTGGGGGCTGGGCGACCGGGCCGTTCCCAGCAGGTTGTGGGTGATTCCCCTTCGCGACACCGTGAGTTTCCTTGTCTGGATCGCCGGATTTTTTACGGACAAGATCACATGGCGCGGTATCCGATACCACGTAAGACAAAAATTGTTGATCCCTGTGCAGCCCTCCTTTTCCGCCTTGCCCTTGAGGGATGAAAAACACCAAAATTGAGCCTGCTATTCCGCACAACGGTTGGAAATAGGGAGCAGCGCAGAGTGCATTCACGATGAACTCCTTTCCGGAGGCGTTGCGCTACGCGGCGCTCCTGATGGCCGCCGCGCCGCTAGGGTATTACGCCGTTGCTACAGTGATGGCGTGGCGTTTTTTCCGCCGCGAGCGCGCACGAAAACTCCAGGAATATACACCCAGGGTTAGCGTGCTCAAGCCGGTTCGAGGAATTGATTTTGGGTCCTACGAGAATTTTGCGAGTTTTTGCCGGCAAGATTATCCCAGTTACGAAATCCTCTTTGCCACAAACGACAATGCAGACCTTGCAGTGCCTCTGATTCAGCGCTTGATGGCCGATTTTCCGGAGCGGCGCATTCGCCTCCTGGTGGGTGCAGAGCATCTCGGAGCGAACCGCAAAGTCAACAACCTGGCTCGCCTGGCAAAGGAAGCACAACATGAAATTTTGGTCCTGAGCGACGGGGACGTCCGCGTGGGTCCAAATTACTTGCGGGAAGTCGTTGCGCCGTTTGCGGACGGAGGCATTGGAGCGGTGACTTGCTTCTACAGCGCCATCGCGGAGAAAAATCTCGGCGCGGAGCTTGAAGCGATCGGCGCGGCGAGTGATTTTTTCGCGGGCGTCTTTGTGGCCAACGGCATGGAGGGCATGAGCTTTGCCCTGGGCGCTTCCATTGCCACGACGAAGCGGTGGCTCGGCAAGATCGGCGGCTTCGCGGCCTTTGCGGACATGCTCGCGGATGACTACGAGCTGGGCCATCGCATCGCGAAAGCAGGCGGGCGCGTGGTGCTGTCACGCGAGGTCGTCTGGACGATGTACCCGGCACAAACCGCGCGAGGTTTCTGGGATCACCAGTTGCGGTGGGCACGAACGGTTCGCCTGTGCCGGCCGGCGTCCTATTTTGGCCTGCTGCTCACGCACGGACTTCCATGGGCGCTGCTCGCGGCCATCGTAGCGCCGACGGGATGGATCGGAGCCGCTTATCTTCTCGCTTACCTGGTGCTGCGATTGGGGATGGCGTGGACGGTTGGGGTATGGGGTGTAGGAGACGATGTGCTGCGCAGAAAATTCTGGCTCGTTCCTTTGCGCGACCTGCTGAATTTCGGTGTCTGGCTGGCGAGTTTCGCATCCAACCGCATTACCTGGGGCGGCGACGAATACGTGTTGCGCAAAGGACGCATGATATTTCTCGGCGCAGCTCCGGGAGACGCGCGGTCAGCGGCCCCAGCTCCCCGGTGAGGCATTTGCCAGCAGCGCACTCGCGGATAACACGCCGTGCGGTTGACGCTTTTGTGATTCCCGATTAGATTAGAGAAGGCGAATCGTGGCTGTCCCGATCCTCGGGAACGTGCTGCGGTTCCTTTTTGTTCCTTCCCCTGCTGGGAGGTCGTCCAATCGGTAGGACTCCAGACTCTGGATCTGGCTATCCTGGTTCGAGTCCAGGCCTCCCAGCCAAATAATTCAATATCTTCGGAAGGTGATTGCGAATCCTCCTGGCTATTTTTAAGGCCAGGTTTGTCCGGGGCAGGGCCCCGGTGTGCCGATTGGGCTCGCGCCGTAGCGGGCGCTATTGCTGGTCGAGTGTGAACGAGATGTACAGCAGGCGTTCATCGCGCTGGATTTGCAGCGCAACCGCAGAGCCAGGTGGCAGCGCCTTGAGCGCTCCGCGAAGTCGCTCGAGCGTGGTCATCGGTTCGCCGTTGAGCGTGCGAATCACGTCGCCGGCAGCAAGAGAAATTTCAGACCCGGCACCAGTCGCACGCGCGGCCACGATGATGCCGAACGGATCACGGAGGTCAGAGATCAAGCGGGCGATTCTATCGTCGATTTCAACGCCTAGAATTCCGAGTGGCAGGACGAGATTTTTTTCCGCGTCCGCAAGCGACGTTACCTGGTCCATTTCGTGCGGAAGTTCTACCACAGGCACATCAAAGGCGAGGCGGAGCTTGCCACGAAGAACTTCGAGATGAACCTTTTCACCTTGCTCAAGCGAAAGGAAGTGAAACGAGACGATGGGAAGATTATCCGCGGCGCGACCGTCCGCGGAGAGCAAGACATCCCCGATGCGCAGTCCTGCGGCTTCCGCAGGGCCGCCAGGCTTAACGTCGGATACGATTAGTCCGTAGTTGCGCGGGAGATTAAGAGCGGCGGCCAGCGAAGGCGTAATGGTTTGCAGCCCAAGACCCACTTCCGGACGGTGCAAGTGGCCGAACTTGCGCAATTGCCGATAGGCGACGTTTAACACACCGCTCGGTATAGCAAAGCCGAGCCCTTCGTTCCCGCCCGACTGCGAGAGGATAAACGTATTCACGCCGACCACTTCGCCATTCACATTAACCAGCGGTCCGCCAGAGTTTCCCGGATTGATCGGCGCATCCGTCTGGATGTAGACCATCGGCGAATCCGGATCGATTTGCCGAGCTACCGCCGAGACCACGCCGTGAGTCAAAGTATTCCGCAATCCCTGCGGGCTGCCAAAGGCAAATACCACTTCACCCTGGCGGAGGTTCCGGTACAAGGCGATCGGCAGCGAGGGAAGTTTTTCGCCTTCAATTTTCAGTAGCGCCAGATCAATCTCGTTGGTCACGCCGATGACTCGCGCGGGAACGCTGTTGGTACGGGTAGAAAGCGCGGCCTCCAGCGATCCATCTGTATTCGCGACCGGCACGATCACCTGCACGCGTTGCGCACCTTTGACCACATGCGCGTTTGTGATGATGTACCCGCTGGAATCAACGACGAAGCCGGAGCCGATGGCCCGCTGTCGGCCAATCACCACGCCGGCATTGCCGTGATCGGTGTCCTCCAGAGGGCCGTAGCCGGTAACCAAGATCTGCACCACGCTCGGCGAGACCTTCTTGATCAATGCGTCGACCGATTCATTCAGTTTGTGTAGCTCATCCGTTGCGCGCGCTTGCGCCATCGCGTGGGAGCCTATTGAGCTAAGAAACAGCAAGCACCAGAAGAGGTAGAGAAGAATGCGCGGTATGGCGCGGGGCAAAGTCAAGTTCAGGGCCATGTTGGGCTCCCAGTGCGAGGGATAGGGCGAAAGTTTCCTCGGCTCCTCCTTAGAGTACAACGCTTCTGAGAATGGGACTGTTTCGCATGCGGAGTCCCAGAGCGTGCGAGGAGCGCGCTTTGTTAAGAATTTGCGACAAAACGCTTTTTGATGCATCCCATGAGAGAGTGGGCCGATTCTGTTGTGCCAGATATCGGAGCGGGCACGGCCGGAAGAACCACGAATGCCCCAATCCGTGTGGAATGCGGCTATAATCCAAACTTTCCCGTTGAGGACTCCCAGATCATGCCACGAATCCTGACGACGGAAGACCGCCGGCTAGAAGAAGCGCGCACTCGCAAAAAATACTGGAAACGCTGGGGACCCTATCTGTCCGAACGGCAATGGGGCACGGTCCGCGAAGATTACAGCCCGGGCGGGACGGCATGGGAATATTTTCCGCACGACCATGCGCGCTCGCGCGCCTACCGCTGGGGGGAGTACGGCATCGGCGGCATCAGC
>Ga0307479_10001700_pt1 | contig 20038 bp, 17 predicted proteins | sample atmos_gasesECM4C_FD_203743 | JGI IMG/M metagenome (GOLD analysis project Ga0307479, IMG submission 203743) | Hardwood forest soil microbial communities from Morgan-Monroe State Forest, Indiana, United States - atmos_gasesECM4C_515 | ecosystem: Environmental > Terrestrial > Soil > Temperate...
AACCGCCGGTACGCAGTTCGTGGCCAAACAATTGTTTGCCCAGCGGGACATCTACGTCGAATTTGTTCGCCCAGGTCTCTGAGTTGCCACCGATGCCGACTTGGGGGCTGGAACTGCTGAAGCTGTGAGTATAGAAATAAGTGGGATCCGAAGAGAGTGTAAAGATGGTGCGGTCCCAGGTGACGACGTACTGTATGTCCAAGGCAGGTCTTACCGTCCAGGTGTTCGCGTTCCAGTCGACCAGGCCGAGCTGCCTGGCCTGAGGCAGGTTGGCCGTCATAAAGGCACTGTGGGCGGTGTATTCGTTTGTCGTATGCCCATACATCCCCATGAACGTCGGTGCCAGGCTCAGGCTCTGGTTCAACCAGAAGCGCGCCCCGCCACCAAACTGGATCGCGAAGGTTCTGGATTCACTGCGGTCGCTCTTGAATTGGCCCGAAGTAAAGTCGTTTTTGGCGTCGACATAGCCCATGCTGCCTTGGAGCCTCGGCTGCCACCCGATGCCCAGTCCGCCCAACTGCTGTGGGTTGCCGACGTCACCCGAGCCACCAAATTTCGAAATACTGATGTCTATGTCGCTGTGGCTGATCCCGGTGGAGTTATAGGTACCGTCCCCCAGCCCATAGTCACCGCCGAGGATGGTGATCGCTTCGACACGGTTGTTTATTGCGGTTCTGATCTGCTCCGCCTGGGCAGGCGTTATCTGGGACTGGGCGGAAAGGGGAAGCTGGCCCGCCAGAATCAGCCCAATCGAGGCGCCGCCGCGGAGGCATGAACGAACGAGACAGCGGTGTGGTTTCATTAACGCTTCTCCACCCGCAGGGCGATCAACTCCGTGGTCCGGGCGACAACGGCGTCTCCTGGCTCCATCTGCCGTAGTTTGACGTCAAGGCCGACTTTGAAGGTCTCCGCCCGGCCATTTGGATATTGCAGGGCCAGCAGGCGGTAGCTGGGATCGACCGCTAGCACTCTGGCGTCTGCCTTGATGGCCTCGGGCTTGCCGCTGGTGCCCGGCACCTCGCCATTTTTCAAAACGTAAACGGCGAGTTCCTGCGCCAGGGTCGCTTTGACCTTGTCGCCAGCCCGGATTTTGTCGAAGTTGGCCACTTGCGGGCCGGCCTTGAACGTAGCCGTTGCGCCTTCAGAAAAAGTCAGGACGATGAGGCGCTGGTCGACATCGATCGATTGCACGGCGACACGATCTTTGACGGACTGGACGCGGATCGCGTTTTGGATCAGGCGGGCTTCGCCCTTGGGTTGGACGTTGGCGACTGGTGGCGTCCAGCATCCCGCCAAAGCCAGCGTCATGATAGGAAGCAGGAGGGTGACCTTCGCTCGATCGAGTGTCTTGGTATTCATCGTAAGATCCTGGTGGGCGCGCAAACAGCGGGGCGCTCAGATCGCCGCCCGACGGTAATGCTTCGCTCTATAGCAGGCCTTGCCGCAGCTATTCGCACGAAATCAAAAATGTGCACACGCTTTGACAAGACCCTGATGACAAGTTGCGGCAGATTACACCGGCAGGACCCCTACGCCCATGGCCGTCGAAACTCATTTCCGATTCCGCGTGGCAGTGCCGCTGCTGGCTAGCGTGGCGATGCTTGCGTCCACCCGCGCGACGGCGGATGAAATGCGCTCGGACCCAAGGGCCTGCGATATCGATCAGGCGAAGCCGCGGCGCTCCGACCCTCTGAAGCCTCGCGTCCTCCCGTTCGAACCGGCGAGGCCGGTCATTCTGGACGGCGTGATGTACCTGCCAGACGGGCCGCCTTCGGGCGCCACCGGAATGCAGGGGGCCGCGGCGACCCCGCGATGCTTCGCCCACCCGGACGTATGGGAATTCGGAGTCTTCCACCGGCGCACCAATCCGCCCCGTTACTACTGAGATCGGCCAAAATATGGCGATACCTTCAACCTCTGGACAGGAGCGCTCAATCAACCATCAAAGCAAATCGGCTTCTGATCGAAGCCACGATTCGTTTTTAGATTTCTACCAAACCTTCTTCCACAGGAGATTCGTGTGAATAAATGGGCTGCAAGTCTTGTTATTGCGACATTCGGAGCGATTCTGCCGCCGGCATTCGCCGCCGATACCTCGACGCCCCCGGTTTCAGAATCGACTCCCGCCGACGGGTCGGTGGAGTTGAGCGGCGGCGCGGTGGCGGCGGGCATCGGCTATACGTGGGGTAATGGCACGCTGACCTTTAAGAACCAAAAGCACAACTTCAGCATTAGCGGCCTGTCGATCGTCGACGTCGGTGCCAGCAGCTACTCCGCCAGCGGCAAGGTCTATCATCTGAACAAGCTGTCCGATTTCGACGGCAACTACGTGGCCCTGTCAGCCGGGGCAACGATCGCCGGCGGCGGAAATGCGGTTTATCTGAGGAACCAGAACGGCGTAGTGATCAAGGTTGCCGCCACCGAGATCGGCCTGCGCTTCAATCTGGCCGGCAGCGGCGTCAGCATCGCTCTGAAGAACTGAGCCGAGCCAAACAGGGCAAACGGGCGGGACAAAGGTAGTGTCCCGCCCGCAATTCCCAGATCCGGTCCACAAACGGATTGAGGGAAAACAACTCCATGTCAATATCGTATTGATTTTGAAGGAGATTTCTGACGCAGACCGCGCCGCGGTCGCGTGACTCTGCCTGCAAATCACTTCGGAGCGAGAATCGACGCGAGCTCCGGCACCAGGCGATCGGGGCCGATGGCAGCGGCCTTGGTGAAAGTATCCAGCACCGCCTGCGCGATATCGCGTACCGCCCCCGCCTGCTCCGCCATGCTGTTGTAGTAGGACAGGTCCTTCTGGGCGTTGGCCATCGCAAATTTGAGCCCTGAGCCATCCCGCGCGAGAAGGTACGGTGTGATCCGCTCCAGCGCCGTGCCACCGCCGCCGCCCTTGGCGAGGATCTCGATGAAGACCTCCGGGGCAATGCCAGCGCGAAGCGCGCAAGCGGCCGCTTCCGCCAGCAACGCCACGCTGCCCAGCGACACATAGTTATGCAGCAGCTTCATCCTGTGTCCCGAACCGACCGGACCCACATGGGTAATGTTTTCGGCAAAAGCCGACAGCAGCGGGTGCACTTCGTCGAACAGCTCGACATCGCCTCCGACCAGCAAGTTGAGGCGGCCCTCCGCCGCCTCTTTAGGTGTTCGGGTCATCGGAGCGTCGAGAAAGCGTCCGCCCGCCTCCTGGACGGCGCGGGCGACGCGCTCCGTCGATGAGGGAAGCGCGGTCGAGCAATCGATGACGACCATGCCGGGCCGTATCGCTTTCACCAGACCGTCTTCCGCCAGAATAACGGCTTCTACCTGGGCAGTGCCAGTCACGCACAGGATGACCACTTCGGAGTCCGCCGCCAGGGTCGCTGCGCTCTGGTGGGGACGGGCTCCCGCCTTCTTCAACTCGGCCAGAGGCTGATTACCCGGGTGCTCGAGCACCGACAGCGCGTACCCGTGCCTGAGGATGTTGCTGGCGATCCCATGGCCCATAAGGCCGATGCCGATCATTCCGATCTTCTTCATTTCCGACTCCGGACAAATCGCACTTCGATCCCAATCGAAGACGCCTTGGCGTAGCAAGTGCCGAAGCGACTCTGCTTTGCCATCCGGACGAAATCGTTCTCGGTGTAGGCTCGCTTCAGCAGCATATGGCGGAAAGGGAGTCGCCCATGACGAGGTACGTGATCGGTCCGGATGTGGCACTCTACCTCGCGGAGCAGGAGGCGGTCGTCGCCGCGCGCCACCAATTGCTTGCACCGACCCTTCTTCGTTCGCAGGTGCTGTCGCTGTTGTATGTCGGAGTCCGGCGTGCTGATATCTCGCGGAAGGATGCGGAGCGCCGGCTTGACTACCTGCGGGGACTAAGGATGCGTCTTCTGGGTGATCGAGCATTGCAGCAACGCGCATGGAAGGTCGCGGATCAGTTCGAGTGGCCGGACACGTATGTGGCGGAGTACATCGCCCTCACGCAGCTCCAGGCGGACGCGTTCGTCACGCTGGATGCTCAGCTCGCGCGGACCGTGGACGGTGCAGTGAAGGTCGCGACGATCGACGATCTTCTTGACCGTCGTCGCCGAACTGCCTCAGTGCGTGCTACTACCTAGGCTCATGGCTTGTACGGCCAAGCCGTCAATTGGGGCGCGAACAAGCAAGGCTCACCCATCATCGGGCAAGATGGCAGTGCAATAGAATCGACCGTACTCTTCATTCCCGTGCGCAGGTGATCCGACGGCTCACCTGCGCCCCCGCCGCCCGAGAAACACCAGATGTAACCGCCAAAAAGAGGGCCCTCCCGGATTCTCCCGGAAAGGCCCCCTCCCTTTCAGCGATCGCTGAAACTCGCGCAATGCCGGCTGACGCTACACGGTGCGGATCCAGCCGCGCCGCGTGTTGTTCCGCCCGAACGCGAGTTCGTCCATCCACCTCTTGACCCGCGAAAATCGATCCTCGGCGATCGAAGCGGCTGGAACGATCGGCGTTGGGTAGCCAGGACCTTGAAGCACCGCGTCCATGCTGCCGCCCGGCTGAAGCTCCGGTGCCGTGGGATAGCTGGCCAGGTTGCCCTGCCTGTAACGAAAGGTCGCTGTCGGAAGCCCATAGAGTCGGCCCGAGTTCAGGCCGAGAATCTTCCGCTTCGCCGTGTGCGTCAGCTGCGGGTAGTTCCACTTGTCGGCGATGCTGTCGGGTATCTGGAAGCGCCACAGCGCCTCGATCTGCCATTGGGGTCCGCCGTACCACAGGGAATCGGACCCGAACACGATGTTGTCCTCGCCCATGTAGTACAGCAGTTGGCCGATCAGATGCGCCCACGCCGTGGGGAACGTCACGATCATCGAGGCCATCGTCGTGCCCAGCTCGGCATAAACGTTCGGCAGCCGCCGCGTGCTGGAGGGCGACATCGATGTCGGTTCCGCTCCCGCCACGTATTTGCCCGCAGCGATCTGGGCCAGCTGAGTGGACCACCGGATGTTTGGAACGGTGTGCCCGTCGCTATCGGTCAGCGTCGTCGGCGCCATCGCTCCCGGCAGATTCAAGATGTCCAGCAACGACTGAAGGTCCCAGAAAGCCGGTCGAATGCCGGAGTGGTAGATGATCCAGTTGAACTGCGGCCAATCGGTGGCCACCTTCACCATGTCGTCGGGATTTCCGAACTGAGGTGAGTTGTTGGTCGCCACGGTGAAATCAGGACTCGGCGCCAGGCCCTTATGGATGCACATGTTGAAGAACCCGGGGTGGCTCTTCAGCATGTGCCTGTTGTTCGCGATCACCTGATATATCGGGTACGCGATGACCTCATCATCGAGGCGCCACATCCCGAATGTCGCTCCCGGTCCGGCGCTGGCCGCGTCCGCGATGTTGTAACCCTTCCACGAATCCGGCTGCATGTTCTCGACCTGCCACTGTGTGTAGTCGCCAAACAGCGGATCGGCCAGATTTCCGGCACCGGGATATATCTGCGCGTGAGCCAGCGCTCGCGTCGACCCCGCCAGTCGATTGATGTAGTCGCGGCACTGCGCGGTCTGCCAGCCCGTCAGAATCTCGTTTTCCAGGCTGTCTTTAATGTTGTTGACGGCCTGCGGCACCGTGCTGCCGGGTGGCGTGAACAGGGCGAAGTTCGCATTGCTGATGACCGAGACGCTCGTCTGAGCTTGCAGATACAACCGGTTGATGTACTCGCCGAGGTGAAATTCGCCCGCCGCGGTTGTCGCGGGCCCCGAGTTCGGAGGCGAGTCGGGGCCAAGCTGCGCCGGATTCCACGGCGTCCAGGGGCTACCGAGCTCATCGACACCGGCCGCGTTTCCGCCCACGCCATTGAACGGGTTGTATGTGAATCCGGCCGCCGTGGATGCCGCTCCCGGCCCCTGCGCAATCGCTCTCAAGGAGTTCCCGCCGTTCATGGTGGACCGAACGATATGCGTCTGGTCATCGAGCACGAACAGATCTTTGGGCGGTCCGTTTTCCTCGTGCGCGTCCGGCTCGAACAACTCGGCCTCGCTCACCTGGAAGCTGGCCCCATACACCTCGTTCATCGCAATAAAGGACGCCGCCATGCCACCCGTGGTCTCGAGGAACCGACGGCGGGTCATGCCGAGCCTTTTCGCGGCTTTGTCGGCAATTTCCTTCACGCGAGCCTCGACGCGCTTTTGTTGATCGGTCTGCGGATGGGGCATGTACTCGCCATTGGAAACCATACGCGTCGGGACCGCAGCGTGAAAAGGTTCGGTCTCGGCCGGAGCGCATCGTTCCAGCTGCTCGTCGCTCAACCACGCGTCTTCTTCGCGAGAGCCAGGCACTCTTTCTATCTTCGACATAGTCTTCTCCTCTTGCGATGGTGCTGATCACCGCGCTACGCGGAATAGCATTCGGCGGAGGGTCCGGCATGTAAATTGGACAAAGGTCGAATCGATCACCCTGCCGGCAACAGCAGTTGGCGCCAGCGACGTAAAGCAGTCAAAGCCCGTCGAACTGACTATCCTGTTGGCGGGTGCAGTGGAAACGGAAACGCTCGGTGGAGTCCCTGCTTTGGTCGGGCGCAAATGGTGTCAATGCCAGATTGCCGTGCCATTGAAGGTACTTGGGCCTGAAAGAGGGGCCTTGCCGGATCTCTCCGGGGACCCCTGAATATCCCTGCTGAGGCGATACGCTCGTTCGAGTAGCCGCGGCCCGTGCTATTGCGCAACTGTGCCTTCTGAGACAGCATCATCGTCTGCCGGCCTTGACCTGCCGGGCTGAGCAGCGACCGATCGGGACGGCTGAATGCCGCCGTTTCGCGCTCGGGCATGGCAACGCGCCTGCTCGTGCGAACGTTCCAGGAAAGGAGGAAGTCATGAGCTTGCTAAAACGAAAAGTAACCACCCACGGGGTCTTGCTGAGTCCGGCGCTGTTCACACTTGCGCTGCTGCCTGCGATGGCCGGGGCACAGGAGTTTGAAGACGTGAAGCCTTCGGTAGGGCCGCTCGTACTCAAGCAGCAAGGCAGCTTCTTCATCGGTGGAAATACGCACTCGGTCCCTGCGCCCTATGCGGGATCGCCGGGTGACTCGATGATCAACCAGATGTACGTTCAGTTCCAGAAGCCGGAGCGCAGCAACAACCTGCCTCCGATCGTCTTCGTGCACGGCTGCTGCTTGAGCTCAAAGACCTGGGAGACCACGCCCGACGGACGCATGGGCTGGTACGAATACTTCACCCGGCAAGGCTTTGATACCTACATGGCCGACCAGGTCGGCCGCGCCCGGTCCGGCTTCGATGCCTTGCAATACCAGAAGGTGCGGTACGACGGCGAGGCCGCCGAATTCACCGATGACGGCACCGGAGCCGGATGCGTCAACGGCGTATCGCCCCCGGCTCCCAACCCCGCAGGATGCCTTGCCCCCGGCGATCCGCGCGGCAACCCGGTCGCCCCCGGTTTGCCCGGGAAAACGGGCACAACCAATCCCAGCGTCCTGATCGCCAGCGACATGTTCGCCTGGAATGTATTCCGTTACGGCCCACCGTGCACCGCACCCTGCGGTGCCTTCACTTCGCCGCCGACCATTGAACCGTGGCCCGACGAGCAGTTCCCGATGGAAACGGTCCTGCCAGGGGGTAGCCAGACTTTCTTCAAGCAGGTCATCCCCGACCTGAGCGCGAGTCTGGGTACATTTGGCACCCACGCTGCGGACATTCGACCGACTCCGCAGAGGATGGCCGTGCTCGCGAAGAAACTGGGCGGCGCCATCCTGGTGGGTCACTCCCAATCGAGCTCATTCCCGACCAGGGCGGCGCTCCAGGATCCGTCAGGAGTCCGGGGCATCATCCAGCTCGAGACCGGATGTTTCCTTCCGGGTCCAGGGGGTACCCTTACCGACGCTGACGTTGAGACCCTGGCGAAAATTCCAATGCTGATCGTGGAGGGCGATCACTTCACCACAGGCAGCCCCCCCGTTCCGCAGCCGCGTCCGGTGGCACCTTGCCCGCAGGAGATCGCGGCGATCCAGGCAGCCGGCGGTGACATTACCTACATCCATCTACCAGAGGTCCCGGAAATTGGCACCGGCAACAGTCACATGTTCATGCAGGACCACAATAACCTGAAGATCGCGGACCTGATCATTCATTGGATAAAGCAACATGTGAAAGCCAGGAGCGGCGACGTGGAGAGCGACTGATCCCTGTTGCTTTTCGGCGCGTGCGTTTGTTTTTTTCGCAATGCGGTCGAAAGACTCGAATTTCCCCGCCCGGGAGTACACCCCGGGCGGGGGGGTCTTTTGCGCGGGAGGCAGGATCCTTGCATTCGCGCGACACGGGGCATCGGCTCCGCAAAGTCGCGCCCGAAGCCTCATCGAGTAAAACATGGACACGATGATCCTCGCGGTTCTCGTTTCGGCATCTTCGATGTTCTACGAGGCCCAGGTTCCAAGCTTCGGTTGCAACTCTGGCGCAGAGGTCGCCAAATTACAGAGCGTTCGCTCTGACGCGCAGGTCTTTCAGAAGCTTCTGGCCGAGCAGGTGCTCTACGGTCAATGCGTCACGATCCCGCAGGGGGCGGTGGTCGAAGGCTCGATCGCAGACACGGGACGTTCCACGCTGCTGATCAACGCGAAGAGTGATCCACCCGGCTACGTCGTGCCTTTGAGAGATTTCGAGCCCAAAAAGCCCGACGCGCGCCGGTGAGGTCCCGGAAGCATCGGAAAATCAACCGGTTGCTGCATGCAGACGCGAGTCCGCCGGCGTCAGCCGATCCCGTCAACGAAGTATGCCCTTGCGGTGTCATGGTGATAGTATTTTTTCGCGACTTAGGATGAAAGCGTCGCGCGCTGAGCGATGCTATTTTGGGACAGGCTCGCGCAACTGCGCGGGTCGTGTTCCGAAAGATTAGGCGAGGCTCAAATGGACGACCGGGTGAACAGCTTCACGTACTCGTCCGATCATCCGATCCGCTCGAAGCGAGAGGATCGCTTCAATCGAGCCCCGTTCGCGGCACGCGTCGCCGATACGACGGCGATGCGGCCGGATCCGTCCAGCATCGTGATCGGTCTTTATGGCCCCTGGGGCGGCGGGAAGAGCTCGACCTTGAACCTGATGGAGGAGGCGCTGTCGGTTCATTCAGACGTCGTGGTGGTCCGTTTCAACCCGTGGCTCTTCAGCTCCGGAGACGGAGTTCTGCGCGGGTTCTTCGATACGCTGGCCGCTGCGCTCGGCCTCTCGCTGCCGGGGAAGGCGGAGAAGATCGCACGGCTGCTGAGGGACTACGGGTCGGTGCTGTCGCTGGCTTCCTTCGCCGCGACGGGATCGAACCGGGCGAGCGCGCCTCACGCGCCAAAGGGCAGCGACGACTCCCCGTCCAGCGTCACGCTCGAGGAGATGAAGGATCGCGTGGAAAAGCTGCTGCTGCAGTCCGGCAAGCGGGTCGTCACGCTGATCGACGATATCGACCGCCTGGATCGAACCGGCATCGAGGCGATTTTCAAACTCGTGAAGCTGTGGGCCAGCTTCGCAAATGCGAGCCACGTACTGTCGTTCGACGACGAAATCGTCGCTTCGACCATTGGGGAGCGGTACGCCCAGGCGGGCTACGAGGCCGGGCGCAACTATCTCGCCAAGATCATCCAGGTGCCGCTGCACCTTCCGCCACCCGACGCGATGCAACTGCGGCAGATGGTCCTCGATGGCGTCGCTGCCGCGTTGCGCCAGGCCGGCGTCGATCTCGGGCAGGAGGAGGCGGACGTTTTCGCGCATCGCTTCGTGGCCGGCCTCGAGCCGCGGCTCGGAACGCCTCGGCATGCAAAGCTCTACGTCAACGCGGTGACGTTCGCGCTGCCGCTGCTCAAGGACGAGGCGCACCCGGTCGATCTTCTCCTGATGGAAGGCATCCGCGTCTTCTATCCGAAAGTGTATTCATTGATCCGGGACAACGCGGAGCTGTTCCTCGGCGGCGGCCGTGATTCCGACCAGAATACGGAAAGCGCGCAGCGACGGCGCATTGCGGACCTGATCGGCCGGGCCGCGGATGAAATGACTGCCGAGCAGAACGCCAGCTTGCGGCGCGACCTGCTGGAGGCGCTGTTTCCCCGTCTGAGAACGACCCGCTACGAGCACGACTGGGAGACCATCTGGGCGCGCGAGCAGCGCATCTGCTCGAAACAGTACTTTCAGCGCTACTTCACCTACAGCGTGCCGCCGGGCGACATCGGCGATCTGGAGGTCAGGTCGTTTTTGAACGGCATCGCAACGTCGACTGAAGCCGCGCAGGATGCGGCACTGCAAGCCTTTGCGCAGCGCGGCGCGTTTCCGCGACTGATCCATCAGCTGCATCGAGCCGTGCCGACGGTGGCAGCAGATGTCGCATCCGTGCTCGCTCTGGCGATCGCTCGCAACGCCTCGCTGGCGCGGCGGGAACGCGGCCAGATGACGCTGCTCGATTCGACGTTCAGCCATGGCGGCGACTTGATCACCGGACTCGTGCAGCAGCTTCCCGATGTGCAGGCGCGAAATCGCATTGCGCGGTCGATCGCCGAAATTGCCGAGCCGCTGACATTCGCCTCGGAGTGCCTTCGCTGCATTCGTCGAACCGCCGACCGCGCGGAGGAGGACCAGATCCTCTCGGAAGACGGCGACCTGGCCATGCGTTCGGCCCTCGTCGATCGGATACGGTCACAGGCCGCCGCGATGCCCTTGTACCGGACCTTCGGGCGCGACGCGCGGGGCCTGTATTGGCTGTGGGCCCAGCAGTCCGCCGCTGAGGTCGCGTCCGACCTGCAGGGAAGACTTCAAGCGGACTCGGCCGAGGTGGATGCCTTTCTGACCACCTGCGTCGGTGAGACCTCCGGACCGGCCGACGACTCTTCAGCGCATGCGGACTTGAGCCGCGAGGCGTACGACGCGATCGCGGAGCTGATCGATCCGGACCGCGTCGCTGCGGCGTTGCGGCAACAGCATGGCACCGGCCTCGGTTCCGGCGATTTCTATCAGCACGACGCGTCCAGCGCCGCGGAGCGGATCGCACATCAATTCCTCTGGATGCACACCCACGTGCAACGAGAGCTGGCCGACCGGAGCGCCGCGATGCCGCGCAGCGAGGTCCTCGTGCTGCGGCCGGATCTGTCGGATCGGACAGTCCCTGAAGTCCTCTCGACCAAGGTCTAATCCGACCGGCATTTCAGTCCTGCATTTCCCCGTGACGCTCGTGCCCCCAGGGATCCAGTCCCGTATTGAGCACGGAACGAAGCGTCTTTCGAAGCTTGTCGGCGTTTTCCCTCCCGAAGCGAGACTCGAACTGCTCCTGGGCCTTCTGCCAGAGCGGGTAGGCCGCATCCAGTTTCCTCCGACCCGTGGCGGTCAGGTGCGCGAGCCGCTCACGCCGGTCGGCCCCTGAACGGAGGCGAATCAATCCGCCCTCCCCCAGGAGCCTCAGATTGCGGCCGAGCGTCGTTCGATCCATCGCCATGGCCGCGGACAGGTCCGTGATGGTCTGGGGACCGCACGTCGCCAACTTGTACAGGATCGAGAACTGAGTCAGGCGCAGCCCGCTTTCTGCGAGTACCTGGTCGTAGGCTGCGGTCAGATAGCGAGCCGCCCGGCGCAACGCCGAACAATTGCAACCGCCCTGTGATGAATTCTGCTTGATCAATGGATTCGTCACGGACGCAGGCCACCGTTGACAGTCAGATACTACGTGTATATCCTCCTATTTGCAAGCTGGCTACCCGCTGTTTCTACCCAATACCCCAGGTTTTTGGAAAGTGCCGTCTTTTTTGATTTGAATGCGCGTATCTACGCCTTTATCTTGAACAGCCAATCCTTCCGCACTTGTAAATGGAGAAAATGGCAATGGACAGAATCACTCCTCTCTTTACCGCAACTGCGAGCGCCATTGGCGGCCGCAACGGCCATACCGAAACCAGCGACGGCGCGGTCAAAAGCGATCTATCCGTCCCCAAAGAAATGGGCGGCCCAGGCAAGCCCGGTCTGGCCACGCCGGAGCATCTCTTCGCCGCTGGCTATGCGGCCTGCTTCGGCGGTTCGCTCGATTATGTAGCGAAGCAGAACAAGCGCGATGTCGGAAAGGCGAAGATCACGTGCGCTGTGACGGTCGGTTTGCGCGAAGGCGGCGGTTTCGGGCTCGCGGTGAAGATGCGTGTTGAGGACAGGAGCCTCCCGCAGGCGGAGCTCGCCACATTTGCCCGGGAAGCGCACGAGAAGATCTGTCCTTACTCGCATGCCACACGCGGCAACGTGGACGTGACGCTCGAAGTCATCGGCGGTTAGTGCCGGCTTAAGCAGCAGACCGAGGAATCAAATGCCCTACCTGCAGCTGGACGTTAACGGCCGCTATTCGGTGGCCGACAAGAAGCGGCTTGCCGCCAAGCTGAGCGAAACCTACGCGAAGATGATGTCGGTGGATATCCGCCGTATCAGCGTCGCAGTGCGTGAACTCGGCGACGGCGGCGTGTGGCGGATTCTCGATGTCGGCGGCGAGCCGACACCGGTGTCCTTGATGATGCTGGACATCCGCAAGGGTCGCCCACCGAATCAACGGATGGAAGTGGCAAAGGCGCTCTGTACCCACTGCATCGAGATTCTGGGGCTGCCCGAAGATCGCCTCAACGTCGAGTTCACGCAGCATTCGGGCGACGAGATGTACCACCCCGCGCTGGGCGGTTACAGCCCGGAATGGTCCTCGGAAGAAAACTAATTTAATTAATTTTCAAATTCAATGGAGCACATGACATGGGACAGCGTCCTGCGTTCGAGCGCGCGTTCGACCCGACGGCGAAGCCCATCCGGGACGTGCTGGATGGGGTCGCCGATCGCTGGAGCATGTTGGTTCTCTGCACGCTGGCCGATAACGGTGTGGTGCGATTCAATGCCCTCAGATCCGCGATCGAGGACATCTCGCAGCGGATGCTGACCAGAACGCTGCGCCGACTCGAACACGACGGATTCCTCTCGCGGACCGTATATCCCACCACCCCGCCGCGCGTCGAGTACGCGTTGACATCGCTCGGAAAATCGCTCCTGGAGCCGATTAGGAAACTGGTGCGCTGGGCCAGGAAAAATCACCGCCGCGTGCTCGATGCGCGCAGGCAGTACGTGGCTACGAAGGACTGACCAGGCAGACACCCGCCGCTCGACGCATTTCGAGAACCGCGGATCGCGATAGCTGATCTTCTCGGTGGCTTCCGCCGCAGCCAGTCGGATTGAAGATCGCAGCCTGAACTGCAAAAAAAACCAAGCCGCTCCGAAATCGGTCATTAGAATCACTGAAAGCGGACTTGGCCAAATGCCTGTCGAATCGCGGGGAGGCCTCATTGCAGGCGATCTGATGAACCAGCAGCAATCCGAACAACTGCGCCGCGCCGTCGGCGGTCGGCAACTGGTCATGATCGCCATCGGGGGCGCGATCGGCACCGGGCTCTTCTTTGCCAGCGGTAGCGCGATCGCGCAGGCCGGTCCGGGAGGCGCTTTATTTGCCTACGCAGCAATGGGAATCGCCGTCTATTGCATGATGCAATCCCTCGGCGAAATGGCAACGCACCTGCCGATTCCGGGTTCCTTCGAGGCCTACGCGGAACGCTTTCTCGATCCTTCCTGGGGTTTCGCGTTCGGATGGAATTACTGGTTCAGCTGGGCGATCACGCTGGCGGCCGAGTTCGTCGCCGGCACATTGATCGTGCAGTTCTGGTTTCCGCACACCAGCGCGACGTTGTGGGCGATCGGCTTTTTCGTACTGCTCATGAGCCTGAACCTGCTGTCGGTCAAGGTCTACGCGGAGTCAGAGTACTGGTTTTCCGGCGTCAAGGTCGCGACGGTCGTCATCTTCATCGTCGTCGGCACTCTGATGATCGCCGGGGTGACGGGCGGACAGGCCGCTGGCTTCGGCAACTGGCAACTTGCTGATGCCGCCAGCGGGCGGCAGGCACCTTTCGTCGGCGGCGGAACCGCCACCTTGCTCGTCTTTCTGGTCGCGGGCTTCTCCTTCCAGGGGACCGAGGCTGTGGGACTCGCGGCTGCCGAGGCACGCGACCCCGACCACAGTGTGCCGCGCGCGATTCACAGTGTCTTCTGGCGAATACTGCTGTTTTATATCGGCTCGATCTTCATCGTCGGTACATTGATTCCCTTCACCGATCCGAATCTTCTTCGCGGCGACGAGAGCGTCGCCTTTTCGCCTTTCACGATCGTGTTCCAGAAGGTGCCGCGGATTGGTGAATATGCCGCGAACGTGATGAACTTCGTCATTCTTTCGTCGGTCCTCTCGTGCGGCAACTCGTCGCTGTATGTATCTTCCCGGATGCTTTACGCGATGGCCCACAGTGGCAAGGCACCCCGCTTCCTCGGTCACGTCAATGCTCGAGGCGTGCCGGTCCTTGCGGTCTGCGCCACGGGCCTCGTCGGCGCGCTGGCTTTCCTGGCAAGCGCAGTCGGCCAACAGAAGATCTACCAGCTTTTGTACAACGCGTCGGGTCTTTCGGGATTTCTTATCTGGCTGGGCATCGCGTTGTCGCATCTGCGCTTCCGTCGCTCCTGGATCGTTCAGGGTCGCCCCTTGTCGGATCTGAAGTTCCGCGCTCCCTTTTTTCCCTACGCACCATGGCTGGCCGTCGCTCTGTTTCTCCTCGTCCTGTTCGGCGCCAATGCCGGCATCTTTTTCGGCCCGGTGTTCTCCTGGTACGAATTCTTCTCGAGCTATGCGACGCTGCTGGCATTCCTGCTGCTTTTCGTCGGGCACAAGCTGATCAAGCGGACCAGGCTCGTTCCGCTGCGGGACTGCAACTTGGACCCGGGGGAAGCGGGGTAATACCGACGTGGCGTGGGCGTTGGAGCCGCTTCGCTCCTATCGAATCAGGCGCGGCCCCGATGCGATGCGCTCTTACGCGGGGCACGTGCCGCCGTGGCCCGCACGCCGGCGCGTGGCGGCAGACCGGTGTGCTGGGTGAGGATGCGCCCGCGCGTGACCGGGGAGACGCGGCTGCCGGCGGCCGTGGAGTTCTTGCGCCGCGCGCTCTGATAGTCGCCCGCGATGGCCGGCTGGTAGCGAGGCACCAGGTGCTGCTTGCCGTTGCCGATGAGATCGGCGCGTCCCATGGCCTGCAGGGCTTCGCGCAACAAAGGCCAGTTCTTCGGATCGTGGTAACGCAGGAACGCCTTGTGCAGGCGTCGGCGTCGCTCCCCGCGGACGATGTCGACGCTCTCGCTCGCGCGGGTCACCTTCTTCAAGGGATTTCTGCCGCTGTGGTACATCGCGGTCGCCGTCGCCATGGGACCGGGATAGAACGTCTGCACCTGGTCGGCACGAAAGCCGTTGCGCTTGAGCCAGACTGCCAGATGCATCATGTCTTCGTCGGTCGTGCCCGGATGCGCGGCGATGAAATACGGAATGAGATATTGCTTCTTTCCCGCCTCGGCGCTGAATTTTTGGAACAACTGCTGGAATCGGTCATAGGAGCCGATCCCCGGCTTCATCATCATGCTCAAGGGGCCAGCCTCGGTATGTTCGGGGGCAATCTTCAGATAGCCGCCGACGTGGTGCCGCACCAGCTCGCGGATGTACTGCGGCGACTCCAGTGCCAGGTCGTAGCGCAGGCCCGACCCGATCAGGACCTTCTTGACGCCAGGAATCGCCCGCGCGCGGCGGTACAAGCCAATGAGGGGCCCATGGTCGGTCACCAGGTTCTGGCAGATTTTCGGATAGACGCAGGACGGCTTGCGGCACGCAGCCTCGATCTGCGGCGACTTGCAGCCGATGCGGTACATGTTGGCGGTCGGTCCGCCCAGATCGGAGATCACTCCAGTAAAACCCTTCACCTGATCACGGATCGTCTCGATCTCGCGCAGGATCGACTCCTCGCTGCGGCTCTGGATGATGCGGCCTTCGTGTTCCGTGATGGAACAGAAAGAGCAGCCGCCGAAGCATCCGCGCATGATGTTGACACTGAAGCGGATCATCTCCCAAGCGGGAATCTTGTTCGGACCGTCGGCGTCGCCATAGCTCGGATGCGGCGCGCGCGCGTATGGCAGGTCGAAGACCGCGTCCATCTCCGCGGTCGTCAGCGGTATCGGCGGCGGATTCAGCCACACATCCCTTGCGGTCGGGCCCTCACCGTGAGCCTGGACCAGCGCCCGGGCATTGCCGGGGTTCGTCTCCAGATGCAGCACCCGGCTCGCGTGCGCATAAAGGACCGGGTCGGCCCGCACCTGTTCGTAGCTCGGCAAACGGATCACGGTGCGATCGCGCGGTGGCGGGCGTCGCCTGTCGCTGAAGGAAGCAGGCGTCAACGCCACGGGCTTCCAGACCGCGGACGATTGCGTGCCAGGATCGCAGCGCGCGGAATTGCTCGCGGCACGCTCCGACGTGGTCTGGTAGGGATCGGGGTACGCGTGGGCGGCCGGCTGGGTCGCGTGCGGATCGTCAACTGAAGTCGAATCGATCTCGAACCATCCCCGCTGGGACTGGCGCTGCACGAAGGCGGTGCCGCGCACGTCGCGGATCTGGTGAACCGGTTCGGCCGCGGCGAGGCGGTGGGCAATCTCGACGATGGCGCGCTCCGCGCTGCCGTACACCAGCAGGTCGCATTTGGAGTCGACCACGATGGAGCGGCGCACTTTGTCCTGCCAGTAGTCATAGTGCGCGATGCGTCGCAGGGAACCCTCGATACCGCCCACGACCACCGCGACGTCGCCAAACGCTTCGCGGCAGCGCTGCGCATAGACCAGCGCGCAACGGTCCGGCCGCCGGCCACCCAAGCCGCCCGGCGTGTAGGCGTCATCGCTGCGCATCTTGCGGTCCGCGGTATACCGGTTGATCATCGAATCCATGTTCCCGGCCGTGACGCCAAAGAAAAGGTTTGGCCGCCCGAGCGCCTGGAACGCTTCGGCGCTTCGCCAGTCGGGCTGGGCGATGATGCCAACCCGGAAGCCCTGCGCCTCGAGAGCGCGCCCGATCAGCGCCATGCCGAAACTCGGATGATCGACATACGCGTCGCCGGTCACGAGGATCACGTCGCAGCTGTCCCATTCGAGTGCCTCCATCTCCAGGCGGCTCATCGGCAGGAATTTCGCGGGACCGAGACGCTTGGCCCAGTAAGGCCGATAGTCGGTCAGCGCACGCGTGGGGCGATATGAGAATGCACCGGCGTCGCCAAGCGGATCGGGCGTTTCGACGGGCGCCGAGCGGGTCTCGAAGGCAGGTATCGGGGTCACCTTTGTGCGGATTGGGCTGGGCGCCGCGCGGCATGGGAAGTGCTGCGCAGCCCCTCATGGTAACGATTTCGCCGAGCGCCGTTCTCCGGCTGCGGGCCTGTCCCGACCTCGGTGTGAGCTATGGGGACCCGCAGCTGGTCCGTAGCGTAAGGCCTGCCACGAACGGCCGCAAACGGGCTAACAGCTATGCTTTCCGTATCCCAAGCATTGACTGCAGGTCGGCCGTCGGGGGCTGATGGAGCTCTATGCAACTGTCCACTGGACTGTCCGCCGCCGTGTTCGCGCTGGCGGCCGCCGCCTCGTTCGGGATCGCCGACTTTTGTGGCGGTGTCGCAGCCAAACGCGTCCATGTGTTTGGCGTGCTGACCGTGGCGCGCCTGTGCGGTCTGATGATCATGATCGCGGCCGCCCTGGTGACCGGCGAGCAGGTCCCGTCGGGGCAGGCACTCGCGTGGGCCTGTGTCGCCGGGCTGATCGGCGGGGTGGCGCTTCCCGCGTTTTACCGCGCGCTGGCGATCGGTAAGATGGGCATTGGAGCCCCAGTGACCGCCGTGCTGACGGTTGCAGTGCCGGTCGTCGTGGCCGCGTTCACCGAGGGACTTCCCCGGCCGATCCAGGTAGCCGGTTTGCTGCTCGCTTTGACGGCGCTATGGCTCATCTCGCGGCCGGACGCAACGACGCGTTTCGACGGGCTCGGGCTTGCACTGTTGGCTGGTCTGGGCTTCGGCACCTTCCTCGTCTGCATCCATCAGGCTGGCGCCGACAGCGTCTGCTGGCCGATGGCGGCCGCGCTGGCCAGCTCGTTTCTGGTCAGCGCCCTGATCCTCGCGGTCCAGGGTGGCTCACTGCCCGGCCGCAGTGCGATGAACGTGGTGATCATTGCTGGCACGCTCGACAGCTGCGGCAACGTCCTGTTCGTCCTCGCGAGCAAATACGGCCGCCTCGACGTGGCCGCCATTTTGTCTTCGCTCTATCCTGCGGTCACCGTGTTGCTGGCCTGGCTGTTTTTGAAGGAGCGGATCACGTGGCTGCAAACGGCCGGGATGACAGCGGCGCTGATCGCCGTTCCGTTGATCGCAACGCACTGATTGTGGCGCTGGCTGCCCAATACCCCAACCTCATCATCGTGAGCCACCTCTCTAGCCCTTGATGAAGGCCAGCAGATCCTCGTTGACCTGATCCTTCTCGGTCGTGCATATCCCGTGTGAGCCGCCCTTGTAGACCTTTAGCGTGGCGCCCTTGACCAGCCTGGCCGACAGCATCGCCGAGTCGGCGATCGGCACGATCTGGTCGTCGTCGCCGTGCAGGATCAGGGTCGGCACGTCGAACTTCTTCAGATCCTCGGTCTGGTCGGTCTCGGAGAAAGCCTTGATGCAGAAGTAGCAGGCGGGCATTCCGGCCATCATGCCCTGCAGCCAGAACTGCTGGCGCACGCCCTCGGAGACCTTCGCGTTCGGCCGGTTGTAGCCGTAGAACGGAAGGGTCAGGTCCATGAAGAACTTCGAGCGGTCGGCGAGTACGCCGGCCCGGATTCCGTCGAAGACGTCCTTCGGCAAACCGCCCGGGTTGGCTGGCGTCTTCAGCATCAGGGGCGGTACGGCTCCGATCAGCACCGCCTTGGCCACTCGCTTCGTGCCATGGCGCCCGATGTAGCGGGCCACTTCGCCTCCCCCGGTGGAATGGCCGACATGCACGGCCTCCTTCAGGTCGAGCGTCGTGACGAGTGCCGCCAGGTCATCGGCATACGTGTCCATGTCGTTGCCGTTCCACGGCTGGCTGGAGCGTCCGTGGCCTCGACGATCGTGTGCGATGCACCGGTAGCCGTGCGAAGCCAGGAAGAACATCTGGTCCTCGAAGGCGTCCGACGAGAGCGGCCATCCGTGGCTGAACACGACCGGCTGGCCCTTGCCCCAGTCCTTGTAGTAGATCTGAGTGCCGTCCTTCGTGGTGATGGTGCTCATAGCGTGTCCTCCTTTTCGGGTAGCCGGCGGAATTGAACCGGCCGATCCGCCGGCCTGAGACGACTCGGTGGGTTCCGCCGCACCGGCATCCGGTAAAGACACCGCGGCGGCAACAGCGAGAGTGGTTTGAAGGAAAGTTCTTCGTGACGCCTGCATTCGCATTGCTCGCATCCAGCGCATCAGGTGCTGACTTGTATCATCCACCTTGAACGTTTGCGGGTCTTCCGATCCGGGGGCCGCTTTTAATGTTCTTGCGTTCACGGCAGCAGGAAGCGGCAGCTTGTGCAGGATTAGGGAAGAACGTGTCCCGCCGCCTGCATATGCTTTGCTGTATGGATCCTCACCTTAACCCGTTTTCGGTGCTGTCGTGGATCATTGCCCCGGCGCTACTGACGAACGCGTCTACTTTGCTCGTCCTGAGTATCGCCAACCGCTTGGCGCGCGCAGTGGATCGCAGGAGAGAGCTCTTCAAGCAACTTGAGGATGCGGTGAGGTGTGTGCCGTTGTGGCTGGCCTGGTTGCGGTCAGCGCGCTCATCTATGCCTCGATGGTGTTGATACATGAAATCCGCATCGTCCTGCAAGTGCTGCCGGAACAAGCGGCGGTCGTACGTGCGCGGACTGTGCCACAAGGCGGCCATGCCGCTTAATTGACCGCCCAACGGCGCCCGAAAATCGTATCCTGCCAACGAACTCCGCGCGTGGTCGGAGCTGATCCGCGCGACTGCGTAGCGAACCACCGACCGCCTTGCTGGCCCGGAGCGCCCGAGCTTCGCCGATCGCGCTAACAAGCAACGTTGCTGTCATGAACGGGGAGCTTCGCGAGTATCCTCGTGTCATGATGCTGAGGGATCGCCGAGGGCTCTGTCGCGGAATTTTGTGCTCTCTCGGCCTA
>Ga0307479_10001702_pt1 | contig 20037 bp, 14 predicted proteins | sample atmos_gasesECM4C_FD_203743 | JGI IMG/M metagenome (GOLD analysis project Ga0307479, IMG submission 203743) | Hardwood forest soil microbial communities from Morgan-Monroe State Forest, Indiana, United States - atmos_gasesECM4C_515 | ecosystem: Environmental > Terrestrial > Soil > Temperate...
GGTACGGCTCGGAGGCCATGAGCGGAGTAGTGAATATCATTACCAAACCGACGCACTACGAATCGAACATAATTGTTGGTATGGAAGCGGGTTCATTCGGCACTGCCGGCGCCAATACGAAAGTTGGAGGCGTGCAAGGTCGTCTCGGCTAGAAGTTCTCAAGCTCGTTCCTCCGGGTTGGAGAGCAAGTCGAATCAGATGCCTTTTCGACCAGCACCGTCGCCACGATAGGTGAGTTTGCTCAGGGTTCTGAGACCGTGTTTAGCTGGACCGGACGCTGGATCCAATTCGAGCGCTCTGGATTTCCCGAAGGCAGCGGTGGGCCGGAATTTTCTGTCCTCAAGATTCCTAAAATGACCAACTCGGGAAATGTTCTGGGTGGGTTCTTGGTTCAACATCAAGTGAATCATTTCTGGTCGGCGGCGGTCGGCACAGATGTTTTCAGCCGTGGAGAGCACGCTTACACTCCTTCAATTCTTGACTCGCTTCCCCCATCCAACGCCGTGGAGCCGAGCGCTGGTACGCGGACGCGGTTCACGCGATCCCGCCTCACGATCCAGAACACTTTGACTTTCAGCCCAAAATTACAAAGTCATCTTAACCTTCAAGGGGCGGAGGAAATCGGGCAAAACGATACGCTGCTCGCCGGAAATTACCCGACTCACTTCGACCGCAATCGCGGTATCTTCAACTTCAGTGGTGATGCAGTCTATTCGGACGCAAGAATTACCGCCATGGCCGCGCTGGGGTTTAACAGGACATCGGGATTTGATGTCCAATTGGCGCCAAGGGTAGGTGCGTCTTTGAAAGTCGCGAAGAACACAATCGTGAAGGCGAGCTGGGGGCAAGCCTACAAAGTACCCTCGTTCTATGCCGTTAGCGATCCGGTGGTCGGCAATCCCAGTCTCTTGCCGGAGAAGGTCTCAGGTCTGGATGCCGGAGTGCAGCGCAGTTTTCTCGAAAAACTGATTGTGACAGCGACGTACTACCACAATCATTTCTCCGATCTTATCGACTTCAGCGCTCAGGAATTTAAGCTGGTGAATCGCACCAGCGTTCGCACGCAGGGATTAGAAACATCAGCCTCCTATGGTTTTGCCCGCTACCGAGTCAACGCCTGGGGCACATTGCTGGACTGGAACGTAGAGTCGTCGGGCGAGCCGCTGCGTGACCAGCCCGATTGGCAGGCAGGATTCAACCTTGATGTGAAGCTCCCGAAACACGTCACAGCCTCCAGTTCGACTTATTGGACAGGACGTCGCTACGACTTTCAGATCCCAGAACCTTCGATTCAGTCGGTAGGAGGTTACTCCACAACGAACCTTGTGATCGGCTACGATGGCCTGCGGCACACATCGATGTTTGTCCGCATAGACAACATGTTCGACAGTCGTTTTCACGAGTACATCGGATTTCCCGATCCTGGAATCGCCGTGCGAGCAGGTATAAGCTATCGTATTCGCTGATAAGTTGAGGGGTATTTACCGGCGGTTGGTGATTCACAAAAGGGAACTCGGTGGTGGCGGAACCCGAAAAGAGCTTTTCTAATGCGGTAACATTTCGGCAACGTGGCTGAAGTTCTGACTGGGGCGTGATGAGACCATTCACTGTTCAATCTCTTGAGATCGTGCTGGTGTTTGGTGTCATGGCCGGCATGGACAACTTCCAGGCGGCCTGTGCTCTCGGGATGTTGCCTTTGACACGAGTTCGCAAGCTCGCGGTTGGGGCATCCTTCGGGTTCTGCGAGTCAGCAAGCTCCATAGCCGGATTGTTAGTAGGTCGATTTGTCGGGGCGCATATGTTCCCCGCCAGGCTCGCTGGGGTCGTGGCGCTGCTGATCAGCGGCGGAACCATCCTCTACCTCTCCTGGACTGAACGCAGCGTGGAGAATGCTGCCAATGATGCCTGGATGATCTTTGGCTTGCCGCTTTCTCTCAGCATGGACAATCTTGTGGGCGGCGCAGGACTCGGAGTCAGCGGTTTTCCGCCAGTCCTGAGCGGCATCCTGATCGGAGCTGTATGCTCGGCGCTCAGCTTCGCGGGCCTCTTGCTCGGGCAGCGTGGGAGGGTGCTCGTGCCGCAACGCGCCAGCACGATCTCTGGTGCCTGGCTGGTTACTCTTGCGATCGTGTCCCTCATCCAGCAGTGGAAAGGGTGAGATTTCGCCGGTCCAGCACAGCCTATTTCATCTGCGCTTCGCGCAACATACTCTAGGTCCCGTAGATATAGACAGTCCCACCAGCGCCGACCACGACGTGGTTTCCGTAGACAGCAGGACCCAAGACGAACTGACCTCCTGGCAGCCCCGGAGCCGACCACAGGCACAGGCCAGTATGGGCGTCAAACGCATACAGGGCCGACAGATTTGTGGATACAAATACCAGGTCGTTTACCACGGCGGGAGAGCTGCACCCGGCTTCTGAGGTCTGGTACATCGGAGGAACTGGCACGGTGTACTTGGCCACTGGGTGACCCGCTATGGTTTGGTTGGCCATGGCCCAAGCGTCGTTCAAGTTGTCCCAGTCGAGTGCTCGCATGAACGGGGTTGTGGCGATATCACCGATGCCAACGTACCCGCCAACGCCAACGAACAAGCGACGCAGACCGTGATGCACGGCGGCGGTGCCAAATACTCCAAACATATTTTCTCCGCCGGCCTGGCCCCCGGCGTCGACGTTCGGCAACGGGCCGCCCGTCACGGCGTCGCGCGGCAGCACGTTACGAACTTGCAGCTTGGCCATTGTGGCGGCATTGAGCAGCATGAAAGCTCCGCTTTTGCTCCCGATGGCCAGCACCCGGTGATGGCCTCGCGTGAAAAGCGTCGGACTGCTGGAAATGTCGATGTCGCTGTCGCCGGGATAATAGCTATCGGCGGGGCTGGGTTGAAAGTAACCCTTGAAGTGTCCAGTATGAGCGTCCAGAGAGAGTACACCGCTGCCATACTTATAGTCGATGGCGCCCGCTGGGCCGGCTCCGGTCGAGGAGTTGCCAAGCCCGACGTAAACGCGATGAAGCCTGGAATCGTAAGCGCACGAAGACCACACGGAAGCTCCTAGGTGAGGAGGATCGGGAAGGGAAGTGAACATGGGCGGCATCGGGCTCAAGCCGACGGCGCCTGCTGGAATGACGTTTGGTGAATTGTCAGTCCCGCTGACGAACTGGTCCGTGCTGTACAACCAGATCACGCGGCCGGTGTCGGCATCCAGACAGTAGACAAACCCGTAAGCCTGCGATTCGCCTTCACCACAACCGATATACACGCGGTCGTGCATTACCACTGGCGAACTCCAACTATCTGCGACGGGATTGCTTACGGGTTGGTTCATGGACGCGCTTGGATTCCGCAGATCCAAGGACCACACCAGAGAGAATGTAGACGCATCGAGGCAATAGACAAAGCCCGGCATGCCAGTGAAATAAACCCTTCCGTTTACCACCGCTGGAGATCCGCCGATGCCCGGGTAGTAAGAGCTACGAGAACCAGGAACACCGAACTTCAAGTCGATGTTGCCTGTAGCCAGGTCGATCTTATAGAGGTAACCACCATTTACGCCCGAAACCTGGGATGTCCCAATGTAAACCTTTCCATCCACGATCGTTGGAATGGTCACAAAGGTGCCGCCTTCGGGAACGGCGACAGGTTTCTTGAGGGTCAAATGCTGTACGGTGGTGGAGAGAAGTCTACTGCAACCCGAGGCCTGCCCACTATGGTCGTGGTCATGGTGATACATCGGCCAATTGCGCGAGAAGAGCCAGCAAAACGGAAAATGAAACGGCCAAAACCAAGGCCACTTCGGATTGAGCAAAGAAGCGATCTTCGAATGCTCGATCGATCCATATTCGAGTTGCGAGTACAGCGCCACGTCACCTGCCGCGTGGTCCGGTTCTTGGAACAGCCGTTCTTCGGGCAAACCATCGACTGGACCTTGCAACCTGGCGAGGCGTTCTCTCAACTGTTTCACCGAGGCCCCGCCGGGCAAGACCAGGCCGGTAACGTGGAAACCTTCACCATGCTCCACCACGGACGGAGAAATCGGCCTCACCCCCGCATGCAGTGCCCTGTTTGCAGTTATCTTGCGCAAGGTCGCCCAGTCTTCTTCCGGCAATTCGAGGAACTGGGTAATTGCGCTTTTGGTCAGTAGGGTTGTTTCTTCGCTGGACCCGGAGTCGAGGTACGCCCGCTGGAGAGAGAGAGTCCGCAGAAACTCCTTGAGCACGAAATCGACCGGCAATCCGACGGGCACGAAGATGCCAGGTTGTTGGATCTTGGCCCAGACGAAACCATGGGCAACGTTTACACCGGAATTCCATACTGGCGCGTAGCGTTTGTTCTTTTTGTCATACCGGAAAAGGCGCACGGACGACGCATCGATACCGGTCAAGCCGCTCTGGTTGACCGGGAGAACGAGCAAGGTCAAGGGGAAGTTCTCGCTTCCCGTCACGCTGACGGCAAGACCCAGATCACAAAGCGTTGAGTCCGGCGCCGGGTGCCTGACCACTTCGATCTTCAGCGATTTCCCTGGGTCCCAGTGATCCGCGACAGGATGCAAGACAGCAGACTTGGGTTGCCGATTTTCGTTGATGAGACTCATGGTGGGCCTTCCTTCCTACGGGTGATCGTGGTTACCGTTACTTGTGCCAGAGTGGCTCGACAAAGGGCGCCATTACACTCCACTTCAAGCAGCGTATGATTTACTAGCCCCCGGGATGCGTTTCCTCTGTGGAGGGGCGTTACTCTGACAGTGCCGCTGGCCGAAGATGGCCAGCAACAAGCTAGATAATCAGGCCGTATGTCGATGCGGAGTAGAAATGCGTAGTCATCAGCGCCAAACCACGATCAAAACAGTTGAGAGGATGAGTTGACTCTGTGCAGCAGAGCGATGTCAGGTAAGCGTTCTGACCAGGCATTAATCGTCAACTGGGTTGCCGACCCGCTGCTACTGGGATCAGTGAAGAAGAGAGGATCACCCGCTGCTCGGTCCGCTAAGGAATCACGCATCTTGTTCTCCCTTACGTCACATTCGGGCGCGAGGAATTATAAGAACTAAAGAAGCCATGGTCAAGAAAAGTGCTGCGGATCCACAAAGAGGTTTCGGAAGGCTCCGGTGCTCGAGTTAGAACGCTCGGACCCGCCAGAGGATATGAATGCCGCTGGAAATTACGATGCGTGTGGTCGCCGGCGATCTAAATTTTCCCACGAGCCTGGCCTTTGATTCCGCTGGCGTGCCATACGTTGCGGAGTCAGGACTGCCGCTTGACGGTGCTCCACGAGGCGGGCGAGTGTTGCGTTTGCGCAGCGATGGACCGCGAGAGTGTCTCGTTCACGACTTGCGCGCGCCCGTGACTGGGTTGGTTTATCACGATGGGTGTTTCTATGTCTCAGAAGGCGGGAATCCGGGGCGTATCTCGCGGCTATCATGCGGCGGTGAGCGTGTGACGTTGCTTGATGGATTGCCGAGCTTTGGCAACTACCACACGAACACTGTGGCCATCTCACCAGACGGCAAAATGTACGTCGGCCAAGGCGCCCACACTAACACTGGGATCATTGGCACAGATTCATTGCACCTGGCCTGGTTAGGACAATTACTCCATGACCCCGACATTCCGGGTTACGACGTTCGGCTGACCGGATGGAATGCTGAAACAATCGAAGAAAAACCTGGCGGCGACACACGTCGCGTTCTGTCCGGAGCATTCGCCCCGTACGGACAACCCACAGCGGAGGGACAGTTCGTGCAAGGTCGAACGCCTTGTACAGCAGCCGTTATGCGAGCGAATCTTGACGGCTCCAACCTGGAACTGGTTGCCTGGGGAATCCGCAATGCATTTGGTCTCGGCTTTCTTCCCGACGGACGTTTGTTGGCTACCGATCAGGGCGCCGATCGACGGGGCAGCCGCCCGATCGTAAACACGCCGGAGCTGCTGTTCGAGGTAAAGAAAGGTTCGTGGTACGGTTGGCCGGATTTCGTTGGTGGTGAGCCGGTCACAGATCCGAAGTTTTGGGCCCCGGGCTCAGCGCCGCTGTGTTTTCTGCTGGCGAATCACTACGAACTACCCCCTCCGGAGCGTCCCGTAGCAGCGTTTCCGCCCAACTCGGCGGCCACCAAGTTCGACGTCGTACCCTCAGCCTCATCGGACCAGCCACGGTATCTCATCGTTGCTCTGTTCGGCGACGAGAAGCCAATGACGGCTGCCTCCGGTCCCCGCTCGGGGCGGGCGCTCGCGCGGGTGGACCTGCGTGACTGGTCGGTGGAAGTCTTCGCCCAACACTGCTTTGCCCGGCCCATTGATGTGCGTTTTTCGCCGCAGACCCGAGAGCTGCACGTGCTGGATTTCGGTGACTTCGAGATGGGGCCGAAGGGGCGGGTTATGGCGCGCCGTGGCAGCGGTAAACTCAGCGTTCTAGAGTTGCGAGACGTCTCTTCATAGCGGTTGCTCGCTCCCGACGTTCCTGCTTGAGTGACTCGCGACGAAGCTATCTCGGGAAGCCCTCGTCCATCCACGACTTGAATGTGGCGATCTGTTCGTTGGTGAGAGGGGGGTATGGAGGAGGCGGCATTCCAACGATGCCCAGGTTCGGCACGATCTGGGTATAGATCTTGGACGCATTCGCTTTGACGTCCTCGAATTTGGTGAGATCGAGCCGCCACATCATGGAGCCTCGGAATTCGCGGAAGAGCGGGGCAATATCTTTTTCGAACGAAACCGTCATTCTCAACACTCCTGTGTACCCTGAGAAGCCAGGATCGATTAAATCATTGGTCTGGCGTGGTGCGGAGCGTGTAAATGCGCAGTACGCCGCCGCGTCTTCCAAACACCAGCGCGCCCGCAACCACATAGTCCCCGGAAACAGCCGGACCGAGACAGTACCCATAGCCTCCGTTGAAGCCGCCGGTTTGTTCGCCGAGTTCGTCTTTCCAGAGCATCTTGCCCGTGTATGCGTGGAACGCGTAGACAGCGACCTTGGACGTGGAACAGAAGACGACATCATTCACCACGGCCGGCGAGCTCAGGCCGGATTCACCAGGCGTCCGATACATCGGAGGCTGCGCTTGGACATAGAGACGCGGGTTGCTGTCATCCATCTCCCATGCATCTTTCAGCGTCTGCCAATCGATCGCTCTGAGGAATGGAGTGGTGGCGTAGTCGATTCCTGCCTGCACGTTGTGATAGTTGTTTCCTCCAATTCCGATATAGATCCGGCCGAGATCCGCGTAGATTGCGGGCGTGCTGTAAGTGCCCGAGTAATTTTCCTGGTCCTCACTGTCGGACATTCGATTCGGCACCAGTGGATCCAGACGTTGATCGTTTGGTCCCACGTGCGGATCGACGGTCGGAATCTGCCGACCATCGTTGTAATAAGGTAGCAATTGGCGCCAGCGGACGAGGTCCATGGAAGCGGCATCGAGCACGAACAAGCCGCCGTTCTTGCACCCAGCCGTCAGCAGGCGGCGACCATTTACGGTGAAGAGCACGGGCGAGCCGCCGAAGTCCACATCCACATCGGTCACTCGATAACTGCTCTCCGGAAGGGCCTGGAAGAATCCGCGGAAGTACCCGGAGGTGGCATCGAGCGAAAGAATACCGTTGGAGAATCCCTTGGTGGGCAGCGCCGTATCGGGAACTGGATTGCCGGTAGTGCAGAAGATCCTGCCCAATTGATCGTCGTACGCGATGGATGACCAAACGGAGCAGCCTCGAATCGCGGGATTCGCGGGACCGACAGTGAAGCCCGGAGGCAGGGCTCCCTTGACAACCACGGGCGGCAAAGCGTTCGGTTCGTTTGGAATGCCCTCTGCAAACTGGCAGGTGCAATAAACCCAAATGACATTGCCGGTCGCCATGTCTAGGCAGAAGACGAACCCGAAGATTCCGGGGTTTTCTCCTTCCCCCATTCCCACATAAACGCAGCCATTGAGAATGTCGGGCGCAACTACGGGTGAACTCCATCCCGCAGCTGGAGGCCCGCCCGGAGCTACGTTAGTCACCGGTTGGTTGTGTGCGGGGTCTGCGTGCCGAAGGTCGGTGACCCATTGCAGGGAAAGGTCGCCTTCGTTCAAGCAATAGAGTTTTCCGTTGAAGGCGCTGAAGCACACCTGCCTGGTGTCCTTGAGTACCGCGGGTGTGCACCCCATGCCCATAAAGCCGTGCGAGTCGCCTTCACCGGGATCGATACTCCATTCAAATTTCGCCAGCGTCTCGCCGCTCTCCGCGTTGATTTTCAGAAACTGGCCGCCGTTCGCGCCTGGTGCGTCGTGGTTGTTGGCGAGCCCCACATAGACGAATCCGTCCACAAGGGCAGGCACGGAAAGCACCGGACCCGGAATATCGATGTCGTGCAGCAGCTTCAGTGTGTGCACATTGCGGGCATCAATGCGGCTCCCAGTCACCAGCCCCGCGTGCGCGGGATCACCGTGATACATCCACCAGTTCGAGTAAGCCATGTTCCCTATCCGTTGTCGGGTGTGTAATCGAAAGTCGGGCCCGCGGTCTGGCCCGGGACCACTTCGGTGGCCATCAGGACGAAGGCTTGTTCCTGCATCGATTCCATGAGTGTGATCGCCGGGCCAAGCTGGTCAGGTTCGCCGGAAAAGGTCCGCTGCAGGGTGCTTAACAGACTGGTATAGGTCCGGTTGAACTCATGGTTGAGTTTGAAAGCGGTCGAGCCTGACTTATAGGGGTTTCTGCCCGGATTGGTGATCACCGGCCACACGTCGGCGGGATTGAACTCAATGGCGTGTCCCCCGTAAACGTACGCAGGTCTCCCCGGCCCAGGATCTGGATTCGGGATCAATTTCTTACCATAATAGATCTCCGCGAAACGATAGTAATGAGCGAGTTCATGAGCGGGGTCGAGCGGCGAAGTCTTTGTGCCTTCGCCCTGACGAATGACGAGTTGGATGGCCTCGTTGGCAGATTCTACGTCGTGAATGTGCCTTGTCTGGAGCGCTCCGAATCCGGTGGTGAGCTGTTTTTTCGGATCGCCAGTGAAAATCCCGTCCCCGAGCTTACGAATCTGCTCCACGATGCCTGCGTAGAACTGGCCGATGGTGGTGTCTGGTTCGACCGGAGCAGCCAGGGTGAGAACCGGAAAGTGAAGAGGCTCCTCGGGTTCTTCGATCACCATGAAAGTGTCATGAACGACCTGCTTCGAGAATGCCGCGAGGCCGACAATCAAGGATCCCTCCACTCCACCTGGAAGGTGCCCGGGGTACTTCGGCACGAAATGAGGGTCGTCAATCTTTGGAGTGCCGCGGATCGCGTTGAGGATGTTGCAGTCGATCGCCATGTGCAGCATTTCCTCCATCACGACCGACTTGATCAGCTGGGCGAGTTCGGTGTTCGTATTCCGACGAAGCGAGTAAAGCGCATAGAGGTAAGGCGGAATGGTGGAGTGCTCGAGCTTCAGGGCGTTCTGCAGGGCCGCCTGCAGCCCGCCCGGCGTTCCGTTCAGATCTTCGAATAGTTCTGCCTTGAGGGTAATCATCGATCGATTCCCGACACTTAATCGGGTACGCGCATCGAGCGGCTAAGAAGCGCGAACTTAGAGGTGCGCACGGCCTCCGTTTTGAGAAGTGCTTGCAACGGTGGCGAGTCCAGGAAGTTATACAGCAGAGTGCGCTCGCCGGCGCTCATGTCGCGTGTCACCGGCATGAAAAGAAAGCTCTCGAAATTCGCCGGATCGGTGAGTCGTTTCAGAATGGCGGCGCATGCTTTGACTTGGACAGGGTCATCAAGCTTCAGCCAGTTATCCATGCAGGGCGCCATCGCGTTCCAGTTGGCCAGCACATTGACGTAGACGTTGTCCCAGGTCGGAGGTAACTGGCCAATCGCCGCATCGGCTGGACGCACACGAATATACATGTAAGTGTTGACTTGCGGATTAACGCCGCCGGTGGGTTCGTCCGAAGCACCGAAGGAAGGTACATAGGCGGTGATCGAACCCTCGCCGGCTGGAACCGGTACAGTGAACGTCCCGTTGCCGTCCGTTTTCACTTGCGTGACTTTGGAGGGTTGGCCCCCGGCCGCGTCCATTTGATAAAGGTTTAAGGTTATGCTTGCCGATGCCGGTACCCCACGTCGGTAGACCTGAAACGACGCGCTCGCCTGATCACCCTCGTCGAGATACAGATTGGGAGTCGCCGGAATGCCGCGCAACGGCAACTCGGCCGCCAGCGGATTAGCGTTGGCATCGAGTATCTGGATGTCCTTATCCTTTACCGTTTGAGCTGCCGCCGCGGTCAGTGGAATCGTTACGATGCCAGCCGCCGCTTCGTAGGCTGAACGGTTGTATTGGCTGTATTGAAGCACTCCCAGGTCGGTAAGGGCTTGGGTGGTTGGATCGACGGTTACCACGCGGAGAGCACCAAGATCCTGCTTGGTGAGATCCTTGTCAATCTCAGGAACACTGTTGGCAAGGTCAAGGGTAAGAGAGGTTGAGCCGGCGCGAACGAAAGCGCTTCCCAACGGTGAATTGGCAGTCTGAACGAGCACGCGGTCTCCCGGCTCGTGCCCGGGTTCCCCCTTTCGCCAGATTCCGATGACGCCAACCATCAGGCTGCGAGCGGGGTTGGGTTGAAAACCACCCTCATTCAGTTTGTTGCTCAGTTCCTTAGCCGCTGCGGCGGTGGCCGGAGACTGGTTGGTTAGGTCTGGATTGTCGTAGTAGATCGTGCGGTATGCGTTCAACCGAACCGTCAAGCCGGCAACATCGTCATTCTTCAACGCCGAGTCCAGGCTCTTGAGCGCGACGGAGTCGAAGGGGTCAACCCGAAGCCCATCGGACTTCGAGAAGGATGCTTGCCATATCACCGACGCCACACCGGCAATCATGCGGTTTGCGGTGTTGCGAGCGAAGTTGATGTACCGCGCGGTCATACGGGAAGTGCGGGGTGCGAATATGCGGTAGCCTCCCTCCACGCCAAGGGACATTTTGTCGAAGAATAGTTGTGAGGTGATAGCGCCATACGGTTCCAGATCCACGAGCATAGCCTTCAGATTGACGGCGGCATTCATAAAAGGATCGCTTGAATTCGTGCCGGCGCCGGCATCGTAGCCGCAGACTGCGGAGTCAAAGAAAGTCACGCGGTGAGTACCATGCGGATTCCAGTTACCCTTGGCTCCAACCTGGGTGATGGACTGCGCACGAAATGCTTTTACCTTGTCGACCACAGTTGAGAAAACAGTTTCGCCCGAATCCTCGTTATAGTTGAAGTTGTAATTGTTTGTGGTAATTGGGTCCCAGGCCACCTGGCCCTTGAAGTAGATCCGCGGTGTCTCTAGCACGCTCATGGTTTCTCCTCAAGCGATCGGCGTCTAGATAAAGGCCGGACCCGCCACCTTACCATTGGCAAGCGGCACGGTGAAGGCGCGCAGCGCAGCCATTCGCAAGTCAAACATGGCTCCCACCGCTTGGCCGAGAGTGCCCCCCTGACCAGCAAGGGCACCCTGCAAAGCGGTTATCATGGACGAGTAGGCCTGATTGCAAGCACGCTGCGCGGCCTGAGCTTCGGGCGGATCTTGTGAGAAATCGTGTTGGCTGGGATCGGGGATCGCGGGATATGCACCGCTCCAGTTCACACCCAGGCTTACAGGTCCCCATGCGTAACCCTGGGGCGAGCTGTCTTTCGTCAGAACTTTATCGTAATAGATTTCGCCGAACCGGAAATAGTGAGCGATCTCACCCTGAAAGTCCAGAGGATCGTATTCGGTCCCCTGGCGGCTGCCCTCCCCCTCGGAGACAATGTCCTGAATGGCTTTGTGCGCGTCCGCATAATGGTTGACGGCAAACACCTGGCCGGGAAAGAACTGATTGTCAGCAATCTGATTCCGTCCGGACTTCCAGTCGCTCGCAGGCAAAGTTGCCAGGAACCCGTCCAAGATTTCGTAGAATTGGCCGATCGTTACCGCCGTCGGCGCGGCGGCCAGCGCCAGTTCCTTCACGGGGAAATGGGGTGGATTCTCCGGCTGCTCGATGGCCATCCCTTGCTCCATGGCCTTCTTCGAAAATGGATAGAGGTGGAGCGTCAGCGGCGTACCGTCTGGTCCTATGTCCCCCGGCAGCGGGCCGGGATACTTGGGGGGATTCAATCGCGGGTTGCCACCCAGGGCGTTCAGCATATTGGACGCAAGGCACATATGAATCATCTCCTCGAGAACCACCGATATCGTCCCTCAGACTAACGCTGATGGTCTCCAAGCCCGTTTCTGGGTAGTTTTCGAGTTTGCGAGCATTCTCGTCCACTCTATGAAAAATTGCGCTGTTACGCCGACCATCCTAAATATCTATTCGCGATGATCACCTTGGAATCTGGACTGGTGTGATGAAGAATTCCGCCAACAAAGGCATCCGGCCGGTCTGTTACACTTCTCCGCGCTGATATCGCGTGAGGTCAAAATGAAGTGCATCGCTCTCGTACTGCTGTTGCTCCGCTCTATTTGTCTTTTGTCAGAGGTCGTCCCGGAAACACCCAATCCAAAAGTTCGCGCCATCACTGCCTTTGTTCGGCTTGACCGTGCGAACTTGTTGCAGCAAATCGACGGCACATTACTCGTCCTTCGTCGGGCGGAATCAGAATTCAAATCTAAGGGATACGACGTCCAAACCATTCGCATCACGACTCAACCTCTTGCCGAGCTTGTTTCCGGACTATCCGAAGAACAGGCGCTGGCCTTTCTCAAGAGTTTGGATGATCTTTCCGTAAAGAAGAAATTCAACGCGAACATTGGCCCTGCCGCGTTGCACGATTCCGATGATCTCTCGACGATGCGCCTTCTTGAGCGCGTGCTCTCGACCTTACCCGACCTTGACGCCAGCGCTATCATTGCTGACGAGCGCGGCATCCACTGGAACTCAATTCGCAGTTCCGCTGAGCTGGTTAAGTACGTCGCAGAAAATAGCCCACGTGGTCAGGGAAATTTCAATTTCGCCATAACTGCGATGCTCAAGCCTTACACTCCCTTTTATCCGGGCTCCTATCACAACGGCAACGGACGCCAATTTGCATTTGGCTTCGAAACGGCTAACCTCGTTCGGGACGTGTTTTCAAAAGACAAGGGCAATGTCGAAGCTGCCATCTCTGATCTTACGGCTGCCTTGACGGTGCACGCTAAATTAGCCGATTCGGTGGGGGACAAAGTAGCAGCCGCCACAGGCTGGACGTATCTTGGTCTAGATCCTACGGCTACGGCGCTTGGCGATGTGTCGATCGCGGGCGCGATTGAAGCCTTTACCGGAGCTCGCTTCGGCTCCAGCGGGACCCTAACCGCTGCCAGAATTATCACGACCGCTGAGAAGGGGATCCCCGTCCGTCAGGTGGGATACTCCGGGCTCATGTTACCCGTTCTGGAAGACAAACTCCTCGCTCAACGATGGGCTGAGTCTACTTACGACGTAGACTCTCTCCTCGCGTATTCCTCCGTTTGCGCGACTGGCTTAGACACTGTTCCACTGCCGGGGGATATATCCGTCGAGCAAATTGAACGTATTTTCTCCGATATTGCCTCCCTCGCGTTTAAATGGAACAAGCCTTTAGCCGGGCGGATTCTACCCGTAAAGGGGAAGAAGGCCGGAGATAAAACCGACTTTCAAGGTCCTTATCTGTTTAATACCGTGTTGCGCCCCCTCCCATAACACGCAGCAGCTCCGAGCGCCGGACGGCAGCGCAGTTTCAATTTGGAAACTATTCGGACCAGAAGTCGGCTTCTGGGAACTTTCGTAGCTGGTGGTCTTGGTGTTGAGCGCCTGTCCGACAGTTAGCCGTTCGTTCCTGTCGAGGTCGCTTAGAATTCCGGCACACAGCCGGCACACTGGTTCTCGCGGGCTATGGTTCGGAGCCGAAGGATGTTTCTGTTTGGATTTCCCACAAGCCCGTTTCTGGATAGTTTAGAAATTGCCGACATCTGAATCAACGTTCCTGTTGAGTCCAGCATTTTCTACACCAACGCGCTCCTCCTGGACTTAGCATTCAAACAATCCGGGAACCATCTCGGCCTGCGACCTCGGAGCCAGATGGATTACTGAGACGACTTGTAAGGCTTGCGCGTCATCCCCTGTCGGGCAGGAAGAACGCAATTTCGCTCCGATTGGTCCGCCATATGGCTCTATAATCCGCGCATGGAATCCTTGCGGCATGGCTTCGAAGAACCTGGAGATGAACAGGACATTCGCCTTGTCGTCGACACAATTCCTACGTTGGCATGGTCCGCTGCTCCAGACGGCTCCGCAGACTTCGTCAATCAGCGCTGGCTGGACTATACGGGTCTATCTGCAAAGCAAGCTTTGGGCTCGGGATGGCAGGTTGCGATTCATCCTGACGACCTGCCACGAATTCTGGAAACATTGCGGGAAGCTTTGAATTCTGTAAAGCCGTTCGAAGTGGAGGGTCGCTTCCGCCGCGTCGACGGCGAATTTCGCTGGTTTCTCTTTCGCGGTAGTCCTCTACGCGACCGATCGGGGAAAGTCGCCAAGTGGTACGGAACCAATACCGATATTGAAGAGCGGAAGCGTGCTGAAGACGCCCTCCGGAAAAGCGAGGAGCGGTGGAGATCCGTCTTTGAGAATTCGGCTATCGGCGTTGCGCTGAGTGACCTGAACGGCCGCTTTCTGGCCACCAATCATATCTACCAGACAATGGTGGGTTACACGGAGGAGGAACTGCGCGCACTTCATTTTCTGGACTTAACGCATGAGGACTACCGCCAAGCCAACTGGGCGCTCATCACCGAGTTGGTGGAGGGAAAACGACGACAGTTTCAGATCGAGAAACAGTATCGCCGCAAGGACGGCAGTTTGATTTGGGTAAGCAACAACGTTTCTCTGGTGCCGGGCACCGAGAGGGTACCGCGATTCATAATGGCGCTGTCCGAGGACATTACACAACGCAAACGCGCCGAGGAGGCTTTGCATAAGAGCGAAGCGCTATTACACGAAGCGCAGCGGCTGGCGCGTACAGGTTCCTGGTCGTGGGACGTCTTATCAGGGAAAGTCGTGAGCTCACCGGAAAATGCTCGAATTTACGACTTTCAGCCGAATGAGGATAGCGCGGCCCCTGAGGTCTACTTCCAAAGGATTCATCCTGACCACCGCGAGCGCATTCGGGAGGTCTTTCAAACGTGTGTGGTTGGAAAAACGGATTACCAGGCGGATTTTCCAATCGTTTTACTCGATGGAACCGATAAGTATATTCATGCCACAGGCCACCCGATCTTGAACAAATCAGGGGATCTTATAGAGTTCTTCGGAACCACCGTAGATGTCACCGAGCAGCACGAGGCGAGAGTTGCTCTGCAGACTGCGTTTGAGCAAATAAAGGCGGAGGAAACAGAGCTTCGGCGGATGACCGACGCCATCGCCAGTTATATCTATGTGTTTCGCCCGGATGGGACACCCCTTTATGCAAATCAGACAGTGCTCGATTACACTGGTCTCACTTGGGAGGAGGTGCAGAGAGAAGACTTTCCCGCACGGATCTTCCACCCGGAGGATGCGGAAAGGCTGCTTGAGAAGCGCTATGAGGCGCTCGCGCGCGGTAAGCCTTTTGAACTTGAGAAACGAGAGCTTGGAAAAGACGGTAAGTATCGCTGGTTTCTTGTCCGCTACAATCCTCTTCGCGACGACCACGGAAACATTATTCGCTGGTATGCGACTGGGACGGATATTGAGGATCGCAAGCGAGCCGAGGAGAGCATGCGTGACGAAAACCTTGCGCTCAGGGAGCAAATCGATCACGCGTTCATGTTTGAGGAAATTGTGGGCTCGTCACCGGCCCTGCAAACCGTGCTCTCCAGCATTGTGAAAGTGGCCCCCACCGATTCCACGGTCCTTATCACCGGCGAAACCGGCACCGGAAAAGAATTGATTGCTCGCGCTATACACAAGCACTCGCGACGTTCCGGCCAGGCGTTCATCAGCGTAAACTGTGCGTCGATTCCTTCCTCCTTGATCGCGTCGGAGCTGTTTGGCCACGAGAAAGGCGCCTTTACTGGCGCGGTGCAGCGTCGCCAGGGCCGCTTTGAAATGGCGCACTCGGGTACGATCTTTCTAGACGAGGTCGGCGAGCTTCCCGCAGAGACCCAGATTGCCTTGCTGCGAGTACTTCAGGAGCGGCAGTTCGAACGAGTGGGAGGCAACCGAATTATTCCCACCGACGTTCGCGTCATAGCCGCAACCAACCGTGATTTAACGGCGGCCATTGCCGCGCGAACATTTCGAGCCGACTTGTTTTACCGGCTTAATGTTTTCCCCATTGAGGTGCCTCCTCTCCGCAAACGGAAGGAGGATATTCCGATGTTGGTTGAGTACTTCGTAAAACGGTACGCGGAAAAAATGGCGAAACAAATTCGCACAATCGACAACAATACGCTGGAACTGTGCCAGTCGTATCCATGGCCGGGAAATATCCGCGAGTTGCAAAACATTGTTGAAAGATCGGTGATCTTGTGCGGCGGAGACACTTTTTGGATCGAAAAGGCTTGGCTGGCCAGCCATGAGGCTCGGCAAGAGTTACCAGGTCCTTTGCCAGACACTCTCCAGAATCAGGAGAGAAAAATTATTGAAACAGCCTTAGCTGAAAGCAAAGGGAAAGTCGCCGGCCCACAGGGTGCGGCAGCGAAACTGGGAATTCCCCGCTCGACGCTGGACACGAAAATCAAGCAGCTGGGGATCAAAAAACACAGGTTTATCTCTAAGTAGTGGTAAGTCCCTCCTGCAATTCCCGGGAATCCGGCGCTTGCCGGAATTCCGTCATTCAATTTCTCCTCTACGCCTTTCGTTTCAGTGCTTTGCATGTGGCCTCCGTGTTGCATCTTCGTCACCCAAGAGCCGCGATGGCAACAAGCCGCAAACGCCATGGCTGGCTGGGCCAAACAACATACCGATGACTTTGAGGATCGAGCGATTGGTGCGGCAGGGAATCCTCGTTTTTACGCTAAGCGGGCAGATGAAGGCCGAGGAGGTCGCGGAGTTGAAGGAGCTCGTTGATGCGGACTACAGAAAGATCGTCTTGGACTTACGAGACGTGAGGCTGGCAGATCGCGACGCAGTGAAGTTTCTAAGAGATTGCGACGCGGGTGGGATGAAGCTGGAGAACTGTCCGGCGTCCGTCCGCGAGTGGATGAACAGAGAAAAGGATTGAGAGAACGAGCCGGCACTGCCGTTGGGCTCCGGTTTGAGGGAGGAAGTCGATCGTGGCGATGATTACATCTTTATCGGCGCACGACGATACCTCGGAGGTTAGCGATCTTCGAGCCAGCAATCGAGCAGGAGTTGATGGCAGCCGCTAAGAGTGGAAGAAGAACAGTTCCCTTTGGAGAACTGTTCGAACACCATGGCAAAAAGGTCTTCGGCGTCGTCCATTGGATGATGCGAAATCGCGAAGATGGGGAAGGAGCATTGATTTGAGTTCGAATAATGAGAAGCAATCGGAGATAGATTTCGCACAACGCGTTCGTATCAATCAGCAGAGGCTCGGGTCCAATCTAAAGCCGCAATACGACTTCATCGTCTGTGGCTCAGGCTCATCGGGGTCGGTGATAGCGCGCCGCCTCGCCGAAGATCCCGACGTCAGCGTGCCCTTGCTCGAAGCAGGTGGCAGCGACGACGTGCCAAGCGTGACCGAAGCGGCTCGCTGGGTTGAAAACCTAGGGACAGAGCGCGACTGGAAGTTTGTAGGCCAACCCAATCCACACCTCAATGGACGTTCTATGCCGCTCAGTATGGGCAAGGTGCTGGGCGGAGGATCGAGCATCAACGGGCTGGGTTGGGCACGTGGACATAAGAACGATTGGGACTTCTTCGCGTCGGAGTCAGGCGACACAGCATGGAACTATGAATCGGTACTGAAGATCTATCGCCGGATCGAAGACTGGCAGGGCGCACCAGACCCCACGCGCCGCGGTACCGGCGGATTGGTTTTTGTGCAGTCCGCACCTGACCCGAATCCGATCGCTCCCGCCATGGTGGAAGGAGCCCGTTCTATCGGCATGCCCACCTTCGATAGCAACAATGGCCGTCTGATGGAAGACGGCGGCGGGGCCTCGATTATCGATGTGCGCGCACGCGACGGAAAGCGCCTGTCCGTGTTTCGAACTTATGTCTTCCCTTACATGGACACGCCAAATCTGACTGTGCTCCCACACGCATTGGTTACCAGGCTTACCTTAGAGGGAAAGCGAGCCACCGGGGTTGAGATCGCTTGTGACGGAAAAATCCAACGGATTACGGCTCGACTCGAGGTCGTTCTTTCGTTGGGTGCGATGCACACGCCAAAGGTGCTTATGCTTTCTGGCATTGGCGATGAGGCTGAGCTACATCGCCTGCGCATACCGGTTGTGCAACACCTTCCAGGTGTAGGCCAGAACTTTCAGGATCATTTTGCTGTCGGGTGTATGTGGGAGTACAAGGAACCGCTTGCTCCCCGCAACAATGGAGGCGAGGCAACGTTCTTCTGGAAGAGCAATCCTGGTCTTGCCACTCCGGATTTGCAGACCTGCCAGGTGGAAGGTCCGTTGTGCAGCGCCGAGACCGGCGCTAAGTTCAATCCACCCGCAGCTTCCTGGACGTTGTATGCAGGTGTCGTACGCCCGAAGAGCCGAGGCGAGATTCGTTTGACCGGACCTAGTCCCGACGACCCTATCCAGATCGAGGCCAATACACTGTCACACGCGGACGACCTGAAGGCGGCGGTAGCGCACGTGGAACTTTGTCGCGAGATTGGCAATTCGACCGCGCTTCGACCCTTCACAAAACGCGAAGTCATGCCTGGCAACCTGAGAGGAGCTGCACTGGAGGACTTCATTCGCGATGCGGCCTCCACCTACCACCATCAGACGTGTACTTCGAAAATGGGGCGCGATGCGATGTCGGTCGTAGACGGTCAACTTAAGGTCTATGGGATCAAAAACCTTCGCATCGCAGACGGCTCGATCATGCCGCGCGTGACCACCGGAAATACCATGGCTCCTTGCATCGTCATCGGCGAGCGTGCCGCAGAAATCTACGGGAGGAACACAAGCTGTCAGCAGAGATGTAGATGAAAGGAGATCAGGGATGAGTCAATCATCAATTCAGACGTTATCGCCGCAAGGAGTCGTATCGGCGGTGCTGAGGCAGAAAAACCAAGAACAGATTGAGGACGCTGTCGCTTGTTTCACCACGGATTGTCGGTATAAGGACCACGGCATTGGATTGGAGTTTACCGACAAAGAGCGTTTGACCGAATTCCTCCGGAAAACACGGGAGCTTTATCCAGATTACTTTCTCCAGGCCGACCAGACGTTCGTGAGCGGCGAGCATGTAATCACGCAGTGGACTCTTCAAGTCACTATCATCGAGCCTTTCTACGCTGGACTCACCAGAAGTGTTCCTATTTCGATAGCCGGAGTCTCGGTCGTACGTACTGATAACGGCAAGATTGCCGACTGGGCTGATTACTACGACGGTTTGACCGCCCGGCGCACAGCCCTGGGCGCACACTTTACGGAATGGGTCGAATACTAAATTAAGGAGAATTACCAATGTCAAATTCAGCAACGAAGAGCGCGATTGTCACCGGCGCCTCTGGTGGAATCGGAAGCTCGATCGCAAAACGACTGGCTAAAGATGGATTTTTGGTGGTCGTGAATTACGCGGGAAAACCGGCCCCAGCACAAGCAGTTGTGGCAGATCTCCAGGCTGCAGGCGGACGGGGCATCGCAGTGCAAGCAGATGTGGCAAATGCCGAAGACGTGGAGCGCCTTTTCAAAGAGTCGATGGACGCTTTCGGCACACCCGATGTGGTGGTCCATTGTGCGGGCATCATGCCGCTCTTTCCGATTGCCAGCGGAGACGTGACCGCCTTCGACAAGGTGATCGCGACGAACTTACGCGGAACCTTCCTGGTATTCGCGCAGGCGGCTCAACATGTCCTCGATGGCGGCCGCATCATCGCTTTCTCCAGCAGCGTTCTTGCCAAGTCCTTCCCGACTTACGGGGCCTACATAGCTTCCAAGGCGGGAGTCGAGGGACTGGTTCACGTACTCGCCAGCGAACTGCGG
>Ga0307479_10001703_pt1 | contig 20035 bp, 22 predicted proteins | sample atmos_gasesECM4C_FD_203743 | JGI IMG/M metagenome (GOLD analysis project Ga0307479, IMG submission 203743) | Hardwood forest soil microbial communities from Morgan-Monroe State Forest, Indiana, United States - atmos_gasesECM4C_515 | ecosystem: Environmental > Terrestrial > Soil > Temperate...
CGGGCGCGCCATTGCGATAGGCGACGATCAGCGGCCGGTAGCTACCGCTCGAAATGAGCTGATCGTTTGCGCCGATCGTGTACGCCTGATGTGGACCGTCGAAAGTTCCTTTGGCCTGGTCCACGTTGGCTTGCGTCAGCGCCGTGCGCAGATCTTCGAGGCTTAACCCATAGGAAGCGAGAGCGGTGGGATTCGCTTGAATGCGCACCGCAGGACGTTGTCCGCCGCTGATGCTGACGAGTCCAACCCCGGTAAGCTGCGAAATTTTTTGCGCCAGCGTAGTGTCCGTAAGGTCTTCGACCTTGGACAGCGGCAGAGAATTGGAAGTAATCGCCAGAGTCAGAATCGGGGCGTCCGCCGGGTTGATCTTGCTGTAGATCGGTGGATTGGGCAGCCCCTGCGGCAAAAGATTGGAAGCGCCGTTGATGGAGGCTTGCACCTCTTGCTCGGCGACGTCGATGTTGAGATCGAGGTCGAACTGGAGCGTAATGATCGAGCTGCCGTAGGAGCTCGTCGAGGTCATTTGGTTGAGCCCTGGCACTTGCCCGAACTGACGCTCGAGGGGCGCGGTCACCGAAGACGCCATCACATCCGGGCTGGCACCCGGATAAAACGTTTGTACCTGGATGGTGGGGTAATCGACCTGCGGCAGGGCGGAAACGGGCAGTTGACGGTACGCGACAAAGCCCACCAGCAAAATCCCCACCATCAGCAATGTGGTGGCGACCGGCCGCAAAATAAACGGCCTGGATGGACTCATTGGGTCTTCCCGGCGGAGTGGCCTTGCTGCGCCGCATCGGCAGGCCGCCGCGCGCCGGGTTGCGGTTTGCCCGGTTGCGGCGAGGGTTGCTGGCCTCCGTTGGCGTTCTGCGCGTTTGGCGCTGCCGGCGCCGTGCTGGGATTAACCTGGCTGCCGTCCTGCAGCTTGTCTTGTCCGTCGACGACCACGACGTCGCTGGCATTTAGTCCCGCGCTGAGCCCGACGCTGTTGGCTGTGGTTAGTGCGATCGTGACGGTTTGGATCTTTGTGGTGTTGCCGCTTTGCACCACATATACGTAGGTGCCCTGCGGCCCGCGCTGGATGGCCGAAGCTGGCACGATCACCAAATTCTTTTTCACGTCTGCAAGCAGATGCACATTCACGAATTGATTGGGGAACAAGATGTTTCGATCGTTGTTGAAAACGGCTTTCAATTTGTATGTGCCAGTGGTGGTGTCAATCTGGTTGTCGATGGTTAGCAGCTTGCCCGCTTCGATTTTGGTCGTGTCATCGCGGTCATAAGCATCAACGACTAGCTGCTCGCCATTGCGGAGCTTCGTGGCCACCTGGGGAAGTTGGTCCTGCGGCAAAGAAAAGATTACCGCGATGGGTTGCAACTGCGTGATGACCAGCAGCCCGTTGGTATCGGTGGCGTGCACAATGTTCCCGATATCAACCAGGCGCAACCCGATGCGTCCGCTGATCGGCGCCGTGACGTGCGAATACACCAGTTGCAGCTTCGCGCTGTCAATCGTGCCTTGATCTGCCTTGATCGAACCTTCAAACTGCCCCACCTGCGCGCCCTGGGTGTCCAGCTGCTGCTTGGGGATCACGCCCTCTTTGTACAAAAGCTGGAAGCGCTCGTAATTCACTTGCACGTCGCGGAGCTGCGCTTGGTCCTTGGCAAGCTGTCCTTCCGCTTGCTCGAGCTGGACCTGATAGGGGCGCGGATCGATTTCCAGCAGGCTTTCGCCCTGGTGAACAAACTGACCTTCCTGGAAATTAATTTTTGTGATTTGGCCATCCACGCGGCTGTGTACCGTCACGGTATTAAATGCGGTGACCGTCCCGAGTCCATCAAAGTACACGGGGAGATCGCCGCGCTGCGCGCTGGCCACGACGACCGGCACAACGAATCCACCTGCTCCTTGGCGGCCCTGCCCCTTGCTACTCCCACCGGGCGCCGAGGGACCCTGCGCTTCGGTGCTCGAGCGCGATCCGCGGAAATACCAAATGCTCCCACCGATGAGAACGGCCAGAGCAAGGATCCAAAGCCAACGATGGCTATTCGACTGAGGCTCGCGCCGCTCAGGCCCTTCGCCGGTAGGGTTCGGCCCGCCTGGACTAGCGCTCAAATGGCCCATTCATCTCTCCTGAATTCCATCTTTATGCGAGCAAGTCTGCCACTGGCAAGACAATCGGGGGAGACGCCCAGCGCTCCAAGTGACCGGCCAACGCCTATCGGAAAACCCTGCTCATTCCTAGAATAGGACGGCCTAGGCCCACAAAAGGTTACGAACGTCATTGTAGCCTTTCCTTAGTTTTCGGTGCACAAATCTGCGTGCACAAAGGGCTGTCGGACAGTACACTATCGCGCGTTCGGTTCCTCCTTTGTGAAACGAGTAAGACTGTGAACTTGGCGAAGCGCGTTCGCGGCAAAGGAAACGGGAGAATAGTGGATCATGTTGAAAGCCTTTGTAATCGGGATACTGGTTGGCGTGCTGTTGGTGGTGGCGGGCGCTTGGGTTTACTTCACGAAGGGATGGGCGCCGGTTGCCGTGGCGGATCCACCCATGCTGTTTGAGAAGAAGCTCGCCCACGGAGCACTAAGCGCTCGGATTGGCAAAGATCCCCACACCGATCCGGCGCCCGTTCCTCTCACCGAGGCGACCTATCTCGCTGGTGCCGATGTGTACAAGCAGAACTGTGCGGTCTGCCACGGACTGCCGGGGGAACCGCAGAGCCCCATCGGGCAAGGCATGTTCCCCAAGCCACCGGAGCTTTTCCACGGCACGGGCGTGACCGACGATCCTACGTGGGAAACATACTGGAAAGCCAAGAACGGCATTCGCCTAACAGGCATGCCCGGCTTTCAGAAAGCGCTAAACGATACGCAGCTTTGGCAGGTCAGCGTGCTGCTGGCCAACGCAGACAAGATTTCACCGGCGGTGAAGTCGGCGCTGGCGGCGCCACCGGGACCACCGGCGCAACCAGCGCCGGCCGCTGCGTCACCCGCGAAAAAATAAGCCGACCAATCGATCGGCGACCACCGAAGAAATTTTGGCGGACGGGCCTGTAAGCCGGATTCTGTGCGGCGTGCAAACGAAAACGTCTGCGCGCTGCGGCGATCATTCCTCTAGGTCACGCCTCGCGGCGTGACTCCAGCAGCCTACCCGAGGGTTGCTCTCGACGATACTTGGTTGCCAAGCTGGGGCGCAGCATGCTGCGCTCCTACAAAGACATCCGCGATCGCCGAGGGAGCGCGCCCGCTTGCGCGAACGCTCTCATCGAGCCGGGCCGGCTCTCCCCTCCTATTTGGCCTTGCACCACGCGGGGTTTTCCATGCTCCCGGTATTGCTACCGGGACGGTGGGCTCTTACCCCACCTTTTCACCCTTGCCTAACGATTCAGCTTGTCCGGGCGGTAAGCCCGGCTTTTTGCGAAGACGTCTCGCAGGTTTCCCTGCGCGATGCCACCGTGCTGCTCCGCCGGCGGTATATTCTCTGTGGCACTTTCCGTAACTGAGCCGCACCGCGTCGAGCTAAGCTCGACGCCACACGCCGAAGCATGTAATCCCGCAGTTGCGGGACCTGCGTGGCCGTCCCCTGGCGTTACCAGGCGCGTTGCCCTTTACCCCGAAGCCGCCGTAAAGCGGCTGAGGGGTACTTCGTCACCGGCTCTTGCGAGCCTACGACGACGGTGTCCGGACTTTCCTCCCGCCTCGATTGCTCGAGGCCAGCGATCACCCGGCCCGTCCGCCAATTTCATTATAGAACAGAATGCGGTTCACCACAGAGGGCACAGAGAGCACAGTGAACAGAATTCTGGTTATGGCGGCCCAACCGAAGCCTGGGTCTTAGGGTTTCTCTGGTTCCTTGGCCGGGCTTTGCGGCGCGGTTGCCGTTCTGCGGTACACAATCTTCTTCGTCCCGCCTTCACAGGTACCGACCACCTTTCCCTCCACGTCCTGGTCCTTCGGCACTATTTCCAGCGAATACGACTTGACGCCCTTTGCATCCAGTTTGGTTGCGATTTCAGACTTCAGCTCTTCACAAGGCTTTGCTGCCTGCGCGTAACTGCACGCCGGCACGAACAACACCGCAGCAAGGGTTATCCACACTTTCATCTTGCGATCTCCTTTGTCGGGATTTGAGGGCCTACGCCCAGAATAGCAAGGCGAATGTCGACCGGGCGTTTCCCTTGCATTTGTCGTCCTGATTTAGTCAACAATAAGGGTGGGTGCCGTAAACCTGCGGTATTCAGGATGCCGGGTGCGGCATGCCTCAGCTTGTAGTACCCGCAGTAAGTGATTCTGGATTGCTTCGAAGACTGGCTCTGGAATAACGTCGCGCAAAATTCAAAACCTCATTCCCCGCCTATACGCGATACGTGCGATCCTAATTGCCGGATGCTCTTCGGACGACCGACGCCACCCGCCCGGCTATCGTGAGGTTGGGGTCATTCGAGCATGAGATTCGCTAACTCGTTCCAAGGATGGGGGATAACTCTTGATACATAACGTTGGTGGTGGTAGGCTCCTTGGCGCAGACGTTGTTGGCGTTACTTCAAGCACTGCCTGAGAAGCTGTCTCTCGGTAGTTTTGAAGGAGGGCGTATGCCCGGTCTCCCGATGAAGAGGGACCCTTCCGCTCTTTGCTACGAGCATCACATTGGGATGAGGTTTGGTCAGGTTGTCCTGCAAACCAGCGGCGAGCGGACTCAAATACTTGCCTACACCTGTCCGGAGCCCGATTGCCTGGTCCACTATGATGTTTCGCGCGGATACTTCATCACCGACCAGAATGGAAATGGAGATAAGCTAGAGATGACACCCAACGTCCGTTGTCCACATGATGGGGCGTCCATGTATCTAGCTGAGGTTTTGCCGGAACATAAGAGTTTCCGTCTCTGGAAATGTCCGAAGTGCAACATCAACCATACTAACGGTAGCAATCTGTAGTGACGGGATGCATCACGTACCGTTGAAGCGGCGGCACCCAATTACGCCTAAATCTCAGGACAAGTCGGCAGAGACAGAAGTTTGCCCGGTTGCTCTCTATCCGTCATCGTTTTGATGTACTTGTTGAGGGACTTGCCCTCAGCGCTCACTGCGACGATTACGTCTATCCGATGACCCATAGGACTTTCGATGTAGAACATGTAAGTCCCATCCTCGATGTATGAAATAGCTTTGTCTTGCGTTAGTTTCCAATGACTTCCGTCTGGCTTGACTCCACCCACGGAATGGATGCGCTCATGTGCGCTCGCTCGGCCGGTCTTGACGACGCACCTTATGCGAAGATGCTGAGCCATCTGCCCTTCCTCACTATTTCAACGCAGAATGACCAACGGAATTGGGCTGACCTTAACACGATGGCTCGTAGCTGGATCGATATTTCAGATGGGCCGCCAAACCTAACATCCGCCCGCGTTTACCACAGCAACTGCCAGCGCTGCACCTGCCACGGTAGCTCGAGCCCGAGGGCGAAGTTGCCACTTTGCACGCGCTCGCAGTAAACGATCGTTCCTTGAGACCGAATGCCATTCTGGGGAAAAGTAAGCAGCACGCGAGTTCCAGGTTGCCAGCGCTGCACGGTGGTGACGCGTACGCCTCGAGGACTCACGTTCTCAGTGAACGTCATTTCCTTAGGCACGGATTCGTCTGGGCGCGAAAGCTCTGCGGCCAATCTCTTCGCGATTCGCCTTTCGGATCGACCGTCGGATCGGCGGGTTGGAACGGGCGTGTCCATGAACCCTGGAGACCTCCCGGAACAGGTAGGATGCCCCAAGCCCCGACTGACTCTACCTATCGGATCCACAACAATATCTATAGGACTCACAACACCCAAGATCAATCGAGCGTCTGCTGTAAAATGGAGGGGTTAAACACCTTAGTTGGGGGGTTAGAGAGGCATAATGCGGAAGGCTTCGCCTCAAATTCTGGTGAATTTGTCCTGGAAAATCATCGCCATAGCTATCTCGCGCATGCGGTTTGAGATTTTCCTTGCATGGCATTCATGCCATGGCACTTACAAGCTGCTGAATATCTCTGTCTCTGTCCCGGACAGCATCGTGCTCAAAGTCCGCGACAGTGCCCGCAAAGTGCGTCGCCGCATGATCTTGGTCGCTTGCGGTGTGACGCGTGCCGCCCAACGCCGCGCGCTGGCTCACCAATTCGCCCAGGATCACGCCTTCGTGGGGCACCCCTCTCTGAAGGGCTAGGGTACGTTAGGGTATGCTACACCGCGAGCGTCACGCCGATAGCAGTCGTCGCCGGAGGAATCCACCGGTCATGGCAAGACCGGACCCCAACAAGATCAAAGTCGCGGGCTCCGGCACGACTCCCTCCTTATCCGACTCGATGAAAATTCTGTCAGTTGTGCCGCCGGACCATGTGATGGTGCCGACCAACTGCGGCCCTCCGGTTTCGGCGGCATTGCATCCGATAACAGCGGGACAGGGTACCGGCACACCCTCCAAGGCCGGAAGGTCGGAATCGAACACGAACGCGGCCGAGCCGGGAAGTGTTGTGATACCGAGGAGTGAAGTACCGGGGACTATGGTTGAAAGGAAGGTGTCACTCAGCAGGGTCTTGTTCGCGTCTTCAGACAGGAGGTACGTAGCCTGAACGGGAGTAGGAGAGTTGAGGTTTATCGTGAAGTTTCCCGTTGCTGAGATTATAGTTTGGCCCGTCCGGAGTAACATTACGCTGCAGACGTCCAAGTTTGGAGTTCCTGTTATCTGGTTCTGGCAAGTACCAGGGACAACGGTCAGCGAAGCCGACAACGGCGATACACTGATTATGTCCCCAAGATCGTTGAAAAGGATGTCGTCTGCTTTAGCAGCCTGAGCGACCATCAACGATAAGACAAGCACCACCGCGATTGAAATGATCTTCATCGAAGCTCCTTTCCGGTATGTCTACGTCGTGTTTCGGCTACCGGACACAACGGAGAACATCTTAAGTCTGAACGCAGAGAAGAAACCATGAAACGAAAACACGGTCAATCAGGTCTTTCACTGATTTTTTTGGTCAGGCCCCTTACTGAACGGAAAACACCCCCTGTGAAGCGGGCACTTCACATACCACGATCAGGAGGACTTAGATTCTCGATTTTCAACAACTTAAGTGACTGAACGTGCTGGTGCATTTGCACACTCTCAGTATCCAGGTACCACTAATGTGCAAATGTTTGCACGAGTTGAGAGGGTTGGAGCACCCTGGTTGGGCGGGCGGCGTCGCTCGATGCGAGCGAAGGCAACTGAAACCTCCACCTCTTGAAGAGAAAGGCATGGCGTCCGCTACCCTTCGCAGCTCAGGGCAAGTGGTCGTCGGCCGCTACACGAGTAAAGGCGGGATGGCGAGATGAACTCGCCGTTACGATGGATGCGCTCGCGTTGCTCGCTAGCCGGGCTGAAGCCCGCCGCTACGTAGATTCAAGCGCTGCAGGCGGAAAACGAAGATGGCGCCCTGGAGGGACGCCGCTACATTTGAAGCCCGGCCCGTCAACCCGTTGCGACGAAGGCTTCACATTTTATTGACATGCAAAAATAACGGTTGCGGGAATGGGGGCGTCTAATTGAGTAGAAGGAGCCCGGTTATGAAATCGAATTCGGGTCACGCCAGGGAAGCGATAGAACGCATCGTTGAACTGTCAGCGGAGGCCCAAATCACCAGACTGATGGTGGATAAAAACTCCCCGGCGTTCCACAATTTGACCGGAGCGATAGCGGCCTACGGCAAAGCACTCGCGCTTCTCGCCGCACTCCAACAACGGGAAGAGTTCTACACAATAGTCGCTGCAGCCGCCTGACTCTGCATCCGCTTCTTTCTAGATTTCATTCTAAGACGACTATGGCTAAAGCCGATCGCTGGGCTGGCCTGTTCCGCAGCGCCTGAAGGCGCTGCTCCCCTGACTAAAAGTCAGGGGCTTCCACGGTTCGTCCGCCGCTTATCGGTCCTCTGCCCAAAATCTTTCCAGGATCTGGCGGCCTGGTGTTTTTTCGCCAGGCTGAAGGACATCAGCGGGATCCACGGCGATTTGAAGTTCGCGAAGAAGGTCTGCATCCTCTGGTGTCAACGTTTTATGCCAAAGCGGTTCCTGTTCCTGAAGAGTCCGCTGAGGAGGTTTGGCAATTTTCAGGTAGGTGGGGCCGCGCCCTCCGAAGAGCCACGTAGCGACTGTGCCAGCGGTCTTGAGTGTGTTTTCAAACTTCATAAACTTCCGGCGTTGGGACGAATCTTGCCTACACAATGAACGAAATCTGGTTTGCCGGCGACTATTTTTCTTCGGATGCGTACAGGTCGTAACTGGTGGGAGATGACATGTAGACAAAGGTGCCCGCGACGGTCCGCGGTGGGGCGCAGCAGTGCTGCGCCCCTACGGGCTTTCGGGCACAAGGCGTGAGTTGCGGGTTTATCTTCTGTTTAGGCTCGGCGCGATAGTTTCCTCGCGCGACGGAGAGCCAAGGTATCGAAACAGGAATGCCTTCCGCGCAGGGGAGGGTTGGCATGAAGTCTTATCGTGTCGGACGCATCGCAAGTGGCGTGGTGGTGATGGTGCTGGGAGCTTTCTCGCTGATGACGGCGGCCGGGCCCGGCTATCACTTGCTTAAGAAATACAGCTTCGGGGCGGCGGAGGGGAGCACTCGCGAGTACTTCGACTACATCACGGTCGATTCTGCGGCGCGCCGGGTGTACCTTTCGCATGGCACGGAAATCAAGGTCATCGATGCCGACAGCGGCGCCCTCGTCGGCAACATCACCGGTTTGAAGCAAGATCACGGTGTCGCCATAGCCAGCGAGTTTGGCCGCGGATTCATCACGGACGGCGGGCAGGGCAAGGTGATCATTTTCGATCTGCAGAGCCTCAAGGTGACCGGCGAAGCCAAGGCCGACCAGGACGCCGACAGCGTCGCTTACGATCCCGCGTCGAAGCGCGTCTTCGTGATGAACGGCGATCCGCACAGCGCGACGGTGATCGATGCGAAGAGCGGCAGTGTGGTGGGGACCATCGATCTTGGCGGCGGGCCGGAGTTTGCCGTGGCCGATGGCAACGGAACGGTGTATGTCAATCTGGAAGACAAGAGCGAACTCGTGGCCATTGATTCCCGCACGCTAAAAATCAAATCGCGGTGGCCGCTTGCTCCCGCCGGAACGCCGACAGCTTTGGCGATGGACGTTGCGCACCATCGACTCTTCAGCGCTGGACGCAATCCACAAATGCTCGTGGTGCTCGACTCCGAGAGCGGAAAAGTGGTGCAGTCGTTCCCGATCTCCGCCGGCGTGGATGCCGCCGCCTACGAGCCCGCAACCGGGCTGCTCTTCGTCTCTACGCGCGAGGGCATCGTCCACGTATACCACGAAGACTCGCCTGACAAATTCAGCGAGGCGGAAACTATCAAGACCGAATATGGCGCCAAGACCATGGGCCTGGACACCAAGACGCACAACATTTTCGTGGACACGGCGGACTTTGGTCCGGCGCCGGCACCCACTGCGGAACGGCCGCACCCGCAGCGCCCGCCGATTCAAGGAACTTTTCACGTGCTGGTTTACGGGAAGTGACCGAACTCATCGTTCGGGGCCTGGCAAGCCGATCCGCCGGTCCAGGTCCGCAAATCTTGGGTCGTGGTGCAGAGTTTGAAAATCGGGAGCGGGGTTCAGGAGAATCAAGCCGCCGGCGCGGTTTCGATACGCTTTCTCCAGCCAAGCGAACGCCTGATCGTTTTCTCCAAGCGCAGCGTAAATCTTCGCCACTTCGAGGGTCATGTCCTCGCGGCCCTTCGCGCCGCTCAGCAGATCGTGGAGGATGACTTGGGATTTGTCCTTTTGCCTTGCCAGCGCGTATGTTCGGGCGAGGTCCGATAACGCCCAGGTATTCCCCTTACTGATGTCAACTGCTTTGCGCAATTCTGCGATCGCTGTCGGATAATTCTGTTTTCCAACATACGCTTCCGCGAGATAGATGTGGGCCAACAGGAAGGCCGGGTCTATTTCCAATGCTCGGAGGGCTTGCTGTATGGCCTCATCGCAGTGTTGCGCATAAACCAGCAATTGGACGGTATCTGTTTTGATGATCATGGACAGAGGGTCGGCCTGCTGCGCCTGGCGTTCTTCGTCGAGTGCCGCAGCCGGGTTGCCCCGAGCCATTAGCCATACCGCGTACCATTGATGAGCGGTGGAGTAGTTTGGATTAAGTTCGAGAGCGCGTTTAAACTCCTTCTCGGATCCCGGCCAGTCCCACTCATATTGCATTTTGACAAACGCGAGAGATGTGTGGGCTTCCGCGAGAGATTCATCCAGCTGCAAAGCAGTGAGAGCTGCCTCCCTGGCTTTAGGCATGGCTTCCCGGCGTGGAATGGCATTCGGCAGCGAACCGAGGAGCGCATAGGTATCGGCCAATCCCGCATAGGCGCGGGCATATTTCGGATCCAGAACGATTGCATGATTGAAATAGGCGATGGCCTTTACGAATGCGTCGGAAGTGCGTTTGTTCCAGAAAAAACGTCCCTTGAGGTAATCGCTATACGCTTCGACGCTGCCAGTCCCGACCGAGGGCGGCGGCGCAACAGCGTGTTCACTTCCCGACGAATGCAACTGCCGCATCAGAGATCGACTTATGGTGTCGTTAAGTCCCAGCAGGTCGTGAGGCGAAAGTTCGAAGCGGGAGGTCCAAAGAGTGCGGCCATCAGCGGCTTGCACGAGGCGCACATCCACAGCGAGCTGATCCCCATTTTTCAGGACGGCGCCCTCCACGAGGGCGTCTACGTGCAAATCCTGGGGTATTTTCTTGTCTGGGCCGGTCTGGGAATAGAGCGCAGCGGAACTTCCGGAAATCACACGCAGTCCTGAGATCTGGGCGACGTCCGTCAAGAGAGCGTCCGAGATGCCGTCGGCAAGGTATTCCTGCTGCGGATCACCGGTAAGATTTGCAAAAGGCAGCACGGCCAGAGATTGAATGCGAAGGGTGGGCCGCGGAGGGTAACGCCACCAGAGGGCCGCGACAAGTGCGAGAGCTAAGGCGACAGCGGGAACGATCCAAAGAAAGCGTGCTCGAACCTTGGACACAAGCAACACGCGCCGACTTTCGTTAGTACCGATGCGACCGGGAACTCCTTCGGAGGGATAGGGCTGTACTTGCCCTGTGAAGCGGTACCCGACGCCAGCGATGGTTTCGATCGGATTCTGGCCGGGCTCGCGTTCACCCAAAGTTTTCCGCAGGGTGAAAATATTCTGTGCGATGGTGGCTTCTTCGACTAAGGCGTCTCCCCAGACGAGCCGCTTGAGCTCCTCGCGAGTAACTACCCGCCCGGCGTTGGACACCAGGACCCCCAGGGTATCCAGCGCTTTGCGTGTGAGGGTGATCGGCTGATTGCGATGCAGAAGCTGCCGCTTCTCAACATCGAGCCAGAACGAACTGAAGGAAAACTGTTTTGTGTCCTGCACGTTCATTGCGTGTGGGGCAGTGCTAGAGATGATACAACGGTTGTCGAAAGAACAGGAAAAAGAAAGGGTTTTCCGTAGTTGTGCAAAGTTTGTTGTAACTCCGCAACCCGCAATTCACCCAGCAGATTGCATTTGATTAGAATGATCACAAATTTGAAAGTGTTCGGCTGCGTGAGACGCTGGCTGAGGCGATTCCCCAGCGCGCTCAAACAGGATTTGACACTTATCAAATAACTGTTTTGAAGCGCTTTGGTAGGCGGGATGCACAACCTCCTATCACCGACGGTGTATAACTTTTCGGGGCAAAGGGGAACCTGGACATGAATACTTTCAACGGACAACCCTCAATGAAAGCATTACTTGGCTGCCGTGCTCGGTTGTCTGCAGTTCTTTCGAGCGGCAGGACAAGATCGAAAATGATAAAGGCAACTTTCATACTCGCAGCGGCCCTGGCGGCGCTTCCCGCGATGGCGGAGACCATCACATTCACCATCAGCGCCCAAGGTAGCGGTACACTCGGCGCTACCACGTTTACCAATCAACTTGTTACCTTTACCGAGGTAACGGATACTTCAGACATCACCAATCCCTGCTTAGGTAGCATTTATGGTTATCCGTGCGCCCCGAGCCAGGCTGGTAACACGGTCACGATAGGGGGTATAGCGGGTACTCAGACGATATCCGACGATACGTTTTTCTTCGACAACGCCATCAACCTCGTCGGGATCTCAGGCGCATTCGGTCAAACCTATCTCTCTGCAATAGGCACGGCGGACGGCGCCACCTACGGTATGACAACCGCCTTTGGGCCGGAATCGGCACCCTACTACACCGTCGGGTCCTCGACTCTAGCTACCAGCGGCGGCACTCTGTCCCTAACGTCGTTCAGCGGCGACGCGACGTTTCAGGCGGTTCTCGGAACGACGACGCCCGCGACCACGCCTGAGCCAGGCACACTGACTTTGCTTGGGTCGGGCTTGCTCGGTTTGGTTCACCGGTTGCGCCGCAGGCGGTTCGCCCAATCGTAGCTCTCGGCGGGCGGCGTCTCGCAGCCGCTCGATGGAAACAAACACGGGTGCATTCTGCCCGCACCGTGGCGAGCGATATAGAATTTCTATTAGTTCCTCAAACTCTTCGTTCGGCTTGCAGGAGGCTCTTCACCTGGGAGCTTTGCGGGAGCCGTCTGGACGTGGGCTCTAGCCGAAATGGCCCGTTCGATACGGTCAGGGCTGGATTTGCACGAGATCGGCTGGCGGCCTTGGCTTTGCCGCGCCGGGCCAGCGCGAAGGGCGGACTGAGTGTAACCGAAGGCGGTTCATCAGTGTGCCGACGCCGATCGAACCGCGGACGAGATGATCGACCTTTACGGGTCCGGCCACCTTGATCGTTTTGATCCAATGTAATGCGCTGCTGATGGCACAGCCGCACTGCGAGCAGTCTGGCGTGCCGCCGAAGACGCAAGGCTCCACGCGACTTTGCAGATCGGCTGAATAATTGGTGGACATTTTGGAGAATAGGCAATCATCGGGATTCTTTGGAGGATGCAGGATAGCCCGAGCCGTGCCCTCGGTCATCAGGAACTTCGGACATTGCCGAGACAACGAGGGTAAGCGCTGGGCTAAGACTTCGCGATCCGCGGGAGTCAGCGTTTCCGAACTTTGTTCGCCGAGCTGAGGAGTGTACACGCTAACCCAGATGTTGTTGACCTCGGGCCGCGCACTCCAGAAGGACAGATACTCCTCCAGATACCCAGGCCGCTCAAGCATGGGGCGCGTAATGACCCAGTGGATATTGACGTCGCGGCCTTCGATGTTTTGCAGTATGCGCTCGTAGGTTGCGGGCTTGCGGCGGATGTCGTGATGCTCCGGGAGCCCGTCCACCGATACCGCTACGCGCAAGCGAGGGATGCTCATCCATTGCAGCGGTATGGGGATCACGGCGCTGGTAACCACCATCGTGAATACGCCCAGGTCGCTAAGGGCGGGGAGGATGCGGCTCAGCTCGCGATGCCGGATCAATGGCTCGCCGCCCACCAAGGAAACCTGAAGGGGCTGGTGCTTGCGCACGAGTTCCAATACACCTTCGACCAGCGCGTCACCACGTAGGTCGTGCAGGTCACGCAGGGTGACTTCGCCTCCCAGGTGCGTTTCGCCATACGCATAGCACCCGGGGCAACTGAGCGGGCACTCGCGAGTGATCTCAATAGACAGCATGGGGATGCGGCCGCTGAGGATTCTGCGCCAACCGGCGAGCAACTCGCGCGCGGTCAGAGTAGGTTTAGGCGCCGGCGAAAGCATAGCAAAGTGAGATGCGAGACATGGAGCGAAGGGTGCATCCCTAGGGTGCCCGAACGAACGAGGATTTGCACGAGGAAAAAATGAGGGCGCATCCGCCGCTAGGCTTTTTGCGCCCTCTATAAACTGAGCCGTAAAGCTGTGAGGCTCTCGGTTCAATCTGGCATGAAGATAGGTTTTCTCGTTCTTGGCGTCAATCGAAATCTCACGTTGCTGTTGTGAAAATCTGTGCGCGGGTGTGCAAAATCTTAGCTTCGCTCTCCGGGCCTATGCCTTTGCTTCGGCTCGCTGCGCTGTTTGGAGGAACTCGCGGATGTAAGCGGTTACTTCGGCCGATTGTCTGTGGACGAGCCAGTGGGAGGCTTGGGGGATGCGTTTGATGGTTAACTGCGGAACGAACTCAGGGAGGCCATCGAGGTTTTTCGGGACCATGGCGGGATCTTTCTCGCCCCAGATGACCAGGGTGGGAACGTTGACCGCGAAGGAGGAAGCATTCGGGGTGCCGGCTAGCGGCGAGGTGCTGAGCCGATTGGCGCGATAGTAATTGAGGCTGCCAGTAAGCGCGCCGGGTTGTGACCACGCCTTGATGTATTCGGGCTTGTCTTCGGCTGGCAGGCCATTTTCAGAGCCGAAGACCATGACCTTGTTGGCGAGGATGTCGAAATTGTTCGCCGAGAGAATTTGTTCGGCTTGCGCGCTACGGAAAATTTCCATGTACTCGCTGGCCTTTTGCTGGGCGAGGTCGGAAGTCAAGAGGCGGGCGAAAACGGCGGGATGCGGGGCGTTGATGATCACTAATTTCTCGAGGGCCTGCGGATGGGCGGCGGCGAAGGCCCAGGCCACGACGCCGCCCCAATCGTGACCGACAAGGAGGAATTTTTTGCCGGGGGAGAGATGAGCAGCGAATGCGCGGATGTCTTCCACTAAGACGTCGAGGCGATATTGAGCGACGTCGGAGGGCTTGTCGGAGAGATTGAAGCCGCGCATATCGAGCGCGACGGCATGGTGATCCTTGCCGAACTCGGACAGCTGGTTTCTCCAGGCAAACCAAAACTCCGGGAAGCCGTGGAGGAACAGGATGAGTGGACCCGTTCCGGCGGCGACATAGTGCAGGCGAACGCCGTTCACATTTGCGTAGTTGTCCGTTAGCATCGGTTCTCCGGAGCAGGCTCGTGAGCTTCTCTTGGGGCCATGCTTGAATTTGAAGCACTCGAAGATGTCAGGCTTGCTGACCTGCATTTGCTTCGGGCGCGGAGAGTCCTTCGGCCGCCAATTCTACGGTGGGAAACATCTCGATCAGGTTGTTTACCTTCGTCAATTTCAGGCTATAGTCAATCATCGGTTGTACTGCTGCGATGCGCAGCGTCCCTCCTGCGTTCTTCAGCTTCGTCAAGCACCTTACGATCGTTCCAATGGCCGCGCTGTCGGCGTGGGTCACGCCGGCCATATCAAAAATCACGCGCGTTTCGAGCGCTGCGATCATGCCGTCCACCTCGCGCTCTAGCCGGGCACACTCCGGCCCGCAGTGGATGCTGCCTTGCATCGCGAGCACGGTCACACCTTGCGGCAACGTTCGTTTTATGAAGTTTAAGATCACGACGCGGCGCGCTCCTCGCCTTCGTAGGGAAACTGCCGGATCAGGCGAACGCAATCCCCCAGCGCGGAAAAAATCGAAGGCCCCCATCCGCAGGGCACAAACGAAGCGTTTTTCTGGTTGACGGCCTTGTCTGCTTCCGCATAAAACCTGAGTCGCTGTCCGGGAGGCGGTACCGCAAACTCCTTGACGGTGATCGCAAATGTCACGTTGCCGCCGGGCTGCTGCTTCACGATCGTAAAGTGATGCAGCTGCGTCAATTGTTCCCCGGAATCCGCCTGTATGTGTACCCAATCGCTCATTCAGCGTTCCTCGCGGTCCTGCTGCGCTGTCGCGGATACTAGGCCAGCGACAAGTGCAAGTCAAACGATTCGCATGCGAAAGTGAATAGGGCGTCCGAGTAAGTACGCAAACCGAATGAAGGCGCGGGCACCGTGCGACACTAATTTGTATCAATAATGGCGAAAGGCGTCCACACTGGTTGCATGGGTAACCCCACATTGGCAGGCAAGGATCTTTGGAAGAAAAAACGCGGAGATTTGAACGACAAAAGGAACGTGCTGTTCAAGAAATATTCACGAAATCCGCATGATCTTGAGCTCGCTTTGGAAATCAAGAAGATCGATGACGAGATTGCCGAGTACACTGACAAAATGAGGCGAGACACCCTGTCGGGACGCAAGGCCGATCCACTCCCCGTGGTTGCGGCGAAAAACTAAGCGAGTACAAGCGTTAATTAACTGGGCGCGGAGCGATTTGCGTCCCGCAGTGGTATAGTGCGGACAAATTTTCTGCGTGCTCCGAGGCGGGAGGAAGTATGGGTGCTTTTGTCGCAGGTGCGCCGCAACGGCGAATACAAATTCTTGCAATGCTTATAGCGGTACATCTTGTGGCGGCAGGAAACTTTGCGCGAGCGCAGGGCAAGAATCCGTTGGCCAATGATCCCAACGCCGCAAAGCTCGGGGAATTTGAATTTCGCGCGAACTGCGCTTTTTGCCATGGGCTGGGCGCCCGCGGTGGAGGACGCGGTCCGGACCTTACGCGCACGCGGAAGAAGCACGGGAATTCCGACGCGGATTTGTTTCGCACGATCAACGAAGGCGTTCCGGGCACGGCCATGCCTCAGAATGGCGCGACGCAGCAAGGTGTCGGCATGACCGAAGAGGAAGTCTGGCAGGTGATTTCCTACATTCGCAGCGTGCAGGTGAAGACCTCGGCCGCGCCGACGGGAAATGCCGCGCACGGCAAAGAGCTTTTCACCGGATCGCCGGCGTGCGCCACTTGCCACATGATTGAAGGCAAGGGCGGCCGCCTCGGTCCGGACCTGACGGGCACGGGGTCTGCGCGGTCGGTTGATTACATTGTCGATTCCGTGCGCAATCCCAGCCGGCGCCTGGCGCAGGGAATCACGGAAGCGATGAAGGAGTTCTCGCAGGAGTATGAGACGGTGACGGTGGTCGACGACCGCGGACAGAAATTCCAAGGCGTAGTGCTGAACGAGGACAATTTCACGCTGCAAATGCTCGATACGCGCGAGCAGCTTCACCTTTTCGAGAAGGACAAGCTGCGATCCTACGATAAGAGCCGCGAATCGCTAATGCCGAAGTACGACGAGAAAACGCTGCCAGAGAAAGATTTGCAGGATATCGTGGCGTATTTGCTGAGCGTGGGTGGAAGCAAGTGAGTTGAGGGCTTTGCAGTTGGAGGTAAGAATGCCGGCCTACTTTATTGTCGATGTGGATGTTCACAACCCTGCGGCAATGCGGGAATACCTGGAGCGTGTGCCCGGGACGCTGACAAAGTATGGCGGGCGCTACATCGTGCGCGGAGGCCAATTCGAAGTAATGGAAGGAGACTGGCAGCCGACGCGGGTGGTCATGCTGGAATTTCCAAATATGGAGCAGGCAAAGCTCTGGTACGGATGCGAAGAGTGTGGAGAGATGAAGGCCGCAAGGCTCAAAGCGGCGAAAACCAACATGGTGTTGGTGGAGGGAGTCTGAGTGTGCCTGGGATCTTTGTATACGAGAACATTCGCTCGAGGCTGGCATGAAGCATGCGATTTGCGCGACAGCGACCCTTGTGATTAGCGGTTTCTTGTGTTGTTCTGCGTGGGCGCAGGTGACGCCACAGCGGCTGCTCGATTCCGCGAAGGAGCCGCAGAATTGGCTGACCTATTCGGGTGACTATGCTGGCCGCCGGTTCAGTACGCTCGACCAGATCAATACGGCCAATGCACACGCACTGGTGCCGAAGTGGGCATACCAGACCATGGCAGGGGGAAAATTTGAGGCTACACCGCTCGTGGTCGATGGCGTGTTGTATGGCACAGGCCAAGACAATCGCGCTTTCGCGCTGGACGCGCGTACGGGCCGGCCCATCTGGCAATACCAGCGCGCGCTGCCGGCCGACATTCGACCGTGCTGCGGGCGGGTCAATCGCGGCCTGGCCATTCTGGGCGATAAAGTTTTCCTTGGCACGCTGGATTCGCACGTAATCGCGCTCGACACCAAGAGCGGCAACGTTGTGTGGGATGTGACCACTTTCGATTACACCCAGGGCTACAGCATCACGCTGGCGCCGCTGACGGTGAAAAATCTGGTCATCGTCGGAGTCAGCGGCGGCGAGTATGGCATTCGCGGATTCATCGACGCGTATGACGCGAACACCGGCGAGCGCAAGTGGCGCTTCTACACGGTTCCTGGTCCGGGTGAACCTGGACACGAAAGCTGGGAAGGTGAGTCCTGGAAAATTGGCGGGGCCCCAGCATGGATCACCGGCACGTATGATCCGGCGACTAACACGACGTTCTGGACGACGGGGAATCCGTCGCCATCCAATCGTGGCGAAGGCCGCGCGGGCGACAACCTTTACAGCAATTCACTTTTGGCACTGGACGTGGACACGGGCAAGCTGAAATGGTATTTCCAGTTCACCAAGCACGACGACCATGATTACGACGCCACGCAAGTGCCGGTCTTGTTGGAGCGCGACGGCAAGCATTTGCTGATTCAGGCCAACCGCAACGGCTACTTTTACGTGATCGACCGCAGCAACGGCAAATTACTCTCCTCGAGCACGTTTGCCAAAGTTACCTGGAGCAGCAGCAAGGACGCTGAGGGGCGCCCGGTTGCCAACAAGGAGGCGAGTCCTACTCCGGAAGGCAGCCGCGTCTGCCCTGGCGCCGCGGGCGCGACAAACTGGATGTCGCCCACCTTTGATCCGCAAACCGGCTTGTTCTATGTGACCGCGCGGGAGCAGTGCGACATTTTCAGCACGGCGGCGCAGCCTTACCAGGCCGGGCACGCGTATTACGGCAGCGCGTATTTCCCCAACGATGACGCCGCGCCGTTTTGGGGCGCGCTTCGCGCCATCGATCCCGGCACCGGAAAAATCAAGTGGGAATGGAAGCATCCGTCGCCGACATGGTCGGGAGTGCTTTCGACAGCGGGCGGGTTGGTGTTCACCGGCGACGCCGAAGGAAACTTTATCGCGCTAGACGCGGCAAGCGGCAAACCGCTCTGGCACTTCCAAGCGGGCGCTTCGGTGTATTCGTCGCCGATGGCTTATGCTATTGACGGAAAAGAGTATGTCGCCGTCGCTGCAGGTTCCGCGCTATTCTCCTTCGGCCTGCCATAAACGCGACCAAAAGTATTCACGCGTTCAGCATCTCGACTGCTGTTAGCGCGTAAATCGCTGCGCACTCGCGCACCTTGTGCAAATCTACGTATTCGTTTGGCCCGTGCGCAACCGATAGCAACCCAGGCCCGTATGCGTAAGCTGGAATTCCGAGAGCGGCGTAGAAGCGGATCTCCAACAAACCTGGACACATTTCGAATCGTGGTGCTTCGTCACTTATTGCCTGCACGCTTTGCACGAGCGCATGGCCTAGCCTCTCCTCCGCCGAGCAAGCGGCTGCTCGGCCTTCCTGCAGAATCTCCCACTCCAATCGAATCCCTTCACCGCGGCACTTTTCCAGCACTCCGATGAGCCGATCTTTTTCCGCGTCGAAATCTTCTTCTGGATTGATGCGGCGGTCGACGGTGAACCAGCATTGGTCGGGCACAACGTTGAAATTCGTCCCGCCAACGCTTTCGCCGCCTAGCATCAAGATGGAATTGCTGCTTTGCTCAGCACTGATTGCATGAGCGGTCTTCCGCGGCTCCACTTCCTTCTTCAACTTTTGCAGGCGATCCACAACGCGCAACATTTGTTCGAATGCATTTTCGCCTCGATGTTGCAACCCGACGTGCGCAGACTTGCCAAATACCTTAATTCGCAACGAGATTGCGCCGCGGTTCGCATTCCAAACAACGCCGCTGGTCGGCTCCGGCAAAAGCATTCCAATCCCGTTGCGGCCGAGCTTTTCCTCGCGCGCAAGCCACGCCGAGCCGCGCGCGCCTCCGGTCTCCTCGTCGGGAACCAGGGTAAGTGCGATCTTGCCATTCAACGCCACGCCGCATTCTTGCAGCGCGCGAACGGCAAAAAGCATGGCCACAATGCCGCCCTTCATATCGCACGAACCGCGGCCAAATAGGAAATGCTCTTTGCGCTCCGGCTGAAATTGCGCTGGGGATTGCGCCGGCACGACGTCGTAATGCCCGTGAAAATACAGCGTGCGCGTGCCGCTACCGAAGCTCGCCATCAGGCTCACCGCTGTTTCGTCGTTTGCATGAGCGCCGGCAGCCGGGGCAGGGAATACGTGCCGCTCGCAGGTGAGGC
>Ga0307479_10001704_pt1 | contig 20018 bp, 16 predicted proteins | sample atmos_gasesECM4C_FD_203743 | JGI IMG/M metagenome (GOLD analysis project Ga0307479, IMG submission 203743) | Hardwood forest soil microbial communities from Morgan-Monroe State Forest, Indiana, United States - atmos_gasesECM4C_515 | ecosystem: Environmental > Terrestrial > Soil > Temperate...
CGGCAAGATGACGCGGATGGCGGCCGCCGCGCTCCCCGAGGCGCGGTTGGCGTTGGTCACCATCAGCGCGTAGTCGCCGGGCGTGAGCGCGCGCGCGTCGGCGGCGGAGTCGGCGGTGCGCATGGCCAGCGGCATGCGCGACTTGTCGACGAACCGCACGTACGCCGAAGGCAGCGTGTAGCTCTCGGGGCCGTTCAGCTGCACCACCGGCATGAGGAGGCCCGGCGTTCCCGCGAGCGCGTTGGTGGGCAGCGGAGCGAAGTTGTCGCCCAGGACGTCGATGAGCCAGCCATCGCTGGCATCGCCCTGCGCGTTGCAGAGGTAGGCGGGCGAGGTGCTCTGGTCGCGCTCGTTGCGCGCGCCGCTCACGACCGGCGTCGGTCCGTCGATGCTGTGCGAGCACGCCAACACCAGGCTGATGGCGAGGGTTCGTTTCATGGCGGTGACCATACGGCGCAGGAACCGCATGGGCGAGTATTCGGTTGAGCCACTCGGGTGCGCATTGCGGCCACCGGGACCCGACAGTAGAGTCCGCGGCCGGAAGCGGTGAAAGGTGCGCCCATGAAGAGACTGCATGGCTCGATGACGGCAATGGTCACGCCCATGCGCGGCGGAGCGGTGGACGAGAAGGCGCTCCGCGCGCAGGCGCGCTGGCAGATCGAGAGCGGCACCGACGCGCTGGTGCCCTGCGGGACCACCGGCGAAGGCGCGACGCTCACCGCCGAGGAGCACGCGCTGGTGGTGCGCGCCTGCGTCGAGGAAGCCAAGGGCCGGGTGCCGGTGATCGCCGGCACCGGCAGCAACGACACCCGCCGCACCATCGAGAGCACGCAGCGCGCCAAGGAGGCGGGCGCGGACGCGGCGCTGGTGGTCACGCCCTACTACAACAAGCCCACCCCCGAGGGACTCTTCCGCCACTTCGAGGCGGTGGCCCGCCAGGGCGGGCTGCCGGTGCTGATGTACAACGTGCCCTCGCGCACCTCGCTCGACATGCTGCCGGAGACGGTCTCGCGCTGCGCGAAGATCCCCGGCGTCGTCGGCATCAAGGAAGCGAGCGGCAACATCGCGCGAGTGGCCGAGATCCGAGCGGCGGGCGTGCCGGAAGAGTTCGTCATCGTCGCCGGCGACGACATGTTCGCGCTGGCGACGCTGGCGCTGGGGGGCGACGGAGTGATCAGTGTGGTCTCCAACATCGCCCCGGCCGACATGGCCGCCCTCTGCGACGCGTTCGACGCCGGCGCCCTGCAGAAGGCGCAGAAGGCGCAGATCAAGTTCGCCCCGCTGGTGAAGGCGCTCTTCTCCGAGACCAATCCGCTGCCGGTCAAGCACGCGCTGGCCAAGATGGGCGGCATCGGGCCGGAGCTGCGGCTGCCGCTGGCGCCGATTTCGGAAGCGGGCGCGGCTCGCGTCGAGGCGGCGATGCGCGAGTATGGGGGCCTCTCGTGATTCGAGCTTGCGTGGCGGGAGTGGGCGGGAAGATGGGCTCGCGCATCTTGAATGCCGTTCGCGGCGAGGAGGACTTCGCCGTCACCGGCGCGTTCGAGAAGCCGGAGAGCCCGCACGTGGGCCTCGACGCGGGGCTGCTCTCGGGAGCGGGGCCGCTGGAGGTCACCGTCGCGGCCGGCATCGAGAAGGCGCTGGAGCGCGGCGCCGACGTGGTGATCGACTTCACCGCCCCCAACGCCTCGCTGCACCACGCCAAGGTCTGCGCGCAAAACAACGTCGCGCTGGTGGTGGGCACCACCGGCTTCTCCGCGCAAGCGCGCGCCGAGCTGGCCGGGCACGCGCAGAAGATTCCGCTCTTGATGGCGCCCAACATGAGCGTGGGCGTGAACGTGCTCTTCCGGCTGGTGGGCGACGCGGCCCGCGCGCTGGGCAAGGGCTACGAGGTGGAGATCCTGGAGCTGCATCACCGCGCCAAGAAGGACGCACCTTCCGGCACCGCGCTGCGGCTGGCGGAGGTGGCCGCCGACGCGCTCGGCCTCGACCCGCAGACGGCCTGCGTCTACGAGCGGCACGGCGACATCGGCGCGCGCCAGCCCGGCACCATCGGAGTCCAGACGCTGCGCGGCGGCGACGTGATCGGCGAGCATACCGTCTACTTCCTCGCCGACGGCGAGCGCCTGGAATTGACCCACAAGGCCACCAACCGCGACAACTTCGCTCGCGGCGCCGTGCGGGCCGCGCGCTGGCTCACCGGCCGCAAGCCCGGCCTCTACGACATGCAGGACGTGCTCGGGTTCCACCGATGACCCAGGTCGCGCGCTACCTGGGGCGGGACGGAGAGATCCTCGAGGGCGTGGTGCTGGGTGACGAGATCGAAGAGATCTCCGGGCTCGATCCGATGTTGCAAGGCGGCCGGCGCGTGGGCGGGCGGCGCAAGCTGTCCGAGGTGCAGCTGATGCCGTGGGGCACGGGCCGCAAGATCGTCATCGTGGGCAAGAACTACGTCGACCATGCTCGCGAGCTGGCCAGCGAGGTGCCCAAGGAGCCGCTGCTCTCGATGAAGCCGGTGTCGGCGCTCATCGGCCATGGGCAGGCCATCGTGCTGCCGCCCGCGAGCGTGAGCAGCGACGTGCAGCACGAGTCGGAGCTGGCGGTGGTGATCGGCAAGCGCCTGCATCACGCTTCGGAAGCGGAGTGCGCCAAAGGTATAGCGGGTATCACTTGTCTCAACGACGTCACCGCGCGCGACATCCAGCGTCGCGAGGGGCAGTGGACGCGCGCCAAGGGCTTCGACACCTTCTGTCCGGTGGGGCCCTGGGTCTCGGTCGGCGGCCCCTTCGAAGACGTGCGCGTGCAATGCCGGGTGAACGGCGTGGTCAAGCAGGACGGGCGCACGCGCGATCAGGTCTTCAAGCTGCCGCGGCTGCTGGCGTTCATCACTGCCGGCATGACGCTGGAGCCCGGCGACCTCGTCTCCACCGGCACGCCCGCCGGAGTGGGTACGCTGCACGCCGGCGACGTGGTCGAGGTGGAAGTCGAGGGCGTGGGAGTATTGCGGAACGAGGTCCGCGCCGGGTGAACCCGATCCAAAGCGCGCCGAAGGCGCCACCTTGCGGGTCCGCGGCGAGCGGAGCGAGACCGTGAACCCGCTGCTCGCACGGCTCTCGGCGTATCTGCAAGAGAAGGCGAACGCGCAGCGCGAGGCCGCGATGCGCTCGGGCCGGCCGGTCTACGACTTCGGCATCGGCGACCCGCGCGAGCCCACGCCGGCCTTCATCCGCGAGGCGCTGCGCGCGGCGGTGCCCGAGGTGTCGCAGTACCCGTCGATCGCGGGCCGGCCGGCGCTGCGCCAGGCGGTTGCGGCGTACTTGTCGCGGCGCTTCGGGCTCTCGGTGGATCCCGAGTGCGAGATCCTTCCCTGCGCCGGCGCCAAGGAGGCGCTCTTCCACTTGCCGCTGTGCGCGGCCGACCCGGCGCGGCCGTTCTGCTGGTATCCCGATCCGGGTTATCCGGTGTACGAGCGCGCCATCCTCTTCGCCGGCGCCACGCCGCGCGCCGTTCCGCTGCTCGCCGAGCGCGGGTTCCTTCCCGACCTGGTGGCGATTTCCGCCGCCGACTGGAAGCGCACCAGCCTCTTCTTCGACTGCTACCCGCACAATCCCACCGGCGCCGGCGCGCCGCGAGAGCATCATCAGCGGCTGGCCGCGCTGGCCCGCGAGCACGGATTTCTCGTCGTGTGCGACGAGCCGTACGTCGATCTCTACGTCGGCGATCCGCCGCACTCGGCCTTGCAGGTCTCACGCGAGAACCTGATCGCCATTCATTCGCTCAGCAAGCGCAGCGGCATGACCGGCTACCGCAGCGGCTTCATCGCCGGCGACGCGCGCGTCGTCCTCGCGCTGCGCGAGGCGAGGGCCAACTTCGGCGTCGCCTCGCAGGACTTCGTGCAAGCGGCCGCCATCGCCGCCTGGAGCGACGACGCGCACGTCGAGGAGCGCCGCCGGGTCTTCGCCGCCAAGCGCGCCCTGCTCCTCGCGCACCTGCGCAAGCTGGGACTGCACGCCGCCGGCGAAGGCGCGTTCTATCTCTGGGTCCGCGTGCCCCAAGGCCACTCCAGCGAGTCGTACGCGACCATGCTCGCCGAGCGCGGCATCCTGGTCGTGCCCGGCAACAGCTTCGGCCAGCACGGCGAAGGCTTCATCCGCTTGGCCATGGTCCCCACCTTGCGCGACTGCGAGGCGGCCGTGCAAGCTTGGCCGAGCTAGGTCCGAATGCAAAACCCCGCCGCCGCAGAGCTGAGGCTGCCGCACGCCCCCGACGACGAATTGATCGCGGCGGTCACCGCGGCCCATCGCGATCGCGCGCAGCTGCAGCAGCACGCGGCCGCGGTGCGCGAGGTCATCTACCGGCTCGACCAGGGCACGCTGCGCGTGGCCGAGCGCATCGACACCGACGAGCGCTGGCTGATCCACGGCTGGATCCAGCAGGCCATCAACCTCTACTTCGCCCTCGCCCAGAGCGAGCTCCTCGATGCGGGCGTCCTCAAGTTCTTCGACAAGATTCCCCCCAAGCAGGAGCTGGGCGAGTTCCGCGTCGTGCCGCCGGGCGTGGTCCGCTACGGCGCGCACGTCGAGCGGGGCGCCATCGTCATGCCCGGCTACGTCAACATCGGCGCGCGCGTGGGCGGGGGTAGCATGGTCGACACCTGGGCCACCGTCGGTTCCTGCGCGCAGGTGGGCCGCGGCGTGCACCTCTCGGGCGGCGTCGGCCTCGGCGGAGTGCTGGAGCCGCCGGGAGCGCGGCCGGTGATCATCGAGGACGGCGCGTTCGTCGGCAGCCGCTGCGTGGTGGTCGAGGGCGTGCTGGTCGAGGAGGAAGCGGTGCTGGGCGCGGGCGTGGTGCTCACCGCCTCGACGCCCATCTACGACGTGAGCGGCCCCGCCGAGAAGCTTCTCAAGGGCCGCGTCCCGGCGCGCAGCGTGGTCATCCCCGGCATGCGGCCGCGCCAGTTTCCCGCCGGCGAGTACCTGACGCCTTGCGCGCTCATCGTCGGCGCGCGCAAGGAGAGCACCGACAAGAAGACTTCGCTCAACTCCGCGCTGCGCGACTTCGGGGTCTCGGTGTGAACGCCGGCCTCGCCGAGCGCACGCTCGAGCTGTGCGCGATCCGCAGCCCCGTCGGCGAGGAGGCGGAGATCGCCGCGTACGTCGCGCGCGAGACCGGCGGCGAGCGCATCGGCAATGCGGTGGTGTGTGGGCGGGCGGGCGGCGCGCGGCCGGCGGTGATCCTCGCCGGACATCTCGACACCGTGCCGCTCCAGCCCGGCGACTTCCCGTCGCGCCGCGCCGACGGCCGCATCTTCGGCCGCGGGGCCTCCGACATGAAGGGCGCGCTGGCGGTGATGATCGAGCTGTGGCGCTCGCTGACGCGCGCGGAGTTGCCGGTGGAGCTGGTGCTGGTGTTCTACGATCGCGAGGAAGGGCCCATCGCCGAGAACGGCCTCTTGCCGCTCTTCCAGGCCCGGCCCGACCTGCGCCGCGCCGCGCTCGCGCTCTGCCTGGAGCCCACCGACCTCGCGCTCCAGCTCGGCTGCTGCGGATCGATGCACGCCACGCTCACCTTCCAGGGGCGTTCCGCGCACTCGGCGCGGCCGTGGCAAGGCGAGAACGCCATCCACAAGAGCGGAGCGCTGCTCGAACACCTGCGCGCGCAGGAGCCGCGCGAGGTGCGCATGGGCGAGCTCGTCTATCGCGAGGTGATGAGCGTGACGCGCATCGAGGGCTTCACCGGCCGCAACGTGGTGCCGGCCCGCTGCGAGCTCAACCTCAACTTCCGCTTCGCTCCGGGGCGCACGCTCGCGCAGGCCGAGGACGAAGTCGTCGCGCTGGCGCGGCGATTCGGGGCGGAGGCGCGCGTCACCGATCGCGCGCCGAGCGGGCCGGCCATCCTCGACAACGCGCTGCTTCAGGAATTGCGCGCGCTCACCGCCGCGCCGGTGGAAGCAAAGCAGGCCTGGACCGACGTGGCGCAGCTCGCGCAGCTGGGAGTCCCGGCCGCCAACTTCGGACCCGGCGAGCAGGCGCAGGCGCACCAGAAGAACGAGAGCTGCTCGGAAGAGTCGCTGCAGCGAGCATACGTCATGCTCGAGCGCTTCCTGCGCGAGGCAGTGGTGTGATCGACATTTTCGTCGGCCTCGGCTCGAATCTCGGCGACCGACTCGCCAACCTGGGCGCGGCGGTCGATCGCATCGCCTGGGAGCCTGGCTTCTCGCTCCGCAGATTCTCGCTCGCGTACGAGAGCGAGCCCGTGGGTCCGCCGCAGCCGCGCTATCTCAACGCCGTGGCCCAGGTGGGGACGCTCTTGTCGCCCCGCGCCAGCCTGCAACAGCTGCACTTCATCGAGGAGCAGCTGGGCCGTTTGCGGCGCGAGCGATGGGGATCGCGCGAGATCGACCTCGATCTGCTCCTCTTCGGCGACCGCGTCATCAGCGAGACGGGCCTGTTCGTGCCCCATCCGCTGCTCGCGGGGCGCGCCTTCGTCCTGGTGCCCCTGGCGGAGATCGCGCCGGACGCGGTCCACCCGGTGCTGCAACGGACGGTCCGCGAGCTGGCGGACGCCATTCCGGAGAGCGAGCGCTGGCAAGTGCGCCCCTACCGGCCCATCCGCCGCTCCCTGCCCGAGCCGGAGCCGCCCGACGCCGAGCCGTGATAGATCGCGCGCCGATGAAACTTCTTGTTCTCGCGCTCCTGCTCGCTGCCTGCAAGCCCGAGTCGCCGCAAGCCGCGCCCGACGCGGGCGACCTGGCGGTGGTGGATTCCAAGGCGCTGCTGGCCGAGGTGGACCGCCTCAAGGACCAGCTCAAGGACAAGCCCAAGACCTTCGAGGTGCTCTCGGCGCTGGGCAACCTCTATTACGAGAACGGCCGCTACCTGGACGCGGTGGACGCCTACCGGCAGGCCGAGGAGCTGGCCGCGCCGGCCGAGGCGGAAGCCGATGGCCTCCGCAAGCGCGGCGTGAAGCCGGCGGCGGATCTTCCGGCGGAGTGCCGGCGGAGCGGCAGCGACTACGGCCTCGCCCAGATCTTCGAGACGGCGCGCAAGCTGCTGCCGCCGCGCGAGCTGCGCTGTCTCGACTCCGCGCTGGAGATGGCCCTCGCGGCGCGGGCGCGGCGCGGCAACAGCTTCTATCTGATCGGGAACCCCGACGCGGCGCTGGCCGAGCACCGTAAAGTTCTCGCCGTCGCGCCCGACTATCCGGAGTCGCTCTTCTTCGTCGGCGCCATCGTGCTCGAGCAGTCGAACGGCGACAAGGCCAGGCTGGCCGAAGGGAAGAAGTACTGGAAGCGCATGCTCGAGGTCGCGCCCGACAGCCCGCGCGCGGCAATCGTCCGCGAGACGCTGCCCAAGGCGGAAGAGGTGTTCAAGCCCAAGGCGCAGGCGCTGCCGCCAGGACATCCGCAGGTCGCGCAGGACCAGCTGCCGCCGGGCCATCCGCCGCTGCGCGGGCAGGAGCCCACCGCGCACGCCGGGCCGTCGGCGGAAGAAGTGCAGAACATGGCCGAGGCGGCGCAGAACACCGAGCGCACGCCGGAGCTGGAGAAGGGCCTCGACGAGCTGCTCGCCGAGGGCGAACGCGACCTCGAGCAGGGCAAGTACCAGGAGGCGCGCGACGCGGTGGTGCGGGTGATGCCCATGCGCCCCAACGACGCGCGCGCGGCGGCCGAGCTGGGCGGGGCCATGCGCGGCCTGGGCCGCACCGAGATGGCCGAGCGCACGCTCTCGCGCGCCCTGCAGCTCGACCCGAAACAGCCGCGTGCTCTCTACGAGATGGGCAAGCTCCAGCAAGCGCGGGGCGACGAAGAGGGCGCGGCGCGCAGCTTCGCTGCGCTCAAGATCGCGGACCCGAAGTTTGCGCAAGCGCACGGCGTTCCCTGAGGCCTTTCAGAACCCCTTGAGCCGGTAGCTGGCGCCGCCGCCGACGATCTTCTGCTCCACCAGCTTTCCTTCCTTCACCAGCTCGTCGAGCAGCGCCGAAGCCTGGAAGCGATCGAGCCTCAATTCGGCGGCCACCGCTTCCGGCGTGACCAGCAGCTTGGCGCGCATCATCCGGACGATGGAGTCCTTTTGCTGCTGCTTCACCTGCAGCTCGTCGGTGCTGCTCTTCATCCCCTTGCGGATGCCGAAGATGATCAGCGCCACCACCAAGAGCGCCAGGAGCGGAAAGACGATGTCGCCGTGGTCCTCGACGAAGTACCAGATCCGGTGTGCGTCATCGTCGGCGGGCGCGTGCGGCTTGTGCGTGCGCGGCCGGAACCCGCGCGGGGCTTGGGCCAGCGCGAGCGCGAGAAAGTGATGGAAGGCGGCCAGCACCGGGCGTTCCTACGGCAGATGGCGGGGGCGATCAAGCGGTCAGCGGTACGCGTCGAGCTCGACGGCGAAACCAGGGTCGACGATGCGGAACAGCTCGGCGCCGCCCTCCTTTCGCTCGGACGCGCAAGCCGGCCCCGGACAAGGCAGCGTGTCGACGAAGTAGGCGCGCTTCTCGCCGCGGAAAGCCGCGCAGGGGTGGATGCGGGAGGCGACTTCGTCGAAGAAGAGCAGGTTGACTTGCGGAAAGGTGATGGGCCGCGCCGCCAGAGCGGGAATCCACTGCCCGGCGTCGCCGTAGTTGGTGAGGATGGGGCAGTCGGGAAGCTCTGCGATGACGCGCAGGTCGGCTTCGGTGGCGAGGGCATGCTCGCGGCCGGCGCGCAGCGCTTTCGACTGCAGGAGCGCCGCGTGCGCGAGCAGCACTCCGATGACCACCGCCGCCAGCCGGGGGCGGCCCTCGAGCGCATCGTGGGCGAGCAGCGCGATCGGCAAGAGCAGGAGCACCGCCACGCGGTCGGGATAGAGCAGCACGCTGAGCGGCAAGAGCGAGATGCGGCCGTTGAGCACCAGCAGCGCGAGAGCGGCCGCGAGCGCGAGAGGAAACACGGCGCGCGCCGGATTTCGCCACAGCACCAGCAGGGCCGCGGCCGCGCCCGCGAGCAGCGGAACGTCGTGCAGCATCTGCGGGAAGATCCGCAGCGCTGCGGAGTCGATCGCCGTCTTGCGCGCCCAGAGAAGCTCGCGCGGGCCCAGCACCCGATGCAGCACGGCCAGATAGGGAGCGCAGAGCACGATGGCGATACCGGCCGCGGCGGCGAGCTGCCAGAAGCCGCGCCGCAGCTGTGGCCGCAGCCAGAGAGCGGCCGCGAGCATCGGCAGCGCCGCATACGAGAACGCCGCGGCGGTGGTGCCGTGGGTGAGCAGCGACGCGGCGGCGAAGAGCGCGCAGGCAAAGACGCTGCGGCGATCGCCCTGGAGCGCGTCGATGCCGGCCGCGAGCGCCGCCACGCCAAAGGCGATCCCCAGCGCGTTGGGCGCTCCGCCCCAGGTCCAGAAATAGAGCGGCGCCCGCGCGGCGAGCACGGCCAATACTCCGGCGGCAAGCCCGCTCGCCCGTCCGGAAGACCAGCGCGAGACGGCCGCCGCGAACGCGATCATGACCAGCGCGTACGCCAACGCGTGTCCGGCCAGGCCGGCCTGCCGCCAGTCGAGGCCGCCCAGCTCGGCGAGGAGCGCGGTGAGCGTGGGCTGGCCCACCGGATAGCTGTGGAAGAAATCCAGCGGCCAGAGGGGGCGGAAGCTCGCGGGACGTCCGTGCGCGTCGGCGAGAACACGCGCCACCGCCGTGTGCATCGCTCCGTCCACGCCGGGCGCGACCAGCGCCGACCGCGAGAGCGCCACGAAGACGATCGCCGCCGCCAGCCACACCAGCGCGCTCGCCAGATCCGGCGGCGACTTTCTCGAGAGCCAGAGCCCGGCGGCGAGCGTGGAGGCGCCGAGCACCACCACCGGCCAGTGCCAGTCGAAGGGCAACAGCCGCATCCACCAGAACGCCACCACCCAGAACGCCGCCGCATGGAGCGGCAGCTCGACGGCGCGCCCGCGCGGCGAGCACAGCACGTGCAGCAGCACGCCCGGCCCCACCAGCAACACCAGCACCGCTACGGTCCGCCTTGGCGCGGCCGCGCGAACTCGGGCTCGTGGCCGGGCGCCAGCACCTTGCCGCGGCGCCAGAGGATCTCCTCGCAGCGCGCGATCAGCTCGGGGAACCCCTCGCGGGTGAGCGCCGAGACCGCCACGCCGCCGTCGCGGGCGGCCAGCATGCGGGCCGCCTCGGGAGCGCGGTCCGCCTTGTTGTAGATCGAGAGCCGCGGCGTGTCGGAAACCGCCAGCGTCGAGAGCACGCGCTCCACCGCCGCGGCCTGCTCGTCGTGGCGCGGGTCGCTGGCGTCGATGACGTGGAGGAGCAGGTCGGCCTCTTCCAGCTCCTCCAGCGTGGCGCGGAAGGCGTTCACCAGATCGCGCGGGAGATCGCGGATGAACCCCACCGTGTCGGTGATGATCACTTCGCGATCGCGGGGGAACTTGAGGCGGCGGCTCGTGGGATCGAGGGTGGCGAAGAGCTTGTTCTCCACCAGCACCGAAGAGTCGGTGAGCGCGTTGAGCAGCGTGCTCTTGCCGGCATTGGTGTAGCCGACGATGGAGACCACCGGCACGCCGCTCTTGTTGCGCTGGCGGCGGCGCACGGCCCGGTCGCTCGAGAGCCGATCGATGCGCGACTCCAGCGCGGCGATGCGGTCGCGCACGCGGCGGCGATCCACTTCCAGCTTGGTCTCGCCCGGCCCGCGCCCGCCGATGCCGCCGGCCAGGCGCGAGAGCGACTCGTCGCGGCCCACCAGCCGCGGCAAGAGGTACTTCAGCTGCGCCAGCTCCACTTGCAGCTTGCCGTCGGCGCTCTGCGCCCGCTGGGCAAATATATCAAGTATCAACTGCGTCCGGTCGAGGATGCGCAGCGAGGTGGCCTCGCTGATGTGGCGCGCCTGCGAAGGAGTGAGGTCGTGGTCGAAGACCAGGAGATCCGCGCCCAGCTGCATGGAGCGCACCAGGATTTCTTGCAGCTTGCCATCGCCGATGAGCGTGCGCGGGTCGATCTCGCGGCGGCCCTGCAGGACGTGGTCCAGCACCTGCACGCCGGCGGTGCGCGCCAGCTCTTGCAGCTCGTGCAACGACGCCTCGGCCGCGGCGCGGTCCCTGGTGTGCACGCCGACCAGCAATGCGCGTCCTTCCACGCCCACCGCGCGCCCCGGCGCGACCCGCGCCATCTCCTGCTCCAGCGCCGCGATCTGCGCTTGCGCATCGAACGGCAGCTCGTGCAGCGAGGCGGCTTGGGATAGTTGGTATAAATCGCCGCGGATGTTCCACGGCAGGAGCGTGGCCAGGTAGACCTTGCCCGGCAGCCCGTCGTCGCGGGCCACGACGGCCGCCACCGCGTCGAGGCGCAGCAGCACCAGGTCGGTGAGGTCGTCGCGCGTGAGCGGCTCGTCGCGCAGGTGGGTGTGCACCAGCCGCAGGCCGCGCAGGCGCGCGTGACCGGCGCGGGCGCGGCCGATCTCGGGCAGCGCCAGCTGCCGCGCGTCGCCGACGATGACGTGCTCGATCTCGCCCCGCCGGTTGATCAGCACCCCCAGCTGCCGGCCGACCTCCCGGGACAGCTCGCAGAGGTGGCGGGCCAGCTCCGGCGAGCAGAGCTCGTGCTGCTGCACGCGGCGGCGCCAGGTGGCGAGCAGCCGTTTGCTCTGGCTCGCCTTCAATCCGGCAGTATTTCCCGAAAGCTCTTCTCTCACCCGCCCCCATGTGTAACATGGTGTTTCAAGCGAATGAGCGAAACCCGCATCTCCCTCGCGCGCTGCCGCCGGCCGGTGATCAAGATCGGCTCGGCCGTGCTGGCGGGGGCCGGCAAGCTCGACCGCAAGAAGTTCGCGCTGCTCTGCGACGACCTGGCCGCCATCGGGCAGGGGCGCACTCCGGTCGTCGTTTCTTCGGGCGCGGTAGCGCTGGGCGTGGAGCGGCTGCAGCTTCTGCAGCGGCCGCGCGAGATGGCGCTCAAGCAGGCTGCCGCGGCGGCGGGGCAGAGCCGTCTGATGCGGCTCTACGACGACGAGCTGGAGGCGCGCGGGCTGCACTGCGCGCAGGTGCTGCTCACGCACGCCGACATCGCCAACCGCGGCCGCTACCTGAACGCGCGCCGGGCGCTGGCCGAGCTTCTCGCGCGCGGCGTCCTGCCGGTGATCAACGAGAACGACACCGTCAGCGTGGAGGAGATCAAGTTCGGCGACAACGACGCGCTGGCGGCCATGGTGGTCGACCTGGTCGAGGCCGATCTCCTGGTCATCCTCACCGACGCCGGCGGCGTCTTCAGCGCCGACCCTGCGCGCGACAAGAGCGCGGCGCGGATTCCGCTGATCGAGAAAGTGACGCCGCAGATCGAAGCGCTGGCGGGGAGCGAGTCGGCCACCGGCACCGGCGGCATGATCACCAAGCTGCGCGCCGCGCGGCGGGCCACCGAGGCGGGCGTGCCCTGCGCCATCATTCCCGGCGAGCCGGGGATGCTGCCGCGGCTCTTCAGTGGCGAGGACGTGGGGACGCTGGTCCTGGCGCAGGGCGAGCGCAAGCGGCTGCGCAAGCGCTGGATGCTGGACTTGAAGACGCGCGGCGAGATCCTCGTCGACGACGGCGCGCGCGCGGCGCTGATCGAGCGCAAGAAGAGCCTCTTGCCGAGCGGCGTGCGCGAAGTGCGCGGCACGTTTCTCTCCGGCGATCCGGTGGAGATCGCCACGCTCGACGGCAGGGCCTTCGCGCGCGGCCTCACCGTCTACTCCGCCGACGAAGTGCGGCGCATCATCGGACTGCGCTCGACCGACATCGAGGCCACGCTCGGCTACCGGCTGCTCGACTGCGTAGTGCACCGCGACGACCTGGTGGTGATGGCGTGAGCGCGGAACTGAAACTGGCCGCCCTGGAGCTGGCGCAGCGCGCGCGGACCGCGTCGCGCGAGTTGCCCAGGCAGGACCGCGCACGCCTGGTGCTGCAGGCGGCGGACCGCATCGAAAAAAACGCGGCGCAGATCGCGGCCGCCAACGAGATGGACCTGGCGGGCGCGCGCGCGGCCGGACATCCGGCGGCGTTCCTCGATCGGCTGCGGCTGGATGCGCCGCGTATCCAGGCCATGGCCGGCGCGCTCCGCGAGGTGGCCGCGCTGCCCGACCCGGTGGGCGAGGTGGTCGAGTCTTTCACCAGGCCCAACGGCTTGCGCGTCGAGCGCGTGCGCGCTCCGCTGGGAGTGATCTTGATGATCTACGAATCGCGACCCAACGTGACGGCCGAGGCGGCGGCGCTCTGCCTGCGAAGCGGAAACGCGGCGCTCTTGCGCGGCGGGTCGGAGGCGCTGCAGAGCAACGCCGCCATCGCCGCCTGCTTTTCCGAGGACGCGGTGCAGCTGGTGGCGCCCAACCGCGCGCTGCTCGACGAGCTGCTGCAGCTGGAAGATCTGATCGACCTGTGCATCCCGCGCGGTGGGCCGTCGCTGATCGGCTTCGTCTCCCAGCGCTCGCGCGTGCCGGTGATCAAGCATTACCAAGGCGTCTGTCACCTGTACGTCGCGGCCGACGCGGACCTGGCCATGGCGGAAGCGATCGCGGTGAACGCCAAGGTCCAGCGGCCGGGCGTGTGCAACGCGCTCGAGTGCGTGCTGCTCGACGAGGCGATCGCCGGCGCGGCGATGCCGCGGCTGCGCGCCGCCATGCCGCAGGTCGAATTTCTCGAGACGCCCGACGCCTACGGCCGCGAGTTCCTCGATTTGAAATTGGCGGTCGCGGTGGTGGACGGCATCGAGGGCGCCTTGCGCCACATCGCCCGCTACGGCAGCCGCCACACCGAGGCCATCGTCACCGGGGACCGGCAGCTCGCCGAGCGCTTCCTGCGCGAGGTGGACGCGAGCTGCGTGTTGTGGAACGCCTCGACGCGCTTCAACGACGGCGGGGAGCTGGGCCTCGGCGCCGAGATCGGCATCTCCACCAGCAAGCTGCACGCCTACGGACCGATGGGCCTGCGCGAACTGACCTGCACGCGCTTCATGGTGCGGGGAGACGGACAGGTCCGCCCATGAAAACAGGAGGAAGACGACGAATGCCGAGCTCGCCCACGCAGACTGCCCCACGCATCGACGAGGACGCGCAGCGCACCGCGGTGGCCGCCGCGCGCGCCGCGGTGGAGAAGAAGGCGGAGGAGGTGGCGGTGCTCGATCTGCGGGGAGTGTCCGGGTACACCGACTTCCTCGTCATCTGCTCGGGGCAGAGCGACCGGCAGCTGGAGGCCATCGCGCAGAGCGTGGACAAGGAGCTGGCGCTGCAAGGGCACCGGCTGATCGGGTCGGAGGGATTGCGCGGCGGGCGCTGGGTTTTGCTCGACTTCGGCGAGGTGGTGGTGCACGTCTTCCACCGCGACGAGCGCGCGCACTACGACCTGGAAGGGCTCTGGGCCGACGCGCCGCGGATTGCGGTGTGAAGCTGCGGCTGCTCTCGGTGGGGAAGGACAAGGGACCCACCGCGGAGTTGGCGGCCGAGTATGCAAGACGCATCGGCCGCTTCGCGGAAGTCGAATTGTTTGAGCTCAAAGAATTGGACCTGGCGCGGGCACGCGGGGAATTGTGGGCGCTCGACCAGCGCGGGACGGAGCTGACTTCCGAGGGGCTGGCCGGGCGCGTGGGCCGCACGGCGCAGATCACCCTCTGCATCGGCGGCGACGAGGGCTTCGACGACGCAGTCCGCAAGCAGGCGCGCTTCGTCTGGTCGCTTTCGAAGCTGACGCTGCCGCACCGCCTCGCGCGCGTGGTCGCGCTCGAGCAGCTCTATCGCGCCTTCGAAATCTTGCGCGGCGGCCCGTACCACAAATAGGTCAGCCCACTCACTGTAACGAAATGGTCGCGTTGTAGATGAACGTCCCCTGGGCCACGGCAATCGTGGTCGAACCCTTGGGATCGGTCGGGCCGGGCCCAGACGATCCTCCCGACTCTGCATCATAAGCAAAGACGTAAACGGTTCCCGGTACCTCTTGGACATTGGCAAGCTGAAACGTTGCCGGGAAGTTGCCGGGTGTATTCGTCGAGCAGGCGCAACAACCGCAGCATCGCGCGCCTCCGCCGTTGCTGCATGCGGTGTTCTTGCACGCTTGTGCATTCCAGCCAGTCGCAGGCCACGCCGCGGTGCCCGAGAGCGCGATATTGATCGCTGCAGTCGTGCAGGTCGCGACCGGATAGTTGACGGTCACGTTGACGGTCACGGTGATTGAAGAAGCGGTCGCTCCTCCACAACTGCAAACAGCGGACAGGGCCAGAGCGATTGTCGATACCGATCGCGCGCTCATCAAATCCCCATCGTCACCCATCGACGACAAACGAGACTCTCATGTCAGGCTGTACTGCGCCACTCCGGAAGACGCGCAGGAGATGGCGGCCGTGCACCGTGGGAATGCGCGTCGAGAATGGCGCCGGAAGCCGCGCGCGGGGGCGGTCGTCGAGTTGTAGCTCCAGCTCGCCGCCGCCGCGGGGCGCCAGCGCGCGCACCGGGATGGTCTGGTATTCGTCGGGGAGATCGCGGCCGCGCAAGAATTCGTCGCCGTCGCGAGGAAAGGCGAGAGCGGCGCGGACGCCGCCGGCGGCCGCCGCGCTCAGCGTGCGAACGCCCTCGTGCGCGGCCCAGTCGTAGAAGCGAGGGCCCAGATCGAGCCCGCCGCCGCCGTGCATCGCGCACTGCGTCCGCGGCGCGGTGCCGGGCGCGAACTTCTCGCGCACCGTGCCCGGACAGTGCGGGCCGGCCAGCTCTCCCGAGAGCGCGCACACCTCGCGCTCCTCGAGCGGCGCGTCGTAGAGCGGCGCGGGCTTCTCGATGCGCGCCATGGCCAGCGCCAAGATGCGATGGAAGAGCGGCCCCGCGCCGGTGATGCCGCTCACCTGCCTCATGGTCTCGCCGGTCATGTTGCCGACCCAGACCGCGACCGTGCGCTCGCGGGTGAAGCCCACCGTCCAGTTGTCGGTGAAGGCGCGCGAGGTGCCGGTCTTGGCGGCGGCGGGAAAGGCGAAGCGCAGCGCGTTGTCCAGCCCGAACGACGGCGCCCGGGCCGACGCATCCGAAAGTATATCCGCTATCAACGCCGCCGTTTGCGGCGAGAACAACCGCCGCTCCCAAGGCGGCGGCAGTGGCAACGCGCGACCGGACGAGTCGTCCGCCTGCTCGACGAAGCGCAGCGCTGCGAGAAGCCCGCCGCGCGCCAGGCCCGAGTACGCGCGCGCCAGCTCGAGGAGCGACACTTCTCCGTCGCCCAGCACCAGGCCGAGGCCGTAGTGGTCGGCGTCCTCGCGCAGGCTGTCGAAACCCGCGCGCCGCAGCGTGGAGAGCAGCTCCGGCGGCGAGACCATCTCGGCCACTTTCACCGCCGGCACGTTGTACGAGCTGGCCAGCGCGATACGCGCGCGCACCGGACCGTGGGCGCGGCGGTCGTAGTTCTTGGGCATGTAGTCGCCGAAGTGCGACTCCACATCCGAGAGCAGCGTCGCGGCGGTGAGCCCGTGCTGCTCCATCGCCTGCGCGTAGGCAAAGGGCTTGAGCGCGCTGCCGGGCTGGCGCAGCGCGCGAACGGCGTCGATGCGCCCTTCATGCTCCTCGTCGAACCAGTCGGGCGAGCCGACGTAGGCCAGCACCTCGGCGGTGGCGTTGTCGATCACGATGGCCGCCGCGCTGCCCACGCGCCGCTGGGAAAGTCCGGCCAGCTGCTCGCGCACCGCGGCTTCCGCCTCGCGCTGCAGCGAGAGATCGAGCGTGGTCCGCACCCGCACCGCCAGCGGCGGCGCTCGCGAGCGCGCGATCTCCTCGGCGAAATGGGCCGCCTCGAACGCGCGCCGCACCCGCAGCGGCGGGGCCCGCGCCGGCCGCCGCAAGAGCGCGGCGAGGAAGCGCGCCTCCTCGGCGTTCATGGCGCGCGCCGGCTTGTCGAAGTAGAGGCGCGCCGCCGCCTCCACGCCGCGCACGTCGTTTCCCAGGGGCACGCGCGTCAGGTACTGCTCGAGAATCTGCGCCTTGCTCAGCGAGCGCTCGAGCCGCAGCGCGAAGATCATCTCGGACAGTTTCCCCAGCACCGTGCGCGGGTGCGGCCGGATGAGCCGCGCCAGCTGCATGGTCAACGTCGACCCGCCCTCGGCGAAGCGCAGCCGCCTCACGTCGTCGCGCAGCGCGCGTCCCAGAGCGAGCGGATCGATTCCGTGATGCGAGAAGAAGCGGCGGTCCTCGGCCTCCACGAACGCGCGCCAGACGTGCGGCGGCAATTCGCTCAAGTGTGCCGGCGCGGCGTGGCCCTCGGCACGCGAGGCAAATTCGCGGAGCAGCGTTCCGTCGCGCGCCTCCACCCGCAGCGAGACCGCGCGCGCGAGCGACAGCTCCTCGGGCGGCAAGGCGCAAGCGAGCGCGCCTGCCCAGATGAGCGCCGCGATCTTCATCTGGCCGCCAGCGGCTCCTGCGCAACGACGCGCACCTCGCCCGACTCGCTGCGGCCGAACACTTCGGGCGCGTACATCTCCGCCGCATGCGCCGGCTTGAGCACGAACCTGCCCGGCGTGGTGGCGCGCGCGACGAAGCTGAGCACATGCACGCCCGGCGGCAGATGATCGGAGAAATAGACCACGCGATCGTCGCGCTTCTCCTCGTAGTCGAAGGGGCTCCAGAAGCCGTACTCGCCGCCCGAGTCGTCCATGGCGCGCGTCTGCTCGCTCTCCTGATCCTCCTCGCCGGCTTCGGTCTTTTGCTGCCGCGTGGTCGCGAGCGCCGTGTCCACCGCCTCCAGGCCCGCCGGCAGCGGAATGTCGACAGCCACGAAATTGCGCTCCTGCGACGTGGCCACCCGCACTCGCACGCGCACCAGATCGCCCGCGCCGAACTCCAGCGCCTGCTTCCCCGGCTGGTCGTACGGCTCGAACCAGCGCTGCACGAAGAGGCCCTCGTTGCGCGGCTCGCGCGGCAGCTGCGCGGGCGCGTAGCGAAGCAGGGCCGTGTAGTAGAGCGTGCCGGTCCCGTCGACCTTGAATTCCAGCGGCAGTTGCTTGTCGCCCTCGGGAAGCGGCAGCTTGCGCGAGGCCACCTCGAGCGTGCGCTTGCGGAACTCCGCGCTCGCCAGCTCCTTGCCGCCCAGCACGACGCGCGCCGCGAAGTCGGGCGCCTGCCGCTCCTTCACGCGCACCACCTCGGCCAGGCCCATCAACGAGTACGCCGCCTCTTGCGTGTTGCGATACGCGCCGCCCCTGCGCACGTCGGTGAGGTAGCGCGCGATCTTGCTCACGTACGGGTGCGACGGCTTCAAGTCCACCAGCGTCTGCAGCACCATTCCGGTCGTGCGCGTGTCCGACGAGAGCAGCGGCGCATAGGAGCTGTCGCTGCTCTCCTCGAAATGCACGTCGCGCGGCGTCTCCTTGGCGGCGTCGAAGAGGTCTTGCAAGAGCGCCTCGGCCCTGGGCCGCTTGCCTTTGCCGATGGCGATGGCATCCGCAAGCTGGGCCTTGGCGAAGAGCGGCAGCCTGTCCTTCATCGCGTACAGCTCGTCGTAGTAGGAGGGCCGCGCGTCGCCCATCCGCGCCAGCACTTGCAGCGCGAAGATGCGCTCCTCGGGCACGATGCGCTCGTTCGGACATTGCGACTCGCCCGCCGCCACCTGCGCCAGGAAGCGCCGGGCGCGCACCAGCACGTCCTTGTGCACCGGGTAATCCATCTCCTGCGCTCGGGCGAGCGCGAGCGTGGCGTAGATCGACGGCCAGGCGTACGGGCACTGCGCGGTGGGCCAGTAGAGGAACCCGCCCGAGGGCGCTTGCAGCTGCTCGATCTTGGCGACGGTATCGGCGACCACTGCATCGTCGTGCGGCGGGAGGCCGAACACGCGCTCGACTTCGCGGACGGCGACGAACGGCACCAGCTTCGACGAGAGCTGCTCGACGCAGCCGTACGGATATTCAACCAGCTGGTTGAATACTTCCGCGAGCCCGCCCAGCGCGGTGGAAGCGAGCGAGAGCTCCAGTCCGCCCACGTCGCGGCGCACGTCGCGAGGCGGGATCAGCCCCTCGGCCTTGGTCGCGGTCGTGTCGCCGGCCACCGCCACCGCTTCCATCTCGACCGGCAACGAGACGGGAATGACCTGCTCCACCGCGTCGCTCAGCTCCCCGGCCGCGGCGCGGAAGCGCAGGGTAGCCGGACCGGCGGCGAGGCCCCTGAACTTGAAGCGCACCTCGCGAGCGACGCCGGCCTCGATGGAGACCGTCTTCTCCGCGACCGCATCGGCCCGCTGCACGCCGCCCGCCACCTGCGCGGTGACCTTCAAGGATTCGATCGCCTTGGTGGAGTGGACCGCCACGCCGGCTTCGAACTCGTCTCCCACGCGCGCGAAGCGCGGCAGCGCCGGCAGCACCAGGAGAGGCAGCGCGACGCGGATCTCGCTCTGCCCGCCGCCGAAGCGGTCGGCGTCGGTGGCGGCCACGGCCATGATGCGGAAGGTGGTGAGGTTGTCGGGCAGCTCGAGCTCGGCGTGCGCTTTTCCCTCGGCTGAAGTCTCCAGCGTCTGCCAGAGCACGGTGGTGACGAAGCGGCTGCGCACGTCGCCAGCCGGACCCAGCCCGCCGCCGCCGCCGGGCTGCACCTCACCCTTCTCGCCGAACTTCTGCCGGCGCACGAGGCGCGGCAACTCCTCGCCCAGCGCCACCGACAGGGGATGCTCGGGAAAGAGCGCGGCCAGCGGATCGGGAAGCTGATACCCCGTCAGCCGCAGCACCGCCTCGTCCACGGCGTAGAGCTGCACCTCCGCCGCTTGCGGCGCACCGTGCGCGTCGCGCACCAGCACGTCCACCGCCACTTTCTCGCGCGGCTTGTACTCGCTGCGCGGCGTGCTCACGGAGACCGCCAGCTTCTTCACTCCGGTGCCCACCTTCAGCGCCGCGTAGCCGAGCCGCAGCGACGGCCGCCCCGGATCGTCGCCGGGAACTGCGGGCGCCTCCACAAGGCCGCCCTGCTGCACGCGCTCGCGCACCAGCAGGACGCCGATAAAGATATTCGGCACCATCTCCTCGCGGATGGGCACGTCGATGGTGGAGGCGGTGCCGGAAAGCTCCAGCACCCA
>Ga0307479_10001705_pt1 | contig 20018 bp, 21 predicted proteins | sample atmos_gasesECM4C_FD_203743 | JGI IMG/M metagenome (GOLD analysis project Ga0307479, IMG submission 203743) | Hardwood forest soil microbial communities from Morgan-Monroe State Forest, Indiana, United States - atmos_gasesECM4C_515 | ecosystem: Environmental > Terrestrial > Soil > Temperate...
TACCGCCGCCATTGTCATCACCGGCCAGCGGCAACATAACTCGAACGGCCCTCAGATCCCGCCGCCCACCAGCACTCAGCACCGCGAACCCGCATACGGTCCTCAAGTCACGCTGCCGTTCACCGGCCTCAGCAAACCCGGCGACGTGGCGGTGGGGACCGCCGGTGACGTGTATGTCGCCGACTATGGCAACAGTCGGGTGCTGAGACTGGCGGCCGGGTCGAGCTTCCCGAAGGCGGTGCCGTTCACCGGCCTCAACAAGCCGCAGGGTGTGGCGGTGGATGCCGCCGGCGACCTCTACGTCACCGACCCCGGCAGCAGTCGGGTGCTGAAGCTGGCGGCGGGCTCTAGCACCCAGGCCGTGCTGCCGTTAACCGGCCTCAACCAGCCCTGGGGAGTGGCGGTGGATACCGCCCGCAACCTCTACGTCACCGACGTCATTAACGATCGGGTGGTTAAACTGGCGGCGGGCTCGGCCACCCAGACCGAGCTGCCGTTCACCGGCCTCAGGGCCCCCCAGAGCGTGGCGGTGGACACCGCCGGCAACCTGTACGTCACCGACTACAGCAACAATCGGGTGCTCAAGCTGCCGGTCGGTTCGGGCGTGCAGACGGTGCTGCCGTTCAGCGGCCTCAACGGCCCCTATGGTGTGGCGGTGGATGGCGCCGGCAACCTCTACGTCGCCGACGATGGCAACAATCAGGTGCTGAAACTGGCGGCGGGCTCGGCCATCCCGACGGTGCTGCCCTTCACCGGCCTCAATTATCCAAACGGTCTGGCGGTGGACACCGCCGGCAACCTCTACGTCACCGACGAAGGCAACGATCGGGTGGTGGAGCTGCCAGCGGGGTGATGCGCCGCACGGCGGGTGTGCGAGGCGCGACTACCTGGACTGAGATTTAGCGCTCAACCGGCCTCGAGTCGCTCCAGCGTCCCGGTCGGGTCGTAGTAAAGCTCCTGGCGGGCGATCCGGCCGTCGCGATAGCGGTAGATGACCACGTACGTCGAGCGCAGGCGTTCCGCACCCTGGGTCCAGTCAAACTGCACGCGCACGAACGCCGCATCCGCACTGGGCGTGATGGCGTGCTCCACCGCCTCGTAGCGGATGGCCGGGCAGCCACGGATGGTGAGTGCGATGAACTCGAGCGTGCGCTCGATGCCGTCGATCCGGGCCGGCCAATCGAAGAGACGTACCGTCGGGCTCACATACACCACGTCGGGCTGATAGAGCTCCCGCGCGATTGCAGGATCGCCATCCGCGAATGCCCGCGCAAAGCACGCCTCCTGCGCAAGCAGCGCGTCTTCCGAGATTCCGCGCGTGGTCATCGACGCTCCCTCTGCTAGAAGACCCCGGTGCAGCCGAGCGACATGTTAACCGGCCGCGATGGCCCCGGTGAATGGACGAGCGGCTCGATTCCGCTGCGGCACACGAAATTCGGCTGTGTTGGCGGCGCTGCCGCCGTACTGTGACCGCATGTCAGCCAGCCGCACCGTTGTCTCGTCCGGATCCGACTTCGAATCGGTGGTCGGTTACTCCCGCGCGGTGCGGGTCGGCCCGCACGTGGCAGTGGCCGGAACAACCGGCGCCGGACCGGCCCACGATATTGCCGCCCAGACCCGAGACGCTTTGCGCCGCATCGAAGTTGCTCTGGGACAGGCGGGCGCGACACTCGCCGACGTGGTCCGTACCCGCATCTACGTGACCGATATTTCGCGTTGGCGCGAGGTCGGCGACGTGCACGCACAGGTTTTCGGCGAAACACGTCCCGTAGCCACCATGGTCCAAGTCTCCGCGCTGATTGCACCTGAACTGTTGGTGGAGATCGAAGCCGACGCCTATGTGGAATCCTGAGATCCCGCGACCGGCGGAAAAGTGCCATCAGGCCCCGGCCGGTATGGGGTGACCTTGATCACGGCCCTCGCCGGCAGCGGACCGTACAGATGTGGGAACAGCATCGACTCCGGATCCGCTGCGACCCCCAGTTCCCAACGCACAGGTGAGTCAAGCGCTGCCGGGTCGATGTACAGCAGAACCAGATCTGCACGACCGCGGTAGAGCCGGTTAGCCGGCAGATGCACCTGCTCAAGCGTCGAGAGATGGATGAATGAGCCGCACGGTTCGGGGCGAATCCCACCGCGGCTACGAGCATGCGACCACTCCTCAACCCCACACAGGTGCGTCAGCACGGCAGGAGCGGGGGGCATGGTACCCAGCTTGCCCGACCGGCGGGCCGAAATCCGTGAGAAACGACACACCTGATAACGGCCGGGGAACAACGCGAAAACCCACAACGTCTGAGACAGTGAAGATACGTAGATATGGAGAAGTCATGAACGCAACTTTGACCAGTCCCGAGCTGACTAGAGCGGACCGCTGCGACCGCTGCGGCGCGGCAGCTCGCGTGCGTGCCAAGCTGCCTTCTGGAGCCGAGCTTCTCTTCTGCCAGCATCACGCGAACAAGCACGAGGAGAAACTTGTCGAGTTGGCCGCCACGCTAGAGGTCAGCGGAAGCTAAATTCGCCTAACTCACCCCTCGACAATGTGGGCTGCCCAGGGAGTCATCGGTAATGCTGGACCCGTATGAGCGACCAGGTTGCCAAGCCGTCCCGCCACCACGTGTGGCGGATCAGTCTTAGGACACTCTCGAAAAGCTGGGACGACTCAATCTTCTCGGAGTCCGCGCAGGCGGGCTTTTGGTCGTGCTTGTCGCTGCCGCCGCTGTTGTTGGGAATACTGGGCAGCTTGGCTTACGTAGCACCACTGTTCGGTGCGGACACGTTGCCCACCATTGAGCACCGCGTGATCTCGGCGGCGCACAGCTTCTTCTCCCCCAGTGTGGTCAACGAGATCATCGAGCCCACCATCCGCGACATCGCCGGCCAGGCCCGCGGCGAGGTGGTTTCGCTGGGTTTTGTGATCTCGCTGTGGGCGGGATCGTCGGCGATGTCGACATTCGTCGATTCCGTGGTCGAGGCGCATGACCAAACTCCGTTGCGCCACCCGGTGCGGCAGCGCTTCTTTGCGCTGTTCCTGTACATAGTGTTTCTGGTGTTTGTGGTGGCAACCGCGCCGTTGGCGGTAGTGGGCCCCCGCGCGGTGAGCGAGCACATCCCGAATAGCTGGGCCAACGTGCTGCACTATGGCTACTACCCGACGCTGGTTCTTGGCCTCGTGGTCGGTGTCATGGTCCTCTACCGGGTGGCGCTGCCAGTACCACTGCCGTCGCATCGGCTGATACTCGGCGCGATCCTGGCGACAACGGTGTTCGTGGTCGCCACGCTGGGCCTTCGGTTCTACCTCAGGTGGATCACCAGCACGGGCTACACCTACGGCGCGCTGTCCACACCGATCGCGTTCCTGCTGTTCGCGTTCTTCGGTGGCTTTGCGATCATGCTGGGCGCCGAACTCAACGCCGCCATCCAGGAAGAGTTCCCGGCGCCGAAGACGCATGCCCACCGGTTGCGCAACTGGCTGGTGACGCGCCTACGCGCCAGCACGGCGACTGTTTCAGCACCGGATTCGCCGTCGGCGCAGCACAATACTGCGACAGCGGAGCCACCGACCTGATCAGCCCGCCTTGAGTGTTTCGTAGATCCGCTTGCAATCCGGACAGACCGGCGAGCCTGGCTTAGCCGACCGCGTGACGGGAAATACCTCACCACACAAGGCGACGACGTGGCTGCCCATGACGGCGCTCTCGACGATCTTGTCCTTCTTGACGTAATGGAAGTATTTAGGGGTATCGCTACCGGTCCCGTCATCGACGCGTTCGTCGGTATCGGTGCGTTCGATCGTGTCGGTCTGCATACCTGACATTGTGCCCTTAACTCGCTACAGCCGGAGCCGATCTGGTGTGGGACAGTGGAGAGGTGAAGCACGGCTCCGAGCTGGGGTTCGACAACAGCTTCGATGACTTCGACGACAAGGGCCGTCCGGTGCTCATCACCACCGCGGCGCCCTCGTATGAGGAGGAGCGCCGAGCGCGGGTGCGTAAGTACGTGACCCTGATGGCATGCCGGGTTCCCGCGCTCATCCTGGCCGCCGTCGCATACGGCGCCTGGCACAACGGTCTGATCTCACTGCTGATCGTGGCGGTGTCAGTGCCGTTGCCGTGGATGGCCGTGCTGATTGCCAACGACCGACCCCCTCGCCGCTCCGACGAGCCCCGACGGTATGCACGGCGGCGCACCCCGTTGTTCCCGACGGCCGAGCGGCCGGCACTCGAGGCTGCGCGACCCCCGTCGGTGCAACCGGACTCGTCTGCTGGCGCGGAGGGCGAGGGTTAGTCAGCGCTTCCGGCTAGCCCACGCGTCGACTCTCAGGACATTCTCAGGTCGTCGGCACATCCCTGCACGTCAAAGCGTGTGAGATGGCAAGCGGGTGGGAACTCTCAGTGCTGGTATGTCGTTAAACCCCATGACAGTACAAGCCGATGGGAGGGCGCAATGGCCGAAGCGACAACAAGGGCCAGCACAAGCCGGATTGACAGCGATCTGGATGCTCAAAGCCCGGCAGCGGACCTGGTGCGCGTGTATCTGAACGGCATCGGCAAGACGGCGTTGCTCAACGCCGCCGGCGAAGTCGAATTGGCCAAGCGCGTCGAGGCTGGGCTCTACGCCGAGCATCTGCTCGAAACCCGCAAGCGCCTCGGCGAGAACCGCAAACGCGATTTGGCCGCCGTGGCGCGCGATGGCGAGGCAGCACGCCGCCACTTGCTGGAGGCGAATCTCCGCCTGGTGGTTTCGCTGGCCAAGCGCTACACGGGTCGGGGAATGCCGTTGCTGGACCTGATCCAGGAGGGCAATCTTGGGCTGATCCGCGCGATGGAGAAGTTCGACTACACAAAGGGGTTCAAGTTCTCGACGTATGCCACCTGGTGGATCCGTCAGGCCATCACCCGCGGAATGGCCGACCAGAGCCGCACCATCCGGCTGCCGGTTCACCTGGTTGAGCAGGTCAACAAGCTCGCGCGGATCAAGCGCGAGATGCACCAGAACCTGGGACGTGAAGCCACCGACGAGGAACTGGCCGCCGAATCCGGCATTCCGATCGACAAGATCAACGACCTGCTGGAGCACAGTCGCGACCCGGTGAGCCTGGATATGCCGGTCGGCTCCGAGGAAGAGGCCCCGTTGGGCGATTTCATCGAGGACGCCGAAGCGATGTCCGCTGAGAACGCGGTCATCGCCGAGCTGTTGCACACCGACATCCGCAGCGTGCTGGCCACTCTCGACGAGCGTGAACATCAGGTGATTCGGTTGCGGTTTGGTCTGGACGACGGCCAACCACGCACGCTGGATCAGATTGGCAAGCTGTTCGGTCTGTCCCGCGAGCGGGTCCGTCAGATCGAGCGAGATGTGATGTTAAAGCTGCGCCACGGCGACCGGGCCGATCGGTTACGGTCGTACGCCAGTTGAGGCCGCGAACTAAAGCCAGTCAGCAGACAGTATGCCCGCCGCACCAGCGGCGGGCATACTGCTTGCCTGGGAAGCGTTAGACCCATTCACGCAGCTGGGCAAGTAGACTCGGCGGCAATGGAGGGTGCTGAATGAACGAGCTGGTCGATACCACCGAGATGTACCTGCGGACGATCTACGACCTCGAGGAAGAGGGCGTGACGCCGCTGCGTGCCCGGATCGCCGAACGGCTCGAGCAGAGCGGGCCGACCGTCAGCCAGACCGTATCCCGGATGGAGCGGGACGGGCTACTCCGTGTGGCCGGCGACCGTCATCTGGAGCTCACCGATAAAGGCCGGACCCTGGCGATCGCGGTGATGCGCAAGCACCGCCTCGCCGAACGACTGCTCGTCGATGTCATCGGGTTGCCGTGGGAAGAAGTGCACGCCGAGGCATGCCGGTGGGAGCACGTGATGAGCGAGGATGTCGAACGCCGGCTGGTTAAGGTGCTCAACAACCCGACGACATCCCCGTTCGGCAACCCGATTCCGGGTCTGCTGGACCTGGGCGTGGGCCCCGAGTCCGGCGCCGGCGACGCCAACCTGGTGCGGTTGACCGAGTTGCCGGCCGGATCTCCGGTGGCGGTCGTCGTCCGACAGCTCACCGAGCATGTCCAGGGCGACATCGACCTGATCGCGCGGCTGAAGGACGCCGGCGTGGTGCCCAATGCACGGGTGACCGTTGAAACCACGCCGGGCGGCGGAGTGACCATCGTGATCCCGGGTCACGAGAACGTCACTCTGCCGCACGAGATGGCGCACGCGGTCAAGGTCGAGAAGGTCTGACCTACCCTGCGCGTCGGCCGAACGTGCGACGCGGCGGTAACGGCACACCGAGACGGTCCGCAATCCGGTAACCGGTGTCGGCGAGTTCACGAATGTGCTCGGGCCGTAGGCCAGACTGCAATGCGGTGTCCAGCATGCCCGCCATCCGGTGGCGCGGCTCGCAGCGCAGCGCCGCCTCCAGCGACACCCCGGCCAGCGGCCCGTCCCCGCGGGCGTAGGCGCTGAACGCGAGCAACACCAGCGCCTCGACCCGCCACGGCGGGGGCAGGGTGCGCGCCAGCACCGCCCACAATGACTCGACGTCACCGGCATTTTCGCCAACGGCCAGGGCATACAGCATGTCGCGCACCTGTACGTCGGCCAGCGCGCAGCCAAGCTGCGCCAGCTCAACGTCGAGAGCGATTGCCCGCCGGCGACACGTGCGGCTGCGGCCACCGCGTTTTCGACGTCCCGGCGGCTGCAGCCCGCGGCATCCGCACGATGTGCGACCTTACGCGTTGCCGTCTGTTGTCTGACCACGGCGGCCAGTTCGGCGCTGCGCGCCGGGTCGTCGACCGCGATGAGAGCCTGCAGGTCGCTCCGCCGTGGGTAGAGCCGTCGGCCCTCCAGCACCGCAGCAACGGCCAGCGGCGACGCCGACGGATCGTCGATCACGCCACTCGCACCGCAGCCGTCGACGCAATGCCAGCGCCCGCCAACGGCTATCCGATCCACCACATGCGCTGCCCACAGCTCAATGTCGCGCTGCGACAACGCTTCTGTGAGCACTGCGCATAGCTGCCGGTATTCCTCGTTGCACCGCGGACAATGCGCGCCGTCCGCGTCGACGATCACCGCGATCGCGGCCTCGGGCGCAGCGGCGGCGGCAACCTCGGCGAGGTGCTCAACCCGGTCGGTGATCTCGCCGGAGAGGTCGACCCGCATCACCGACCCCAGTTCGCCGTCATCCGACGACACCAGAACCAGTGATTTTTCCGGGACGAAACCGAGAACGGCCGGTAGCGCGGCAATTAACGCTCCGGGGCGGTCCAGTTCAAAGTCAGCTCGATGCTTGGTCATGAGCCTCAACGCTGACAACCGGCACCGTCAGCCTGTACTCGCGCAATGTGTAGAGCCGCCGCCTGTGGAGAAAGTCACGACTGTGGGCTCTATCGTCTATCCCATGAGTTCCATGGGTTCGATGCAGGAGTACGACATCGTCGTCATCGGTTCGGGGCCGGGCGGCCAGAAGGCCGCCATCGCGTCGGCCAAGCTAGGCAAATCCGTCGCGATCATCGAACGCGGCCGCATGCTCGGCGGCGTGTGCGTCAACACGGGCACGATCCCGTCCAAGACGTTGCGCGAGGCCGTCCTCTATCTCACTGGAATGAGCCAGCGCGAGCTCTACGGGGCGAGCTACCGCGTCAAAGACCGGATCACGCCGGCCGACTTGCTGAGGCGGACCCAGCACGTGATCGGCAAGGAAGTCGACGTGGTGCGCAACCAGCTGATGCGCAACCAGGTCGACCTACTGATGGGGCACGGCCGATTCCTCGACCCGCACACCGTCGTCATCGAAGACCCAGGTCGCAGAGAGATGACCACCGTCAGCGGCGAATACATCGTCATCGCCACCGGCACCAGGCCGGCGCGGCCGTCCGGAGTCGAGTTCGACGAAGAACGGGTGCTCGACTCCGACGGGATCCTCGATCTCAAGACGTTGCCGGCCTCGATGGTCGTCGTGGGTGCCGGTGTGATCGGCATCGAGTACGCCTCCATGTTCGCCGCGTTGGGCACCAAGGTGACGGTCGTGGAGAAGCGGGACGACATGCTGGACTTCTGCGACCCCGAGGTGGTTGAAGCACTGAAATTCCACCTGCGCGACTTGGCGGTGACATTCCGGTTCGGCGAGGAAGTGACCGCGGTCGACGTCGGCTCTGCCGGCACCTGCACCACCCTGGCCAGCGGCAAGCAGATTCCCGCCGAGACGGTCATGTACTCCGCGGGACGGCAAGGTCAGACCGACCACCTCGACCTGCACAACGCCGGCCTGGAGGTCGAGGGCCGCGGCCGGATCTGGGTCGACGAGCGGTTTAGGACCAAGGTGGAGCACATCTACGCCGTCGGTGACGTCATCGGCTTCCCCGCCCTGGCCGCGACCTCGATGGAGCAGGGGCGACTTGCCGCCTACCACGCGTTCGGCGAACCGACGGAGGGCATCACCGCGCTGCAGCCGATCGGCATCTATTCGATTCCCGAGATCTCCTACGTCGGAGCCACCGAGGTGGAGCTGACCAAGAACTCGATTCCCTACGAGGTGGGAGTGGCGCGGTACCGGGAGCTGGCCCGCGGCCAGATCGCCGGCGACTCCTACGGCATGCTCAAGCTGCTGGTGTCCACGGAGGATCGCAAGCTGCTCGGGGTGCACATCTTCGGCACCAGCGCCACCGAGATGGTGCACATCGGACAGGCCGTGATGGGCTGCGGCGGCACCGTCGACTACCTGGTCGACGCGGTCTTCAACTATCCGACGTTCTCCGAGGCCTACAAGGTCGCCGCGCTGGACGTGACGAACAAGATAAGGGCGCTCAGCCAGTTCCGCCACTGATCGCGCGCCTAGGAGCTAACAGGGATCGTTGAAGTCGGACGGCGCGGCATCACCGGGCCCGCCGGCTTCGGCGCGGGCCAGCAGCTGGGTGGTGTGTTCGTCGAACGGCGCCGAGTACGACACGTTCTGGGCGCACCCACCGCCTTGGAGCCCGCCGATCAGCCCGGTGGCCGTCACCCCACTGACCCAGGGCGCGCCGCTGGTGCCGTCGACCAAACCTTCACACGGCAGTGAGGGATAGCCGCCGTCAGTGAGTCCGGTGGTGGCCTGACAGCCGATGGGACGGCCACCCACGCCGGCCGGGTACCCGATCACGCTGATGCGGCTGCCCGGGGCTGGTGCGGTGCCCAGCGACAGCGCGGCGCCGACGTGTGACTCCAACGATCCATCGCCGGTGCCACTGACCCGCGCTATCACGTAGTCGGCGTGCGGATCCTTGGTGGCGAGCCAGCGCGGATCGAAGTAGATCTCATGGACCGTCCACACGTCGGTTGGCGCGTCATCACCGGCGAAACCAGGAACAAAGGTTGCCTGCGAGCGTCCAGACAGGCAGTGCGCGGCGGTCAACACAAGGTCCCCGCCCGTCGAATGCACCACCGAGCCCGTGCAGGAGTGCAGGGTGCCGCCGTCAAAGAAGATCGCGCCCACGCGCGGGTCCGGGTCCACCGGACCCGCCATATGCCCGGGCTCGGGTTGTTGGCCGAGCCGCTGCACCGACCCGCTGGCCTGCGGTCCGGACGCGCGAGCGCTCGATGCGTGATCAGCGGGCCGGCCGCACGACGTCAGCAGCGTCGCCAGGCTGACCAGCGGGAAAAGCCACCCCATCCCAGTGCGCATCGCCTCCCATCATGCCCGACTGAGCGCTGGCAAGGAGAAATGAACGCATGCCCAGTGCGCTCCGAGGCTTGCCAGCAAATTCACCGCCACCAAAGCCACTTGGCGGCGTTTCGAAGACCGAAACGCGCAGGGTTCCTTGTTCAATTACTGGTGACAATCGATTTGAGGGACACTGGTTACGGGCACCCAAAGAGGAGGCAACACCGATGGCCCGCCATCAAGACCGAGATGACGAGGAGTACTACCAGCCAGGGCAGCCCGGCATCTACGAGCTTGAGTTCCCGGCGCCCCAGTTGGTGAACTCGGACGGCCGCGGTCCGGTATTGGTGCATGCCCTGGAGGGTTTCTCCGACGCCGGTCATGCGATCCGGCTCGCCGCTACCCACCTCAAGGCGGCCCTGGACACCGAGTTGGTCGCGTCCTTCGCGATCGACGAATTGCTGGATTATCGGTCGCGGCGGCCGCTGATGACTTTCAAGACCGATCACTTCACCCATTACGACGATCCAGAGCTCAGCTTGTACGCGCTGCACGACAGCATTGGCACGCCGTTTCTGCTGCTGGCCGGCATGGAGCCCGATCTGAAGTGGGAGCGTTTCATCACCGCGGTACGCCTGCTGGCCGAGCGCCTGGGTGTGCGACAGACCATCGGCCTGGGCACCGTCCCGATGGCGGTTCCGCACACCCGGCCGATCACGCTGACCGCGCACTCCAACAACGGGGAGCTGATCGCCGATTTCCAGCCGTGGATCTCGGAGATCCAGGTCCCGGGCAGCGCGTCCAACCTGCTGGAATACCGAATGGCCCAGAGCGGTCATGAGGTTGTCGGGTTCACCGTGCACGTCCCGCACTATCTGACACAGACCGACTACCCCGCCGCGGCCCAGGCACTGCTCGAGCAGGTGGCAAAGACCGGCTCGCTGCAGCTGCCCCTGACCGCACTGGCCGAAGCCGCGTCAGAAATCCGGGCCAAGATCGACGAGCAAGTCCAGGCAAGCGCAGAAGTTGCTCAAGTGGTGGCGGCACTCGAGCGCCAGTACGATGCCTTCATCGACGCTCAGGAGAACAGGTCGTTACTGAGGCGTGACGAAGATCTGCCTAGCGGCGACGAGCTTGGTGCGGAATTTGAGCGATTCCTCGCCGAGCAGGCAGAGAAGAAGTTTGACGACGACGATTCGACCTAGACGCCCTGACCCGGCCCGACAACGAGGTTGGCGAGATGACCGAGCGAAAGCGCAATCTTCGCCCGGTGCGCGAGGTGACTACGCCGTCGCTGCAGTTCCGCACGATCCACGGTTATAAGCGCGCGTACCGGATCGCCGGTTCCGGGCCGGCAATCCTTCTGATCCACGGCATCGGCGACAATTCCACCACCTGGAATACCATCCAGGCCAAGCTCGCCCAACAGTTCACAGTCATTGCCCCAGATCTGCTGGGCCACGGGCAGTCTGACAAGCCACGCGCCGACTACTCGGTCGCGGCGTACGCCAACGGGATGCGTGACCTGCTCAGCGTGCTCGATATCGAGCGGGTGACCATCGTGGGTCATTCGCTGGGCGGCGGAGTGGCGATGCAATTCGCCTACCAGTTCCCTCAGCTGGTCGAGCGACTGATCCTCGTCTCCGCCGGCGGTGTGACCAAGGATGTCAATGTCCTCTTGCGGTTGGCCTCGTTGCCGATGGGCAGCGAAGCTCTGGCATTGCTGCGATTGCCCCTCATGCTCCCTGCGGTGCAGATAGCCGGACAGATAGTGGGCAGGGCGATCGGCACCACCGCTTTGGGGCACGACCTGCCGAACATGCTGCGGGTACTGCACGACCTACCGGAACCGACGGCCTCGGCGGCGTTCAGCCGCACCCTGCGGGCAGTGGTGGACTGGCGCGGTCAGATCGTCACCATGCTGGATCGATGTTATTTGACCCAGGCCACCCCGGTGCAGATCGTATGGGGCACGAAGGATGTGGTGGTGCCCGTCCGTCACGCCTGGATGGCGCACGCCGCGATGCCCGGCTCGCGGCTGGAGATCTTCGAGGGCTCCGGCCATTTTCCGTTTCACGACGACCCGGCCCGCTTCATCGACGTCGTTCAGCGCTTCATCGACACCACCGTGCCCTCCGAATACGATCCGACCGCTCTTCGTGGGTTGCTCCGCAGCGGCGGTGGGGAACGCACGGTCACCGGCCCGGCCGACACCCGCGTCGCGGTTCTCAACGCGATGGGTACCGACGAACGCAGCGCTACCTGATCAATCCCTCGTCGTACGGGGTCGTACAGTCAGGCCATGGGTATCGACGTGACGGTGGTGCGCGTGTTCACCGATCCAGACCGGAATTTCGGGAACCCGCTCGGCGTGGTTGATGCCAGCCAGGTCGAACCCCAGGATCGACAACGGCTGGCAGCCCAATTGGGCTATAGCGAAGTGATATTCGTCGATCTTCCGACCGTGGGCTCGACGACCGCGCACGCCACCATCCACACTCCAAGAACCGAAATCCCGTTCGCCGGCCACCCGACTGTCGGAGCGTCGTGGTGGCTGCGCGAGAAGGGTTTGCCGATTAACACGCTGCAGGTGCCGGCCGGCATCGTCCAGGTGAGGTACGAAATGGGCTCCGAGGGCGATCTCACCGCTGTCAGCGCACGCGCGGAGTGGGCGCCTGAATTTGCCATCCACGACCTCGATTCGCTCGAAGCCCTTTTCGCCGCCGACCCCGCCGATTTTCCCGACGACATCGCGCACTACTTGTGGACCTGGACCGATCGGTCCACCGGATCATTGCGTGCGCGAATGTTTGCCTCCAATCTCGGTGTGCCGGAAGACGAAGCGACCGGGTCGGCGGCGATGCGGATTACCGACTACCTCAGCCGCGACCTCACCATCACGCAGGGCAGGGGATCGGTGATCGAAACCACCTGGAGTCCCGAGGGTTGGGTTCGCGTGGCGGGCCGTGTCGTCAACGACGGTGTGACACAGGTGGACTGACGCCAGCGCAGTTCAGTGCTTTCGGTGCAACACGGCGGTCAGGTGATCCTGCAGGGGCTTGCCCACCGCGCCCATCCGCAACGTGTACGAGAGCTCATCGCCGTCGAGCCGAAAAGACCGGCCAAGCGCGGTCACCTCTTTGGCGGTGGGGGCCAATCCGATTGTGGTTGATGACAACTCGACGTCGATGACGTCGCCGGTCACCGTGTACGTGCCGGTGTCGATTTCGGTGATGCCGTTCGGATGAGCGAGAACCAGCTCAACGCGACCCGGTTGCGGCACTCGGAGGTATCCGATCTCGGCGTGCAACGGCCGCCCATCGGCTACCGCTTTTGTCTTCTGGGTGTAAGCCAGAAACGGCTTGCCCACATGGGAGAACACGACCTCTTCTAGGTACTCGAAGGGCTGGATGGTCGGGTACTTGCCCGCTCCCCGGCCGTCCCAGGTACCAAGCAGAGGCGCCAACTCCTCGACGTCTGGGTGCAGGTCAGCGGGCATGCGTCAGCTCGATGTCGGTACCTTGCGGTGCGCTCGAAGCGCTTCGATCTCGCGCTCGAAATCGTCTGCCGAAGAAAATGACCGGTATACCGACGCGAAACGCAGATACGCCACCTCGTCAAGTTCGCGCAACGGGCCAAGGATCGCCAGGCCGACCTCGTGACTCGGGACCTCTGGCGACCCCGCCGCACGCACAGTGTCTTCCACCTGCTGGGCCAGCAGATTCAGCGCATCCTCATCCACCTGGCGGCCCTGGCAAGCGCGGCGGACCCCGTTGATGACCTTCTCGCGGCTGAAGGGCTCCGTGACGCCGCTGCGCTTGACCACGGCCAGGACCGCGGTTTCTACGGTGGTGAACCGACGCCCGCACTCGGGGCACGAGCGGCGGCGCCGAATGGCCTGACCTTCATCTGTTTCGCGAGAGTCAATGACCCGGGAGTCGGGATGCCGACAGAACGGACAGTGCATGACCGCTCCTTCGACGTGCTGACATCCAGGTCTCGCAGACCACCCCGAGCGTACCTGGGCGCTCCCCCGCAGGGCCAACGCCGCCGGGGTAGATGCGCGCTCACCACCGCGAGAACCCAGGAGCCTTGGCGTAGAGCGGTTTTCGCAGCACACCGCAATCCCGTCAGCCGACCGGGGCAATCAGGGTTTGGCCCGCGACCAGCGTCGGCGAGTCCAGCGCGTTGAGTTCGCGGATCCGCTCGGTAACCTGGCGAACCGGCGCTTCGGGCGCCACCCGGGCCGCGACGTCCTGAAGAGACTCTCCGGCCTCAACCCGCACCACCGCGAGCCTGTCGGGTACGTGGGCAGCAGATCCGGAGTCGCCGTTGGCCATCTGCCCGAAATGAGCTACCAGGCCGAGCCAGAGAGTGATGATCCCGGCGAGCAGCGCCAGCCCCACCGTTGTCGCGAGCGTGACGGGACGCTTGCGGTGCGGGGCGATCGACATCGCGACACCGGTGCCGTAATAGCGCGCGGGCGCGCCCGCCGGCCTCGCCGGGCCGGGCGGACGGGTCCGGGCCAGCCCGTCCCGGCCGTAGCGAGGTCCCTGGATCGGCCCACTGATCGGCCGCCGCACACTGCCTATACGCGGCGAGACTGCGTGGATGACTGTCATGTGCGTTCCTCCGGTCGACTCTGCTCGCTCGTGTGTTCGACTATAGTCGCTCGTGTGTTCGATGTCCGAACATTTGAGCGAAGCGTGTCGAACGAGCAAAACGCTAGACCACACCACCGACAAAGTTCGTCGGTCGCTGTCACCGACATGGGACAGCAATACCCGGTCGCGTCACGAGTTACACGTTTGTTATTCGCCTAGTTCTCGCGCGATCCGCGGACCGCGACACACCGTGTCGAACACATGTTTGATTCTTGGGCGTGGTGCGGCTACATTCAGTGCCATGGGCGACAGCAACGACACTTCAGCCACCGGCGCCGATGGCCGCTTGCGTTCCGCGCACTCGGGGCTTACCGAGCGGCAGCGCACCATCCTGAACGTCATTCGTGCTTCGGTAACCAACCGGGGATACCCGCCGAGCATCCGCGAAATCGGCGACGCTGTCGGTCTGACCTCGACATCCTCGGTGGCTCACCAGCTGCGCACCCTGGAGCGCAAGGGCTACCTGCGTCGTGACCCGAATCGCCCCCGGGCTGTCGACGTCCGCGGTGCCGACGACGCCGCGGCGCCGTCCGTCACCGAAGTCGCCGGCTCGGACGCCTTGCCGGAGCCCACGTTCGTCCCTGTCCTAGGGCGCATCGCAGCCGGTGGCCCGATCCTTGCCGAGGAAGCTGTAGAAGACGTCTTCCCGTTGCCCCGTGAGCTGGTCGGCGAGGGCACGCTCTTCCTGCTCAAGGTGGTCGGCGACTCGATGGTGGAGGCCGCGATCTGCGACGGCGACTGGGTCGTCGTGCGGCAGCAGAACGTCGCCGACAACGGCGATATTGTCGCGGCGATGATCGACGGTGAGGCCACCGTCAAGACGTTCAAGCGCGCCGGCGGTCAGGTGTGGCTAATGCCGCATAACCCAGCGTTCGATCCAATCCCCGGCAACGATGCGACCGTACTTGGCAAGGTCGTCACGGTAATCCGGAAGATATAGCGCCCGCCGCGGCGGCGAGTAGTCCCCGGACTAGCCAACCTGAAGGGTGGGGGGCCGACTTCAGTCGGCCTTCATGAAGCCGCTCGCTTGTGCGGCATCTTCGCTGGCGAACCAGATTTCGGCGAGCGTGTCGTGGTAGAGCGCACTTTCGGGCGTGTAATACAGGCCGAAGCGGGCACTGGCCTTGACGGGATATCCGTTGGGCATCTCGTATGGGTCGTCCAGCGGCATGTGGATCGTCGGGCGTGTAGCCGGGCCTGGCCCCAACGGCATCAGCGGCGCAGCGGCTGCTTCCGACGGCTCATGCATCGCATCCGCCGCATCCGCGGCAGCATGGTGCCGCCCGGTTCGCGCCTCGATATCGGACGCAGCAGCAGGCGGAAAGACGGTGTCCGAATCGGCGCCATCCTGAGCATCCCGATAAACGGCATCCGGAGCGGCGACATCAGGAACGACGATATCCGGATAGGCGACATCCGGAGGAGCGGCCTCCGAAAAGACATCATCCGGAGCGGCCACATCCGGAGGAGCAGCTTCCGAAAAGACATCATCCGGATAAGCGGCATCCACAGCGGCCACTTCCAGAGGAGGGCCTTCCGAAAAGACATCATCTCGACCTTCCGAAAAGACATCATCTCGATACGCGGCATCCGGATAGGCGGCATCAGCGTCCGCGTCCCCAGTGCCGACATCCGAAGGGCCTTCCGAAAAGACATCATCCGGATAACCGGCATCCGCAGTGGCGGCCTCCGGATGGCCGGCATCCGCAGCGGCGGCCTCCGAAAGGACGGCATACGGCACGACGGGTGTGGGGGTCGTATCCACCGCGTCGGGATCTTCCTCTTCGAGTTCGAAGTCCTCATCGGATTCGGACCGCATTCCGCTGCCTAACGCTCCGACGAGCGGCACATCCTCGGCCAAGCCGGTATCCGTCCCGCGCCCACCCGTCCAGCCGGCCTTCGGTGCCGATTCCGGCGCCAGATATTCGGTTGGCTGCAGGTCGCCGGGTGGGTAGCGCTGCTCGGCGTCAACGTGCGCATCATGTGGGGGCCAGTGCGCGTCGGCGTCGTAGCCGACGTCCACGTCGTGATCATGCTGGTAGGCAGCGATCTCATGGTCGCCCTGACGCCGACGCCACCACCCGAGCGCCACCAACGCCAACATCGCTAGCAGCAACAGCGCCACGACCGCAGCCACCAGCCACCACCAATGCCAGGTGAACTTCTTGGCATGGGGAGGCATCGCCGAACCACTCGGCTGGTTCTGCCCTGACACCTGTAGACCGGACAACAGGGGCGCCAGATTCGCCGGGTCGGTGCTGAACGTGTTATTCGCGCGGTTCCACGAGATCTTGCCGCCGGTGAACTTCTGCGCGATGACATCACCGTCCACCGCTTGATCGCCGACCGGCGCGCCGAGTTTGCCGGTGGGACCGCGGAGCTTGTCCCACGCGGCCTTCATGGCTCCGCGCACGACGAACGCGCCGTGGTCGGGTGTCCAGAAGATCACCGGCTTGTCAGCCGCGGAGAACGTGCAGATCCGGCTGGAGGGCCCGATACCGCCGTCCGTCTCGTTGGCGATGGGGAAACCCAGGTCGCTGCCGACCGGCCCACCCAGCGACTCATACTTCGCCAGAATGTCGCTCTCGACGGCATTCGCACCGGTGTCCGGGCTGAAAAACACTTTGCCGCCTGCGAAGGCCTGGACAATTCCGTCGCCGCCGATGGGCTGCTCGCCGCCCTGCTTGGCACCCAGCGGACCGTGGGGGCCGCCGGCCGCGCGCCAGGCCATGTTGATGGCGCCCGTCGGATCGATCGCTACCTGCAAGCCCTTCAGTTGGTCGCCCAGTACCGCCGGCTCGGTGGTGAACGCGTTGGTTTTCTTGTTCCAGGAGACCGCACCGCCGGTGAACTTCTGAGAGATGACGTCGCCGTCGTAGGTTTCATCGCCGATCGGGGCTCCGAGAACGCCGCCCGAGCTGCCGAGTTTGTCCCACGCGGCGTTGAGAGCACCGCGGACGGCGAACGTGCCGTGGTCGGGCGTCCAGAAAATCACCGGCTTGTCGCTGGCGGAGAAGGTAGCCACTCGGCTGTCGGGTCCCGCAAGGCCGGGAACTTCGTTGATGGTCGGGAATCCCAGATCGCTGCCGGCCGGACCGCCTAACGACTCGTATTTGTCCAGGATCGGCCCGTAAACGTATTTGGCACCGGTATCCGTGGTGTAGAACATCTTCCCGCCGTCGAAGTCCAGCGCGAATCCGTCGCCGACGGGGTAGACGTCACCCTTCCTGGCGCCTAGCGGTGAACCGTCACCGCCGGCCTTCTCCCAGGCGGCCATGATGGCAGCCTCGGCGTCGCCTATCGGAGATGCCGCCACAGTAGGCGCCAGCAACGCGGCGGCCACCACTGTGGTCGCCAAGCTGACCAGCGCCCTTCCGACCAGCTTGCCCAATTGACCTCTCTGCCTGTTCACCAAGCCTCCCAGCCGACGGATATGACCTTATCTGTGGCCATGCCCCGCACCCTGCTCGCCCGGCGAGCGGGTGGTACGCCCACAGTAGGCGGTCCCCGGTTATCTCCGTATTATTGCCGGGCTCGCATAACTTTGCGCTAGCGAACGACAATTGCGCAGGCAAATCGAGAATAGTGCGAAAACGGATACGCAGCTGATGTCGAAATGATGCCGTGTCATGTCAGTGCCGCGACAAATCGTGCCGCAGCCCGTGCGGCGTTTCGATCACCGTGCCGCACCCTCGGGGCGGGACAGCCCGACCATGATGTGCGAGGGAACACGGCGGAGGTGGGAGTTTGCGGACTCGTCATGGCGCTCATTAGCGTGGCTTGTTGTTCGGCCCCGCCTCGCGCGCGGCCCAGCCACGCCCAGCCGGAAACACGGAACGGCGATGCATATCGGAGCGGTCATCTTCGATGGCCCAACCATGGGAGCTTCGGCACATGTAATCCCCGGATTCACAGGGCCGCAACGCCGACATCTTCTCGCTGGTACTGGAAGCATTGCACCACAACAAGATTCTCCACAGCTGGGCTAGACGCCGAGGCCGCGGCCGATGATCTCCTTCATGATCTCGGTCGTGCCGCCGTAGATCGTCTGCACCCGGGCATCGAGATAGGCACGGGCAACTGGGTATTCGCGCATGTAGCCGTATCCACCGTGCAATTGCAGGCAGCGGTCGATCAGGTGCACCTGCTTCTCGCTGGCGTACCATTTGGCCATCGCGGCCTGTTCGGCTGTCAGCTTCTCTTCGAGGTGCAGCCGGATGAACTCGTCGACCATGATGCGCACCACGGTGGCCTCGGTCGCCAGCTCGGCCAGCACGAAGCGGCTGTTTTGGAAACTGCCGATCGATTTTCCAAAGGCCTTGCGCTCCTTGGTGTATTGCAGCGTTTGGTTCAGCACGGTTTCCATCGCTGCGGCTGCCATGATCGCGATCGAGATCCGTTCCTGCGGCAGGTTCTGCATGAGGTAGACGAACCCCATGCCCTGTTCACCGAGCAGGTTTTCGGCCGGAACATGCACGTCGGTAAACGACAATTCGGCCGTGTCCTGCGCTTCCAATCCGATCTTGTCCAGGTGGCGGCCGCGTTCGAATCCCTTCATACCGCGTTCGACAACAAGCAGCGAAAAACCCTGCGCGCTTTTGTCCGGGTCGGTCTGCGCCACCACGATCACCAGGTCCGAGTTGATCCCGTTGGTGATGAATGTTTTTGAGCCGTTGAGCACGTAGTGATCACCCTGTTTGATGGCACGGGTCTTGATGCCCTGTAAGTCACTGCCGGTGCCTGGCTCGGTCATCGCGATGGCCGTGATCAACTCCCCGCTGCAGAACTTGGGCAACCAGCGCTGCTTCTGCTCTTCGGTGGCCAGCCTCAGCAGGTACGGGGCTACCACGTCGTTTTGCAGCCCGAACCCGATCCCGCTGTAGCGCCCGGCGCTGGTCTCCTCGGTGACGATCGTGTTGTACCGGAAGTCGGGGTTGCCCCCGCCGCCGTACTCCTCAGGCACCGCCATGCCGAGAAAGCCCTGTTTGCCGGCCTCAAGCCACACACCACGGTCGACGATCTTCGCCTTTTCCCATTCGTCGTGATACGGCGCGACGTCACGATCGAGGAAGGCCCGATAGGACTCCCGAAACAATTCATGCTCAGGCTCGAAAAGGGTGCGCTGGTACCTGACGGCACTGCTCATGGATGACCTCCGGCGAACGGGAACTCTCCCGCCCAAGATATACCAACCGGGCGGTTGGTGGGCGGACTGGTCGCTACCAGGAAGCCAGGAGCGCAGTGAGGTGTGGCCGGCGCCGATTCTCAGTGCGCGGAGAACTCCCGCAGGCTGGCGGCCAACGCCACCGGAACCCGGGCCTTGATCCGGGTGCCGTCCGAGTTGTGCTCCGCGTGCTGCACACGCCCGTCGGCGTGCACGCGGGCCACCAGGTCACCGCGGTCGTACGGGATCACCACGTCCACAGCGGTGTCGTTGGGAACAGCAAGCTCGGCCATCCGCCGGCGCAACGCGTCGATGCCTTCGCCGGTGCGCGCGGAGACAAACACCGCGCCGGGCAGCGCATGACGAAGCTTGGCCCTCATCAGGTCGCTTGCGACGTCGACCTTGTTCACCACCAGCAGTTCCTGCGGGGCGTTCGCGCCGTTGGCCCCGTGGTCGGCGATAACCTCGGAGATCACCTGACGAACCGCATTGATTTGGGCCAGCGGGTTGACGTCGGAGCCGTCGACGACGTGCACCAGCAGATC
>Ga0307479_10001706_pt1 | contig 20013 bp, 16 predicted proteins | sample atmos_gasesECM4C_FD_203743 | JGI IMG/M metagenome (GOLD analysis project Ga0307479, IMG submission 203743) | Hardwood forest soil microbial communities from Morgan-Monroe State Forest, Indiana, United States - atmos_gasesECM4C_515 | ecosystem: Environmental > Terrestrial > Soil > Temperate...
GAATTCCTGGCTGCGCACCTCGGACCATCCTGTCCCTTGCAGCAACTCCTTGTATTCAGCCGCGCTGCGGACTTGGACCGGGACATCCAACTCGTCCAAAACAGACAGGCCTTCAGGGTAGTCCTTATACAGGCAGAACACCAAAAATAACTTGCCTTGGGGTGCTAAGACGCGGAGCAATTCGCGCAAGACCTTATCCTGATGCTCAAAGTAGTAAAAGGCCTCGAGGCTGAACACCTTCGTAAAGAAGTTGTCCTGAAACCGGAGTCGTTCAGCGGAACCGCAAGTGAACTGCACATTCTTGTACTGGCCGCTCATCTGCGAAGCCCGCCGTACCATCTTGTCGGAGACATCGAGCCCCCTTACTAGCCCGGCGTCGCCGACGGCACCGGCCATAACGCGGGACGCCCAGCCATCGCCACAACCCAGATCGAGGATTCGATCGCCGGAAGATATTCCCATTTTGTTCCAAGCCTTTTGGGCGATCTTTTCGTGCGCCAGCTCAAGGTTTCTCACCCAAGACTCGGCGTACAAATTGAACTTGTGACGAAGCACAACCTCTCTGGACTGGCCAGTTAATCTGGCCAGAAGGACCTTCAGCTTAGTGCGGGAACGGTGAAAACGGATCATTCAAATTACTTCTGGAGTCGTGGCTTGATTGGGACTGCGTGTTCCTTGTATTCCATGCCCACAACTGGCACCTTGTTCTCGTTCTTCGTTCTTCGCTTGCCAAGCTCGAAATCACCAGCCCTGGCAGGCCTGAACTCGAATACGTGACTATCGATTGGGGTGGGAGTAGGATTTTTCGCGGCTGGGGTCGCGGCGTACTCGTAGGCCCCGACGGCGGGAGGAGATCTGCGGAGAACGCCGTCGTGATCGTAGGTTGTTAACGGAGAAGAGTTCCTGCCGGCGCCATTGGCGGGACTAGCCGCAGACGACAAGTGAAAGTCTGTGCCAGGATTAACAAATTGTGGATTGCCATTGATCGTTCCGGTGACGTAAGTATTTGAAGGTGGTTTTCCGATTCCATACATGACATTGTTTTCCCCGTATACTCCGTCAGGCAGAGGGTTGCCGTTGGCGAAATATGGCGTCGAGGAATTAAGTTGATAGATGATGTTATTTTGCAGATGAATCTTTACCGGATCACTTCCTCCGTCGTTCAGTACGCCGTTATTGGAGCCGCGATACGGCGGCGAGGCAAAGCTCCCGCAGTTATACATGGTGTTGCCATAGACCTCTATGGTTCCGCGGCCGGCCGGTCCCTTCTTTGTATAAGCCGCCAAATAAATACAATTCCACGCTCCAGTATGCTCCGGGTTGTTCGGTCCCTTGCCTGCGTTGTAAATGAGGTTATTGAAGACCGAGACCTGCCCCTGCGATGGATTCGTGGTCGCCAAAACGATGCCGTCGCACTGCGTGTCATGGATCACGTTGTCATGGATATTGTAGTCGTATAGGCCATAGCCATCGGTCGAATGCAACTGCAGGCCCCGGCAGCCCCGGACATTTGCAATGGTGTTCCACCCGAAATCCACATGGTTTGTATCTGTTGAGAAGTACACGCCATGGTAGAGCGCTGATGCACCGGGCGGGCCTATCTCCCCCGTGTCATGCACGTTGTTTCCATAGGCCTTCAAATCTGAGCTAAACGAGGCTTCGAAGCATGCCGTCGCACCAGTGCCGTGGGGACAAGTCATGTCGTTGCCAACGATCCGCCAATTGCTGGAAGGGGAAGTACTTGACTGGCCGTTTAGGCCAATGCTCATGTAAGTGCCGCGCAGTTGGAGTCCGGCAAAGGTCCAACCGCCCTGGCACGCTCCGCCTCCTCCACTGGAATCGGTCCCACGGATCGCACTATCCGGACCCGCTGTGGTGCCAAGTGTCACGATGGCGCCAGGATAAGCGAGTAGAGCGTTCGGCATTGAAATCGTACCCTTGCACCACTGACTCCGCAGGAGCAAGGCGGAGCGCCAACCTTGTCCATCGTCAGTGGCTTGGCCGACTCCATTTCTTACGTAGATGACGTTACCTGCGCTGGCACCAGCGGTCTGGACGGCGTGGGGAATTGTTTTCCAGGGACTCGCGAAGGATCCGTTGTTGCCGTCCTTCCCCTCAGGCGATACGAAATAAATGTGGCCGCTGCGGACTGCGAAAGGGATCGGATTCGAGACTACTCCATTCGCGGTCACCACGAAGTTGCCGCTCGAGCAGTTCGGGCCAAGCTGAACCACAATCTTCTGGTACCACTGCCACGCTCCTCCCCACGAGGCGACACGCAGACAATTAGCTGCATTGAGGGTTACTTTCGAGGAGCCCTGGGAGGAGCCGAAATAGTTGCCGTAAAGCGTCACGTAGGCTCCAGAAAACCCGCCCACGTTCTCGCCATGGCTGTTCGGACCGCTAGTCAAGTCCGTGAAGAAAATCACCGGCGGCGTCTGCGCCGAAGCCAGGGAGACACCGAGCAGCCACACCGCGAAAATCCAATTGAGTCGCATGGTCAGAATATCCTGCGTCAAGCCAGTGACGGTCACTTGCGGCTCGCAGATCCGCTCTCCTTATCGCGCTCTGTACCCACTGCTAGTGGCGAGTTTCTCGGGCGATTAGCTGCTATACCCTGAGGCAAGACTTTCGAAATCAGGTATTGGCGGATTGTGAAGTAAGATTCGCCAGTTAGCGATTTAAAGACCTTCTTTGCCTCCCAAAGCACGGTTTGCTGCCATCGCGGCCAAATTTGTCCCGCTGCGATAGCACCCGACACGGAGGGCGGTGTATGTATCTGGATGAAGTACCGTCCAAGGATCAAGCAACCGTCCAGCACAAAAGTCTTCGAGGTAGCTTCGGAATTAAACAACACCTCGATACCGGAAGCAGCAGCGGCCCTACCGACCTTCCGTGAATAGAATCCATTTGGCACCGAAGCCACTTTCACCTGCTCTCCTAGAATGTCGCTCAGGATAGAACAACTTTTCGACCATTCCCGCGTAAGTTCGCCCCATTCCAGATGGGACATGCGTTCGGGATGCGAACAAGAGTGGCTGCCAATCACATGGCCGCGGCTTCGTAGCTCGCGGATTTGCGCGCGGTCGAGGAAGCCCGATTGTCCTATCCAATCCGTGGTTACGAAAAAATGGCCCCGCCAGCCATATTGCTCCAATTCATCCGCAACGCATGTGTAGGCTCCAAGCTCACCATCGTCGAATGTCAGGAATACCGGAGTTTCTTCCTCCCACTTCCTGAAGTGGTCGATAGATTGGACCAAAGCCACCTGGTTCTGCTGCCGCATCGACAAGACGTGCTTGTGGAAGTCCTCGCGGCTCAGTTTGTATAGTGCTTTGTGCCCGAGGAGTTCGCCCTTCGAGCCATCCGTCACATCATGGTAAGCGAGTGAGTACGCTTTCATCTCGAAATACTCTTCCCTCGCGTGTTTTGCAGCACGGAGGCGTAGCATTGCCGGGTCTTTTTTGCAATGCACCTCCAGGAATTGAAGTCGCCCGAAGACGCTACCGCGAAAGCAAGACGCTCCCGCTCAGCGGAGTCCTGGATGAGCCGGCTGAGCGCACTCCCAAGGGCTTCTACATCGCCGTAGTCGACCAGCAGTGCGGTCTCGTTGTCGCGCAGCACTTCTTGAAAAGCCGGCAGGTTTGTAGCCACAATCGCTTTCTCATAGGCTACGGCAGTCATCAGCGCGCCGCTGGTGGTCACTTCTCTGTAAGGATAGACCAGAATCTCGGCCGCCTGGTAATACGTGGGTAGTTCTTCGTCGGGGATATATCGGAAGTCAAGGCGTACCGAAGCCTGCAGTCCCAGCGCGGTGACCCGTTCCTTGATAGCTTGTAACAATTCCGGCTCTCCCGTACCAGCTATGATCAAGCGTGCTTTTAGCTTTCTGGCATCCATCCGACGCCAGCTCTCCAGGAGAAAATCGAGGCCTTTATACGGCCGAATCATCCCCTGCCAGAGAACCACAGTCTCGTCTAGGGAGAGCGAAAGAGCTTCCTTCGCCGCTTCCAAAGAGAGCCTCTTAGCGTCATGAAGAAGAGGTCCATGCGGAATGACCCATACTCGCTCGGGATCCACAGAGAATTCGCGAACGAGCCGGCTCTTTGCTTCTTGATTGTGACAGATCAATGCGTCCATGTTTCCATACACGGATTTAAAGACAGACATGTACTTGTTTCCAGTGTCGTGAGGCAGGACGTTATGGACGGTGTAGAGCAGCTTGATTCCCATGCTCTTGAGCAGTTTCAGGAACCAGATTTCAAAGGGAAGTTTCCGAACCAGCGGAATCCATTGAACATGTACAACGTCCGGTTTCGAAACCGCAAACCGGACGAGAAGCGCAGCCATATTCATGCAAGACTCGATGAGCATCAAGACTCGCCTGATATTGTCGTTGCGGATTCTCAGCTTCGTGACGACATCAACGAGGCCCGGATCGTTGGCCAGGCCGATCCTGGCAAAATATTCCGGGTCCTGGTAAGGGCATACGGACGCGAGTGTCACTTCTATGTTCTCGTCCTTCAGCCCTTCGCAGAGGTAGCGGTCGTAATAGGGAATGTAACACCAGAGATCCACAACGAAAACTCTGATGCGACCGACTTGGGAGGCCGCGACCTCGCCATGCCCACCTTTGCCGGCTTCTTTAGAGAGCATTGCTGAGTCTAGCGAAGCATTACGAAACATATCGTGGTGGTTTGCTGTTTGAGTTTCCCGACCCAAAAGTGGGACGGCCGCTCAGAAATTTAAAGCTATTCCCGAGTTGCGACAGTTTCCGGTGCCGCCAGCCCTGAATCTTCGGGCCGCTTTTTGAAGAAATTGCCTGGCCAACGAAGGGCCCCATTCATGACCGAACGCACGCGGCGATCAATTGCGCACAATGCGGCGATATAGAGCAAGACGCACAAGCTTCCTCTGACGAGGAAGTTAAGAAAGTGAGAAGAGAACTCCACCCTCGAAGCCAGCGTTGCGCTGATCACCGCCGCCAGCAAATAACGCAACGAGGCCAACGGGTCCAGTCGCAAGGGCATTGTGGAAAGTGACGCGCGAACAATGAGCGCCAGAAAAACCGCGTAACTGATGAGCGTGGCTACGGCGGCGCCCTGCAAACCGATCCGCGGGATCAGCCAGATATTCAAGGCGATGTTCAAAACTGCGCAAGAAGCGACGATTTTCAGCAATGCGATTGTCTTCTTGTGAATGATAGGTCCAGCGATAAAAAAAATGTGTAGCGTGTACAACATCAACCCGAGCACGAGAATAGGAAGCAAAGGAGCGGCTTGCATCAATTTTTTCGACCCGAGCACGATCACTGCGGAGGGCGCGGTCACGGCCACACCCGCCAGCACGCACATAACCGCCATGATGAAATTGTCGAGGGCCTTGCTTAAGAACGCTGCCGTCTCACGGGGGCCGCGAGTAGTCCACATATTCATGTAGATGGGAACTACGGCGAGATTCACCGGATACATCAAAAACATCGCGATGTAGTTGGTGATGTTGTAGGCACAGGAGTAGTATCCAAGCGCCTCGGATCCGAGATAGTGCTGCACCAGGATGCGGTCCCCAGAATCGAGAATGACAAAGGCCAGTTCGCCAGCGGCTAGCGGGATGCCAAACACGAGAGCGGTTCGGAACAATTTTCCATCGAATGCCCCGAGTGAAATCGTATCCTTGGGGAGAACAAGAAGAATCAGGAGCACAACAGACACTAACTCGACGGCCACCGTGCCGATCAGAACTGTCCGCACACCGCGGCTCCAGGTGAACAAGAGCAAGCAGACAAACGCGAGACTCGCGGCCTTCGCCAAAGCATCGAAGCCGTTGAAAGCCTTTGTTCTTCTTTGAGCGCGGAGGAAATTCATCACGATGGGTTGAAGGCCGCGCACGAAAATCAAACCCGAACCTATGAGCAACACTTTTCTCAAGCCGGGTGAAAGCCATGAGTCAGAAACAAGTTCGAGCCCGATGAGGAACAGTACGGCCACGGCCAGCGCACACAGCGCCGCTCCAAAGAGGAGTGTCGAGCAAAACTTTCGTAACGCTCCCGGTTCCGATGAAGCGGTTTGCTCTTGATAGAAGCGCTGAATGGAGTTCTGAAGGCCCATCTTGCAGAGAACCGCGGCCATGGCGGAAATCTGGAAGGCCAGGGACATCATTCCATAGTCAGCCACCGACAAAACGCGCGTGAAGATCGGGAAAGAGACAAATCCCAAGGCTAGAGCGCCCACCTGCCCACCCAGGTAGTGAGAGGCTTCACGATACAGAGTTCGCAGATCGCTCACGATGTTTCGCCTTCCGAGTTCGCCAGGACCATCGGCTGGTCGGCCGAGACTTTCGACTGCCATTGCCAGCGGGTCGTCCGATAGATCTCATTTTGCCTGCTGCTACGGTTCACCAAGTAGCAAAACTCTTCATAATCGGGAAGAGCAAATATCCGTGGAGCAACGAGGCAATCGCAATCGGGGGTTATCTCTCCCCGGACAGTGGTGAACGCCATCCGGAATTGGGCGGATTTCACGGCAGCGTATGCAACACCTGAGATATCGTCCGCCGTCCCATTTGGATAGGCGAAATATTTGCAATCTGCCGCCTTCTTCTCAATCGCGGCTTTGCTTTCGTTCAGCTGCCGGTAGACTTCTTGCTCACTTTGTTTCGAGTGCAGAATACAATGGTCATGGCAGTGCGACGCAATTGTCGCTCCCATAGACTGGGTGCGCCGGACATCGTCCCAGTCCATTGGCTCTTCGGACATAAACCGCGCATTCAACTCAGCCCACCTCTCGGGTGCAAGCTGGTCCATACATTCCTTGGCAAGGTTCTCCGTCAAATTCAGTGGCGCTTTCTTTGCGGTTGCTATGATCGACCTGGCTGCGGTCACTCGCTTTTCATGAGTGCTCAAATCAAAACTCTTTTGAATGCTCTCGAAATGAATTTGGCGTTTCTCTGCATAGAGCATCGCCACGCGGATGAAATACCATGGAAACCTGCGGCGCTCCGAAATGTGCCGGGTGCTGACAAAAATCGTGAACGGAAGATTCCAGCTCTGGAGCAACGGAGCTACGATCCCCAAGTTATTTTTGTACCCGTCATCGAATGTCAAGACTATGTGCCGAGGTTCCAGTCGCTTTCCACTTACAAGGCATTCATACAAATCGTCCAGCGAGATCACTTCGCGCTGACGCCGCAGAAAGGCGATTTGCCTTTCAAAGACTCCGAGGAGCGTGTGCACCCACTGAATCTCAGGGTCGACGATTTTCTCCTCAACTCCGTGGTAGAAGAGGACTGTGGGTCCCCTGCTCCTCAACCGGAATAACCTTTGTACGCCAGAAATCCGCGAAACGGGAAGCGCTAGTCGGCGAATTGTCGCAGGTATCAAGGGGCTCCTTGGGAGCTGGCGCTGCCTGATGCCGTGCTTAGTTTGGGGATGTTACAGGGCGCTTCCGGATTGCGCCGGGCATCGGGGAAGGGAGTGGATCCTTGGGGTCCAGTTCTCATACCACGCTTTCATGCTCGCCACTGCGTACAGCGTTCGCCAACACTTTGGCAATCAGGGCAATCGTCTGAAAAACAACGCGACAATCCGTCCATGCCGTGCGTTGCTTTAAGTACTCTAGGTCCTTACGGAGTTTCTCGGCGAGCAGGTGATCGGCATAAAATTGTTCTGGATCCACTCCCACGGGTATCGTTGCTGCTTGGTCGGTCGTGTAGTACAACTGCCCGGGGCCGGTAATGCCCGGTTTTACTTTGAGCGTCTCTCTTTGTTCGGGAGTGTACAGCTCGACAATTTTAGGATCCTCTGGGCGCGGGCCGACCATCGTTAGATCACCTAGGAGCAGATTAAAAAACTGGGGGAGCTCGTCGATCTTAGTCGCCCGGAGAAGCCGGCCCACAGCCGTAATTCGTGCGTCGCGGGGCGCGGTGATGGAACCCCCGAGCCGATCGGCACCGGTCACCATCGTGCGAAACTTCCACATTCGGAATCGCACGCCGTCTTTCCCGATGCGCCATCCTCCGTAAAAGGGATTTCCTGGCGATTCGATCAGAATCGCCAAGGTGGTCAGCGCCAGCAAGGGGCTAAGTAAAGTTAGGGACACAACCGCGACAAGGATATCAGCGACACGGCGCGTCATCGCGTTGCTCTCACCAGTACAAAGGCTTCCGCAGCGCGCCGGTTGATGACGCTGCCCCAATAACGCGCCCGGTCGGTCAGAGCCTCGAGGCTCCGGGGATGTGGATAAGCACGGACTTCCGCGGTATAGCAGCTGAAAGCCTTTATCTTCTGCTCGACAAAGGTGCTCACGTCCACGAATACGTTCGGTTGAAAAGCGGCGGCCAGCACTGGTGAACCCCATTCCGTCGACGAGGGTGTTTCAAACATCAGGATCTCTTTCACGTAGGGGGCTGCATAGGGTCTTGCCGCCACAAGCACGGCCTCCGTGAGGATTTTATGATCGCGATTAATGTCTCCTCCGAAATGCGTGTAAACCACCTCTGGTTGCCATTCTGCCATCAAGGATTCCACTTCCTTTACTACGTCACACAAAGCAAGTGTCTCAAGTCGCTGATCGGGTAAATTCCCTAACACCAAATCCGTCACTCCAAGAATTCCTGCGGCCTCTTTCGCTTGTTTCCTGACCTCAAGATCCCACTCAGGCGTGTAGCGGCTGGATATTCCTTCACACATCACCGCGAGCCGAACCCGGTCCCCCTTTGCAGCATGGGAAGCGATGGTCCCGCCAAGACCTAGTAGTTCGTCATCGGGATGAGCGGCCACGGCAAGTACGTTCAACTTGTTACCTCCTTCGCTTCCCCGAGCAAGCTTCCCGCCGCGAGAAACGTCCTACCGGCCACCTGTCCCGAGACAGTTGGCTCGCCCTGTCGTTGCGCGCTTAAAATGCGGAGCCATCCATCGGCCGTCGCCACCCAAGGCCAGCCCTGCCTATCCAGAATCACTTCACCGGGCCTGTGGCTCTGGCTGGCAATCGGTTCGCCATCCGTACAGGCTGTCCAAATCCAGATTTTCTCGCCGTTCAAAAAGGAAAACGCGCCCGGGTAGGGATCCGTCAGGGCACGCACCCAGTTGTAGATCTCCCGGGATGAACGCCTCCAGTCAATCAAACCGTCCTCAGGACGACGCTTAGGCATGACTGTAGCCTGACTGTCATCCTGCTTCTTGCGTGGCAAAAGGCCACGCCGCATCATCGGCAAAATCTCTTCTAACATCTCTACTTCGGTTTGACCCACTTTTTGATAAATCGTATTGCAATCATCTTCATCCGTGATGGGAATTGCTCTCTGCGCCACTATATCGCCGGTGTCCGCTTCAGGCTCGAGTGTAATCATAGTATTGCCAGTGACTGTTTCCCCGTTGATGATCGCCCAATTGACCGGAGCGCGGCCTCGATACTTGGGCAGTAGCGACGCGTGAAAACCGAGGCAGGCAATTTTTGGAACCCGCAGCAATTCTGGCTTTAGCAATTGCGTCCATCCCACGACCAAGACCACATCCGGAGCCCTCTCGCGAATCCACGCGACTGCTTCAGGCAGATTTATGTTTCGTACGCGAAGGATGGGGATTCCCGCGTCCTCGGCAAATTTTGCCAGATCTACCGCTCCTGCCACTTTCTTCAGGCTCTCGGAGTCCAACGTGACCAAGCCCAAGATATTGTCTCCGCGCTCGATGAGCCGTCGGAACGGCGCAGACGCCTCCATATGGGCTCCCACGAACACTATTCTGGGCGATACGTAGGTAATTTGAAGGGACATAGGGTCAGTTATTCCAGCGTCTAGAAGGCCACTTCTGGCGCCGCCTCAGAATCCGGTCCCGTACTCTTCTCTTCGATGGCTGAAGTTAAGGGTTCTCGCTCCAGCATCCATCCCCGGGCGACCAAGCCGCCAAGCACCCACATGTAGCCGTTTACCTGGAGGAAGGTCCAGCGATCTCCGAAACAGTTCGCAATGCAGCAGCTGACCACCCAGGCAGCAAGTCCAAGCCCCAGGGAGGCAAGAAAAGGATCTTTGGCGATCCGGAACAGCCTGTACCCCCTCCAGAACGTTTTCGCCAAAAGCCAAAGGACCAAGGCCAGGCCCACAGCTCCGGTCTCGGCCAGTACCTTCAAGTAGTAGTTGTGGCTATCCTTATAGTCGTGCACATGTTCCGTGTAGGCATACGTGTCAAATCCGGCTCCAAAGATTGGATTTGCCCGGATCATACCGACAGCTTCGTTCCATAGATCAACCCGCAGCTCGGCCGAGTGATCGAGTTCCCCACTATTTTCATTGTAAGTCATCAGCACTCGCTGTTGGACGGCTCGCGGCATCACTGTCGTCCAGGTGCAGGCGAGAACGGCCAACAAGACTATTAGCTTTCGCTGTTTCACTATGCCGAGAAACAGACAGCCCGCCACCAACGCCAGGTACCCGCCACGCGACAGGCTGTACATCAAGCAGATCGCGGAAAACAAGGCCAGCGTGGCGTATCCCAATTTCACAAGCAGCTTTCCTCGGAACGCCGCCAACGCCAAAAGCAATGTGACAAACTGCGCTTCGAACGCCGCAAATCCGTTGACTCCGGCGTAGCCCATCCCGCCTGCATCTCTCAAATCGTACGAAAATTGGGAAAAGTCACGGCCCGAAACTGTGTCCCAGAAGCCCCGGTTCAACATTAGCGTGGCGGCGCACATCAGCAGCACTAGAATCTTCATTTGCTTGGTGTTCTGAACTGTGGCTGCCACCAAAACGAGGATCAACGGCATCACAATGTAATTCTTCCAGTCCGCGAGACGCGGATCGCCCAATGAAAACGGCAGCTCGGAACCCAAGTACAATGAACCCAAGCAGAGCGATACAAACGTGAAAATCGCGTAGACGGAGAGCAGCACATTCCACGGGGTCTTGGGGAAGACCCGTTGGGAATGCAGCAGCAGCCCCAGCGCGACACCCAGCAGCGTGATGTCAATTACACTTTGGCCCAGCGGAAGACCTATCAAGTAGTATCTTGCGGTTTGCAGGGGAATGAGCGGAACAAGAAAATAGACCCCGACAATCGGCCGCCAGAACACACTCAAGAGAAAAGCGACAATAAAGCCGCAGTAAAGTACGGTCGCAGCATAGGATGTCAAGCCGAAATGGATCATGGTTAGTGTGTGCGGCTAGAGACCTGCTGAGTTTCCTGGGCGACCGCCATCAAATTATAGTTCAAACGGGCGTCACCGACGTTACAAACTTGACTGCTGATGCTCTGTCCGAAGCAGAGAAAGAACTGAAGGCGAAGTCGGAGGGTCTGTGGCAAATCAGCGACAGCAGAGAGATCCAGTCGAGGGAGTGGCTCTCAGAAGAAGCAAGAAGAAATGCTGCGATTCTGAAGAATTGCGGCTAGCTACGTTAGCTAAATGAATTCAAGCGACGGCAACTTTGCGTATTGACCAGATTCAAACTCGATAGGCATGCGACACAAAATTGCTGGCACATCATTGTCTTCACGGGTGTTAGCGGACTCCATGAGTTCCGCAAGCTGTTGCTCAAATTCCTTCGGCGGCTCTTCCGCAAGCACTCGGAACACCTCCGGAAAGATCGTCTGATGCACCGTAGCATCTTCGGACCACAACTGCTCATGAAGCTTCTCTCCGGGGCGCATTCCAGTCGACTTGATCTGGATATCAATCCCAGGGCGTAAGCCAGAAGCTTCGATGAGCCGATGCGCAAGCTTGGTGATCTTGACCGGGTCTCCCATGTCGAGCATGAAAATGTCTCCGTGCGATCCCAGTGTGGAAGCTTGGAGCACCAGACGCACCGCATCCGGGATGGTCATGAAGTAACGGGTCATATTTTCATCGGTGATTGTGATAGGACCACCACTTTCGATCTGGCGAAGAAAAATGGGGACTACACTGCCGCGGCTTCCAAGAACATTCCCAAAGCGAACACACGCAGTGCGGGTAAAATGCCCGTTCGATCCAAGGGCTTGAACCGTGAGCTCCGCCACCCTTTTCGTAGCTCCCATGATGCTGGTCGGCCGGACCGCTTTATCGGTTGAAATCAGCAAGAAACGCTCCGCCTGGAACTGGACGGCGGCCTCGGCTACTTCCTTCGTCCCTATCACATTGTTCCGAACCGCCTCGCAGCGGTTCTCTTCCATGACTGGAACATGTTTATAAGCCGCGGCATGCAGCACAATTTTGGGACTGTATTTTGTAAATAGACGGTGTAACTGAACCCGGTCACATATGTCTGCTACGACTGGAATCAGCTTGACCTTTGATTTGCCCGCAAGCTCGTTGCGAATCTCAAATATGGAGTTCTCATCCTGATCCATCAATATAAGGGAAGTGACCGGCAACTGCGCTACCTGACGGCTGAGTTCCGAACCGATGGAACCCCCAGCACCGGTTATTAGAACCACTCGCCCGCGAAACGCCTCAACCACGAGTGGGTGCGGCGCGCTGGTTGTCGTCTCCCGACCCAACACCATCTCCGGTTTCGGACGTGTGGCAAATCGCACATCGCCGCGGATAATGTTTGCGGCGTCCGGAGCTATCTTCACTTCCACGCCGAACTCAGCTCCAGTTTGGATGATGTCGGCGACACTCACAAGGCTCGCGTCAGTGATTAACACGAGATCGATCGCTGTGGACGATAGCAGCTGGGACAGCTTGCTGACGGGGCCGAGTACCGGGAAACCCCCGATTCGCAGTCCTTCTAGGGCGGCGTCCTCCGAAACAAGCATGCCCACTACCAGTACGTCTTCGCACGTCCGCAAACGTTGCGTGGCATGAGACAGAGAGTTGTCGGAACCAATGAGTAGTACTCGAAGATACTGCAGGTGCGTCGCGGTGAACATTGCAAACGTCATTCGCCGAAGCAACCTTACGAATAGGGAAAGCGACAAAAACGCCCCTCCTTCGATGATGATAATGCTCAGCGGAATTGCTCCGTATCTGGCATTTTCCGGTATTGCAAATCGAACCAGCATCGAGAGAAGAGAAGGGACTGCGCTGACGAGGCTGAAGACCAGCGCATCGTCGAGATTGAAATACCGCCAGATGCGGCTATACCCGCCAAACAGGAGCAAAAACGTGGGTCGCGCGACCGGCAGAACAATCAGCCACAGCGCCAAGTTATGCCATTCGGCCTGCCGAAGCGCGAAGTCAAAGCGCAGCAGGTAGGACAAAAACAGCGCTGCTCCGCAAACCAGGGCATCCAGTAACATCTGTGTGCCGCGACTAAAGGCGATTCGCGGTAAGCGGTCCAGGAGTCTGGCCATTTCCGTCAGCAATCGCCTAAACCACAGAACTTGACGAATCGGACCGCTACCAGCAATGCAAAGGAATCGTGATGTCATGAGGGCTACTTTCAATGGGGCTTATTTTTATTTCTATTTCGAGAAGCTTTTTGTGCGGCTTGGCCTAATTTTTGCTTGGCCTGCTATTCGCGCAAGACCTATCGGAAATTACTGACCGCCGCTGCGGTAGGAGCGGACCTTCTCGTTCGAGACAGGACTAGAAAACAAAGCTGGCACTTCATTCGTCAGACCTTGCTGACAAATTGGATTTTTCCGCGCCTGGCGCGCGATCTCTTTGACAGACTGCGCAACATAGGCAACTTGCGCTTCCGTCATCCCTGGATACAGAGGCAAGGAAATCAGACGGGGATACAGCGCTAGCGCCCGGGGGCATTGATTTTCTATGCGGCTGGCATGCGCCTCGAAAAACGGATGCAACATGATGGGAATAAAATGCACGCTCGTGCCTATTCCTCTGTTTTTCAACTCCAGAATAAACGCGTCACGATTGATGGCGAGCTTACCGAGGTTGAGCCGCAGTGTGTAGAGGTGCCAAGCATTTCGGCAATCGCTCTTGTCCGGCGGAAGCTCCAGCTCCTCGACTTCACCGAGTAGGCTGTTGTACGCCTCCGCTAACCGTGTGCGGGCCTCGATGAATCCTTCGAGCTTTCTGAGCTGATGGATACCGATCGCCGACAGAATGTCTGGGAGGTTGTACTTGAACCCAGGGCACAGCACTTCGTAATACCAATTGCCACGGTCGGAGTAGCGGTTCCAAGCGTCTTTGCTGATGCCGTGCAGGCACAGCGTCTTCAGCGATTCCGCCAAGGCCTTGTCATGCGTGGTCACCATGCCACCCTCCCCGGTGGTTAGGTTCTTCGTCGCGTAGAAGCTGTACACGACCGCATCGCTGTATTGGCCTTTCGCCGGGTAGCCCGCGCCAATTGGCTGGCCGCGGTAGTGCGAACCGGCCGCGTGCGCAGCATCTTCGATCACGTGTAACCCATGCTCGCGGGCCAACGACCAGATTGCCTCCATGTTGCATGGCAGTCCTGCGAGATGAACCGGGATAATGGCCCGCGTTCGCTCGGTTATCCGGGACGCCACCGACGCGGGATCGATATTTCCGTCGGGCCCCACATCTGCCAGCACCGGGGTCGCTCCCACGTGCAGGATGACATTGACTGTCGCGCAGAATGTAAGAGGAGTTGTGATTACCTCTGCCCCAGGGCCAATGTTTAGCGCGGCCAGTGCGAGGTGTAGGCCCGAAGTGCAGGAGTTAACAGCCTGAGCATGCGGTGCATTCACATATTGGCTGAATTCCTGCTCAAACTGCGCTGTACGCGGGCCCGTCGTAAGCCAGCCAGATTCCAGCACGTCTACAACTTCTTTGATTTCCTCCTGGCCGATGCTTGGACGATGGTATGGAACCTGAACGGTTGTGCTCAAGAAATCCTCCGGGTGATAAACCTATGCCTGTGTGGATGCAACTGCTCGGTAATCTTTGAGAAGAACGAGGCTGCAGAAACTCTGCTGTGCCCCGTGATGGCTATCTTGAGATTTGCGTAAACACTGGTGCAAGCTGAGCCACCGAGACTGGCTTCGAGAAGTACCAACGCAGCCCGGCAAGAAATCCCAGCCCATAAGATAGGTGAAAGGTCGCGAATATTGCGGGCAGATGCGGCAGAGTTGCCCACCCGCACCGCCTGGCAGCGCTCACCGAGGCAACGAATACTGCCAGGAGGTATGACGCAACGATGCCAAGCCACAGGGTGGCACTCCTGGTAAACCACGTCTCCGCGCCTATGGTTCTTGTGACAGCCATCCCAACCAAACAAAAGATGTTTGCCAGGACGAAAACGATCGGCACCATGTGACGCCCGGAGGCTGGCAGCGAGTGCTTTCGAATCACCGCTACTTTCCAGAAACCATACTGAAAATATTGCTGAAAGAGGCTAGCTAGACTCGGTCGCGGCGAGTACCAGGACACAATAGACGGCGTTTGCCAGATTTTACCGCCGGCCCGCGACAGCCGCAGATTCATTTCATCGTCTTGATTGCGAACTAGGGTCTCATCGAAAAAGCCGACCCGCTCAAGGGTTGCCTTGCGCCAGCATCCGTACGGAATGGTGTCCACCCAGCCTTCGTAACTCACGTCGTGAAACTTGGCACCTCCGGTGGAAAAAGGGGAGTGATAAGCGGCCGCTACTGCGCGGGCCCGAATCCCTATTGCCCGTGTTCGCGCTGGGCCGCCAACGTTGTCCGCCCCTTTGCGCTCCAGTTCCTCAACCGAACGGCGGCAGTAATTCCGCGCGTACAGAGTATGGGCATCCAAGCGGATAATGATTTCTCCCCGCGCCATGCGAATCGCGGCGTTTAGCCCGGTCGAGACAATCCGCCCCGGATTGCCAATGACCCGCAATGACGCGTGCAGCGCGGCATACTCGTCCAAGACCTCGCGCGTACCGTCATCACTCATTCCATCTGCAATAATTCCCTCCCAGGAAATCCCCACCATGTCCTGGGAAAGGAGCGAATCCAAGAATGCGCGGATATGTTTGATCTCGTTCCGGCAAGCTACAATGATTGTTACCTTCATTGCTTGATTGTCAGTCATCATCAATTGGCTTCCCAACTGGCCCGGCCCTGTACAGCACCTTCGCGGCGCCCGAGCATTTGCTCATACTTTTCGATATAACTTCTTGCCATGGCCTCGGCCGAATAATGACGCGCTACATGCGCGCGTCCGTTCTCCCCAAGTCGGCTCGCCAGTTGCGGATCCTGCAAGAGCCGCAGGATGGCCGCCGCGAGCCCGTCCACATCGCCAGGGTTGAGCAGTAGTCCCGTGGCTTCGGAACTGACCAGCTTGGGCACAGCCCCTACGCGCGTCGCGATTACCGGCTTGCCCGCCGCCATCGCTTCCAGCAGGCACATGGGGAGTGCTTCGAGGAGTGAAGGCAAAACGACGATATCGAGAGAGGCGTAAACCCCGGGCATGTCTTCGCGGGCACCCACAAACGATACGTGCTCGCTGATTCCAAGCTCGCTCGCAAGTGTTTCCCACTCCTGCCTTGCAGGCCCCTCTCCCGCAAACACGAATTTTGTGTTCGGATGAACAGCCAGCACTTGCTGGGCTGCGCGAATCAACAGCGCCCCGCCTTTGTCTGACACCAAGCGGCCGACGAATCCGATAAGCGCCTGGCCCCCAGCCGCAATCTCGTTTCTCAGCACAGGCGCTGCTTCGCAACAGTGTTCGAGGTCCACTCCGTTGCAGATCGTCGAAACCTTGTTCGCTGCAACTCCCCACCGCCGCAACGCGGCTCCAACGGCATCCGACACGACTACAACTTTCTCAAATCTTGCAAGGACCAGCCGGTCAAGCGCGGCGTAAGCGCGCATGCTGAAAGTCTTGCCAGTCCAATTGTGGCTCGTGGCCAGGAGCTTCACACGGTTCGGCCAGGCCGCTGCGTATCCGTACAAGTCCGCCTTGTACCCATGAGCGTGCAGGATGTCCACGTCGTGTTTGACAAGCAGTTTCTGGATCCTTGCGACGGCCGCCCAATCCCACTTCCCATCACACGGCACAATTTCCGCCGTCAGACCCTGGCGCCGCGCCTGCTCGCCAACTTCCGTATGGGGCGAGTGGGAATTGCAGAATACTCCGAGGACACAGTGGCAACCTTGCTGAATCAAGTGCCGGGCCAGCGTCACGAGCATGTTTTCCACGCCGTAGTAGCCCTCGCTGCTGATGAGGAAGAGAATGGTCACTTTTTTCTCGGGATAAGTTTTCTTGCTTAGCGCGTTTTTGCGAGGCCAGCCTCGATGCGGCTGTTCTCTTGGACGCTCAGGTAAGATTTAATTCGCGTCGCGCGCCAGGCCTTCCAAAACGTCGCGTATTCCAACATCGACGGCGAGAACCGGCCGGTCGGCCCGACGAGTTTTTCCTCGTATATGTTGAACCGAGGGATGGATAGCGGGTCGCAAGTTGCGGTCCAAGCCCCAGGGTCAGAAGTCACGGCAAGTTTGTAACCTGCTTCGGCTAATATGCGCCGCGTTTCGGGAGACCAGTTCCCGTTTGGAAAGGAGAAAGTGTCGCAGCGCTCACCCAACGCGCTCTCGATGGCAGCTTTTGATTCCAAAACTTCTTGGCGAACCGTGTCCGGCTGTGCCGTGGTGAGAATTAGGTGCGATTGCGTGTGCGATCCGAATCTTATGCCTGCTTGATCCATCTCCGCAATCTCAGGCCACGAAAGCGTTGCATCAACTTCTGTTGGCGTGAATGATATGCCCTGTTCGTTTGCCTGCTCTCGGAGCTTCGTGAGGCGTCGTTCGCGTTCCTCGGGCACGCACTTTTTCAGATCCTCAATGAAGGCTGTCACTTCTGCATCGTGTCTCGAAGGTTGCATGGCTCGCATTAGCGCGATGACCTGTTCCGGCCAGAACGGTGCATTCTTGCCAACTAGGCCAGAAGTTATGAAAATCAGTAGCGGTACCCCATACTCGCGGATAATCGGGAATGCGACCCTGTAGTTGTCTGCCCATCCATCATCAAAAGTAAACGCAACCTTGAGCTTTCTGCTTGAGGTCCCTAGGGCGGCCTCCGTCAGTTCCACTGGCTGGTATCGACGCGCGATGTAAGCAACAAGTTCGCGAAAGGTGTGCTCCCGAACGATGATCTCTGGCTGGCTGAGCGTTTTTCGATAGCTCGACTCGCCTAGCACTCGGTGGAATATCAGTGTGACTACGGCTCCATCACCGCGAAGTTGCCGCTTCGCCCACCACAGAACCCCGCTCGCGGCAAGAAAGTTCGCCCATACCCATCGCACGATCCCGCGCACCTTTTCGGCCAAAACCATCAGTTCTCCTTTTATTTGCCAAACTTGAGCTTGCCGGTCCCAGGACATTCAGGGGTATACCGCCAACGGTTCCGGCGCATTCTGTAAATCCACTTTCTCCAAGTACTGTGCCGGAGACGAGCGGAGCGAGGTCACAAATGCGGAATCGATTTCCACGGCCACGGAACGCTGAAGGAGGGTGACGGAGAGTACCAGGCGGTGATCGCCCTTGAACTTCACCAGGATTCCTTCCAGATCACGTAAGGGCCCCGATTCGATTCGAACCCGGTCGCCCGCCGCCAAAAAAGGCCATGGTTGGCTGGGCAACCCCGACTCTAGTAGTGTCTGGACGGCGCTAATCTCGGTTTCATCGACTGGGGCCGGATGCCCGTTGAAACCAACGATTTGCGTGACGCCTGGCGTCTTTAGAATCGGAAGTCGCTCTTGCGGATTGAAGCGGCAAAACAGATAGCCGGGGAAGAGCGGAGCGTCCACGATTTTCATTCGGTCGGACCAACGCTTCCGGCATTTGTAGAGAGGTAAAAACCATTCGTACCCTTTCCCTCGGAGATGGTCCGCAACGCCCATTTCATGCCGCGCCCGGACCTGCAATGCAAACCAAGGGAAATGAACAATTCTGGTTTGCATGTCTTTCTCTATTTCGTACTCCAGCCTGTTGCTTGGATTTGTGCTCATTTTTCCTATCGGGGTGTGCTACCGCCATTAAAGTCCCATCACCACATTGTTACTGCCTACTAACTTGCACGTCCTCTGCCATCTTCATGAGCTAGCCTTGCCGATCTAAGTTTAGGAAAATAAATGCTTTACTTAATGATTGGAGCTAGCCTTCTTACTCGGATAGGGTCAGATACGGCAGGTTGCTACATCCTTTGCTGAAGTTGATTACCCTAGAATCGCAATCGCTATTCCGCGCGCTTTTTCGCTCCCGAACCATGGTTAGGACAGGATTTGGGACGCGCGGAGACGCTTTCCATCAGAACAGATGGCCACAACACGGTAGAGCTTTCTTCAGCTTGCCTTGAAGAGTAATCCAGTGTGCTGTCTCGGATAATTCTTTACAGCGTTTTACCTGGTCAAGAATAACGTCTGCCGTAGCTTTCCAGACGAAGGGTTGTGGATCACGATTCCATTTCGCCAACCAGTCATAGATGGCTTGTTCCAGTTCTCAGATGATGGGCACTTCCCAACAAAGCCCTCCAAGCTCAGTACCAGTGGTCGATTTGGTATCTTTCTCTGGGTAGTATCCTGAACTCCTTCGACAATCCTTATGGAACTGATGCGTATTGGGCTCAGAAAGCCGGGAACGCTGTTCAGGGTGGCTTCTCTGTCAGTGGCTGGGCGATTCTGACTCCGGCGGTTACGGACAAGAATTCATTCTTCCTGGCCCGGGAGCCGCTACTCCGGAGCCCGCCACCTTCGGGTTGCTCTCTGCGGGATTGGTTGCCCACCTCGCGCTGGGCCGCAGGAAATAACGCTCAACTGTATCGTCCCCGTCGTTATGGGTGTGTTTGTCCGGTGCTTCTAATTTAGCCCTCAGAGCTGACAAGAGGACTCGGTTCACACATCGGTCCCCAGAACAATCGGATTGTAAAACGAAGTAGCAGCATCTAGATGCCCGGCATAAATGGAAGAGCGCCGGGAGTTGCTCGCGCACATTGCTGTGGTCTGTAAGCCACGCTCAGTTTTCGCTATCGCCCACAGAAAAATAAGTGCAATCCGGATGATGAAACACCAGTGCGCTTACGCTGGCCTCAGGGTCCATCATCATTCCTTCGGTGAGTTGTACGCCGATTTCTTCCGGCCGCAGCAGTTTCCAGATCCCCGACTGATCTTCCAGATTCGGGCACGCCGGGTAGCCAAAGCTGTAACGCTTCC
>Ga0307479_10001707_pt1 | contig 20013 bp, 13 predicted proteins | sample atmos_gasesECM4C_FD_203743 | JGI IMG/M metagenome (GOLD analysis project Ga0307479, IMG submission 203743) | Hardwood forest soil microbial communities from Morgan-Monroe State Forest, Indiana, United States - atmos_gasesECM4C_515 | ecosystem: Environmental > Terrestrial > Soil > Temperate...
CGCGTATTGAGCGCGGTGAGCAGCCGCACAATCTCCGGCGTTTCCACGCGGCCGGAGAGCAGCTCTTCCATCAGCGCATCCGCTTCCGCACGCGTGAGGATTTTGCCGGCTTCGACGCGCTCGATGAAAGGATGCGCCATCAGGATGCCGAAGCCGCCTTCCGGCTCGGTCGGCGAAGCAGTTCGCCTTGGCAATTGGGACATACGTGCCGCCGCCCTTCTGCGCATTCGCGGCAAAACGTGCATTCGTAGGAGCAGATGTACGCCTCGTCGCCGTGGGCCAGCGGCCGCGCGCAAAGTTCGCACTTTTCCTTCATTTGCAGCGCCATTCGCCCTTCCTTGCTCCGTCTTCGCCTTCCGAGTAAACTTCTATGTTTTGCGAATACACCAAATTCTAACACTGGCAGACCGCTCCTCGGTCACACCCAAAACGGAACCTCGATGAAGATTCACGAGTATCAGGCGAAGGCGATCCTGTCGCGCTACGGCGTAACCACGCCGCGCGGCGAAGTGGCCTTCACCAAAGAAGAAGCGCGCGAGGCCGCGCAGCGATTGAAGTCCAATATTGTCGTCGTCAAGGCGCAGATTCACGCGGGAGGCCGCGGCAAAGCCGGCGGCGTCAAGCTGGCCCGCTCCGCCGATGAAGCCGCCGATATCGCCAGTCACATCCTCGGGATGACCCTCGTCACGCCGCAAACAGGTCCCGCCGGGCGCATCGTAAAGCGTTTGTTGATTGAAGAAGGCCTGGACATCAAGCGCGAACTTTACCTTGGTCTTCTTGTCGACCGTGCCGCCGGCCGGGTCGTTTTCATGGCCAGCGCCGCGGGAGGCATGGAAATCGAGGAAGTGGCCAGGGAAAATCCCGGCGCCATCTTGCGCGAAGCGATTCACCCCGCGGTGGGGCTTCAGCCCTATCAAGCTCGAAAAATCGCTTTCGGTCTCGGGCTTCCCGTCGAGGTCGTCAATCACGCGGTGCCGTTTCTTCAGGCGCTCTACCGCGCGTTTGTGGATACGGACGCCTCGCTCCTCGAAATCAACCCGTGCGTTCTGACCGGCGATGGCAAGCTCGTCGCGCTCGACGCGAAAATGACTTTCGACGACAACGGTCTCTTCCGCCACCGCGACTTGCGCGAGCTCCGCGACCTCGATGAAGAGGATCCGCTGGAAGTCGAAGCCTCAAAGTATGGTTTGAACTACATCAAGCTGGATGGCAACGTCGCCTGCATGGTCAACGGCGCGGGGCTCGCCATGGCCACCATGGATATCATCAAGTACGCGGGCGGCTCGCCGGCAAACTTTCTCGATGTCGGCGGCGGCGCTTCCGCCGACCAGGTCAAAAGCGCGTTTCGCATCCTGATGAGCGATCCTGCCGTGCGCGCCGTGTTCATTAACATTTTTGGCGGCATTCTTCGCTGCGATGTTCTCGCTACCGGCGTGGTCGCCGCCGCGAAAGACCTGCAAGTGAAAGTTCCGGTCGTGGTGCGCATGGAAGGCACCAACGTCGAGCTGGGCCAGCAAATCCTCCGCGACAGCGGCCTTAATTTCACCATCGCCAATGGCATGAACGACGGCGCGGAAAAAGTGGTTGCGCTCGCGGGAGCCGCGCGATGAGCGTCTTGGTAAATGAAAAAACAAGGCTGATCGTCCAAGGCTTCACCGGGCGCGAAGGCACCTTTCACGCCCAGCAGATGATTGAATACGGCACCAACGTTGTGGGCGGCGTCACTCCGGGCAAGGGCGGCACGAAACACCTCGAGCGTCCCGTTTTCCATACCGTCTCCGAAGCCGTGAAGGCCACCGGCGCCAACGCTTCCGTGATCTTCGTTCCGCCTCCCTTTGCCTCCGACGCGATTCTGGAAGCCGCCGATGCGGAGCTGCCGCTGGTTATCTGCATCACCGAAGGCATCCCTGTGCTCGACATGGTGCGCGTCTCCGCGTCGGTAGATCTCGAAAAAACTCGTCTCATCGGGCCGAATTGTCCCGGTGTCATCTCGCCGGGAAAATGCAAAATCGGCATCATGCCCGGGCGGATTCACAAACAAGGGAATGTCGGCGTCGTCAGCCGGAGCGGCACGCTGACCTACGAAGCCGTTGACCAGTTGACGCGCCTCGGCATCGGACAATCCACCTGCATCGGCATCGGCGGCGATCCCATCATCGGCACATCCTTCCTCGATGCGATTAAGCTGTTCAATGACGACCCGGATACGCATGCGATCATCATGATCGGCGAAATCGGCGGCAACGCCGAAGAACGCGCTGCCGAGTTCATCAAGGCGAATGTCGAGAAGCCCGTTGTCGGCTTCATCGCTGGTCAGACCGCCCCGCCAGGACGCCGTATGGGTCATGCCGGTGCGATCATCAGCGGCGGACAGGGCACGGCGAAAGACAAGTACGCCGCGATGGCGGCTGCCGGGATTCGCTGCGTCGAAACTCCGGCCGATCTCGGTTCCACCGTCGCCGCGGCGCTAAAAAATTGAGACAAGGAAGCAGGGAAGCAAAGAGGCAGGGAAGTAAGAGGTCTTCGTCGGAGAGTGCCGGTAAAGACATACAAGGACCTCGACGTCTATCGCGAATCTTACGCGATGGCGTTGGAAGTTTCAAAAGCTACAAAGATCCTTCCCGCACACGAACAATTTGAACTTGGCAGGCAGCTTCGCCGATCCGCACGGTCAATACCGGCGAATATTGTGGAAGGCTGGGCCAAACGTGCCTCTTCCGCTGAATTCTAGCGATATTTACAAGTAGCGATTGGCTCCTGCGATGAATCAAGGTTTTGGCTAGAACTAAGCAGGGACGAGGGCTACATTACTCAGCAACGCTGCTCTGAACTTGTGGGGCGGTTCAACAGAATCGGAGCTATGTTGCAGGGTCTGTGGAAGCAATGGAGATCGTTCTGATTCTTTCCTTGCTTCCTTGCCTCTTTGCTCCCTTGCTTCCAATATTTGAAGGAGATTATCGTGCCTCTCGAGCGTACCCTCGCAATCATCAAGCCCGACGCCGTCGGGCGCAATCTTCAGGGCGAAATCCTCTCGCGCATTCACAAAGCCGGTTTCAAAATTGTCGCCATCAAATCCATGCGCCTCACCAAAGAAGAAGCCGGCGGCTTTTACGCCGTCCATCGCGAGCGTCCTTTCTTCGGCGAACTCACCGACTTCATGAGCTCGGGAAAAATCTTCGCCATGGTCCTCGAAGCTGAAGGCGCCATCCAGAAATGGCGCGATGCGATGGGCGCCACCGATCCCAAGAAGGCCGCCCCCGGCACCATCCGCCGCGACTTCGGCACCAGCATCGGCAACAATTGCACCCACGGCTCCGACGCCCCCGAAACTGCCGCCTTCGAAATCGGCTACTTCTTCTCTAACCTCGAACTCATCTGACGGGCGGCATTACATCGCCATTTTCCTTATCTCCTTACTTCCTTTCTTCTACAATCTTCTTCATGGACCCTCTCCGCGAACTTGGCCGCTCGCTCCTCCTCCTCGGAGGTCTGCTCGCGCTCCTTGGCGCTCTTCTCTACTTCGGCGGAAAACTCCCGCTCCGCCTCGGCCGTCTTCCCGGCGACATCGTCCATCGTGGCGAACACACCACGTTTTACTTTCCCATCGTCACTTCTCTTGTTCTGAGCTTCGGCCTCTCTCTCCTCTTCTGGCTCTTCTCCCACTTTCGTCGCTGACTGCCAACAAGCCCTTGGTCCTGCTCGCGAGTACCTGCCTGCTGGTACTGCGGGTCCATTGGAGTCCACAGCTTCCACTGTTATTTTCCAAGCCTAACGAACCTATCTGGGGACTAACTGAATTCACTTTGGTAGGTCTGCCGCAGCCAGATGCTCCAAGCCCTCTCTAATCTCCGCGTCGCACGGGCTAAGCCCTTCATTCTAAATGGGATGAATTGGATCTATGCCCGCCTGATGGATAGTCAAGCCAACTTGCGGTTGCGCACCAAGCTTTTGCTATCGCTTGTTCTGTGCACTGCTGGGCTCACGTGTGTCACCCTGCTTGTTGTGCGTCACACCGCCCAGGTGCAAGTCCAACGGCAAATTGCAGGGGACGCCCGCAACGCCATTCTTACTTTCCAGGTCATGCAACACCAGCGTCAGATGGTGCTGGTGAATAAGGCTGACCTGCTGGCAACCTTGGCCTACATGAGAGGCGGAGACGCCACCACGATACAGGATGTCAGCCAAGACCCCTGGCAATCGGACGACTGCAACTTGTTTCTGCTTGCCGATCGCAAGGGCAAGATTGTGGCTCTTCACGCGGCGACTGCCAGCCCTTCCCTTGGTACTGCCCAAGAACTGCTTCGACGTCCTCTCAAGGACGGTGCCAGAGCAGGGTGGTGGTATACCGGCACGCGCCTTTACCAGGTGGCGCTGCAACCCTTTTACGAGGACGCACCGGTCAAAAGAGGCCTCCAGGGGACAGTCGTCGTGGGCCGCGAGGTTGATGCCCGGGTAGTCGGCGACCTGAGCCGGATTACATCGAGTCACATCGTCCTCCGCTATGGCGATGATTTCATAATCGGCTCGTTGTCGCCTCTCCAGGAGCAGGAGCTGGCTCATCAGATTCAGGGCCGCCCTACACCGGAACAAGTTCAGATAGGCGGCGAAAAGTTTTTCGCAAGTTCGCTGGAGCTGGCTCCCGGTATGCAGCCGGCCGTAACCCTCACCGTCCTGAAATCTTATGGTGAGGCCACGATATTTTTGACCAGATTGAATCATCTGCTCCTTGGGTTGGGTCTGCTCGCGGTGCTTGCCGGAGGGGCTTTGGTGTTTCTAATTTCGGACGCGTTTACGCGTCCCTTGACGTGGCTCGTGGGGGGAGTCCGTGCCCTCGAACAGGGTAATTTTGCTTATCCCTTGGAAGCACACGGCGCCGATGAAGTGGCGCTGGTCACCCGGGCTTTCGAGCAGATGCGCAGGACTCTGCGAAATAATCAAACGCAGACCCAGCAGCTCGAGGATCAGCTCCGTCAGTCCCAAAAGATGGATGCCCTCGGGCGGCTTGCGGGGGGAATCGCTCACGATTTCAACAATCTATTGACGATTATCAAGGGCCATTGCGGTTTGCTGTTAGACCAGCTTAAGCCCGGCGACTCGTTATATGGCAGCGGCGAACAGATCCAAAAGGCCAGCGATCGCGCGGCTTCGTTGACTCGCCAATTGCTGACCTTCAGCCGCAGGCAGGTGTTGCAGCCGAAGGTTCTCGACTTGAATGCGCTCATCGCCGAGCTGGGCAAGCTGCTGAGGCGCCTGGTTCGTGAAGATATCGAGTTCCTCCTCCGGCTCGGCGAATCCCTCGGACGCGTGAAAGCAGATCCGGGGCAAATCGAGCAGGTGCTCTTAAACTTGACGGTCAATGCCTGTGATGCCATGCCGGAGGGCGGCAAGCTGACGATCGAAACGCATAACATGGTTGTGGACAACGAATATGCGAGGACCCGTCCGTCGGTCGAGCCCGGCGATTACGTGGTGCTTGCGGTCAGCGACACGGGCTACGGAATGGACGCGGCTACGATGGCGCGTATCTTTGAGCCATTTTTCACCACCAAGGAGCCGGGAAAAGGAACCGGGCTCGGCCTTGCGACCGTGTACGGCGTGGTGACGCAAAGTGACGGCTTCATCTGGGTGGACAGTTCTCCGCGCAAAGGAACCCGATTCGAGATTTACTTGCCGCGAGTTCGTGAGAAGGTAGACCGCGCCGCGTCTGACAACATTGCTGTTGTGCCCGCTCGCCGCTTCGAAACTGTGCTCCTTGTGGAGGACGAAGACGAAGTTCGAGAGCTCGCTTCCGACTTCCTGACCTCGGCGGGCTATAGAGTCATTACTGCACAGGATGGGGCGGAAGCGCTGAAGATTGCGCAACGCTTGGGCGAGACGATCCATCTCTTGGTAACAGATGTGGTGATGCCCAATATGAGCGGGCCGGAACTCGTCAAAAAGCTGAAACGTCTCCTGCCGGATCTGAAGATTGTCTACATGTCTGGCTACATCGAACAGAACGAAGACTGCAAGGAACTTTTGGAAAAGGAATTCTACCTCCAAAAACCATTCTCACGCCCCATGCTGCTGCGCCAGGTCAGCGAAGCGCTTACCAACGGGCGGTCGGCACATTCGCGCGCGGCGGCTGTGCATCGTTAACCCCCGGACTTGCCCGCGTAAGACGCCGCGACATGGGCTTGCCTCTCGGCGAGATCAAGCTCTTCCCTCCACGGTCTCCGGGACAACGCCCCGGTCGGCCCCCGACAGCCCCAACCTGCGCCTCGTCGCCCCCCGCGAGAAGTAACCGCGCCTTCCCAGATTGAACTGGGAAGGGGGTAGAACAAATCCCTGGAACTCCATGGAATTGGGGAAAGGGCAACTGTTCACTTTTGTGCAGCAAGCTTCTCTGCCGGCTGCTTAGAATAAGACATCAGAAACGGTCGTCCGCTCTGAATGAGGGCCTTTAAATGACAAGCAAGCGATTCTCCGGATTAGCGAAAATTTGGGTATCGGCAGTCCTCGTAACCTGCGGAGCTGCCTTCACCATCAGCGGCCAGCAAACGGAAAACGGCAAGACTCCGGTGTTGACTCCAGGTAAACATTTTGAGCGCGTGCTGATTGTCGTCTTGGAAAACCAAGACTACTCTTCAGCGATCAGCAATCCGTTTTTAGCGAAACTGGCATCCAAGGGAACCAGCTTCACCAATTTCAAAAACCTCTATCACCCGTCCTACCCGAATTACCTCGCCATGATTGCCGGCAGCTATTTTGGGACGCACAGTGACCACCAAATAAGCTTTCCTGACGACCCTGAGCATAGAACCATTGGCGATTTACTCGATTGGAAGAACTATGCGGAAAACTATCCCACCGACGTTCAACCTTATCTTGAATCGGATGAAGGGAAATATGCTCGCAAGCACGTGCCGTTCTTGAGTTTTGTGAAAATTCAAAAGGAAAGCTACCGCAACGTGGTTTCCGTCGATACGAAAAATCCGCATAATGCGTTCGTGACGGCAGTCGAAATGTTTAGAGAGGACCCGAAGAAATTCCCCCTGCCTCGATATATGTTCTATAGCCCCAACCAGGACGACGATGGACACGATCCTTTCTATTACCCTAGCAAGGGACTGCGGAAGGCTTCGCGCTGGCTGGAAACTTTTTTCCAGACATGGTTTCCCTGGGACCAGAAAGAGATGAAGGGGACTCTGGTGGTAGTAACTTTCGACGAATCCGAGGGGGATGAGAAGGGCGACCGTATCTATACCGTCTTCCTCGGAGACATGGTCAAAAACCAGACGGTGGACAAACAATACAATCACTATAGTGTGTTAAGAACGATTGAGGATAACTTTAGTTTGCCTCAGCTGAATTCTGGCGATGCGAACGCGGCGCCTATTACAGAAGCGTGGAAGTAAAATAGGATTTATCTGGGGGATTGTCGGAGGTGGCCCTCGCTCGACAAACTCTCGCTGCTCCTCTTGCTCGCTCAAGCGTCGTAATAGCGGCCGTTAACCTCCCCCATCAGCTGAGCGTACCCAGCGCCGTCACGGCGACGGCGGTGTGCGGCCCGGTGGCGCAGCAGGCGCCTTCTTGGATGATCGCTCAGTTGAGGCCGCCGCACGCGACAACACGTAAGCTTGTATCGTTCGCACCTGATCGCGGGTGAGCAGATCACTGAAGGACGGCATGCCACGCGACTCGCGCGCCCCGCCCAGCACAATGGATGCGAACTGCTGATGCACTTGTGCCGTCGCATAGCGGAGATCCGGAATGGCGGCGCCAGCGACTGCGTCGTTGCCGTGGCATTGGTAGCAGAACGTTGCGTAGAGGAATTTGCCTTCGCGTACATTGGCGGGGGATGCGTTCATGTGTATCGCTGGCGTAGGTGGCCCAGTGTGGCCGAAGGGAGGAACCTCCAGCTGCGAGGTCCCGCCTATTGCGAACGTGAGGATTCGGCCGAAGCCTGCCTTGGTAGGACCCATCCGGCGAGGGTTGGTGAGGCCGGCCGCACCGCCCCATCCCACCATCAGCGTGAGGTATTGGACTCCGCCTACGAGGTAGGTGACGGGCGGAGCCATGATGCCGGTCCCGGCGTCGAATTCCCAAAGCTTTGCGCCGTCGGTGGCCCTATAAGCGAGGAACATTCCGTCCGCCCTTCCTTGGAAGACGAGATTGCCCGCCGTCGCGAGCACCCCACCGCTCTCCACGACGGGATGGGTGACGCGCCAAACCTCACGCTGCTCGACGGGATTCCACGCGATGAGCCTGCCAGTGGGCGGTGGAGACGACTGCAATTTAGCCAACAGCGGCCCCTCGTAGCGTCGGTCAATACCCCGGTTGTCCCGCCGCGGATCGAACTTCCAGCCGACATCGGGGACGTGCAGCCGGGTGGTTCCCTCCCTCGCTGCCAAGTAAACAAGCCCTGTCGCCGGGTGGAACGCCATCGGGTACCAGTTGTGTGCTCCGCCCGCATCGGGCGAAACAAGCACTGGATCCAAACCTGCGTATGCTGTCGCCGACTCGATCGGACGACCGCTCCTGGGATCAACACCGCTGGCCCAGGTAATGTTATCGACAAACGCCTTTGCCGAAATGAACTGGCCGGACTGTCGATCGAGCAGGTAGAAAAATCCGTTCTTCGACGCCTGCATGATGACCTTGCGCATTCGGCCGTCGATTTCGAGATCTGCCAGCATGAGCGGTTGCGTCGCGTCGTAATCCCAGTTCTCTCCGGGCGTCGTCTGAAAGTGCCACATCAATTCGCCGTCGCTTGCACGAAGGGCCAAAATGGACGCGAGGTACAGGTTGTCGCCTCCGCCCGGGCTGCGCAGACCGCGGTACCACGCGATTCCGTTGCCCGTGCCGGTATAGACCAGATCCAACTCCGGGTCATAGACGATCGTGTCCCATGGTGAGCCTCCGCCGCCCGCCACCCACCACTGCCCGTTCCACGTTTTCGCGGCTCTCTCCAGTGCTTTGGACTCGAACCCGCGCGAGGGATCTCCCGGCACGGTGAACATGCGCCAGATCAGCTTCCCAGTTTCCGCATCGTACGCGGAGAGATATCCCCGGACGCTGAACTCTGAGCCCGCGTTTCCGATGAGAACCATTCCTCTGGCGATGCGTGGAGCGCCGGTGATCGCATAGGGTTTGGTTTGATCAATGGTGACTACGTCCCAGACGGGAATCCCCGACTTGGCGTCCAGAGCGATGAGCCGGCCGTCGAGCGTGCCGACGTATACCTTGCCCTGATAGAGAGCCACTCCTCGATTCACTACGTCGCAGCAGATGTGGCGTGCGCGGGTGCGAGGCACCTTGGGGTCAAAGGTCCATAGGATTTCGCCAGTCTTGGCGTCTAGCGCATACGCCACGCTCCACTCCCCCGTTGTGTAGATCACGCCGTTCATGACGAGCGGGGTAGCTTCGAGGCCTCGGGTTGTGCCCAGCTCGCGGCTCCAGACAAGGCCGAGCTTGCTGACGTTCTGCTCGTGGATCTGTTTCAAGGGGCTGAATCGCTGCTCGTCGTAGGTCCTTCCGTGGGCGATCCAGTCGGCGCCGTCATCGGTGCCACTTGAGGTGTTGTATGACCTGCGAGCTCCAAGCGTGAGAAAAAAGGATGCCGCGAACAGGAGCGGCAAGCTAAGGCGCATGGTCGCGGCGGAGCGAAGGTATCCGGTCAAGTTGCTGGTAGTTGCCGGCATGGGCGCAATCCTCAAGCTGCGGTCAGGAATTCGCGCGATTAAACTCCCGCAGGGACGCACATGTCAAGCTGCACGACACTCTTGTGCGTCGCGGCGAGTCTCTCCGCTTCCTGCGCTCTGGATCGAAAGTTCTCCCGGCTCTTTCCCGGCTTCCGCCGTGGATACTTCAGCGAAGGCCGAATTCCGCGCGGATAAACGCCTTCACGCCTTCGCTTCCCGTCAGCCGCAGGCAGACGAGCGTGCCCTCGCGCTCCAGGTCAAAGTGAAAATCAAAGAAGGGACAGCATTTGCTTTCCGCGACCGCCCACTCCGCAACCTCCGCGAGCGAGACGTTCTTGGGACTGTATTGAAACTCGTATCCGTTCGAAGTTTCAACCGTCTCGCTCCTGGCGCCCATGAGCTTGTCGCTCAGTTCCTTGTGCCGCGCCCTCTCCGCTGGTGTCAGTGCCTTGATGTTGCAGTAGAACTTGCTTTGCGCCGCCACGGATAGACCCTCCTTGTTGGCCTTTGCCGGCGAGTCTTGCGCCGGTAGGGTGGCTGCTGTGCTTGCCATAAAGAACGGGGCCAGCGCAGCCGCCGTCATTGCCCGCTTGCTCATTCCAAAAAACCTTTCCTTCTGTCTTCTCATGGTCTCCTCCAAAAAAGAATTTGCTGCAGGCTACACGAAAATGCTAAAACTTAAAGTCAGCTTTAAGTCAAGTACATTCGTCAGCTGGCAGGAGCATCCAAAGCCTGTGAATCCGACCGCAGGGCCGACCAGTCCCGGCTCGGTCGGAATGCTCTCTATCGGCCCGGAGCGGAGGAATCGTGGCATGTTCTCAACTCACCCTCGCCGCGGTGATACCGCCGATCAAGTGAGATTGCGGCACTGGAGAGATTTTGTGCGGGCGCTGTACCCCCCGTAGTTGTCATCCTGAGCCTGCCTGCGCAGTCAGGCGAAGCGAAGGATCTCACCTGCTCCGCATCGGGGAGTATCCGTTTAGTTGTAGCGCCGGGCTTTCCCCCGATTTGCGGGGGTCCCGGCGGTTTTGGCCGGGAAGCCCGGCATCTTTTCTTGCTTGTCAGTTTGTAGCGGCGAGGGAATTTATCCCGACCGGGTCGGGATCTCGCCAGTTTTTTCCTTCGGCCACCGCGCGTATAGGAGAACCAAAAATGAAAATCGGCCAGCTCGCCGCTCGCGCCGCCGTCAACGCGTCCGCCATCCGTTACTACGAAAAATTGGGCCTTCTTCCCTCGCCCCAGCGGAGCGGCGGCCAGCGCCGCTACCCCGGCGACGCACTCGACCGCGTCCTCGTCATCCGCTTCGCGGGCGAGATGGGCTTCTCGCTCGGCGAGATCAAGCTCTTCCTCAACGGCCTCCGCGATAACGCCCCGGTCGGCCCCCGCTGGAGAAAGCTGGCTCACCGCAAAATCAAAGAAGTGGAAGAAAACATCCAGCGCTCAGTCCTCCTGAAGTCCTTGCTAGAAAACTTGCTCCACTGCCGCTGCGCTTCTCTTCAGATCTGTGTCCAGCGCCTCAGCCTTAGCCCCAACCTCCGCCTCGTCGCTCAGCGCAAAAAGTAACTTTGCCTTTGTAGCGGCGAGTTCACCTCGCCACTCTTTTCCCTTCCACGGCGGTCCTCTGAAGTTTCCCACCCTGGAAAGCTAGGGCGATTCGTGGCATGCTGTTTGGCATGGGAAACAAAGACCGACGAGGACACGAAGGAAAAAAGCCCAAGAAAAAAGCTCCGAAACTTGCTCCTACGAGCCCCTATACACACCCCATCGCCACGCCACGCGTGTCAACGCCGCCTGCTCCCCCAAAGACTCCGCCAAACTCTCAATAAGCCGCCTGCCGCACCCCTCAATAACTCCCCAAGCCATCACGTGACTCACTTTTTCTGACGGATGCCTGTCCGGTCGCGAGGTCCGAAGCATGTGAGCGGTATTGACCGACAATGTCTATATATGTAGACTAGCTCTGTGAAAATTCCTCGAATGTCCCCTCAGACGCTTCGTGTGCTCGAACGGTTCGCACAACGCCCGGCTGCCTGGCGCTATGGCTATGAGTTGAGCCGTGAAACGGGCCTAAAATCTGGGACGCTCTACCCGATTCTCATGCGGCTAGCCAAGTACTCACTGCTCGAAACTAAGTGGGTTACAACAGAGGATGGAGTTCCGCCCCGCCACACCTACCGCCTGACTCCAAACGGCATTGAGGTAGTTCGGACATCGGTGGCTGGGACTCGTTCGGGCTGGAAGGTTCGGCAGCGAGCGCTCAGCGGAGGCGCGGCGTGACGCCGAAAGCGGTTCCTCGCCGGGTCGCCAGCTTGCTCCTGCGTTCCGTGATTAAGATCACACCGCGGGACGCGATCGCGTGGGGCCAGGCGATGCTGAGCGAACTGCATCACATAGAAGGAGACTGGGCTGCGCTAGTGTGGGCCATCGGCGGCGCAAGCGTTCTCGCAAAACACGCTCTGCTGTCTGCAGTCATCCCACGTGGCAACCGGCCTGCCGTCGCCTCCGGGGGAGAGCTTTTCACCAAGGAGGGGCCCATGCGCAAGACGATTTTGGCCGCTGCCGGCGCGTGCGCCGTGGCGTCCTTACTGTTTTTCTTGGCCCCTGCGTTTCGGCAGGCGTTCCGCGTTTCCCTCGCGCAGTGGAATTGTGTCCTCCACGTGATGCCAGTGTACGTGACGCTACCGTATCGCGAGCCGGGTCTGGAAGCGCTGGCGCGGCAAGTGGAGCAGAAACACGACGCTGAGGGACTGGCCTTTGTCGCTGTGCGCCAACGCCACTGGGACGCGCCCGAGAGCGCGCGGTTGGCTGACGAAGCCATTCGTCTCGATCCAAAGCTGACCTGGGTTTACGCGATCGTGGCTTTACGCAACCCGTTGCTATCCGAGATCGACCTCTGGGTCCCGAAGCTCGAGCAATGGGATCCGCAGAACGCGCTTCCGTATCTCATTACTGCGGAGAGTATTGACATCCACCAGGTGGCTCGCGACAAGGTCAGGCATTGGAATTTGAATCGGGCGGAGGACGAAAGCCCGGCTTGGCAGAACGCCATGGCGGCAGCCTTTCAGTCTCCGAAGCTCGATACGTATTGCGACCGGGTCCGGGATCTCGATCGGCGAGTTCTGCTTCGTTACGGCTTCGGCGATCCGTATCAGGCTGTAGACATTGGATGCGAGTATGGCCTTCCGAGCTCGGCGGCCTGGGATTCCTCTCGTTACGCGGAATCGCTTCTCGAATCCGGCCAGATACTTGAAGCCCGAGGCGACCGGAAAGGCGCTCTCGAAAAATACTGGGCCGTGGCGCGCTTCGGCCAGATGGCTGGTTCGGCGGGCCGATTCATGATGAGCCAAAGCCTTCAAGACGCTTACAAGCGGCTGGCAACGTTGTCCCAAAGAGAAGGAAACAAACAACAAGCTGAGCTTTATGCCTACCTCGTTGGAAAGGTCCATCAAGCGGAAGAAGAGCGCACTTCCCTACTGCAGAGAGATACGGGTGGAGCCGTTTCCCGCTGGAATGCCGGTGTGGTGAGAGTCTCCGGGCTGATGATGCTTTTCTCTGGCGGGCTGGCGCTGATTTGCGTCTCGAGCGTAATCGCAAAAGGTGGATTGTTGCGGCCGGGTACGCTTCGCGTCAGCAAAGTCAGTGTAACGCTCGGCATCGGCAGTGCCGCCGGATTGCTGCTTTCAACCGCCATGCTTTACGTCACCTACCGGCCGTATGCCGAGATTCTCCGGGCGTACCTTCGCGATGGCGACCAGAGCAGGATCGAAGAGCTGACCTGGTTTCTTGGTTACGCGCAATTGCCGCTCGGCATGGACGATTCTAATCAGCTGAACTTTGTGTTTTATTTCTGGTTCGGCGTCACCGCGATGTGTGCGATCGCGTTATTGCTCGCTGTCTTGCGGTACCTCCAGAATCGTCCACGAGCCACCGCCACGACATAGCTTCCCGGTCTGCACGTAGAAATCGTGTCTTGGCCGGGTGCCAGTTCGAACAGACACCCCGCTATCTCGCAGCAGCCAAACGGCTTACTAGTAATTCCTTGACAAACAGTACCGATATGCTATAATCGTTTTTGAATTTCACAACACCAAACCGCCCCGTCTGCCCCCCATCGCTCGAAGCTTGTCCGGACCTCATGAATCACCAGCCACTAACTCCTTTAGAATCCGCACTTATAGAAGTGTTGATTCCAAAGTCTTTAAAGTCCCGTAGAATGAACACTTATGAAAAACATAGGGGGGAGGGGGTGCCATCCATCTTTCCATCTTCTAACGTCAAACCTCTAAGCTCTGGATCCGCCGCGCACACAAAAGGTACGCCCCTAACTCCTTTCTTCGCCGCTCATACGGGCTTCTCCGCAGCTACCTCAAAACAAGCAACTTTAAGCACCTGTATTTGCCACTCATACAGACTTCGCGTTCGCAACTCCTTTGTTTGCCACTCATACGAAAACACCGGGGGTGTGGCCCAACTCTTCCCACTTCGGTCCGACCCTCAACCTGTTGCTCTTGCGATTCCGCGAGCTCAAGATATCGCTTCCAGGGTCCTCCTAAAATTTCCCTCTTCTCTCCTACTTTCAACTTTCAACTTTCAACTGTCGACCGCCTTGCTGCGGCGTTCGACGCGCTTCCCTTCCACGGGTCACACAAAATGAGCCAGCTCCTATTCAACCTTCAACCCACGCGCCGCGCTCTTACCGTCAGCGAACTCACCGCGCGCATCCGCGACCTCCTCGCCAAGAATTTCACCGACATCTGGGTCGTGGGCGAAATCTCCAATTGCCGCGAAGCGCAGTCCGGCCACATCTACTTCACGTTGAAAGACGATCGCGCCCAGGTCCGCTGCGTTTTTTTCAAACAGCAGCAGCGCGGCATCAAGTTCCGCCCCGAAGACGGCCTGCAAATGACCGTGCGCGGCTCCGTCAGCGTCTACGAAGCTCGCGGCGAATATCAGATTTATGTCGAGAACCTCGAGCCGGTGGGTCTCGGCGCGCTGCAGCTCGCTTTTGAGCAACTAAAAAAACGTCTCGAAGCGGAAGGATTATTCGCCGCCGAACGAAAAAGGCCTCTGCCGCTTCTCCCGAGCCGCATCGGCTTGATCACTTCGCCTCGCGGCGCCGCCGTCCGCGATGTCGTGCGCATCCTGCGCCGCCGCTTTCCGAATGTTCATTTGACGCTCTATCCTGTGCGCGTTCAGGGAGAAGGTGCCGCCGAAGAGATCGTCAAGGCGCTGAAGTTTTTCAACCTGAAGAAATTCGTGGACGTGCTCATCCTCGCGCGTGGCGGCGGCTCGATGGAAGATTTGTGGGCGTTCAACGAAGAAGCCATCGCGCGCGCCATCGCCGCTTCGATGATTCCGGTGATCTCTGGCGTCGGGCACGAAACCGATTTCACCATCGCTGATTTTGTCGCCGATGTCCGCGCTTCCACGCCATCTGCTGCGGCGGAGCTCGTCGTGCAAACGCGCCGCGAATTCGACAAGCACATTGCCGACTTGCGCGAGACCCTGGCTTCCCAAATTCGCTACCGCTTGCTCGAACTCAGCCGCCGCGTTCACGAACTTTCCGCCCGCCGCGGTTTCCGCCGCCCGCTCGATCTCCTCCGACAGCAGCGCCAGCGCGCCGATGAAATGACCTCGCGCCTCGCCCTCGGTCTTCGCGCGCGGCTCGAAAAATCGCGCAAACGTTTTACCGCCGCGCATCTTCGCATCATGTCGTTTGATTTTCGCGTGAAGATCGCCGCATTCCGCCTGCGCCTTGAAAGGCGCAGCGCCGAGCTGGCCGTTCGCATCGAGCGTCTGCTCCGCACCAAGCGCGAACGCCTCGATCGTCTTCGCTTGCAACTCGAGGAGCGCAGCCCCTTGCGCGTCCTCGAGCGCGGCTACGCCATCGCCACCGACGCGAATGGAACCGTCCTCCGCGACGCTGCCCAGGTCGAGCTCGGCGACTCCGTCGCCGTCCAGCTCCACCGCGGCAAACTATCTACGGAAGTTAAGGGAAAGGAGTGAACTCGAATCAAGTCGCTGTCAAAAAACAGAATTCTCTGTGTCTCTGTGCCTCTGTGGCGAAAAACTATTCGTCGTCGGAAGAAGAAACCTTCAGCACGGCGAGGAACGCTTCTTGCGGAATGTCCACCTGGCCGACGCGCTTCATGCGGCGCTTGCCTTCTTTTTGTTTTTCGAGGAGTTTGCGTTTGCGCGTGATGTCGCCGCCATAGCACTTGGCGAGAACGTTTTTGCGCATCGCTGCGACCGTTTCACGCGCGATCACGCGGCTGCCGATGGCCGCTTGAATCGGCACCTCGAACATTTGCCGGGGAATCAGCTTTCGCAAACGCGTGACGAGCTCGCGCCCGCGCTCGTACGCCGTGTCGCGGTGAATGATGAGGGCCAGCGCATCCACCGGCTCGCCGCCGACCAGCACGTCGAGCTTGACCAGGTCCGACTCCTTGTAGCCGGCGAGGTGGTAATCGAGCGAAGCGTAGCCGCGTGAAACGCTTTTCAGCCGGTCGTAGAAATCGAGAACGATTTCGTTCAGCGGCAGTTCGTAAGTGAGCATGACGCGCGTCGGCGACAGATATTCAAAATTTTTCTGCGTGCCGCGCTTTTCCTGGCAGAGCTGCAGAATCCCGCCGACGGAATCGTCGTTGGTGATGATCATGGCCTTGATGATCGGCTCTTCGATCATTTTGATGTCGCTGGGATTTGGAAATTTTGCGGGACTGTCGACTTCGATTACTTCGCCGGTCACGCGCGTGATGCGGTAGCGCACGCTCGGTGCAGTGGTGATCAGGTTCAGGCCGAATTCGCGTTCCAGCCGCTCTTGCACGATTTCCATGTGCAGCAGGCCGAGGAATCCGCAGCGGAAACCGAAGCCGAGCGCGACGGAATTTTCCGGCTCGTAGAAAAACGAGGCGTCGTTCAATTGCAATTTTCCGAGCGCGTCGCGCAGCGGTTCGTAATCGTCGGCCAGCACGGGAAAAAGTCCCGCGAAGACCATCGGCTTGATGGCCTCGAATCCTGGCAGCGCCGGCGCGGGACGCTCCGCCTCCGTGACCGTGTCGCCCATGCGCGCATCGGCCACGCGTTTGATGTTCGCTACGATAAAGCCCACGTCGCCGGCTTCGAGTTCTTCCAGCGCGACGGGTTTGGGGGTGAGCGTGCCCAGCGTTTCGACTTCGTAGACTTCGTTGCTCGAGCACAGCCGGATTTTCAGGTGATTCGTGATGCGCCCTTCCATCACGCGCACCAGGACGACGGCGCCGCGGTAAATGTCGAACCACGAATCGAAAACGAGCGCTTGCAGCGGATTTTCCGCGCTCCCTTTTGGCGGCGGAACGCGTTTCACAATCGCTTCGAGAACGTCTTCGACGCCCAGCCCGCTCTTCGCGCTGATCATCAGCGCGTCGCCAGCGGGAATGGCCAGGACGTTTTCGATTTGTTCTTTCACAAATTCCGGCTGAGAGGCGGGAAGGTCGATTTTGTTGATGACCGGAAGAATCGTAAGATTGTTGCCCGCCGCGAGAAATGTGTTGGCGACCGTTTGCGCCTCCACGCCCTGGCTCGCGTCCACCACCAGCAGCGCGCCTTCGCACGCGGAGAGCGCTCGCGACACTTCGTAAGAAAAATCCACGTGCCCCGGCGTGTCGATCAAATTCAAGCGGTACGTGTTTCCGTCCTTCGCATTGTAGTGGAGCCGGATGCTCTTCGCTTTGATGGTGATGCCGCGCTCGCGCTCCAGGTCCATGGAGTCGAGCACCTGTTCGTGCATTTCGCGCTGGCTGAGCGCGCCGGTCATTTCCAGCAACCGGTCCGCCAGCGTGGATTTGCCGTGGTCAATGTGCGCGATGATGCAGAAATTGCGTATGAATCTTGGATCCATTCCTGTTCGTTACCGGCAGGAGCCGTTTTTCCTTTTGCGGACGCAACACGCAGCGCAAGACCGTGCCGTGTAATCATTCAGTTTGCCACAAGCCGCACTGCCGCGTCAGCACAGCCGGACAACAATCGGCGGCGCAAAAATCCTTCGGTTGCCGCTTACTGCATCAGTATTTCGCCGCGTTTTGCCCGTCTCGCGCTCACGGTATATAGTTGAAGCAGGACCGTTCGCCCCTTCTCTGCGGACGGGCCGGCTCATTTCGCCAAAAGGCTCCTCATCGAGACCGCTGGGGGCGCCACAAAGGCAACCTGGACTGATGGCCGCAGACGTCAGCAAGCATCTGGATCGCGCAAAGCGTTTCCTCGAGAAGAACCGCGTCGAGGACGCTATCGAAGCCTACCTGGCGGTTCTCGATGATGCGCCGCAGCATCAAGAAGCGACGCAAGCCCTTGGCGATTTGTACGCGCGATTGGACAAGCCCGATCGAGCCGCCGTCTATTATGGCCTGCTCTTCGATCTGCTCGTGGAGCCGCGGGAAGAGTCTAAGGCCCTGGCCATCTACAACCGCTTTCTCCGCAACAGCGCGGTGCCCCAACCCCCCGAGCGCATCGCCCGCTATGCATTTTTGCAGCAGAGGCAGAACCACCCCGACGAGGCCATCGAACAATACAACAAGGCGGGGGAGCTTTTCACCGCCGCGGGGCGCGGGGAAGACGCGCTTTTCTGCTGGGAACGCGTCGCCCAGCTCGATCCGGAAAACTTCTCGCGACAGCTTCGCCTGGGCGAGGCCGCCGAAGGCATCGGGAAAAATGCCATCTCTGCGCGGGCGTTTCTTCGCGCAGGGCAGCTTGCCTCCGGCAGCGGCGCCGAAGCGGACGCCCTCCTGCTCTTTGGCCGGGCCTACCGGCTCGCGCCGCATGAGCGCAGCGTCGCACTCCTCTACGCGGACGCCAAACTTCGCGCCGGCGAAGCGAGGAAAGCCCTCGAGCTTCTCGAGCCGTTCGCGGGTTCCGAGAGCGACGTGGCTTTCCTGAGTACCTACGGCGATGCTCTGATGCACGCGGGGCAGCTCGATCAAGCGCTTACCATATTCGAACAGCTCCTGCGCGAAAAAAACGAGGGCATCGCGCGATTATTCGATTTGGCCGATCACTACGCTGCCGCGGGCCAGGATGCGAAGGCCGTCGAGCTGCTGCAGACCCTCAAGCGGCGTATGTTCGCGACCAAACACCAAAATGAATTTACCGCGCACCTGGACGCGGTGGCGGGGAAGCACTTGCAATCACAAGCCCTTCTGGAATTTTGGGCGGCCATTTACAACGAGCTCAATCGGGAATCGCAATACTTTGAGACCTTGCTCAAACTTTTCGACGTTTATGCGGGGAAGGGCAATTTTCCGAAAGCTTGCGAAACGCTTGAAAAACTAATGGACATCGACCCCTACGACTATCGCAACCAGGAGCGCCTGGAACGCTTGCGGGGCCACGTCGATGAGGCATTCCTCAAGCGCCTGACGGGGAGGCTGGCCAAGTCCGGAGGCTTGACGTCGCCGGGGAAGCACACTTCCACGGGCCGGAGCGCCGCGCCGCCGCAACCCATTACGGAAGAAGGCCGGCAGGTCCAAGCGCTCGAGGACCTCATTGTCCAGACCGAAATATTCCTGCAGTATTCGCTGCAGAGCAAAGCGCTTGATCGCCTGGAAAAGATTGCCACGATGTTTCCCGGCGAAGAAGAGCGCAACCCCCGCCTGCGTACTCTATATCAGACGGCGAATTGGTGGCCGAAGGGCGCGCCCAGAATCCAGCCGGAAACCGCGTCCGCATCCGACGCGGTGGCCGTGGAAGCGCAGCCCACCCTCACCGGCCGGACCGGCGTGTACAGCGCGGAGACGCTTCGCGATCTTTCCAAGATCTCCGAGATCAACCAGAAGATTTTCCGCCAGCAGACGCCGCGCGCCATGCTCAATACCGCGGTAAATGAGGTAGGCGACTATCTCGGGTCTACCCGCGCGCTCGCCGTGGTCGGTGCGCAGGGCCGGCCTCCGGAGCTGTCCGCGGAATTCTGCGCGCAGGGGATTCGGCCCGCGCCGGCCGCACAAGTCGTCTTTCTGCTCGCGCAGATGGAAAAGGCCACGCCCGATGAGCTCGGCGGCCTGATTGTCGAGGCTGGGGAAGGTTCCGTTCTTGCCGAACTGGGCCTTGCCACCGCGCTCGGCGTGGTGATCACGGATAAGGAGACGCAAACGCCCAACGGCATGCTCATTGTCGGGCACTCCAGCGCGCACAAGTGGAAGCCCAACGAAGCTTATTTCCTCCAAGCGATCGGCGACCAGACGTTGATGAGCGTAAGTCACACGCGCCTGCGCTCTCTCATGCGCCGCATGGGCGTTTCCGATGATCGCTCCGGTCTGCTCAGCCGCAGCTCCTACCAGAGCTGCTTGCTCACGGAGGCCGA
>Ga0307479_10001708_pt1 | contig 20010 bp, 18 predicted proteins | sample atmos_gasesECM4C_FD_203743 | JGI IMG/M metagenome (GOLD analysis project Ga0307479, IMG submission 203743) | Hardwood forest soil microbial communities from Morgan-Monroe State Forest, Indiana, United States - atmos_gasesECM4C_515 | ecosystem: Environmental > Terrestrial > Soil > Temperate...
GCATTGCCGGTCTCCTTTTCTTTGTGCCTTGAGCACGTCGATCATTGGGAGCGTATCGCATCCCGGGGAGACCGGCCTTCTCATCCCATCTGGTAAACGCGGTTACGGGACAGGTTGGCGCACGAGGCCGTAGAATATTTCCATGGCAAGGACAGTACGCGCTCGGCACCCACTTCTTTGGATTCTTGACATAGCCGCGATTCTATTGGTGGCTTTGCTTCTCCTCCTTCGGATTCAAGACTACGCTCGCAGAGAGCATATGGCCTGGTATCTCCATCCGTCAGAAGAGAATCTGCGAGCATTTCAGGCGAAACAGCATGAAGAGTTTCTGGTCCGGTTAGGTCTGGCGACCCCGATTGCAATCGCTGCCACCTGCTGCCACCAAGCATGAACAGAAACGGAGTAGATCATGTTTTCTCACGGGTTGTTTAAAGCAGTGATTCTTCTTGGGATGTTTGTCGGGAAACAGTCTGCCGCGCTTCCCACGTTTGGCGAGCTCTTGAAGCGTCACAACATTGAATTAACACAATCCGCTCTGATTGCTGCTCTTAAGAACCCTGATCCAGAGGTGCGGTACTTGGCAGCGGACAAACTTGCAGAAGATAGAGCAACCGAAGCGATTCCTGCGATTAGGCAAGCTCTTGCGTCAGAGAAGGTGCCCTGGACTCGAATGAATATCGCATTTGCCCTTGCATCGATGGGCGAGTCCATTGGTTTCGACACTTTGGAGGATAACTGTAGGAATACTGATACGAGTGGAGGCATTCGGACAACTTCTGCAGAATATCTGCTCCGATTCAACCGCGACAGTACCACGTGCCTGAGCGGTGTTCTTGATGTGTTGAAAGGCGGAAGTAACGGGTACAGGATGGTGGCCGCCGCACTCTTACCAAGATATCACAACCTTTCCATGGAGGATTCGGAGAAGGTTTTTGCTGGACTCGCAGGGGCTTTGCATGCTCCGGGCCCCTCGGTGCGAATGGCCGCTGGCGAGGCTCTTGCTGATTTGGGAGACAAACGTGGCGTTGCGGAATTGCAGCTTGCCCTCGGACGTGAAGAGGAGGAAGTCGTACGTTTACGACTGGAGGAAGATCTGAAGATACTAACGAAGAAGATTCGTCAGTGAGTACCCACTGGAACAGCTGACGTTCTGCGAGGGCGCGTAGGCAGACACATGGCCTCTGATCCAATGCCTGCGCATGGCGAATTACTGAGTTGGGCGGTTACCTGGACAAGTGGAACCACCCCAAAAGCCACTTCCTTTTGGCGGCTGAAAAGCGCAGGTGATTGAGGTCGCAGAATCAATCGTTTTACGGATATCTCACCAGACAGGGTTTTGGCGGACGCCATAGCAGCACGCCGAACGGTCCCTTCAACCCACACCTAACTTCTCCGAAATCTTCATCGGCCTGAGCGCGACGGTGTGTGCCTACCGCTCGACTAATTCAATTCCCACCCGTTAAAGGGTCCCGGTCTGGACATGAGCGGCCTGAGACATAGGTAACACAGTCCGACGGTGTTTCCCTGGGGACTCGAACCCCAGACCTCTACCGTGTCAATTCCAAAAGCGACGATGACAGCAAGTGACGCTAAGCCCTTGCTCTGCTTTGCGTTGTGTGTGTGGAGTCGGACAGCCATTGACGGCAGCGGACAGCCGCAGACCGGGGCGCTCAGGTAGGGTTACATCACAAACTACGTCACAAGATTTCCTCAGGAAATAAGGCTTCGACTAAGGGGCTTCTACCAGATTTGCAAAAGCGCGAAGCAGCCGAGACCGTCAAGCGGGCTCTTGGCTTACGACAGCGAAGCGGAGAACCCGATAGAAGGAGAAGTAGAACGAGGAATGCCTACAGTAAGGCAGGCGGGGAAAAGGATTCCTTGGCCCAAAATTCCGTTCCCATGTTTGGCTTGCCCGCGCGATCATCTTCCTCTAAGAGAGGCTGTAGTTTTCGCGCTGTCAAGATCACAGTCGCCAGCAAGATGGCCTGCTTCCGCCCTTCGGTCATTGGAGTCCCCGCAGTTTAGGATTGAAATGCGGTCGAGCCAGGAGAGGGGATTCTACACCCAGACTGAGATAAAATTCCCCTCGGAGGAGGCGGCCAACTTGCCGAAAAGAAAATCTTTCCCCAGGGATGTTGAAACCGCCGTTTTGACCAAGTGTAGGCGCAGATGTGCATTCTGCTTTGTCCTTGAAAATGACATTACCGCCAAGCCTGGCGAGATCGCTCATATTGATAGAGACCCATCCAATGCGAGCCTCGAAAATGCTGCTTATCTGTGCATGGGGCACCATGACGAGTACGACAGCACACCCAGTCAAACTAAGGGACTGACACCGGATGAACTCAGGGAACATCAGGCCATGCTTTACGAGTTCCTGAGCGCGTCCGGACCGTGGCCGAGCGCAACCGCGTCGAAGCACCGAGGCCGGAAGCGCCCCAAGATAAGGGTTTCCCTTGACGTTTATGATCGCCGTGTTCCTATCTATCGAACGGTGGTGAAATTCCTTCGCTACGTGATGCAGGATATGAATCCCGCGTATCCTGTTATCTTCCAATTCGTTGCTGACACAGATGAGGCGCGGTTTTTGTTTGACGACACGATTGCGGACTATTTGGCAGAACTATCCAACGCCTCCATGCGGTCGCCGCAATGCTGGTCCGAGCGAAGGATGGGTCTTTGGCAGTAGAGAACACCGAACTCGGCGATTGGTTTTCAAGGCAATTCGAAGAGACTAGGACTCTCTTCGCGCCATTCTTACAACTTGGCAATTGAGGCGCAACTGGGCGGTAACTGCGAGAGAGACTAGAGTTTGGCGTAGAAAAGAGAGGCTCTAATTTGAAACTCACGATATGTCTGTTTGCAGTGCCCGCAATGTTGGGTTTCGCTTCTGCTCATGCCCGGCAACAAGCGCCGCCGTTCAATGAATCGCTCGCCTATGCCCGGCTGATTGCCGCTCACACGCTCCCGACCGTCACTCACGGGCAATGTTTCAGCGCTCAAGGTGATTGGATGGAAAGAGACAAGGCCGACAAGCAGAGCCCGTACTGGTATGAAAAAGTCTCGACGGAAGAGCTTGCCCGTATGGCCTTTCAACGGCTTGTGCCACGGAAGCGATAGGGCGAAAGGCAATCTCTAATGCTACATCTGTCGGCGCGTTCGCTGGACGCTCTAGGCTGTTCGAAAATGTGTTGCTCAAACGCGCGGAAGCCGTCCTGCACGATCACGCGTTCATCCAAGAGTATCTCTTGCATCCTTGAGTTTCCGTGGTGCCAGGATCGTTGCGGCGAAGAGAATTGCGTATTTCCGCTGCTCATCCTATTAGAGATTCTACACCTGCTTCCTGCTAGGCTCTTGGAATAGGGGGCATCTTCCGTGACAGGATCGAAGCGGCCCGTAACAAGCGTACGAGTTGCCAAAGATAATAAGAAAATGAAGAAAATCAAAAGGAAAATAAAGCCGGACCATAAAGCCACGAAACAAAGAAACAAGGCAGTCGAAGCTGCTCTCGTTGCTCTGGACGCGGTGTACCGCGAGAGCCACCAAAGGTACGCTTCCTTCGTCGAAACGATTCAGGGCCTCCCCCCTTTAGAAAAAGCAGAAGCGTGGCTAACTTACGTTTCATCCCATATGGAAGACTTCGGTGAACAGGAGGCACTTGTCTACCTTGCAAGTCGACGAATAGATTGTGCACGTCAAATCGCAGCGATGATTGCTAGATGGAGAGATGGGGAGCGCCACGAGATTGCAAAATGTGCTGAAGGGCATCTTGAGTACAGTCTCAATAGGCGCAAGCCAAAGAGAATCATGACAAGGAGCCTTGCCGAGGCGAGCCAGATTGAAAAACTGTCTCCTTACGAATTGCGTGATTTTTGGTTTGGTGTTCGGCAGCAAGAGCTAACTATAGAAGCAACCATGCTGCGAACGGTTAATTGGTGCGGAGTCGGAGGGTTTGAACCATGGTGGAGGAGATTGGCGAAGGAAACGGCAAGGCTTTTCTCGTACGGGGGAATGGATCGTCCAGCCCTGAGCTTCTGGATTTTCAGCATGTGTCGGTCAGATTACGCGGTTACTCTCATGCACGCGACATTAAAACGTGCTCGCGATAACCTTAAACTCTTGGACTATGGACAGCCCTCGCCTTGGACTTTCGACTTCGCAGTTCGCAAACCCGCCGCAGAGCACATCCCTGCTGCTGCCTCGCTTGTATTCTCAAACCTGATCCTGCAGCCCAACAAAATAAACGATGCGCTCGTTCTTGCAGCAATTAGTACGCTCCAAAAACAGCAAAATGAGGATGGATCATGGCCTTTTTGGGCCGCCGAGAATGAAGAGCCTTCTATCGAAGCAACTGCAATGGCTATGCACGCGATCGCCCTCTCTAGGCCAAGCGGGCATGAGCGTATGCTGTCGCTCGGAAGAGAATACCTGTTGGGACACCAAAACCGGAGCGGGCACTGGGACGACAGGGGTTCGTCCGACGTTGTGTACCTCACGGTATTGGTGCTCGACGCCATTGAACTGGCCAACGGAGGAACCTCGCTGACCTTCGGCCTGCCCGGGTCTTCTGTGAAAACTTCTTCCGAGAGCCGCCCCAAGATGGCGGCTTTACAAAACACGCGAAGATTTCGAGTCGCATTGACCTTCCCTGGGGAAATACGGCCATTTGTGAACGCAGTTGCGGACAGACTTAGCGAACTGATCGGAAGGGGAAAGGTGTTTTACGACAAGTACTACGAAGCTGAACTGGCTAGGCCCAACTTGGATACTTATCTTCAGTCTGCGTATCACGACGAATCAGATTTGGTTGTTGTGTTTTCATGCTCAGATTATGACAAAAAAGAATGGTGCGGCCTTGAATGGAGAGCTGTTCGAGACATTATCAAACAACGTCGAGGACAGGATGTAATGATTATTCGCATGGACGACACAAAGCTAGAGGGGCTTTACTCTATAGACGGCTATATTGATGCACAGAAGCGAAGACCGAATGAGATTGCGGACTTGATTTTTGTGCGGATGAGTTCTTATCGCTAACGCGGAACGTGCACTCCTATTTGGCAATCTTCTCAACGACCGCGAGTTTCACATCTCTTCCTTCATCGTCCAGGACGTGAATCTTCATGCCATCCAGAGAGATTTTGTTCGTACCGTGAAGGGTGACGCTCAGCGGCGTTCCGTTCTTTTTGATGACCTGCCGGACCGTGTAGGTCATTTCCGCTGTTTCAAAACGATAGAGGATCACGGTGAGAGGTATATGCAAGGGTTCATCCGCAACCCTGTCGTAGCATCCGATTCCGCCTTGGCATCCGGGACGCTTCACCATGTGGCTGCGGGGAACGATCTTTTCATCGTCGCTGTAGGTTATTTCGGCGACCGTTGCTGGCTTCCAATCTCTTGAATCCTTCGTCGCGCCTTGCTTGGATTTAGACTGCGCTGGGTCGCTCTGAGCAAAACTAGATGTAGCAAAAAACGCGCCGAGCAAAACGATAATGACGATCCGCTTCATCGGTTTCGCCCTCCATCTGGCCTGACGCCTATTGCCGATTTATCGGCGAAAGCCTACAGCCATAATCGGCACCGTGTCCAGCGAGTCGAGTGGTTTTTCTAGCAGAGCGCCCCGGAGAGCGCCCCCAAAGCAGCTCCTCTTCGAGCCACGGTGCGTCAAAAACGTTCATTCGAGAGACACCGAAAACAGGCATGGGGGCTATTTTTATAAAAGATGGCGGGGCACTTTGAAAGAGGGTACGGCGCCTTTCGCGCCAAAGGGGGGCGGGGCCGGACCAAAGTTAGGCTTCTGGCTGAGCTTACCTATCTCGAATCAGACCGAGCAACGCGAAAGGGACACACTCAACTTGAATTTGTCCTTCCTGAAGAATTGTCGAGATGAGTTCGACGCCGAATGGATTATCAGAATGGACGATGCACTGTCGAGGGAACTTCAACTCCACCATAGCACGGGCAACGTCCTCACCGAACTCCCCAAAGCCCAGGTCGCGGTCGAGAAACACAAGATCGAATCTCTCCCGGCGTAAAGCGTCGATGGCGGCACAAACCTTGGAGATGATCTTCGCGCTGCTGCCCAGCCAATTTCTGAATTGAATCTGGCGCGATAAAGAGTCCTCCACGACGAGGACCTTGGAGTCTGCCCGCACCTCGATGTACCGTGGGCCGCCAACGTGTTGACGGCGGGAGGTCGCCGAAGATGAAGAGAACCCCTGTCATTTCGTTCGTTTTTCTATTGATGCTCGCAGCAGCCCCGTGTTGATGGCTGATACCATGCCCGGAAGGATTGCTCACGCCTTGGTGGGTTCGGCATCCCGGACACGATTGCTTCGCATTGGTCTAGGTCTGCAACGCGAGGAGATGCGCCATTCAGGCCCAACTTGTCGGCGATTCCTTCGGTTTGCTCCACATTGAAAACGCGGTAATAGCGCAGCAAAAACGGCCTAGACTTCCGCTCCGTGCCATCCGCATCCCGGATGATCTTCTCTTCGCCCAAGTGCCAAAATGTCACCAGCGAAGAACGCTCGCCCTTGCGGATGTGGCCGCCCAACTTGGCCGCCTGATTGAAAGTCAGCCAGTACCGTGAGCCGTATCCCTGAGAGCCAAGCAGGAAGACGTTTAGGCCACGATAGGGCTTGCCTGAGACCAGATTGACGGGCAGTTCCGTTCGCCAGGGCTTACGCCAGGGTGCGACTCCTGCCTCCAACTGCCGGATGATCTGTTCTGTGACAATCTGGTAGACGTTCCGATGAGAGGTAGATTCGCCGGAAGGTCCCGGATTTATGGGGTTCATGGGTCATGCACTCCTACCCTCCTGAAAAATTCCGCAGGACCGCCTACCGCCTACGTTGTGGATAGAAAATTCCTGGAAAATAAGGGCTTCGGGGATCGCTCAATCGAAATTCATAAAGGGGAGATGCCCACCGAGATTTTGAAAAATCGGAAATTAACCCGATGATGGTTAATCGTGAGTCAGTTGACCTACAAGGTGCCCCTGTTCGTTGACTTGTTTCTGTCCGCAACCTAACATGTCCGGCAAATGGCGGACTCTCCCTCGCTCATCGGCCAGACCATCTCGCACTACCGCATTTTGGCAAAGCTCGGTGGCGGTGGCATGGGCGTCGTGTACAAGGCCAAGGACACCCGGCTTCATCGCTTTGTTGCCCTGAAATTCCTTCCGAACGATGTTGCGAAAGACCCACATGCACTGGCCCGTTTCAGGAGAGAAGCTCAATCCGCATCCGCACTTAACCACTCCAACATCTGCACCATCTACGACATTGACGAGGAGAATGGCCGCGCCTTCATCGCGATGGAGTATCTCGAAGGCCAAACGCTGAGGCATCTCATCCAGCAGCATCCCCTGTCCACTGAGCAAGTCCTCGATCTCTCCGTACAGATTGCCGACGCTCTGGATGCCGCTCATGCCAGAGGCATTATTCACCGAGACATAAAACCAGCAAACATCTTCGTCACAGACCGTGGGCAAACGAAAATCCTCGACTTCGGGCTAGCGAAGGTAGCGGGTAGGAGTGTTATCGAGCCACCAGACATGACTGCGGCCACAGCGGACGCCTCCGATGACTCTCTTACAGGTCCCGGCTCTGCCGTGGGTACCGTGGCGTATATGTCCCCCGAACAGGTGCGTGGCGACAATCTGGACCCAAGAAGTGATCTGTTTTCCTTCGGAGTGGTGCTGTATGAGACGGCTACGGGGCGCATGGCGTTCCCCGGTAAGACATCAGGGGTCATTATCGATGCCATCCTGAATCGTGCTCCGATCTCTCCGATCCGCTTGAAACCCGACCTGCCCGCTCGGCTCGAAGAGATCATCAACAAGGCTCTCGAAAAAGATCGCGGCGTTCGATACCAGCACGCTTCGGAGATTCGCGCCGATCTCCAGCGGCTGAAACGCGACACGGATTCAGGAAGATTGGCTGCGTCGATGCAACCTTCATCAGCAAAGGCAGCCATAACGGAGGCGGCGGCAATTCAGCGCAGACGATTGGTTCTGGCTGGGCTCATGGTCGTGTTGCTGCTGATTGTGGGCACAGGCTATGGGCTTCGTTCACACTATCGCACCAAAGCCTTGGAAGCGCCATTTCAGAATTTCACGATCACGAAACTAACAGACACGGGTAACTTGATGGTGGCAGCGATTTCACCTGACGGCAAATATGTCGTAAATGTGGTCAAAGACAACGGAATGGAGAGCCTCTGGCTTCGAAACGTGGCGACGAACAGCGACACTCAGGTAGTTGCGCCGAGACGAAGTCACTATGACTCCGTGCAGTTCTCTCCAGACGGGGACTATATCTACTTCCGTCGTTCCGAAGAGAACAAGAGACCTGAGCTCTACCGCGCTCCCGTCTTAGGCGGTAATCCGCAGCTTGCCGTAAAAAACATCTTGAGTGGTGTTTCTTTCTCCCCCGATGGACAACGTATCTCTTACCTCAAATTTCCCACTATCCCGTCGGTTAGCAAGGTCCCGCAGTTGGAGTTGGTCATAGCGAACTTGGAAGGTGGCGAAGAAAAGGAACTGACTGCCCTTGAACTTCAGATCATCAACTTTAGCCCGGCCTGGTCGCCTGCCGGCAAAGTGATCGTAGTCAAATCTCGAGACAAGTCCTCCCAGGTCAGCAGACTTATCGCGGTAGACGCTGCGAGTGGAAAACAACAAACCATCATCTCCTCGAGCGAAATGCGTTTGGCAGACCCAACTTGGCTGCCGGATGAGAGTGGCTTGGTAGTTCTCTATTCCGACAGAAAGGCAAAAACTGCGCAGCAGCAGATCGGATTCGTTTCATATCCAGATGGCAAGTTTCGGCCAATTACCCACGACACCAACAGCTATTCGGGAATAAGTGTCTCGCGCGATGGCAAAACACTGACGACAGTTCAGAATGAGGAGAGCTTCAAGCTCTATATCATGCCTTCAGGAGAACGAGACGAAAAGCTCGCGGCTGCGATTACGCCCCGAGGGATTGCCTACCAGTTCGCTTGGGCGGATGAAAAGAATCTGATTTTAGAAAACTCCGGAAAGTTTTTTCGAATAAGCGATCGAGGGGAAGGGAAAAACCTCTTAATGCAAAGTGCGCCCTACTCCCCTAGTTGGCCCGCACCCTGTCAAGGGGGACGATATATCGCGTTCATGGCTAGAGACCCAAACTCGTCGAGTGGTGAGACCACTCTCTGGCGACTGGATGCTAGTAGCAATGAGACTAAGAAACTTTCGAGCGGCACGTTTGACGCATCGCCCGTTTGTTCTCCCGACGGAAGGTGGATTTATTATGTCTCTCCCAATGGCGAAGAGCCCAAACTTCAAAAGGTCTCTGTCGACGGCGGCGATTCAAAAACTGTCGCTGGTATGGAGATCTTGCCCGGCATTGATGTTTCTCGTGATGGGAAATTGCTTGGATTCTCGTCTGGGGAGACATTTGACGTGATCAACACCGAAAACGGAAAGGTGGGTAGGAAATTCCCAGTAGATCCTCGCATGGGGAGTTCTAGCGGGTTCGCTACTTACCCGCACTTCGCACCTGATGGCAGGGCTTTGGCTTATACCATTCATGTCAATGGCGTGGACAACGTTTGGGCTCAGCCGATTGATGGAGCACCGGCCTATCCGATCACGTCCTTCAAATCTGACGAGATTGTTGACTTCCATTGGTCTCCAAGCGGAGAGAGGCTTGGTCTTGTTCGCGGCCGCACGGACTCGAATGTCGTTCTGATACGTGAAGCGAAACCTTGATTCGCGGGTAGTGCGGGAAAGTCGACCCTAGCAGCGCGGGGCCAGTGCCGGTAAGTCGATTATTACCGGACAAGTCTATACCAGGAGAGGGGCTTGTCAAAATTATGACAAGAAAAAACCAAATTTACAGGTCGAACATGGAGTTGACTCCTGCGCGCGGGCCTCGGCAGAAGGCGCTCGGCGTTCAAGCGCAGGAAGGGACGCCTGCTGGTCGGCTGGCGGCGAAGTCACAGGCGGTTGCACGGTAGGCTGACCCGTGGCGGGCGTCGGAGCCGCAGCACTGGGAGTTGCATCACTTGGGGCAGCAGCGGTTGGTTGGGCAACAAGCTGCTGGAGGTAGGCGAGATCGCGAGGCTCCTCCGTGCCCGGCTGAACGGCGGGGAATGACAAATTCATTTGATGCTCCATTGCGCTGGCGATGCGGTGCAACTGCCAGATAAGCTTTTCGAGCTCTTTCGAACGGCCAACGTTCAAGTTGCGGTCCCACAGAAAGCGGATGGACAACACCACGAGAATAGGCAGGCCGATGGCCAGTGTGGCGAGTATCACGTTGAAGAGCAGCGAATCGAGGGGTGTGAAAGATGGAGTCAATGGCGCCTCCAAATGCAGGCTCCTGAAGGCAGGATACAGCAGCGCGGAAGGGATGACAAACGTCGCGGCGAAATAGCGATAAGTCCCGGTAATGTCGCGTAATCGGAAAGGTTCCTCCCAGTACTTGACATGGACGATTACCGCGTTTACCAGGAGTTGACCAACGACTGTGGACAAATAATCTCCAGCACAGAGAGGTGTCAACGGGAAAACACTCACATTTCCCGAGGTATGTGGCACCCCTGTTCAGCAAAAGTACGATCCCGCCGACTACTCGATGTTCAAGTCCAGAAGAGTCCCGGAGGGCACGTTCTTTGTGGTGGGAGATAGCCTCGGCAATAGTTTCGACAGCCGAATCCCCGAATTTGGGCCAGTTGTCTTGGGTGACGTGCGCGGAAAACCGATCTTCCTGTACTGGTCGCCCTCCCGTTCTCGGATAGGCTGCACGATTCGCTGATTTCCTCTCGCAGGGCGCAGGATCGCAGTAGAAACATTGCCACGGATTCGGATTCCCTTATCAGCTGATTAGCCTAACCGGACATGTCCGAGGCAGCGATTTCACTTGGACGATAACGGCGTTAATCGGGACCTTCGACGCTTTGGTCAATGAGCCGTAGGTGGTCGACTGCTATCATAATTTTCGGGGCAATGCTTTAGTTCTGGTCTTGGCGTCTCTATTGCCGGTGCAGCGTCAACGGTCTCTCGATCAATCTCCGCTGAGCCGAAACGCCCACCATCCACAGCCTTGAATAATCGCCCGCACCCTGCGGGTCTTGCGCGGAAAGGGCAGCAAAACCCTCACTGAACCGTCAGGGCCCAGCGTCGCTGCGCAATGCCGCTTGGGGTCGCATCATCGATCGCTGTGACATCCACAGTGTACGTGCCGGCGGACGACGGAGAACCCTGAAGCATACCGGTGCTAAGCAGTTCTATGCCCGGCGGTAAGCCAGAGGCGACCCAAAGATAGGGTGGCCGCCCTCCACGCGCCGACAAAGTCTGCGTGTAGGGTTCCCCGACCGCCGCACTCGGAAGGACTGTCGCGTCAATGGAGACGTCCGCCGTACTGGCAATGCGCGCATACGCGGCAGACGGCCAAAGGGACTCAGATCCGGCGAAGCTCGCCCAGAGTTCAAAGTCGACGGCCGGTGCGAGAGTCAGGTCCTGCGTGAACGACCCATCGGTCGCCGAAACGGGCATGCCGAGATCCACCGGCTGCGGCAGCATGAAGAGCGACGCGCGGGATAGCTCGGCTCCCCCGGAATCCAGGAACGCAGCGATCAGGCAACCGTTGCCGAATTCGCCCTGTGCCAATGCGGCGCGAACCCGCAGTTCATAGGCCGCACCATCTGCGGCAAGGGGCTGACCATCATGGTTGAGTCCCATGTACTCGTTGGCGCTCACGACGAAGTGCAGTCCGCCGTTCGTGGGCGTCACCAGATCAGGATTACCCCAGTAGCCCCAGCCTTGGAGCAGCGCGCTGAAATCCGCTGTCAGTTGTGCCGCTCCTGCATCGAGAACGAAGTCGGTCAGTTGTACATCTGCCGCGCCTCCGCCCGCGCACTCGGTGTTCACGCGGGCCCCAAACACTACAGACTGCGTTCCGACGGGAATTGTTCCGCGCTCGCTGTAGGTCTCCGTGAGTCCCGTCGCGGCGAGTGGCACAGCTGTGACAGCGATCGTGCCACCCGCAACGGGGTTCGCCGGCTGCAGGGTCGACAACTGTCCCCGCAATATTCCTCCTGAGGATTGCATCACCAGCTGTGTCCTCGGGCGGAAGTAGCGGTTGATGGCGTACGTGAAGGTGTTCGGGGCAGTCTCCGGCAACGCGTGCGTGGGATATCGAATCCAGGACTGGAAGATCCGTTGATCCGGCACGGTACCCCCCTTGTTTTCATAGTCGCTCGCGAATTGCGCGGCGCTCGCAACCCATTCTGCATCTGAATTGCCATCGCCCACGTAGATGAGGCCAAAGGGCACACCGCGAATCTTCAGGGCTCGCCGCATGGCTTCCACGCCGCCCCGCCAGTCGCCGTCGATCGGCACGTCGAAGTCGAAGAAAGCCAGCGGCTCGCCTGTGACCCGCTGCCAGGCGTCTACCCAGCGCTGGTAACCGTCGAGCCAACCCGTGTCGGCTGCGCCGCCGGGCACAACTGCTGCGCCTCCGGGCACGACTTCAATGTCCCCCACGACGAGGTCCGGGAACACCGTGCGCAGCGCATCGACGCTCTGTTTCGCGTTGGCGGCGACCTCATCCGGCGTGTAGTGACAGGCATTGGGGCCGTCGGCAACCGCTCCAAAGAAATAGGGCTCGTCAAAGGCAATGTACTGGAGCACACCTCCAAGGTCGCGGATGCGCTGGGCAGTTTGCAACCCACGGTCACCTCGGAATCCCTCGCCGCCACCACACGCGCCCACGAGGAGCGGGCCGAATTCGAGCGCCAGGGCAATGTGCCGGCGCCGCAAATCGGCAAACATCACTCGCAGCGAGGAATCGGGAAACGCCATAATCTGCTCGTACATCTTGAAGACTTGGATGTGTGCCGCAGCAGCGTCCCAAGGCGCACCTGCATCGAACAGAGCGAAGAAATCGACCACGCCAGGGTCCGGTGGCGTGTGGTAGGGGAACGGCGCGAACCAGTTTACGGGTGGCGGGTAGATGGTCACCTGCACGTGCTGAGTGGCCGTGCCGGCAGCATTCTTCGCGGTCAGCACATAGTCGGTATCCGTTTGTGGGTGGACGTCAGTACTGCTTCCCGCGACCGCTCCGACACCCGAGATCGAAAGGTCTGTCGCACCCGCCACAGTCCAACTCAGAGTGATCCGATGGCCGGTCACCGCATCCGTCGGCGACGCGGTGAACGCGGAAATGACCGGCGGCCCCTGGCCCATGCCCGCACCACCGCCGCACGCAGCCAGCGCGAACGCGAACGTGAACGTCGCTACAAACCATATGTGTGCGGTAGTGCCTACCATCAGGTTGCCCGGCCCGGCTCGTGCTAAAGAGTACATTACTGCACCTCTCCGCCACTTTGCTATGAGCGAGCATGGAGAGCCGATTTGGCCTTTTTCTATAGGGGAAACGCGACGTTTCTGTCGAAATGGGGTCATAAAGCGGTCATCACAACAAGCATTGATTGCCTAAAAGAACGCATTGACAGTCCGAATTTATCACGATTTGTGTCAAGTGCCCGGTATGTCGCCTAATCGGACATGTTCGGCCCAGTACGTGGACGGTTAATCAGGCCGATTAGAGGGCAGTTTTGATTGTCGCTACTGCTCCGGCACAGGTCTGCGGTCCACGACCCCGGGTTCAAGGCGCTTTTAAACAGCTCTCGCGACGCGTAGGTTATTCATGCGCTAACCTGGAGTGTAGCCTGCGGCACGATCTTGCCTCGCTGGTCATCTAAGACTGAGCAGAGTTTTGAGCAGGAGCTTCAGTAGTTTCATTGGGCGGCTCCTGTCTTCAGTTGAGCGTGCTTCGAAAGAAACGATATGTACTGACCTTTCTCCGCCACATACTGTTGTAGAAACTCTGGTTCCCCGGAAAGATGCCGTCCGGCGATGATACGGGGTGCGCCGTTCAAGTCGCGGATGACCGCCTCAATTATGCCGCGTTCTATATCCACGCTGTAGTGTGGCTGCGCACTCCAAACAGTCAGGAATTTCCGTAAGCGTGCCGCTGCCTCCTCAGCGGCATTTTGTATTGTGGAATCCGCCAGGACCTCGTTGATTATCTGCGTGGCTTTTTGGTAGGAACGGATTTCCGCGTTACGGTGTTCTCTTAGTCTCTCAAGAGCCGGGGCGTTCGTGGCCTCGGCAGTGCCATCGGCGTACGCAACAACGTCTATTGTGGCTTGAAAATCGTTAACCACCGCGCCACCGTCAAATACCTCGTCCCGAGTTTGACCTGCTGCCAAGGTTCCATTTCCGAATTCTCTTCGGATGCGGTCTTCATCCGGCGTCCCTGTTACCTGCTGGACCAGGAAGACGGCAGACAGCATGTCTGTAAGTCTTTCGCCCTTGGACACGCTGTGGTCGGGGAGGGTTTCCTTGGTGGTGATATTGTACGCAGTAATGTCTTTTCCACTTGTATTTCGGATGTGCATCGTCACCTTGTTGTTAGTCGCATCGTAATCGTGCCATTCGACTGCCCCTTTGACTTGCGGTAGAGCAGCCGGGTCCGAAACAATGCAGAGGACCGCCAGAGAGAGAATGAGGTAGTAGGGCAGCCGTTTATGCATGGGGATCGCCTCCTGACCCGTTGAAATTCAGAAACTCCACTAAGTCTAGCTGCTAATGCATTGAATTCGTTTGGACAGCCCCCCCGGATGGTTGTTTTCAGCCGTAGCTGGGGCGGAGGGCAGCCTCTTGGGGGAGATACGCGACCCATTCGGGTGGTGCATTTCAGGGCGAGTTGGAGACCTACTCGGTTGATTCCAAAAAGGAGCCCCTCTAGCGGTGAGGGCATTGGTGCCGCGCGCGCAAGGTCTGCTACGTTCGAGCCAAGTGTCCGTAAGTCTCAGAAATACCGCACATACCTCAACATTCCCCTGTGGGGCAGCCACGAATTTGCGCCGAGGATTACCGTAACTGTCCCTCCACCCATATGGGTCCTTCGCGGCATCAGCATGGGTAACCACTCGATACCGCCCCCCACCTTGGCGGAGATGAGTCCGGTTTGCACGCTCGGCACAGGCACTAACTTTGAGTCGTCACCCCCGGGAGGAACGTGAGTGGTCCCGGGGGATAGCGGGAAAGGGACCCGCTTCCCCACTCTTGAAATTATTTTCAACTATTTTCAATCAAGAGGTTGCTTTTTACCCGAGTTATACGTATCCTTTGTGTAAGCAAAGGAATTGCGCCGTGGGCGCGGGAAGGGGTGTGCCATTGGCTCGACCCGAAATTATCGAGGAATGGCTCCCCGAGGCTTACAGAGGATTAAAGAACGCGTAAGCGCGAGCTAGACGCTTACGAAGGCCCCGCCGTCAAGACACTTCCGACCGCCGCCCCCCCCCAAAAAAAAAAACGATAAGGGACCGTTAGCCTTCCAGCATAATCATCACCAATAATCCAGCCGATATGCACGAAGCCGCAGCCTCAACAACCTCAAGTTGCTGCTCATACTGCGCTTTGGAATACAGGCCCACTTGATGGAACTTCCCGACGGCGCATTTTTCCGCCCGTCACACTTTCTGAAAAATTCGGAAACCCGCAACACAGTCGCACGCTACTGAGTCACGCGCTCTTTGAGCCACTCCGCAACAGAGCGGGGCGAATATACATCCAGCTTCATGTTAGGCAAATAGGCTGTAAGCACTCTAATCCACTCATTGTTGGCCTTCTCATAGCCAACTCCCCAGCCATGTTGCCAGTCACTGTTCCAAGACTGCTGTGGCTTCATCAGAGCGCCTTTCTGGTATGTCCACACCTCAGACAACGCCACCAACTTGTCCAAGTGAATGCGCTTGGACATGTACCCAGTTCTGCGTATCCTTTAAGGGTAGAAAGCCTCCAAGTATGACCACTTCCCCTGCCTATCCACAGGCCCCCGATCATCAGCCAGCCGCGCAGTCTACCGACTCAGCACTGGCACACACGATCCGCCTGCTCGCACGGTTGGTCCGAGAGCGGTTTTTCGGCAAGGTAACGATCAGCTTTGAGGCCGGAAATATCGTCACACTCCGTAAGGAACAGACCCTTAAGCCGACTGAATTGGGCGGCTAGCTCCAAAACACAAGTCAACGCCAGACGGACTGACCCGTGGGCTCCCCTTCGACGATTCCTGGGATGGCTCCGAGTCCCTAAATCGTCGATTTTTTGTTTTCAGACGCAATGTCCCGCGTCTGCACCTACCGAACTAAATCTCAAAGAAAGAGGAAAATAGTATGTTCAAAATCGAAATCAGCAACATGGGCAAAGGAACGCGCAGTCATATCCTCGCGTCCTGCAAGGTCAAGCTCATATCCGAGGATGGAGCCGAATTTGTTTCTATATTCGATGCGCGAGTAATGCGGAATCGAAGCGGCCAACTATGGGTTGCGTGGCCAAGCCTACATGTACGCGAAGTCGATCAATCTGAAAGATACGTCCCAATCCTGGCGTTTTCGGACAAGCTTGAGCGCCGAATTGCCGATGCTGTTCTAGCAAGTTACGAGGGCTATCAAACCACTTCGGCTCGACCGGGGGTGTCCCGTGGCCGATAACGCAAGCAGCTACGCAGTGTCGGCTGACGACGCAAAAGGAATTGGCGTCGGAGCATGGGAGCCTGAGCAGAGTGCCCCTCATGTGGAATCAACCTCTAAGCTCTCGATTGACGATCTGCCTATGGCATCCGCAGATTCGTACTTCGCCCGCAACCGCGAGCCTCAACCGGATATCGTAGAGGGCTTGATCGGGGAATCCAAGATCACAGTTCTCGGAGGGGACTACGGAGTGGGAAAATCGCCCCTAATCGCCGATCTCGTGCTTCACATCACCAACGGATTGGAGTGGTGTGGCCGCAATGTCGAGAAGCGTCCGGTGATCCACTTTGATTTTGAAACGCCAGCTACGAAGTACAAGTCAGATTTGGGGAGTGGAGCGAAGCGTTTGGGCTGTTCCCTTCCCAAAGTGCCAGACATGCTTCAACCATTTTTCCAACATGACAGTATAGAGGAACCATCGACAAAACAACTGGTGGAAGCCCTCGGCTCCACTGAAAAATGCTTGGCGCTGGTGAAAGAAGCGCTTCAGAACATCCCTAACGCTGTCATAATCGTTGATCCCGTCGAGTTGTTCGCACCTGTCGATAAGCTGAAGGCAAAGGAGATCGTCGGATTCTATCAGCTAGTTCGGAAATTATTTAGAGTGTACCCGCACGCGAGCATGTTAGGCACCTTCAATCTAAGAAAATGGGACGCAAAGAAGCCCAGGAAGGCCAAGCTACTCAGGGATCCGAGGGAGTGGCTGCAAGAGGTTTCTGGCGTCAACGAAATCATGACTCGCTCGGACACTCGACTCGGAATCGACTTTTTTGACGACGAGCAGACGGTCCGTGTCATAAACGGTATTCAGCGCGGCGAACCGTTTAACGCGATGCTAATTCAACCCGCAGGTGATCCCGAGTCGGGATTCGAGCTATGCCCGCCCGAGAAGTTCAAGGTCAATGATGTATTCACACTAAAACAGGTTGACTATTGGGGAAAACTCCCCCCGTCATTCACCTTCAACGAGGGACTCCGTGCCGGAGTTCCGCGCAGCAGCTTGTCCCGGATAATGCAGCAGGCAAAGTCTGTGGATCTGCTGCGTTCGGAGGATGGAAAATGGACTAAGGTAGTTCACCGGAACGGCCCTCCTGGAAAATTGGAACCACTGAATTAGCTCCTTGCACATCAACTACTTACGAGTTCCAACTGACCTGGAATTAAATTGGAACTGGAACCCAGTCGTGACGGCTTCGTTCATTCGCGTTCCAGCATTAGTTCCAGAGGCTTTGGAACTTCCAAGTCTTTGAGAACACATCCCTTCTCTCCGTAGTTCCAAAATTTATGGAGAGCGAAAAGAAAGGAGGCTCTTCGGAACCCTCGGGTATAGGGTCTCGAATGTTGTTGAGAAGCGTGTTTTGATGGCAGTCGCAGTTCTCCCACCACATAGCAATCCTTGGTCTCCAAACCAAAATTGGGTCAGAACAGAGAGACAGGTGTGTTTACTCAAGAAGAGTGCGAAAATCCCCAAAACGGCGAAGAGACAGCGCGCGATCCATTGCGGGTGGACCCGCCTGAGAGTATCCTTGTCGCCGCAAAAGCGGTGCCGGTTCGAGCGAGAAGGCGGAAAACGATGTCTCGCAGAGTCGGCCAAAACGGAACAGTTGAAGTGCGAAACGGAGCCTATCGCGGCAGATGGTTTGAGGACGTTGCTGGTCAAGCGCAACGGGTCAAGCGGTCTGTCGTTCTGGGATTCGTGAAAGAAATGAGGAAGAGCGAAGCGCGAAGAAAACTCCGAAGCATCATTGAGGCAACGGGCGTCAACAGCCCTACCTATGTGATTCCTTCGACAGACATCTTCGACAAGCGCGTGAAGTGGTGGGAGGAAAACTATCTCGCCCGGCAGAAACCATCAACACAGAAAACGATGGCCTACCATGTGCGAAAATATCTTCTGCCAAAGTGGGCCAAGCATCCGGTTGATGAAATCACGGCGAACAAAGTCAATGAGTGGATTGGCGAACCAGGATTGCAGCATCTATCGGCGAGTTCACTCAAGCACATTGTCACCACGCTTTGCCTCGTTCTCGGAAAGTGGTTCGGGAGAAAGAAAATCAATTACCCCGCCGCGACCGTGGAAGAGGAAGAGCCTGTCTGCTACACGCCGGAGCAAATGAGCGTGATTGTTGCGGAGGCACAAGGAACCTGGAAAGTGCTTTTTGCGACAGCCGCCGAGACCGGCGCCAGAGCAGGCGAGCTATACGCGCTTGAAGTGAAGGACATTGATTTTGTGCGGAACCTGATTCACATTCGCCGCGCGGTTTGGGAAGGACAGAAGCAGTCGACCAAGACGCGCAACGCGACCCGCGCCATTGATGTCCAGGCTTCGCTTATCGACATGCTGAGAGCTCATCTCAACGGAAGGACAGAAAGTCTTGTATTCCAATCGAAGAACGGGAGCCCGCTCCGCAACAATAACGTGTTGCGTCGGCGCCTTCACCCGCTGCTGGCAAAGCTCGGCATCCCCGAAGGCGGAATGCACGGCTTCCGGCATGGCCGGGTCTCGTTCTCGGTGGAAAACAACACGCCCGTTGAGGTCATCAAAGCATGGATAGGACATGGGTCAGAGAGAATGGTTCGCCGCTACACACACCTAAGACCGATGTATCGGTCGCGTGTTTTGGCCTCAATTCCCTCTTTGATTGGCAATTAAATTGACGTGTTTGACCCATTGACCCCTATTTTGCACAGGGAAAAAGTAGCGTAAACTGTTTGTTGTCAATCAGTGGTGGGAGTAGCTCAGCTGGTAGAGCGTCGGACTGTGGCTCCGAATGTCGTGGGTTCAAATCCCATCTCCCACCCCACACCGCCAAAACACCAATAAAAACGCATTATTTAACTCCTTGCGACAGGCGTGATACAGCTTTAGGCAATGAAGGTCTATATCCGCCGAAAAGATCCAGAAAAAGGGTGGCGTTATCGCGCTGTTCCGAAGACCGGTCTCAAGCGGATGGTGCGCTCCACATGGAAAAAGAGATTCGCTCGCTCGAACTCGGCAAAAAAGCCGATTTCATCATGCTGAACTTGAAGATTCCGAATGCTGTGCCTATGTTTGACGTATATTCGCAGGTCGTCTATGCGCTGAAGGCCAGCGAAGTGGACGTTGTCGTTGTTGGCGGCAAGCCACTTCTAAAGGACGGTAAGCTGCTCACCGTGGAATAGATCTTCGGCGGAGGCACTGGCCGTCCGCTGGTGATTGCAAACCTCACGCGGCGGAACACAGGGCCAAAGCTAAACGAGGCTGGTGTTCCGTGGCACGGCCGGCTCGGCTTTCGACGGCGGTCTTTCGACGAACTTGTACGTGCTCGGCATTCAGGATATGGTGATTCAGGCGATTCTGCGCCATGCGAACGTCGCCATGACTCCGGGGCACGACATCAAGACTTCGACCGAGCAGGCCGAAACTGCGATAAAGGAGCC
>Ga0307479_10001709_pt1 | contig 20005 bp, 11 predicted proteins | sample atmos_gasesECM4C_FD_203743 | JGI IMG/M metagenome (GOLD analysis project Ga0307479, IMG submission 203743) | Hardwood forest soil microbial communities from Morgan-Monroe State Forest, Indiana, United States - atmos_gasesECM4C_515 | ecosystem: Environmental > Terrestrial > Soil > Temperate...
GTTGACCTCGAAGCGGAACACTCGAAGCCTGATCTCAAAATGCTCGAATACATCCACCGGGCGAAAACGGCCGCGCTGATCACTGCCAGCCTGGTGAGTGGCGGACTCTACGCCGGTGGAAGCGACACGCAGATCAACCACTTGCGCCGATTCGGACAACAGATCGGCCTCGCCTTCCAGATTATCGACGACGTGCTCGACGTCACCCAGACTTCCGAACAACTAGGCAAGACCGCTGGCAAAGACACTGCCGCCGAAAAAGCCACGTATCCAGCGCTGTTTGGCATCGACGAGTCGCTCAAAAAAGCCGACGCGCTGGTCGAGGACGCGATTGCGGAACTCGACACGTTCGGCACTCGCGCAGAGACGCTGAAAGATCTGGCGCGGTATCTGGTCGAGCGCAAGAAGTGATCAAGGGTAGGCTCAGGGCCTCTTGGCTCTCGTCTCGCCGACGCGCGCATCCGACAAGTGGCCCAACCTGCTCTCAATTGTATTCACTTCAAGATAAGTTATTGAAAGTCCGTGAATCGATCGCCGAGGCCGAAAGTACGATTGCCGTTGACGCGTGGATGCCCTGTAAATGTCCGCTAGATGCCCGTAGAGCGCAAGCTGGGGGTCGGGCGACCCCCAAAACTCGCCGGAAGCGCAGGCGTGCCTTAAATCGCGTTTACGGGGCATCATGTTATCTCTGAGTTAATGCGACCAGAGTGGTCGGAGTTGGACTACTTTCCAGGCTGCGTGTCGCCGCACACGCACTGCATAGGTCCTTCCCCTTAGCTGCGCTTCGGCTCACGATAACAGGTGGAGGGAGCCGGGCCGATTCGCCGTACCTAACAACTAAGGCCCAAAGCTCAAAGCCTTCTTCACTTCAACTCCGCCGTCCAGTTCAGCACAAGCATCATGGGCGCGGCGGATTCTTCGGGCTGCGTCAGGACCAGGAAGCGCTTCCCGTCGGGGGTCACATCGAAAGGGGCGCCCAGGGCGAAGGTGTTGCGCAACTCGAAGAGCACATGGGAATTCCCCACCTCGAACTTGCCTTCGCGGGCGCTCACTGCCACCGCGTTGAGATGAGCGTTCAGTCCGATGAAGTAGATCTCCCTGCCGTCGTGTCCCCACACGGGGAAAGTGCCGCCCTCGCGCGAGACCTGCCAGCGTCCATTACCGCTGGGGAAGGAGGTTACGTAAATCTCCTCTCGCCCGCCCTCGTTCGCGGAGTAGGCCAACCACCGGCTGTCCGGGGAGATCCGGGCGAAGGTGACTTTGCCGGAAGCCGATTCGGGTTTGACCAACACCTGCGGCTTGGCTTCGCCGGAGGTCGGCATCGCCCACGCCGATGCTCCGGTCGGTCCCGACTGCTGCAAGTACGTCAGGTAGCGTCCATCGGGTGACCAGCGCGGCCACGACAGGGTGACAGGCGCTTCGTTCGGGTCCTTCATGGTGAGCAGCAACTGGTCCTGGCCGCCGCCATTCGCAAGTTTCGCGTGCAGGCTGGTGCCCGACATCAGCGTGGCTCCCGATTGCGACATGAAGGCCACCCGTTCGCCGTCCGCCGACCACGACGGCATCAGGTGGGTGGCATCGTCGAAGGTGAGGCGAGAACGCGAGCCATGCTCCAGATCAAGAATCCAGATATCCGCTCTGGGATCGCCCAGCGAAATCGCTAGCCGTTTGCCGTCCGGGGACAGCTGTCCGCCCAGGTAGCTGGAAGGTTCCGCAACGGGTCCCAGGACTTTGCCCTCGCGATCCATCCAGAGCGCAGCGGTATCTCCGCGGGCGGTGGAACCGGGTTCGTACAACAGGACACCACCATCCGCGACCGAGAACACGGTGTGAAAGGTTCCGCCGTCGTTTTGCACGTCGTTGGCGAGGGCGATGGCCTCGCCCGAAACGGTGCCCCGCGCGGGGTCGAATTTCTGCGCCATGAGCGTGCTCTGCTGATGAAACAGCAGGTAGCCCGACGAATACAGCCCCGCTGCATCAGTCGGCAGGACCAATTGGCTGGCGTCGCTATCGACTGAGCCGAGGTAGATTCCGTTGTCCTCGCGATGCCCGCCGGAGTGATTGGTGGCGAAGAACAAGAAGTGTTTTCCATCGGGGAGAAAACTGGGCCAGCGATGAGTGCTGTGCTTGCTGGGATCGAGTTTGGTGGCGCGCGCTGGAGCGCCGCCACTGGCGCTGATTTTCCAGAGACAGTCGCGATAATCGGGAGTGTAGACGATGAGGTTGTCTGCGTTCCAGGTGCCGCCGCGGGCGTTGGGCGCGTCGGCCAAGATCGTGACGGGGCCTCCGGTCGCGGATATTTTTCTGAGTTTGCCGTCAGCAAAAAAGCCGAGCCACTTTCCATCGGCCGACCAGAACTGCGCGTATACGTCCTCGGTGCCGGCCAACCTTTCCGCGGTGGTGCCATCGAGGCTGCGCACCCAGATCGAGCTTCGATCTTTCGGAGCCCGGGCGGCGAAGGCCACGCGCGTTCCGTCGGGAGACAACACAGGCGGGCCGGAGAAATCTCCCGTGAAGTCGAATGCCGCATTCGGGGGTGGCGTGAGGTAGGCGCGCACCACGCGCGGGTGGGGATGCGCGAAGATCCCCAACCAGAGCACGACTGCCAGCAGCGCCACGACGGCGGCGGCCCACCAGATCCGTTCGCGGGCGTGCTTCGGGTGAGGCAACGCAACCCGGGCAGCACCGGCCGAGGAAGACTCGGGCGAACTCATCCAGCGCAGCTGGCGGGCAATGTCGGCGGCGCTCTGCCAGCGCGATTCCGGATCCTTCATCAGCGCGCCTAGCACCACGTGCTGGAGGGCGGGTGGCGCCTTCGGCTGGAGGGTCGATATCGGCTCGGGCTCGCGCTCGAGGATGGCGGAGGCGACCGAGATCTGGCTCTTGCCGTCGAACGCGCGCCTGCCGGAGGTCATCTCATAGAGCACCGCGCCGAAGCTGAAGATGTCGCTGCGGGCGTCGGCTTCCTTGCCCTCGACCTGCTCGGGCGACATGTACTGGTAGGTGCCGAGCACGGTGCCTTCGACGGTGAGGGGATGATTGGCGTCGGCAGACGTCAGGGTGGCGGAGAGGCCGGCGGATTGCGCTGCAGGCGGAGTGACCTGCTTGGCCAAGCCGAAATCCATGAGCTTGGCGCCGGAGCGGGTGAGCATGATGTTGCCCGGCTTGAGGTCGCGATGCACGACGCCGGACCGGTGGGCGGCGTCGAGGCCTTCGGCGATTTCCGCGCCGTAGCGCAGGACCTGCTCGAGCGGCAGGCGGCCCTTGGCGAGCCGGGTCGCGAGCGTCTCGCCCTCCAAGTATTCCATCACGATGTAGTGAATGCCGTCCCGCTGGCCGAGGTCGTAAAGCTGGCAGATGTTGGCGTGGCTGAGCTGGGAGATGGCGCGGGCCTCGCGCTCGAAACGTTCGCGAGCTTCCGGCTTTTCGGCGAGATGGGCGGGAAGAATTTTGACGGCGACAGTGCGGTTCAGGCGGGTGTCAGTGGCGCGATAGACCTCTCCCATGCCGCCGGCGCCGACGGGCGAGAGGATTTCGTAGGGTCCGAGTTTGGTGCCGGCGGGAAGGGACATACCGCGTGGCGATTATAGCGGAGGGTTTGGGGTCTGGGCTTTGAGGTCGAGGTCTTAAGGGATACAAACCTATCGAGGCTAGGGCGGGGACCTTCGACTCGCTGCGCTCACTCAGGGCAGGCTATCCTCGCGACAGCCGGCGAGACGCCGGCGCTACACTTAGGGCGATGCGCGTAGTCCGCTTTTCTACAGACCTTGCGTAGACACAAGGTCCCTCGACTTCGTTCGGCCGCGCTTCGCTGCCCTCGGGATGACAATTACTCGGGATAACGCTCATTCGGGACGACAGTGATTAGGGAGGAGCGAAGTGCTCGCGTTGCTCTGAGTGTGCGAAAAGCCTGCCGCGGCAAAAGTCGCCGCGGCCGCACAGGCGGGGTCGCCTGTGCCTACGTGGGCGTTGGTGGTCGAAGGGGGTCTCGCCTTGCGCGGCAGAGTATGCGGCTGCGCTGCGGGTTATGCCGTCGCGCTCGCGCCAGAACTTCCACCTAGCGCTTCCAGGACGTCCACTGCGGCGGTGTATTTGCCGTTGGGGGCGCTGATCTGGGCGCCTTGCACCAGGTCGCGGACGGCGATCAGCATTTCGCGGGCGATGGCGATGCCTTCGTGGCGGGCGGCTTCGGGCGTGGGAGCCTTGGCCATGCGGTCAAGGATCGAGTCGGGGACCGAAACGCGCAGCTCGTTCTTCATGAACTCGGCGTTGCGCACGCTGACCAGCGGCCAGATGCCGGAGACCACCGGGATGCGGCAATGCTCGATGCGCTTGAGGAAGTTTTCGAGCAGCGCCAAGTCGAAGACCGGCTGCGTGACCGCGTACTCGGCGCCGGCTTCGACTTTGTATTCGAAGCGGCGGATTTCTTCGTCGATGTTGGGCAAGCCGGGATTCGCGCCGACGCCGATGACAAAGCCGGTGCCGGACCCGATGGGGTTGCCGCCGATGTCGAGGCCGCGATTCAGGTTGTGGACGATGTTGACCAGGCCGATGGCGTCGACGTCGAAGACGGCGGTCGCATCGGGATAGTTGCCCATCTTGGGCGGATCGCCGGTGATGCAGATCAGGTTGCGGATGCCGGTGGCGGCCGCGCCCAGCAAGTCGGACTGGATACACAGCACGTTGCGGTCGCGGCAGGTGTAGTGCAGGATGGCTTCAATGCCGACTTCGCGCTGCACGATCAGCGACAAGGCCTGGTTCGAGATACGGGCCGAAGCGCGCGGACTGTCGGGAATGTTGATGCCGTCGACGCCGACGGATTTGAGGAAACGAGCGCCCTCGACTTCCTTGCAGATGTCGGTACCCTTGGGCGGAACGATTTCGACCATGGTGACGAATTCACCGGCGGCGATCTTTCTGCCCAGGTCGGATCGCTTCTCGATCGGCTCGGTCGGGGCGGCGGCCGGGGACGGATGCGGTGTCGCGACCTGGGCGCGGACGGTCTTGGCTTCTCCGGCGCGCAAGGCGGACTTCATGGTACGGATGTGGTCGGGCGTGGTGCCGCAGCAGCCGCCGACCAGGCGAACGCCCGTGGCCACGAATTTGCGCGCGTAACTCGCCATGTATTCGGGCGAACAGAGGTAGATGTTGCGGCCTTCGACAGAGCGCGGCATTCCGGCGTTGGGTTGCGCGGCGAGCGGCAGGGAAGTGACGGCTCGGACGCGCTCGATGGCGTCGAGCATGGCGACAGGGCCGATGCTGCAGTTACAGCCAATGACGTCGGCGCCCCAGTCGGTGAGCTTGGCGGCGAAGGTTTCGGGATCGGAGCCGTCGAGGCAGTTGGAGTCTTCGTCGACGGTGACGGAAGCGACGATGGGAATCTTCGGATTCACGTCGCGGGCGGCGAGCATCGCCTGGTGCAGTTCTTCGACGTAGCCGAAGGTTTCGAGGATGAGGAGGTCGACTCCACCTTCGGCGAGGGCCTCGATCTGTTCCCGGAAGGCGGCGCGAGCTTCGGCGAACGAAGTCTTGCCAAGTGGTTCAATGCGAATGCCGAGCGGGCCAACCGAACCGGCGACCCAGACATCGAAGCTCTTGGCAGCTTCCCAGGCGAGGTGCGCTCCGGCGCGATTGATGTCGCGGACTTTGTCGGCGATGCTGTGGCGGGCAAGCCGGAAGCTGTTTGCGCCAAAGGTATTGGTTTCAACGATTTCTGCGCCAGCCTGCAAGTAATCCTGATGTACGGAGCGAATCAAGTCGGGCTGCGAGAGGTTGAGTTCATCGTAGGACCGGTTGATGAAGACGCCGTTGGCGTAGAGCAGCGTGCCCATAGCGCCGTCGCAGAGGATGGGAGACTTGCTGAGCCGGGAGAGGAAGTCGGAGGACATGCTGAGTTCGAGAATACAAGATGGGTTGGGTTTTGCACAGGCGGGGGAGGCGCCGACCTTGCTCGTGCGAGACGCGGAGCGGTCCGCGGCAGAGAAATTGACTGGGCCTGCGGTACTGCCACCAGATATGGGGTCCTAAGCTCCCTCAGCTGCGCTCGGGATTTCGGCCAGCGGGATCGAACGCCGCTAAGCGCCTCAACTTCGACTGCGTTCGGCTGTCTTCGCCGGGGACGGGCGAGCGGCCGCGCCTGCCGGATGGACCCGTTGTGTCATAGAGGAGCTATCGGGGCCGGTAGTACCGCCGCCGGACACAAGGTGCCTCCACTTCGTTCGGCGGGCGCCTCACTGCGGTCGGGATCACGGAAGTTGGGGGATGCGATGTTCTGGGAACTTTGCGTGTGACGCTGGCGGCAGGGGGACGGCAATCGGCTCTGCTATAATTCGAAATTTCGCATCCAAATCTTTATCCATCATGCTCTTGGGAGCTTCGCGTTTGAAGAGAGTGGGCGTTGTTCTGGTGGTCCTGCTGCTGACCGGCTTCGGATTGGTTTCGTGCGGCGGCAAGTCGAACGCGTCGCCCAGCGCCTCGAGCGGGCTGAAGTTCCGCGCCTTCGTGTCGCAGGATGTCACGCTGAGCACGCTGCTGACGCCGGGTCTGCTGGTGATCGACGCAAATAAGGATCTGCGGGCCAGCCTGATCAACGGCGGGCTGACGTCGTCGTTCTTCCCGGGGAAGATGTTCTTGTCGAACGACCGGCGAACGACGGTGACGATCAATAGTGTCGGCACCGCGATTACCCTTGTGAACAACCAGAACGAAACGGTCACCAGTACGATTAGCTTGCCGGCGCCGGGGGCGACGGAGAGCCTGACGATCTCGGTGGACGCTACCACGGCCTATGCTGCGGTGCCTAACATTTCGATTCCATTGGGGCCTCCGGGTGGAATTGAAGTGATGACTATCAGTGGCAGTTCCCCCGCACTCAGCAGGACGGTGCCGATTCCGAGCGCGCACTACGTGGTCGAGAGTGGCGATGGAAGCAAGCTGCTGGTGTTCAGCGACAACTCGGACGATGTGACGATCGTCTACCCGTTCAACCTCGTGGCCGGGGCGCAGAGTTCCACGTGTCCGACGGGCGGGACGACACCGACTTGCCAGGTGGTGCACGGATTCGACCGTCCGGTGTTCGCCTTTTTCAGCAGCGATGGAACCCAGGCGTGGGTGCTGAACTGCGGCCCGGAATGCGGCGGGCAGCAGGCGAGCGTGCAGCTGATCGACCTGGTGAATGGGGTGGCGGGCGCGCTGGTGCCGGTTCCCGGGGGAGCGACAGTCGGATTCGTTCAGAACCAGACCTTGTATGTGGCCGGCAACCCGGCCCCGCCGAACAACACCTGCGCGGGTATCACGACGGCCGCGCCCACTTGCGGACGACTGACGGTGGTGGATCTGCCGTCGCTGTCGGTGGTGCCGAACGGGACGGCAGTGATCACCGACGGGTATCACACGAACATGGACATGGGGAACGGGCAGCTGTTCATCGGATCGCGGCTGTGCTCGAATGTCGTGCCTCCGCCGGCGCCGGCGATCGGGGAACAGCGAGGCTGCTTGACGATCGTGAATACTCTGGTTTCGCTTGCCTCGAGTGGCGCCGTAATCTTCCCACCCGACAACGGCGACGTGACCGGCATGACGCCCATCACGAACCGCACGGTGTTCTATGTGGTGGAAGGCGGGGAGCTGCGCATTTACGACACGACCACGGACAAAATCTATACAGTGGCTTCGATCGATGTGTTTGGGCAGGCGATCGATGTGAAGCAGGTGGATTTTTAGGGGCGGGTGTTGGGTGTTAGGTCCTAGGTCCTCTAGGTCTTAGGATTTGTCCTATGAGGGGCTGCGATCGTTCGAGGGTAGCGACGGCTTGAAGCGATGGACTAGACCGTTCAGCAGTCGGCCCACCATCGCAGAACAGCTTTCAAGGTTGATCGCGTCCGATTCGGAGAAGTAGCCGAGGCGCTCGGCAACCGTGATTTGGGTCTGCAGTACCAGCAACTTTCCCCTGGCATGGAAAAGAAATTGGACTAGTTCTTTGTGAGAGTACCGTCCCTTGCCTTCGGCAATGTTACTAGGGACTGAGACCGCAGCGCGTCGCATTTGCGCCGCGAGCCCAAACATCTCTTCCCTGGGAAAACCCTTCGTGCAACGGTAGACCTCTACCACCGATTCCATCGCACGCTGCCAGACAACCAGATCTCGATAGCCGCTGCTGCTTCCAGTCATACTGTGGTGAACTTACGGCACGTGTCCAGTGATAGCGGTGACTGTCGTCACATCGCAATCGTTCAGTGAGTCCTAAGACCTAGCACCCAAGACCTAAGACCCAGGCTTGAGTAGAAGTTCATGCCGCTTCGATTGCTCGACGGCCTGCTTCGAGAAGGGGAGCAGGAATGTGGTGCCGTCGTACCAGGCCTTCCATTGGTCCATGTAGTGGGGGCTGAGGAAGTTTCCGGCTTGGCCGGTTACGGTGTTTAGCGTGGAGTGGTCTAGGTCAGAGAGGTCGGCGGTGAAGCGTTCGGAGGGGCCGAGGGTGCGGGTGACCTGCTTCACCGTGTAGCTGCCGCCGGATTGGTCGTTGAGGCCGGGACCGGTCCAGCGGCCAATCAGGGGCAGGCGGCTGAGGACAGGGTTTTCAATTTCCAGCGGCGAGAATTTTCCCCAATGCCACTGGGTGAGATCTGCGGGAGCCCCGGGGTTCGCGACCGCGGCTTCGACGGCGGCGGCGAGCAGGGCTTCATAATTTGCATAGCCTGCGGGCAGCCAGCGGGGGGGCTGCTTCGAGAGGACGTTCTCCATCCAGACCGAAGACATGAACCAGTGGTAATCCTTCCAGCTGACGTCGACCGAGGAAGCAGATGGCGGTAACGCTCCGCTACTGGCCGACGAAGACGCGAGCTTGGCCTCGAGCAGCAGGCGGAGGAGTTCGGATCGGGCGCGGTTCTCGATGGTGGCGGCGGCGGAGTTGACGGTGAGGCGGCCGTCCCAGTCGCGCATCAGGTCGCGGGCCTGGCGGGCGCGCGGGGAAAGATTCTTCGACTGGTCGAGAGCGTAGACGAAGCGCTCGGCGCAGAAGCGGTCGAAGGCGGAGTAGATGTCGGTCTGCAGCTCGAGCATGTCGGCAGAGGAAAACTTCTTGCCCGATTCGAGCACGCGGTAGATGCGCTCGGTGCGCCAAGGGGATCCCCACTCGCTGCTGATGCTGTAGGGGTACTTGTTGGGCGCGATGCGGCCGTTGGCGGTGGCCAGGATGCCTTCCAGAGGATCGTAGACGCTGGGGAGCTTCTCGAAGGGGATGTAGCCGGTCCATTCATGCGCGTCGTCGGCGCCGCTCACGGGCAGGCTGCCGTCGCCGGATTTGCGCATTGGGACGTGAGCAGTGGCATGGTAGCCGATGTGGCCGTCGACGTCGGCGTAGACGGCGTTTTGCGAAGGGGAGTCCCAGGTAGCGAGAGCTTTCAGGAAGTCATCCCAGTTCTGGGCGGAGTCGGTGTCGAAGAAGGGATTGTGCAAGGAGTCATAGAGCGTCCATTTGAGGGCGATCTTGCGGGTTTCGCCGGGAATGAGATCGGTGATGATGGGGCCGTGGCGTGTGGTTAGCACATGGAAGATGGCGCTTTTCTGCCCCTTGACGTGAATGACTTCAGTGCGCTCTTGCGGCTGCTGCCAGCCTTGCGGTGTTTGATACGCGCCTTGCTCGTTGAAGCTTTCGATGTAGAGGTCTTCGACGGTGGGACCGACGTTGGTGAATCCCCAGGCGATGCGGCGGTTGTGGCCGACGACGACGAAGGGCAGGCCGGGGAGGGTGACGCCGACGACTTCGTAGTCGCCGCAGTGGAGATGCGCCTCGTACCAGAGGTTGGGCATCTGATGGTTGAGGTGCATATCGTTCGAGAGCATGGGCTTGCCGGTGACGGTGTGCTCGCCGGAGACGACCCAGTTGTTCGATCCCGGGATCACGACGGGGCGTGACGGTGGAGGCGCGGAGGGAAACGGCAGGACGAGGGCAGCGATGTTACTGCCGCCGGAGTCCATTTCGTCGTCATCGTCGTCTTCGTCCTGATCTTGCGGCTTGAGTTCCTCGATGTGGTGGGGTTTGGCGGAGGGCGGGCGGTCGTGCCAGGAGGAATTCACGTACAGGTCGGCGGTCAGTTCGGGGCCGAGGCGGGTGAGGATTTTCTCCCGGGTGAGCGCTGCTTTGTAGGTGCCGTGGTTCAAGTCCTGAATCAGGCGCGCACCGATGACCAGCGAGTCCTCCGGGGACCACGGGGCGGGTGTGTAGCCCATGAGGCGAAACTCGACGGGCAGGCGATCGCGGTGGGAATCGATGAAGGCATCGATGCCACGGGCGTACGCATCGAAGAACGAGCGGTCGCGCGGCGAAAGCGCGGCGGCGGCTTTTCGGGCGGCGTCGCGCAGGCCCAGGATGCGCTGCTCGCGGTCGTGGGCGATCAGGGCGGGACCGGCGATCTCGGACATTTCGCCGCCGGCGAAACGGCGCAGGACGTCCATCTGCCAGAGGCGGTCTTGGGCGGTGATGTAGCCCTGGGCGAAGAAGAGGTCTGCGAGGGTCTGGGCGTCGATAGTAGGGACGCCCTGCGGATCGCGGATGACGGAAACCGGTGCGGAGAGGCCTTGCACATTGATTGCGCCGTCGAGTTGCGGCAAGGCTGATCGGGTCACGGAGTAGAAGTAGGCAGTCGCGCCAAGAAGAATGAATAGGACGGCAAGGACGCAGGCTAAGAGCAGCCGAGGCCACCAGGGGCGAGTTTTCCGGGGAGCGGTGAGAACGTCGGCGGAAGTGGTAGCCATCCAGAGATCGATTGTAGGGGGAAAGGCGGTCAGCTGTCAGCCGTCAGCTCGCAGCTGTCAGCCATCAGCTCTCAGGTGAAATTCGGTTGAACGGGCGGGCTGAACTTGAATTTCATTTTCAAGATGCGAATGGTATCCTGAGGCGGTCGAACCGCTTCTTTGGCGGGTTGGATTGCGGGAGCGCCCAGCGTCCCGTGCCCGTCCGGAGCGTCCACCTGACTCCACGCATGCTGCAGAAACGAATCGATGATCAGCCGAGCATCTCAGCCGAGATGGTGCGGGAGGCGCAGGGGATTCTGCATAAGCATCTCAAGCGGGTGGGGCTGAAGCAGACGGCACAGCGCGACGTGATCCTGCACACGTTTCTGGAGACGCGGGAACACCTGTCGACCGAAGAGCTGCACCGGTTGGTGAAGAAGAAAGACGAGAGAATCGGGTACACCACAGTGTATCGCACGCTCAAGCTGCTGGCCGAGTGCGGATTGGCCAGCGAGGTGGCGTTCCACGACGGCATCGCGCGCTACGAACACCAGTACAACCGGCGCAGCCACCATCACATGGTCTGCACTGAGTGCGGCAGTTCGGTGGAGTTTTTCTCCCATGAGGTTGAAAAACTGGAGCAGGAGATTGGCCGCAAGTACCACTACATGACCACCCGCCACACCTTCCAGATTTACGGGGTCTGCGAAGACTGCCGCAAGAAGAACGGGGCGCGGCAGATCGTCTAGGGTGAATTGCGATGCCCATCGATACGGCAATAGTCACAGCACGCCTGAAGAGGTTGCGGGGGCATGTGATTTTACAGTCGAAAGCGAACCTCAGCGGCTAAAGCCGGAGATCACCACGAGGGCATTACGGCCCGGCGGAAGCCGGGCCCCTTCAAAACGAGACTCGGTTCAGAACTGTTTCGCTGACCGTGAAGGCTGACGCGCTTTTGGGTAGCTTGTAAACGCGTGCCGCGCTTCTGTGGCCGTTTCGAATTCGGGAGGGGAGTGCTCTTTCGCCCCGTTGGGGCTTTGGTCGGTTCCTTCTCCTTTCCCACTGCCTACGCCGTGGGCTTCATTCTTTTACCGCTTTCGGCTGAGAGGCGGCGGGAGTATTTGCGGACGGTTTCTTCGTTTTTGTGTTGTCGAATTCTTTCTGTTACGGGAGTCTTGATGCCGATTGTCTGCGGGTACTGCGGGGCTTCCATGCCCGATATTTCCGAGTTCTGCCCGTCGTGCGGGCGTCCGGTGCGGGAGGGGAATTTCTTGGCACCGGATCCGTCGGCCGCGGCAGACGAGGCTCCGGACGAAGGGGCAGCACCCGCGATATTGCCGCCGGTGGCGTGGAGTGACCGGTTGGTGGGGGCACTCGCTTACCTGACGTTTGTTCCGGCGCTCTTCTTTATTTTTCTGAAGCAATACCAGCAACGGAAGTTCGTGCGCTTTCACGCGTTCCAGAGCGTGTTTTTCTGGGCGGGGGTAGTGGCGCTAGTGCTGGTTGGGCTGCTGGTGTCGAAGTTGGGCTTGCTATTTGTGTGGCTGCTGATCGGCGCGCTGGTGATGACGGCGCTTTTCTTCGTTTGGGTGGTGCTTTCGGTCAAGGCGTTGCAAGGGGAGTGGTTCGAGCTGCCATGGTTGGGAACGTTGGCGGGGCAACGGGCGGGGCTGTAATTCCGTTGCGTGGGAGGTGGATGATCTTCTGGGACACGCAGGCCTGTGATCGTAGGCGAGGATTGCCTTTCGCCCCGCTGGGGCTGGGTCTTCTATCCCGCGCTTTACCCACGGCTCACGCCGTGGACTTCATTCTTTCGCCGCTTCGCGGCTGGCGCACGACTGCAGATTCTGGTTCTCGCGCGCGCCGGGTTAGGGCACGCCATTAACCACGGCCCTGCCGTATCAGTGCGAGGAATCCCTTGTGTGCGCGGCTGAGCGAGCGGCCGCGCAGGACCACCGCGCCGATCGTGCGAGTCGCTTCTGCATCGGCTAAGCGGATGTAGCGGCAGGAAGAATTCTCCTTCACGGCCATTTCCGGCACGATCGAAACGCCCATGCCGGTCCCAACCAAGCTCAGCAGACTGCTGAACTGGCCGCTCTCGAAGACGATCTGGGGCTTGAGGCGGGCGCGTTCGCAGGCCCCCACCACCGTATCGCGGAAGCAATGTCCGTCGCGCAGGAGCAGGAAGGGCTCTTTGCGGAGATCGCGCAAGGATAGCGTGCTGCGCTGTGCTAGAGGGTGCTTTCTGGGGAGCGCGGCGAATAGGGGTTCGGTGAGAAGGGGTAGGGTATCGAACTCGTGGCCGCGCACCGGCAGGGCGAGCAGCGCGACGTCGATGGTACCGGCACGCAGGCGGTCAAGAAGGATGGGCGTGATTTCCTCGACTACCGTGAGGCGCGCCTGGGGGAATTTTTTCGCAAACGAGGTGAGGACGGGTGGAAGGAAGTAAGGCGCGATGGTCGGGATGACGCCGACGGTGACCGACCCGCCGATGAAGTCCTTGCGTTCGATGACTTCGCCTTTGGCGGCTTCGAGTTCGCGCAGGACGGCGCGCGCTCTAGGGAGCAAAGTCTTGCCCAGATCAGTGAGCCGGACCGAGCGGCCCAGGCGATCGAAGAGGCGGGCGCCGAGTTCGCCTTCCAGCTTGAGAATTTGTTGCGACAGGGAAGGCTGCGAGATGTGGGATTGCTCGGCGGCGCGGCTGAAGGAGCCGGTTTCAGCGACCGCGCAGAAGTAGCGAAGCTGGTGGAGTTCCATAGGTCGAGCCTATTGATCTTATCCGAACTATATATTGGAAGTATAGAGAGCCTGTGCTCTATCCTCATCTCACTGCGCAAAACAAACCAAAAGTGCTGGTGTCACTTGAACCGTTAAATCGCCCTAGACGATGCCTGAGCGCAAGCGGGGCCAAACCGTTCCATACGAACTTTTCCCAGGAGGTTTCTCATGGCAGAAGACAAGAAGAAAATCATGACCACGGACGCGGGCCGTCCGGTGGGGGACAACCAGAATTCGTTGACGGTCGGGCCGCGTGGTCCGGTTGTGTTCGAAGACTACCTATTGTTTGAGAAGATGGCGCACTTCAACCGGGAACGAATTCCTGAGCGCGTGGTGCATGCCAAAGGATCGGGCGCGCACGGCTACTTTGTGTGCACGAGCAAAGAGATCACGAAGTACACGACCGCGAAGCTGGTCTCGCAAGTAGGCAAGAAGACGCCGACGTTCCTGCGCTTCTCGACGGTGGGTGGCGAGAAGGGGTCGGCGGATACTGAGCGCGATCCGCGCGGCTTCGCGCTGAAGTTCTATACGGAAGAAGGCAACTGGGATATGACCGGCAACAACACGCCGGTGTTCTTTATTCGCGATCCGCTGAAGTTCGGGGATTTCATTCACACGCAAAAGCGTGATCCGCAGACCAACCTGAAATCGCCGACCATGATGTGGGACTTTTGGTCGCTCTCGCCGGAATCGCTGCACCAGGTGACAATCCTGTTCTCCGATCGGGGCACGCCGAACGGTTACCGGCACATGAACGGCTACAGCAGCCACACCTTCAGTCTGATCAACGACAAGAACGAACTGTTCTATGTGAAATGGCACTTCAAGACCAAGCAAGGCATCAAGAACCTCAACGCGGAGCAGGCCGAGGAGTGGCGGGGGAAGGATCCGGATTACTCGCAGCGCGATCTGTTCAACGCGATCGAGAAGGGTGACTTCCCGAAGTGGCGGGTGGAAGTGCAGATCATGGCGGAGAAGGAAGCGGAGACATATCACCTCAACCCGTTCGACCTGACCAAGGTGTGGCCGCATAAGGACTACCCGATGCACGAAGTCGGTGAACTGGTGCTGGACCGCAATCCCGACAACTATTTTGCGGAAGTGGAGCAGGCCGCGTTCGAGCCACGCAACATTGTGCCGGGCATGGGCTACTCTCCGGACAAGATGCTACAGGCGCGTCTGATTTCGTATCCGGACGCGCACCGCTACCGGCTGGGCGTGAACTACGACGCGCTGCCGGTGAACAAGCCGCAGTGCCCCTTCGCGACCTACCATCGCGATGGCACGATGCGGTTTGACTCGAACGGCGGGCCGTCGGTGAACTACGAACCGAACAGCTTCGGCGGACCGACGCAGGACAAGCGGTACCTGGAGCGTCCGAAGCCGGTGAGTGGCACGGTGGCGCGGCACGACCACCGCAGCGACAGCGACTACTACAGCCAACCCGGAGCGCTGTTCCGGCTGATGCCGGCGGACGCCAAGAAGCGGCTCATCAGCAACATCGTGGGCAGCCTGTGCCAGACGCCAAAGCGCATTCAGGAACTGCAAATCCAGCACTTCTACAGGGCCGATCCGGCGTACGGAGAGGGCGTGGCGAAGGGGCTGGGGCTGGATGTTAAGTCGCTGGTGGAAGAGCACGTCGGTGCAGCGGATTAACGTGGGCTCGACTGCGGCGGATCTTCGGAATCCCGCGGCTTGAGGGGGTAACGGAGACGGGGCAGGCCTCAGTGCTTGCCCCGTTTCTTTCGAGTGGAAGAATTGCTTAGCGCAGTCCGTCGATCACGTAGAGATCCGATAGGATCCGGTAGAAAGAGTAGGCGTAGGTCTTGCGGTCGGCGCTGAAACGGATGCCGGTCACCGCCACAACACCGGCCGCGTCTGACGGAGAAAGGGTCCGTAAGTCTTGCCGGCGAGTCGAATTCAGATACACGCGCACGACTTTGACAGGAACGCCTCGCTCGGCCACCAGCAGGCTTTTGCCGTCGGCCTCCCAGTCCATAGCAACGTCGCCCTCCTGGAAGGCGGCGGTGACGGGCTGCGGGTCTCCGCCCTCGAGGGGATAAAGCCAGCGTTTGCTGTCACGGTCGGTGGCCAGGAGGTATTTTCCGTCGGGGGAAACCATGAATCCAGCTATGCCCTCTGGTGTGAGCGCGCGAGTTTTTCCGTCGTCAACACTCATCCAGTAGGCGCGTGGAGGGTGGTTGGCTTCGGAGGCGGTGAAGACCACTGCCTTACCGTCGGGCGCCCAGCGCACGCGGGTGTGTTCGAGAGAGTCATGGGTGAGCTGGCGATGCTGGCCGGTTCCGGTGGGTAAGAGCTCGACCTGGTTCGGGGAACCGTTATCGATGGCCGCCACCCACTTGCCGTCGGGCGAGAGAGCGGGGAATGCGCCGCTTCCCAGGCGAACCGCGGGAGATCCATCCGTTCCCCGGATGAAGACGGAGTAATTCGCCCCCACGCCTTCGCCGCTTTCGAAAAACAGCAGATTATTGCCGTCTGGCGTGAGGTCAGCGGCCGAGGACCAATCGAACCACGAGAGATTGCGCTCGTTGGTTTCGCCGGCGCGCCGGGCGAGGATGCCGAATTGAGCGTTATCGACGGTGAGCAAGACGCGGCCGTCGCGGGTAACGTCGTGCAAAGTGAGTGTGCCAGGCACGCGCAAGAGGAGGCGCTCTTTTCCCGACAGATCTAGAGCGTAGACAGCGCGCGCCGCGCCTTCAGGAGAGGCGGTGAACCACACTTCCTTGCCGTCGTGCGACCAGCCGAGGCCTTGGGCGGTGCTGAAGAAGCGAGAAGTGGTAATCACCTTGCCTTCGCGATCGATGACAACGACGCGGCCGTCGTCGCCGGTCTGCACATGGTCCTCAAAGGCGAGCAGGTCTCCCTTGGGCGAGAAGCGAACGTGGCTGACCCAGCCGCGGGGCTGATAGAGGATGCGGCCCAGAGGAAACTCGAGGCGGAATCTGCCTTCGACAAAACGAACCACAGCCAGATCGGAACCATCCGGGGTCCAGTCGGCCCACGCCACTCTTTCGACGACTTGCCGGGGAGCTCCGCCTGCGAGGGGCACCCGGCCGAGGGTTCCGCCTTCAACGAATGGGGAGAAATGGAAGGAGTCAAGGTCGACGGCGAGTTCGCCGGTGGAGGAGATGCCTAGCAGTTGGGTTTTGGTGAGTCCGAGAGACCGGGAATCCGTGCTGTCGAAACGAGTCGTGAACAGCTCAACCGGCCGGCCTTCCAGGGCAGCGCCATACACGATGGTTTGACCGTCGGGAGAAAAGCGAGCTGCCGGGATGGTGCCCCGCCGGAAGGTCAGACGATGGAAAGAGGGTGTCGAGGCAGCGCTGGATCGCTTGCCCACCCAGTAAATGGCGAAACAGAGGCCGGCGGCCAGAAGCGCGCCGAGAGTTGGGACCAGCCAGCGCGGGCTTGTGGGCGCAACCGCGGGCAAGGCCTGCGCGCCGCTCTTGCTGGTGGTCGAGATTTCGGTGAGGGCCTCGAGACTGAACGCGACATCACCGGCGGAGCGAAAACGCTGCGCGGGATTTTTTTCCAGACAATGGCGCACGATACGCTCGAGGGCGGGAGGGACGTTGCGCACGACTTCGGAAAGTTCGGGCGGCTCCTCTTTCAGGATCGCGCTCATGGTGTCGGCAGGCGAGTCGCCGTGGAAGGCGCGTTTGCCGGAGATCATTTCGTAGAGAATTGCGCCGAAAGAGAACAGGTCGGAGCGTTGATCAGTGATCTTTCCACGCACCTGCTCGGGAGACATGTAGCCGGCTGTGCCCATCACCAGTCCCGCGTCGGTGACGACTTGTACGGTGGCCGCTTCGGAAGAGGTGTCGTCCTGCTCGGGATGAGACAGCTTGGCCAGGCCGAAGTCGAGGATTTTGACGCGTCCGTCCTCAGTGAGGAAGATATTTTCCGGCTTCAAGTCGCGATGCACGATGCCTTTGTCATGCGCGGCGGCCAGGCCGCGCGTGATGTGCAGGGCGTAGTCGATGGCCTTGCGGGCAGGGATGGTGCCGCTCTTCAGGCGTTCGCGCAACGTCTCGCCAACCAGCAACTCGGCGACGATGTAGGGCGCGCCTTGCCAGTCTCCTATGTCGTGGATCGCAAGAATGTTGGGGTGGTTGAGGGCCGCCGCGGCGCGGGCTTCCTGCGCGAACCGATTGAGGCGATCACGATCGGAAGAAAATGATGCGGGGAGAACCTTGATGGCGACGTCGCGATCCAGACGCCCGTCGTGCGCCCGATACACCTCGCCCATGCCGCCGGCACCGATCTGTCCCAAAATTTGGTACGGCCCTATCTTTTGACCTGAAGCGGCGGCCATGGGCGAGCATTATACAGGGGACACACTGACAGCTCATGGGTCCGAGTGACGACTGAGTCAGAACCCTGGCGGACGTTCGTCCACAACGCTAAAGGCGTGTTCGAGGGCGAGGCCTGCGCTGGCCAACGTTCCTTCGTCGAACAGGCGTCCGATCAACGTGACGCCGTGGGGCACGCGGCGCGGTGGAGAGAATGTTGGCATGGGATTGTTGGGATCGGGTGCCCAGTCGCTGCGCGCCTTTGATACTTCGACAAAGCCAGCGCGCAGGGTAAGTGACGGATGTCCGGTGAAGTTGGTGATGGTCAGCATTTCGTCGCGCAGGGAAGGGACCAGCAGCAGGTCGACTTCAGCGAACAGGCGCGCCATCTCTTGAGCGACTTTGCGGCGCAGGCGGTCGGCCTGGACGAAGTCGACGGCGGAGAGGAAGCGGGCTTCGCGGAAGATGTTCGGCCACGCGTCTGGGACTTGCGCCTTTAGTTGGTTCAAGCCGCCGCTGAGCGTGAGTTCTTCGAAGGCGGCAGCACCCTCGGCGAAGAGAATCAGGTTGAGGCAGCCGTAGGGCCAGTTGGGAATGTTGACTTCGACCGGGACCATGCCCAACTTTTTCACCGTTTCTAGTGCGGCGCGGTCCACGGCGGTGGCGGGGTTCTCGTTCATCCACTTGGGAAAATATCCGACGCGCAGGCCCTTCACACTCGCGCCGGCGTTGTAGTCGAGGTGCCTGGGAACGCTTGCAACATCGCCGGGGTCGGGGCCGGAGATAGCGTGCAGCACGAGGACGGCATCTTCGACATATCGGGTCATGGGGCCAAGCTTGTCGAGGGACCAGCATAGGGTCATGGCACCGGTGCGCGGGACGCGGCCGTAGGTGGGGCGCAGTCCGGTAATTCCGCAACGCATGGACGGGCTGACGATGCTGCCGCCGGTCTCGCTGCCGATGGCGAAACCGACCAGGCCGGCGGCGGTGGCGGCGCCCGGTCCGGCACTGGAGCCGGAGGAAGCTTCCTCTAGAAGCCATGGGTTCATGGTCTGTCCGCCGAACCAGACGTCGTTTAGCGCGAGCGCGCCGAGGCTCAGCTTGGCGATCAGCACGGCACCGGCGGCGTGAAGGCGTTTCACCACTGCAGCGTCTTCGGTGGGAACGCGGTCGCGGAAAGGCTCAGCGCCGTAGGTGGTGGCGATGCCGGCGGTATCTAGCAGATCTTTTCCTCCCCAGGGAATGCCATGCAGGGGCCCGCGATGCTTTCCGGCGGCGATTTCCTCATCGGCTTTTTTGGCCTGGGCGAGCGCGAGATCGCGGGTGAGCGTGATGACGCAATGAAGTTTTGGATCGAACCGTTCGATGCGCTTCAGATAAATGTTCGTAAGGCGCTCGGAGGTGAGCTTGCGCTGCTCGATCCAGTGCGAGAGCCGGGCGACGGAGGCGAATGCAATGTCCGCATCGTTCGTCGGCAACGGGCCGGGGTCGGCTGTGCTGCGGATGAACCGATCACGCGCAGAGACGAGTTTCAGCCCGGGTAGAGTTGGATTCCATTGCGTGGCGGGCGCGACAGTTGTTTCCATGGCCAGTTTGCGTGGTCCGGCGCGGCGCTCGTAGAGCGAGGCCATCGTCTTGCGCCAACTCGTGGCAGCCATGGTGCGCTCGGCGCCGGTCAACTCGAATTGAACCAGCTTCTCGGCCTCGGCGAAAGCGGCGGGTGAGACTTCGGGCCCGACCTCCGGTCCAGTGCCAAAGGCCGACGGTTCCCCTGGCGGCACGTCTGCCGGGTTCTGGGCCCGGCTGCGGTATGTGGCGGCCGCTCCCAGCACACCTAACGATGTTGCGGCCAGAAATTGCCTGCGGGATTTCGACATGATGCCTCCCAAATCAGAGTTAGACGGTAATCAGGCGGTTCGGTCACACAGGCCTATCACGCGACCCAGATGCACCCCCTGGTTGGTGACGATTGCAGAACCAGACCCGCGAGCCGCGGCTGTTTTAGTGGGCAGGTTGAAATCTAGTCGACAAGGAAGCCCTCGCTCCAAGAATCCCTGTTCAATTGATAAGGGTGAATCTGGAAGCCATTTTGAAATTCGACAAAGCCCCGCTTATCCTTAACTCGCTCAACTGCTGCCTTCGCTTCCGTCTCAGAAGAGTACACGCCAATGAGGAGTTCT